>Ga0209474_10005208_pt1 | contig 11102 bp, 6 predicted proteins | sample GraSoiAngelo_145_FD_185902 | JGI IMG/M metagenome (GOLD analysis project Ga0209474, IMG submission 185902) | Grasslands soil microbial communities from the Angelo Coastal Reserve, California, USA - 14_1009_05_20cm (SPAdes) (version 2) | ecosystem: Environmental > Terrestrial > Soil > Grasslands ... | reverse complement strand
GGGGACGGGATGAGTTGGACCGGTGCGGTCTCGGAATTAGGGACTATTTGCAATCCTGCTACCGCGATTGAGGGCATGCCAGTCAGGGTAGGTCTCTGTTGCTGCGATGGAATCACGCGAATGGTGCCTATCGCGCCGGCCACAGGCTGAATCTTTACAATTTCGAAGGCGACCTGCAAATTCAACGCAGACTGAGCGCGCTGAGGCGAAGGCAAACGCATCGTGACAAGCTTCGATATGGGACGCACTTTCAAGACACCCATCTTAAAGCTCGGCGTCAACTGCATGGAGGCGATCTCAAAAGAGAAAGTAAGCTGCACGGATGTTTGCATCGTGGCAGTAGGTGGTTGTGGCTTGGCCACGGGCGGGGCCGGGGCTTTGTGTATTGGAGCGGTTGGAGTTTGGGTTGTTTCTGGCATGGTTGCGGGTGTTGTTATTTGCGGAAATACAGGTTCACTGGAAATAGCACTTGGAAAATCATATACGGACTCGGTAGTCGCTTCGACCATAGGAAATTGACTCCCAATCGAGGGGATTTGCTGAGGTTGCTCTTGCGCGACCGGCTCAACTGCAAACTCTGCTGACGGTCCTCCGGCGGGCCATGCAAATTCTGCGATCGCAAACGCCGCTTCACGCGGCTCCTCCTCTGCGGGCAATACCGGTTCTTTCAAATCTCCGAAAAATTCGCTCGGCTCCTGCGCGTAGAATGTGGCTCCCTCTCCGTTTCCCAAGGTCTCGTTCGACTCTTGCGGAACGAACGCAGAAACTTCGCCAAACTCAGTGGCTGCTGAAGCCGTAGCCATTTCAACAGCTTCCGGGACGGCTGGTTGCAGGATCTCCGGTGTTTGTTCGACTACTGGTCCTACACAAGATTCGAAGTCCGGCTCGGCAACTGGCGTCAATTCGCGCTCGGGCTCGCGATGGGCCGGGGCTCGTGAGGCCTTTGTTCTTCGTTCTTTCAATCGATCAAAAGCGCCGCTCAATTTGCGTGCAGGCACGGCAGTGGGCCGCAATGGAGCTTGCCACGGTTTTAATTCCACCGAAACGTGACGGGGACCCCCAACAAAGCCGTTGTCTTGCACACTAGCCTCCTGCGCTGGCGCGACTCTCGGCCTGAAGACAGGAGCGTCGCCGCCGGTAGCCCCGGTGGGAGGCTCAAGCCGCATGTGACGCGGGACGCTGGAAGCGTGCCGGCGAACAACGGGCACGATTACCCAAGCCAGTATGATTATGGCCGCCAACAGTAAGCCACCAACAATCGCCAACCTTCGGCTCGCGATGCTTGCAATGGCGTGTGTTGAGACGCTTGCGGGCGCTGGTGCGACAGCGGATTTCTCCGGCGGACTTGTTTGGACAGAGACCTGCTGACTGTTCTGTTCGTTAGAAGCAGACGAGGCCTGCGGCGTCTCGGCTGCGACAGCTTGCGCCGCAGTTGCCGATTCGCCGCCAGCTGGGGGCAAGTCGGACGCCGGTTGTTGTGGCTGAGAACTAGTTTCCGCAGTTGCTTCGCTCGAGGCCGAAGTCGGCTGGCCAGCTGTTGCCTCAGCACTGGCAATTTCCGTCCCCGCATTTGGTTCGTTCACTGTCGGGCCTAAGGAAAGCGTTTCTCCGCTCGACACTTCGCCTTGTTTGTTTGCAGCAGCCACCTTGTCCGGAATAGGACTCGGCTCAACCGCGGGACCACCCTCCGCCTGGGGCGCAACGACATTTGTTGTGTCGAATGCCAGCGCAGGCGCAGTCGAACCTTCCGGCCTTTGCATCCAACCGACATCATAAAAAGCGTCGGCGAAAACAGTGTTAAGCGCCGGCGAATAAATCTTGTCCGCCGAACCGGTCCAATCGGCGGCCTTCTCCGGATTGTTATGCTTATATTCCCACGCTGCCTGGGCATAGTAAAGAGCCGGCGTATCTCCGGTGAATTGAAACTCCTCCATCATCGCGTGCGCCCGGCTCTCTTTTCCCTCGAGTAAGAGCGTCATGTAGATCTTGAATTTAATAAGCTCTGCCGCCTGATTTTTGTCGCCGCCCGGGATTCGATTATATAGCGCCTCAAAACGCTCTTGCGCCTTTGCGTAGTCCTTCTTCTTAAAGGGAATTTGAGCCAGGTTGTATTGCGCTTCGCGGAGTTTCGGGTCCAGCCGGGCTGCCTTCTTAAATGCAGCTTCGGCCTGGTCAAATTGCTGCTGCTGCATCAGAATCTCGCCACGTAAATTCAGAGTAGCCGGCTTATTCGGGGCCGACTGGTCGGCTTCATCGATCAATTTAAGGGCTCTAGCGAAATCACCTTGCCGAAAGGCCTGTTGCGATTGCTCGAATTTTGAAAGCGCAGCGGCTTTGGTCTTTTCCGAGCGTTCGGCGGCCGTCATGAGCGGCAATGAAGGTCGCCCTTCGCCGGACGGCTTTTCCAGCCACCCGACTTCATAAAGTGATTCTACGAAAAGTTTGTTTAGCTGCGGCGAATAATTCTTCTCGGCTGCGCTGATCCAATCCTTGGCTTCGCTTTGATTCTTCGCTTGGAGCGCGACGGCTGCCTTCACATAGTCAACAGCCGGCGTATCGGGCGACAGCTCCAGCTTAGCCAGCATCGAATCCACCATGTTCCCGTTGCCTTCCTGCAGGTACGTCAGAAGAATTTTGTATTGAATCAGCTGCGAAGCTTCTTTGGCCAGATCGGATCCACCACTGGCGAGCAGTTGCTCAAAGCGTTTCCTCGCCTCAGCCCAATCCTTTTTGAGAAACGGAATCTCCGCCAGGTTAAAGCGCGCATTCCAAAACTTCGGATCGATCCGGGCCGCCTCCTGCAATGCAGTTTCCGCTTCATCGTATTTGGCCTGTCGCATGAGGATGACGCCGCGCAGATTTTTTGACGCGGCAAGATCAGGCTGGCGAGCATCGATGGCGTCGAGTTGCTTTAGTGCCTCAGAAAACTTCTTTGCGTCAAACGCCCGGTAAGCGGCGTTGTACATCTCTTCCAGCTCCGCTTTCGTCGGCGCAACATTGTCCGCCGCAACTGCGATTGTTGCGAAAAAGCCAAGCACCAGCGCGGCTATCGCCGCCATCCCCCAGAATCTCATGCGGTAGCGATTGAAGCCCTGTTCGGGGCGTCTGACAAGTGGAAAGTTGCTCTTGCGAATCGATTTTTCAGCCGCCTTCGGAAAAAGCGCCAACCCTTGGTCGTCTTATGCTGACTCAATCATTGAGATTGGCTACGATCCGTAAACCTTCCAAAGTGAGGTGAGGACGAACCACGCCGATCTCTGGCAGGCGTCCGGCGATCAGGCGCGCGTAGCCGCCCGTCGCTACGACGTAAACCTTTTTTCGGGGAAACTGCTCTGCCCTGATTCGTCCTAGAATTTCGCGAACCAGCCCACGATACCCGAACACGGCGCCGGACAGCATCGCCTCGATCGTCGATTTACCCACCGCGCGTCGCGGCTCTTCCAACGAAAGCCTGGGCAAGAGCGCCGTTCGTTGATAAAGAAAGTTAGTCATTGCTTCGAGTCCCGGCGCAATCACGCCGCCGACGTACGTGCAGCGCTCGGAAACGATATCGAAAGTTACCGCGGTACCGAAATCCACCACGATCGCCGGAAATCCATAAAGCTCCGCAACTGCGGCAGCGTTGGCCAGCCGATCTGCGCCGATCGATCGCGGCTTGGGATAATCGATTTTCACACCCAGCTTGAGCTTCCAATCCAGCCAGATCACTTTCGCCTTTTTTCTCGCAGCCCTTGAGATCGCAGACTTTTTTGCCGGCACCACTGACGAGACGACCACTTTCCGCACTTCCCGTTGTCCGAGAAATCCGGCGACCAGATTGCTTGAAAGCTTATTGGTAGCGATCCGGGCAGGGGCCGAAACTCGTCTCTTCGACGCAAACGCAAACTTTGCGTACGAATTACTGATATCGATCAACAAGTAATCGCAGCTACGCGCCACGCCAAGATGCAGACACAGAACTGTTGCCCGCGTCAAGCGTCCCGTCTCATACGACCTGTTCGGCGTATACGCGCTTGCGACGCTCCCGCCAGCGCGTAGCCTCGATTTGTGAGAAGATTGGTGCATCGCCCGCGCCGCTTGCGGCGTTCTCCCGCTGTGCGAAATCTCGTCCGCGAGACACAATTGAGCGTTCACGATCTCATTCTCCCGCTGTTTGTGAGTGAAAAATTGGAGCAGCGCCGTCCGATCGCCAGCATGCCCGGGGTTTTTCAGTTGTCGGTGAAAGAGATTGCCGATGAAGTGCGCGCCGCTCAGGATCTCGGGTTACAAGCTGTCCTGCTGTTCGGCATTCCGGAACAGAAAGACGAACAGGCCACGGGCGCTTACGCAGAAAATGGAGTTGTTCAAAGAACGCTGCGGGCGATCAAAACAAAATGTCCGGAGTTGATCGCCATCACCGATGTCTGCCTGTGCGAATACATGAGCCATGGCCACTGCGGTGTCACTCGAATTGACGGAGATCATTTTCATGTCCTCAATGACGAGAGCGTCGAACTGTTGGTGAAGACCTCGCTTTCTCACGCAGCAGCAGGCGCAGACATGGTTGCGCCGAGCGACATGATGGATGGGCGCATTGGCGCGATTCGCGAGGCGCTAGATGCGCATGGATTCGATCAAACGGGTATCATCAGTTACGCCGCTAAATTTGCGTCGGTGTTTTATGGGCCATTCCGCGAGGCAGCCGAGAGTCCGCCGCAGTTTGGCGATCGTCGTTCTTACCAGATGGATCCCGCTAACGCTGAAGAAGCGCTGCGCGAGGTAGCCCTGGATATCGATGAAGGCGCGGACATCGTAATGGTCAAACCTGCCTTGCCCTATCTCGATATTTTGTGGCGCGTCCATGAGCGCTTTGGAAAACCTACGGCGGTTTATAATGTCAGCGGCGAGTACGCGATGGTCAAAGGCGCTGTCGAGAAAGGGCTCTTGGACGAGCGCGCCGCCGTCCTTGAGATCATGACTGCGCTCAAGCGCGCCGGCGCAGACATTATCGTCACCTACTGGGCACGCGACCTCGCGAAATGGCTGCGGCAGTAATAAGCGTCAATGGCGAAACCGCGCAGCATGCCCGCCTGAAGCGACTCGCGTTCCTATGGGCGCAGGCCCAGGGATTTTCCGCATGCGCAATGGAAGTGAGTTTGCCAAAGTGCCGGTATCGGGCCGACGTCGCTGCCTATCGAGCGCAACCAAGACAGACTGAATCGACAGCGGTCTTCGAATGCAAACAAGCGCTTTGTGATTTGCGACGAGACAATTGCCGCACCGATGCCACGCGGCAGCGGCTCGAAGCAATCTGTAAACGTCGGCTAATTCTCGAAACCCACTTGCACGCACATTATCCGAACTTGCGGAGCGCTGATTCGCTCTTCCCGGAATTTGACTCGCAGACCTTCGCTGCGATCGGTCACCGCGGCTACGCGCGCCTGTTGGGTGAGCTACGCGGACTTCAAAATCGTCTCTACGATTGCACCAAGTTCGATAGAATAGTTCGCTACCGCTGTGCGAATTTATTTTTCCTTGTTGTGCCTGAGGAGTTATTTCGTGATCCGGAAATCCCGGCGGGCTGGGGTGCGCTCGTGGAATCAAGCGGCGCGCTCATACTCGCCCGCAAACCAGTCTGGCACGAAACTACAGAAGAGAACCGCATCCGCCTTTTGCACCGAATCGCCGTGAGGGCAACGCGATCTCTAAGTCAAAACTGCATGATCCGGGCGTCTTCCTGCAGATTAACCTAAGCTGGCACCAGCAAATTGTGACCGGTCATTGCTTTTGGCTGCGGGAGCCCGAGCAGAAAAAGAAGAGTGGGCGCGACATCGGCCAGGATTCCATCTTCGCAGCGGAATTTTGCGGCATCTTTGGCAACATAAATGAAGTGGACGAGGTAGTTCGTGTGCGCGGTGTTCGGCGAACCGTCAGGGTTGCGCATCTGCTCGCAATTTCCGTGATCCGCGGTGACCAGGGCCTTGCCGTCGAGTTCGAGAAGTCTTGAAATGATGCGCGCGCAACACGCATCGACCGTCTCGATCGCTTTGATGCCGGCTTCGACGACGCCAGTGTGGCCCACCATGTCAGGGTTGGCGAAGTTCAAGATGATGAGATCATAATTCCCCATGCGCGCGAGCAGTTCATCGGTCACTTCGAAGGCGCTCATCTCGGGTTTGAGGTCGTAAGTGGCGACCTTTGGCGAGGGAATCAGTTTGCGGTCTTCGCGGGGAAACGATTTCTCAATTCCGCCATTAAAAAAGTAAGTTACGTGCGCGTATTTCTCCGTCTCGGCCATGCGTAGCTGCGATTTGCCAGCCGCGCTTACTACTTCGCCCAAAATATTTGGAAGGTCTTGCCGCGAAAAAACAAACGGCGAAGAAAACCGGACATCATATTGGGTAAGACTCACAAAATGACCTTGCGGCCAAACTTCGCGGTCGAAGCCATCGAAATCTTTCAATAGAAATGCTTGCGAGAGTTGGCGCGCGCGGTCGGCACGAAAGTTGAAAAATAGAACCGTGTCGCCATTGCGCACGCGTTGCTCGTTAGGCAAAGCGAAAACGAGGGGTAGCATGAACTCATCCGTCGTGCCGGCCCTATAATGGCGATCTAACGCCGCCGCTGGCGAATCTTTGCAAATTTCGCCGCGACCAAGAACAATTGCGTCCCACGCTTTTTTCGTTCGATCCCATCGCCGGTCGCGATCCATTGCGAAGTAGCGGCCAACCACCGTGATGATCTGGGCGTCGCTTTTCGCAAGTTCCTCTTCGCACGTTTTCAAAAAATCTGCTCCGCCAGTGGGAGAGGTATCTCGCCCATCGGTGAAAGCGTGGACGAAAATCTCGGTGACTCCTGCTGCATGCGCTGCGTTGGCCAGCGCGATCATGTGCGAATAATGGCTGTGCACGCCGCCGTCGGAAACCAAGCCTAACAAATGCAGCCGATGTCCCCGAGCCGCAGCGAACGTTTCCTGCAAAACACGATTGCGTTGCAGTTCACCATCCTCGATCCCTTTGTTGATCCGCGTCAGGTCCTGATAGACAATTCTACCCGCTCCCAGGTTGAGGTGGCCAACTTCCGAATTGCCCATTTGTCCCTCCGGCAGGCCGACATCCTCGCCGCTTGCACTTAATTTGCTCGCTGGATAATCGCGATAGAGCTGGTCGTGAAACAGTGTGCGCGCCAGCAGCGTGGCGTCTCCGTTCTCCTTGCGCTTGCCCCGGCCGCCCGGATTGATACCCCAGCCGTCGCGAATGATGAGCATCACTGGACCCGCCATATATCGCACACTTTGCCGATGAATGAGAAGAGCGACAAGCGGTTTCACGTGCTTGCGGGGTTGACAACGCTAAGGACGCGCGCCTAGATCGGCCTCGTGAAATGGCGCAACCAGTTGCTGGCGCTTTTTTGTCTCCTTGTTTTTGCCGGGCTGGGCGTTCTTTATTTTCGACATTGGGTCTTTCGGAAGCCATTCGGAATTATTTTGTTTATCGGCGAAGGACTTGCGCCGGATCGACTGGCTCCGACGCGCGCTTACGCGGGAGGCGCAGGCACACGCCTGAGCTTGGATTCGATGCCTCGTATGGCTTTGCTCACGAATTACTCAAAAGATTTCGCTGCTCCAGATCAAGCAGCTGCCGCCACGGCAATTGCGACCGGCATGAGGGTGCCTAACGGCGCGATCGCGATCAATGGCGATAAGAAACCCATACCGAGCATTATTGAGTTAGCGCGCGAATATGGACGCGCCACGGGCTTGGTGACGGACACAAAATTGACCGATCCGACAAGCGCCGCTTTTTATGCGCATCCGGTCGAGCCGAACGATATCGAGAAGATCGCCGCCGAGTTCGTCGATGGCGGAAAGATCGATATCGCGATGGGAGGCGGTGCGTCGCAATTCCTTCCCGCTACAAAAGGCGGCGAGAGACAGGACAGACGCGATCTTTTGCTCGAGCTCCGCGGCAACGGCTTTGATATCGTTCATACCCGGGCCGAGCTAGAGGCGATCCCGGCGTGGCGGCGGCCGAAGCTTTTTGGCGCTTTCAACGATGCGGAGCTGGCGTTCGCAAATCAGGTCGAAGAGCGCGGCCAGCAACCAAATCTTTCGGACATGGTGCGGCGAGCGATCCAACTGCTGCAATATAACACCGGCGGATACCTGCTCGTGGTTGATGCCGGTCTGATGCGCAAAGCGGCCCAGGAAAACAACGGAGAGCGGACGCTCACGCAGACGGTTGAATTAGATCGCGCCGTCGCCCTTGCCCGACGGTACGCTGGAGAAAAATCGACGATCATTGTGTGCGGTGATGTCGCAATTGGTGGCATGAATTTAAATGGTTTCCCGTTTCGACAGGACAGCGGCATCGCGCTGCTCGGGCTTAATTCTGCAGGCCAGCCATGGATTACCTGGGCGACCGGTCCGCATAGCACAAAGTCTTACGGGGCAGCGAACGTTCCCAATAACAAAACCGCCACCGCGGCACCGCCCTTTGTCTGGCAGAATGAACAACCGGCAGAAAATCTGGAACCGGCCGCACTGTACACAAAATCGGCGCTACCCACCGTGGACGACGTGGTAGTGTTTGGCAGCGGCCCCGGGACGGACGTGCTGCAAGGGGTAGTCGATAGCACAGTAGTTTTTAAGGTACTTCGCGGTGAGCTGTAGCGGTATTGGCATCTCTGCCGACCGCAATAGGCTGAAAGTCGATGCCACAGCCTGCGCATTCAATATTGATTTTCTCGCCGAATTAAGAGACACTTGCCTCACACACCAATGCAGCTCCTCAGCGCATTCTCACGTCCGCAGACTGTTCCCGGGGTGCAGGTCGCGGCGCCGAAAAAAACTCTCTGGATTCTCAATAGTTGGCGCGACCTGATTCTCTACGTCGGGACGCCGCTGTTTCTGTTGCCAATGTTTCTGTTGGCGCAGGCGCGCTGGAGCGCACAAGATATTTACCTCTTCGTGGGTGCATTTGGCGCAGTGGGCCATCATCTCCCGGGGATGATCCGCGCGTACGGCGATCGCGCGCTGTTCGGACGTTTTCGCTGGCGCTTTATTTTCGCGCCGATTTTTTTGCTATCGGTTTGCGTCGCTTTTTATTGGTGGGATCTCAAGGGGATCATTCTGATCGTTTTTTTCTGGGGCGTCTGGCATGGGATGATGCAGACCTACGGCTTTTGTCGAATCTACGACGCGAAAACCGGCTCCTTTGCTGCGCTGACGCGCCGGCTCGACTTTGCGGTCTGTGCCGTCTGGTTCGCCGCGGCGGTGCTCCTTTCACCGCAACGCATGGCTGACACGCTGGAGATGTATTACGCCAGCGGCGGACCTTTCATTCCGCCCTGGCTCCTGCACAATGCGCAGCAAATCGTCTTAGCCATTTCCATCGCCGTCGCCGTTTTGTTCCTCTTCAATTTTTCCCGGATGTGGGCAGAAGGGAAACGGCCCAATCCGGTGAAGCTGGCGTTGTTGGCGACGACCATTGCTTTCTGGTGGTACTGCAATAACGGCGTCACCAACGTTTTGGCGGGCATCGCTCTGTTCGAGGTCTATCACGACGTGCAGTACCTCTCGATCGTCTGGATTTACAATCGCAGCCGCGTGGAGAAGGACAGTTCCATCGGCGGTTTTATGCGCTTTGTTTTTCGAAGAAGCGGTTCGCTGGCCGGATTGTACGTCGGGCTGTGTTTCGCTTACGGTTCGATGGCGTATTTCACTACCCATCTGGAGATCGAGACGGTCAAACGCGTGCTCACAGGTGTCGTGGCGGCATCCGGTCTCCTGCATTTTTATTACGACGGGTTCATCTGGAAGGTCCGGGAGCGATCCACGCGCGAGAACCTCGGGCTCGCGGGTGGCAATGTGACCGCGCCGTCACGCGAACTGCTGCCCAGTTGGGCCCTGCACGGGCTAAAATGGGTTGGCGTTTTTGTGGTCCCGCTCGGCGCACTCTGGATTGGCCAGTCGCAGAGCAAAACGCCTGAAGTGGAGCAAACGGCGCGGATCGCCGCGGATTTGCCCGATAGCGCGCGCGCCCATTGGAAGTACGCTGTTAAATTGCAAAAGGCCGACCGCCTCGACGAGGCAATGGAACAGTACCTGATCACGTTGCGCCTCAATCCCAAGGACAAGGAACCACATTTTGGTCTTGGCCAGATTCTGGCTGCGCAATCGCGACTAAGTGAAGCTCGCAGCGAACTGGAAGAAGCGTTACGGAGCGATCCTGGCAATGGTGACTATCATTCCGAATATGCAGTCGTTCTGGAACGCCTCGGCGAGAAAGACGAGTCCGGCGCTGAGCACGCTGCCGCCGTTCGGCTGACGCCGAAATCCGGCCGGAACCATTACGAGTACGCGATGTTCCTTTTCCGAGACGGCAAACTCGATCAGGCCATCCTGCAATTCGAGGCGGCGTTAAAATACAATCCGAAGCATCCCGAGGCGCATTATCACCTGGGCAGAGTCCTCTATGTGAAAGGCGACTATCAAGGGGCCAAAGCGCATTACCTGGAGACTGCGCGGCTCGATCCGAAGGCTCCAGTCCACGACGGTCTCGGTGCCGTTTACTTCCGGCTGGGACAAACTTCAGAGGCAATCGCTCAGTTCAAGGAAGCGCTGCGCCTGAACCCTGATGATTCAGAGGCAGCTGAAAACCTTCGTTTCGCGGAGGCAACTCAGGCAGGCGACGCCTCAGTTCGGCGTTGAGCCAACAGCGTATTTTGGCGCCAACGGCGTTGTATCGCTTGTAGCCTTCCCGAAGCTCTTGGCGCAGGAATTCAAGCCTGTAAGCAAGCGCCGAAGGCGTATTCAATTCAACTGCTCTAGCATGCGCTGTCTAAGCGCATTTCAGGCCGCGATCTGAGGACAGCAGATTTTGCAGCCATGCCGGGCATGAATCGCGCTTTCAGCTTATTTTCGTGCCAATCAAATGCCTGCGGAGTCCGCACCATCGGCGCTGAACACTTACGAGACGATAGCCCTCGTGTCCTCGCCGGCAATTCACCGCCTTTGGAATCGCGTCTAGCGGCCCCTGAAACTAATTGAAGGCTCGTTGCTCAAGGCCTGCTGCGCCGTTCCTGCACGTGTCCAGTTGATCTGACGGCGATCATGTTCGGAG
>Ga0209474_10005207_pt1 | contig 11103 bp, 6 predicted proteins | sample GraSoiAngelo_145_FD_185902 | JGI IMG/M metagenome (GOLD analysis project Ga0209474, IMG submission 185902) | Grasslands soil microbial communities from the Angelo Coastal Reserve, California, USA - 14_1009_05_20cm (SPAdes) (version 2) | ecosystem: Environmental > Terrestrial > Soil > Grasslands ... | reverse complement strand
GTGGAAGTGGGGGAGGGCATCACCGGCTGGGTGGCGGAATCGCGACGAGGCGTGGTGTTGGGCGATACCGAGCACCATCCGAAAGCAAAGCACGTCCCCGGCACCGCGATGATCGATGAATCGATGCTGGCCGTGCCGGTTGTCTTCGAGGACGAGATCCTCGCCGTCATCGTCGTCACCAAGCTGGGACTGAATCAGTACTCGCTCGACCAGCTCCGATTGCTGACGATTCTCGCCAACCAGGCGGCGGTCGCCATGGCAAACGCCAGGCTGATCGAACGCCTCGTCTCGGCGGCGACGATCGACGCGCTGACCGGCTTGATGAACCGCGCCGCGTTCGAGGAGGCGGTGAACAAACTGATGCTGCGCCCGCAGTCGTGGGGAACCCTGCTGATGCTCGACGTGGAGAAGCTGCGCGACGTCAACGAGGCCTACGGGCACCGCGCCGGCGATGCCGTCCTCAAGCGGATCGCCCGGGCGATTCGCGCGTCGATCCGCGGCGACGACGTGGCAGCCCGCTGGATCGGCGACAACTTCACCATCCTCGCTCCTGGCTTCTATGCCAGCCAGGCCGAGGTCCTCGCCAAGCGCATCGAGACGGCGCTGCAGCCGGAGCGCGTATCGATTCGATGGGGGACCGCCGAATACCACGGGGATGCGCTGACCGCCCAGGACCTCCTGGCGGCCGCGCTCAAATCGCTGGCCGGCAAGCGCGACGACGTCGCCGCCTGACGTTTGGGGCAAGGCCCTGCGCCCGAATGGGCAGGATGCTCGGAGTTTCGCGCAATATGCTTGACGGTCCAAAACTGGTCGCCTAACGTCAAACTCGCCGCTGCAATCGACTGACCGCCTGCGGGCGGAATGACTCCGTGCCGAGGGAGGGTGTGAGGCTAGACGTACTTCGCCGGCTCCAGCTGCCGGCTTCGCCCCCGAGTCTTCTGCTGCGCGCCGCCTGGAAATACGGGGTGGGCGTCGGCATCGCTGCCGTCGTGCTCACCGCCGGCGGTGTCGACCGGGCTCAGCCGAACGGCCATGTCCTGGCGACCAGCGTGCTGCCAACCACCGTGCCCTGTGGCACCATCGCTACCGATCCCAACGATCCGACGACCGCAACCTGGACCGCCACCACGAGCCCATACCCGGGAACCGCCAGCCCTTACAACCTCCCAGTCAGCAGCACGAACAATGCCGATCCAACTGTTCAGCCGTGCGATGCGATCGTCGTCCCCAAGGACGTCACGCTCAAGATCGATGCGAGCCAGGGCCCGGTACAAATCTTCTCGCACGGGGCCGCGCTCAATGTCCACGGAGGCCATCTGCTGGTGCTCGGCGCCAGCGAGATCAACTCCGTGCTCTTCGATGCGGAACCCGACGTCGCGTCGTGGACGGGCATCACGGTCGACGCCAGTGATCCCAGTCATCAGGGCAATGCCTCCTTAGCCTTCGCCAGCATTCAACACGCCCTCAACTCGATCACGATCACGAGCGGCGCGACTTCCACGCCCGATCCGATGGACCTCACCAAGCAGCTTCCCTATGGACTGGCGCTGGTCAATAGCGGAATCGGCCCTTCGTACTTCGACGGAATCGACGCCACAAACACGCCCGTGCTGGTCAAGGGCCAGGCGGACGGCAAGTTTGGAACCCTGAACAACATTGGATCCCAGGGAATCAACCTGACCTTCGACCCATCTGCTCCGGCGGTGACCAATGCCCTCGAGATCCAGGGCGTTACCTTCGGCAGCTCGGTGCCTTTTGCCGCGACCGGCTGCCTGCCGTTTCAGCTGCCTTGCTCGGCAGGCTTCATCGGGAACGATGCGATCATTGGCACCTTCACGTCAGCGGATCCACCACCGGTGGTCATCAACCAGAGCCGCTTTTTCAGGGCCGGTGGGTTTGCCATCGAGTTGAACAGTCCCAAACGGCCGGTCATTACCAATAACAACTTCGACTGCAACGGCGTTTCGGCGAAGACCAGGGATACGTGCGTGGGCAGCGGCCTCCACTATTCCGCGATCTACCTCAACGCGGCCACGGTCGACCTTGAGAGCAGCGTGACGAACAATGCCGGCCACGAGAACGGACTCGATGCCATCGTCCTCAACGGCACGATCGTCTACGCGCCCGGCCTGACCGCGCCGCAACTGACCTGGATCAACGCGACGAACGATGCGGTGAACGATCACGGCCTCGGCTACCTCCTGGACGGCAACCTCACCCTCAACAGCGGAAAGCTCTTCGTTCCCGGCGGCAGCGTGGTCAAGTCGAAGGGAACGATCAACCTCAGCGGTGCGGCTCTCGACGCCAGTGACACCGTGAAGCCGGGTACGAAAGTCTTTACCAGCTTGCGCGACAACGTCAACATCCAGAGCTGTCCATCGGTCTTCGTGCAGTCGTGTCCCTCGATCATCCCCGCCGGGGACTGGGGCGGCATCGACCTGGTTGGTTCAGCGACCGACACCGCCCTGCGAAGCGCAACCTGGAGCACGATCACCAACGCCGCCATCCTGTACGCCACGACGGGCGTTCACATCACAAACGGCAATTCCCTGGTCATCGACGGGAGCGCCATTGGCCCGACCTTCGCCGACGGCGTTCTCGGCGAGGGGACGCCGCTGGCGGTCACCGCCACGACCTTTGGCTGCCCCACCGGGGTTTGCAGCGCGCCGAGCAGCGGCAACCACGGCATCCTTGCGGACTTCCGCAATAGCGCCCCGCCCACGACCGGCCTGAAGATCGGCGGCCCCAATCCGGCGGACAAGAACACGTTCCAGGGCAGCGTCAACGAGGCGATCCGCGCCGTTGGTCTCGCCGGCCAGCCGGTCGATATCGAGAACAATGGGATCCAGAACGCCGGCGCGGTCGGGTCGGCGGGAAGTGCCGGCATCTACCTGCAAGGCGCCGACACACTGACGCTGAAGGGCAACGACGTCGTTGGGAGTGGCACTGGAACCCTGCGTTACCCCGCCATCTGGTTGGACGGGGTCAGCCGTGCCGACTTCAACGGCCCAATCAGCGGCAACACCGGCTTGGCCAACGGTCTCAACGCGATCGCCTTCCACGGCGACAGCAAGGCGCTCGCCTGGCAAACGGTCGCAGCCGGCGGCCTGCTGGGTTACCTGGTCGATGGCAACCTGCTGATCGCCGGCAATTTCACGCTGGCCAATGGCGACTACGCCCCGGTCCTTGCTGGCACGATCACCGTCCAGAACGGCACCCTGACGTCGACCGGCGCCGAGCTGACCAGCCTCAAGGCGATGACGCTGCCGGTCCCGAGCTGCGGCTCGATCTTTGTCCAAAGAGCGTCGGGCGTCTGCCCGGCGACGACCGCCGGCGATTGGGGTGGCCTGGTCCTCGATGCCGGGAAGGCCAACCAGCTGACGAATTCCGCGGTTCGATACGCCGCGACCGGGATCTCGATGGGAACCCCAACCGGGACCCGCCAGGCCCAAAACCTCACCCTGACCAACACCAGCATCACCAACACAGCGGCAGACGGGATCAGCACGCGCTCGCCGTTATGGACCAGCGGCGGTGCCTTTACCAAGAACGGTGCCCACGGGATCACGATCGACCTGACCAACGTCACCTCGAGTGCGTTCCAGCCGCTCTTCATTTCGGGAAGTACGATCAGCGGCAGCGGACAGGAGGCCATCCTTGCCGTCGGGCTCGCCGGCCAGACAGTGCAGATCGACCAGGCCAGCATCGACCACGCCGGCGCTTTCGGCATCAATCTCAAGGACGCCGGCAAAGACGCGGGCCCTTACCCGGGCGTCTACACCATCGACCCTGGCCGGCTGACGCTGACGAACAACACCGTCACCAACACCGCGGCCACCTTCCCCGCGATCTACCTCAACGGTTTCTTCGGACCGTTCGCGAACGTCAGCGGCAACAGGGGTGCCTTCAATGGCGTGGACGCGATCGCCTTCCACGGCACCGTGACCGACGACCTGGCGTGGACCACCGCGCGGAAGGCCAGCGACCCGACGACGCCGCTCGGCTACGTGCTGGACAGCACCCTCACGATGGCAGCGCCTCCACCGCCCCTGCCGCCAGCGCCGCCACCGACTCCGGCGGCTCGGACGTTGACGGTTCGGGCCGGCGACGTCGTGAAGGTCGGCAACGGCGGTGTCCTCCAGCTTCAGGGGGTCAACCTCCAGGCCGACGACACCGGTAGCAGCGGCCAGAAGGTTTTCACCAGCCTGACCGATGACAGCGTCGGTGTCGCCACCTGCCACTCGGTCCTGGTAAACGCCTGCCCGGCCACGATCCAACCCGGCGCGTGGGGAGGCATCACGCTGACGGGCGGTAGCGCGAACGGGGCGCTCGTCAACGCCGCGGTTCGTTACGCCGCCACGGGCATTCTGATCACGAGTGGGGCGTCGTCGACATCGGGATCGTCGGTCTTCGGCCTCGTGGTGTCGGGGAGCAGCATCGGCCCCAACGCCATCGATGGCATCAGCGCCGTGAAGACGGCGATTTCGGTGTCGACCTCGTCCATCAGCGGCGGCGCGCATGGCATCAGCGTCGACCTCAGCGGCGGGATTCCGGGCACCCCAGTCCGTCTCAGCGGCAACCGGTTCACGTCCACGAGCGCCGATGCCATCCTCGGCCAGGCGCTCGCTGGACAGCCGGTATGGATCACCGACAACCGCATTCAGGGCGCGGGAACCTATGGCATCCGGCTGCTCAGTGCCGACCAGCTCGTCCTCCGCAATAACAACATCGCGGCCAGCGGCGGCGGCCCCGGTGCCGGAGCCGGCCGTTATCCCGCGATCTACCTGCCGGCCCTATCGGCAGACTTCGCCGGGAACATTCGTGGCAACGTCGGTGGCGGCAACGGTCTGGATGCCATCGTGTTCGACGGCACGGCCAACCGCGACCTGGCGTGGATCACGCCGAGCGATGCGACATCGACGCATCCCCTCGGATACTTGTTGGACGGCGCCCTGACGCTCCAGGGGGGAAACCTGCTGGTCGGTTCCGGCGACGTTGTCAAATCGCTTGGCGGACCGATCACCATCAATGGTGGGGCGGTGACCGCGACGGGTACCAGCACCCCCGGTGGGTCGACGACGAGCAAGAGCGCAATTTTCACGAGCCTGAAAGACAACCCGAACGCGCCCGCGTCGCCGGTTGACGCCTCGGATGCGAAGGCCGTTTCGTGTCCCTCTGTGCTCGTCACGGTTTGCATTCCAGGGCCCGCCGACTGGGGCGGCCTGGTGATCACGAGCGATGCCGCCGGTAACCGAGGTACCAGCGGCATCGCGTATGGGTTCATCAATTACGCGAACACGGGGATCTCGCTGGATAGCGGCCCCATCCCCGCCAGCCAAGAAACGCTGCCAACCAACTTCAGGCTGACGGTCGCCAACACCACTATCGCCAATGCCAGCAAGGACGGCATCAATAGCCTCGATACGCCGTTCTCGGTGAAGGATTCCAGCAAGATCCAAAACGTCGGCGCCAATGGGATCCTCGCGAGCTTCTTCAGCCCGGCGAACTGTTCATCGACGACGACGGTGGGCACCTGCGTCAGGTTCAACGTCGCCAATACCCAGATCAGTGGCGCGGGCAAGGACGGCATCATCGCCAACGGCCTCTCGGGACAACCAACGGTCGTGACCGACAACACCATTAGCGACGCTGGGGCCTACGGGATCCGCCTCGTGGGCGCCGATCAGCTCACACTGACGACCAATCACGTGCGGAAAACATCTCCGCCATCGTCGACGGCCTTGCGCTACCCAGCCATCTACCTGAGCAGTGTCAAGGCCGATTTCGAGGTCGGCGGCGCGGGAGCCATCATCCAGGGCAACGACGGCAAATGGAACGGGCTCGATGCGATCGTCTTCCACGGCGAGGCGTTAAAGAGCCTGACGTGGATCACCGCGGTCGCCTCCGCGGGGACCGACGTGACGCTCGGCTACGTACTGGACGGGTCGCTGAGGGTCGACGGCGATTTCGTCACCACGGAGGGCGACATCGTCAAGATCATGAACGGCGGAATCAAAATCAACGGCGGCAGCTTGCATTCAGTCGGCACCACCCTGGGGACGACCTTCACCAGCCTGAAGGACAATCCAGGGCTGTCCGCCTGCCATTCTGTCTTCATTCCGGATCCGTGCCCGGTGCTGCCCGCCACCCTGGCAACCAACTCCGACTGGACCGGGATCAACATCGATGCGGCGGATAGTGTGTTCAGCAAGGGCAAGCTGCTCTACGCCACCAGCGGCATCACGATCAACTCGGCCTTGCTCAAGCTGAAGAGCACGCTCATCACGGGCGTTTCCGGTTATGCCGTGACGACCACCGGCACGGCGAGCGCGCAGATCGATTGCGCGTCCATCCATGCCAACGGGGGCGGTGTTTCGGCGACCGGCGCGGCAGGGACGAGCGTTACATCAAGCGATCTCTATGGCAACACTCCGGGCAAGGACTACAACGCGAGTGTCGCCGCCACCGCGACGAATGATTGGTGGGGCGCCAATGCTCCGAATCCGAGCCAGTACTCAGCCTCCGTGACCGTCGCCAGCCCACTCCCGCAGCAGGCCCCAACCTTCAAGCTCGGCGCCAGCGCGATTGCCTTCTCGAGCAGCAACACCAACACGAGTGTCAATCCCGCCGGAAACTTCGGACAGGGCACCCTCACTGTCACGTTGACCGCGGATCGCGAGATCGACCCGACAGTACCCCTCAGCGCCAGCTTCCTTGGACCGGGCGAAACCGTCCCGCATCCGGTAACCGGCAGCTGGAAGCCCGATAACCTGACCTGGCAGGGCACCGCGACCATCGATCTTCCAACGAACAACGCGGCGGGGATCAACACGCTCACGATCAGCGGCGCAAAGAGCTGCGTGCCTGACGCGAACAACGCGATGGCGCCGGAGACCGCAACCTTCAGCCTTGATTTTGGCAAGGCGACGGTAACCGGCCCTGGCGCTGCCCAGAACGTCGGCGGCAAGAGCGCGACTTTCACCGAGTCCGTGAAGCCCGACGGTTGGAGCAATCAGACGGATGCCTTCGTTTTCTTCCAGTACAAACTGCACGGCGGGACGTACGTTCCCGATGACATCACCGGGTTGCAGTCGATCGCGCAGAATCCGACGGGCCTCCTCGGTTACGCGACGATCGGCCATGGGACGGCGACCGTACCGGTGACTGCCCAGGTCACTCAGCTGCTGGCGCCGAACACCGCGTACGACTACCGAGTGATTGCGGTCGCCTCCAACGGCATCACCATTGGACCCGGTCACCAGTTCACGACGCTGGGTGCTTTGGACCATTTTGCGGTGGCAGCGGTTGCGTCACCGCAAACCGCGGGAGCGGCCTTCGGCGTCCAGGCGACTGCTTACGACCTCAATAGCAACGTGCTGATCGACTACCTCGGCGGCGCGGCCGTGCTTTCCGGCAATCTGAGCACCGCCCCTGCCGGAAACTGCACGGGACCGGGCACGGCGTGCCCGCCCAAATATGGCAGCCAGAGCTGGAGCGCGGGAACGGGGACGATCAGCGGGGTGACGGCGTACGTGGCAGAGGACAACCGCACGCTAACGCTCACCGACGGCCTCGTGAGCGCGACCAGCGGCACCTTCAAGGTGAACGCCACCGGCACCGCGACGATGCTCTGGATCTCGACCGCCCCGCAGAGCTTCACGGCCGGGACGACCTCCGCGACTATCACAGTGGCCCAGACCGACGCCTACGCCAATCCGATTGCCGCAGCGGCCTCGATCGTCGTGAGCCTGACGACGAACTCGGGGACGGGCAGCTTCGTCGATGCCGTCACGAGCGCGCCCATCACGACGGTCACGATTGCCATGAATGACTCGAGTGCGAGCTTCGCGTACACCGATACCGCAGCTGGATCACCAACGCTCACCGCGTCGCCGCCGGGCGGCAGCACCCTGACTGCCACCACGCAGACGGAAACGGTGACGCCCTAAGGGCTGGTCGCCTCGGCGTCGAGCTGCAGTGGCTGCCAGAGAAGCTGATAGACGCGCGGCATCATCCAGTCGCGCACCACGAGGGCGCCGGCCGCGACCATGCAGGCGTTCATGACGCGGCGCCAGGACTCTTCCTCGTAGGCAGTCGACATCAAGCGGATGATGGCCTCGGCCTCCGCATCGGGGGGCAGGCGCTCGTCGACCACGGCCGATGCCGGCTCCGCCCGGGTCGACGGCTGAAACGCGCTCGCATCCGCAACCAATTGGGCCGTGCGCATCGCGTCGTAGAAAGCGGACTCGGATCCGGGGAAAACGTTGCTCTTGGCGATCCGGGTGGCGACCTCGAGCGCCCTGAAGTATTCCGGCGACTGCTTGACCTCGAGATCGGGGATGGCGCCCACCCCCGGGGCGGCCTCGGCCACCCGCTCCCACTCCTCCGGCGTCAGCCGGCGAAGGCGGTCGAACAGCGCCTCGACGTCGGCGGTGTTCGGCCCGAACCTCTTGTCGGCCATCTCACTTACAATACGCGCGGTTCCATGACTGTGGGAGTTTTTCCTTGCCCGTAGTCCAGTGGGTCGTCAGCGTGGGCGACACCGTAGAGACGCGCGATGGCGAGCTCGGTGTCGTGAAAGAGATCTTCGAGGGTCCGCCGCACTCCGGGCAAGCGCTCTTCGTGTCGAGCGAGCCCTATATGGTGGTGGTCAGCCCGGGCCAGCCCGACCTCTACATCCCCTTTGAGGAGATCGTCGACGTCAGCGACGTCAAGCAGCGTGTCTATCTCAAGCGCTGGCTTCGCGAGGTCAACGTCCAGGGCTGGACGCGCGATCCGCGCAAACCGGGGACGGCGGCAGCGCCCTATTTCCCCAAGCCACGGGTGGACAGCGGCGCCTGGTCCCCGGGTGAGGCCGCGCCACGACCCGAGCCGGGCCGGCAATATCGGATCGGCGACCGGTTCAAGCCCGGCGATCCGATCCCGGTGGAGGGCCAGTACACGTGCACAGTGTGCGGGTTTCGCAAGCACTCCCGCCAGTTTCGGGAGGAAAATCCCGATGGTCGCTTCCCGCCGCCGCACCACCCGGGTGCACTCTGGGAGCTCGAGGACCTGCGGCCATAGGGCGCTGACCTGATTCGGGCGCGCGCGATCGATGACTGGTCTGTATTCGGAAACCTCTTTGTTAGACTAGCCGCGTACCGTGCTGAGCGATTACTTTCCCTTGCTCATTTTCCTAGCCGCGGTCTTCATTTTTGGCCTCATCGCTCTCTTCTTTCCGCCCTGGCTGGCCGGCCACCGGCACTCGGCGGCCAAGGATCTTCCCTATGAGTCGGGCATCGTGCCCCGCTCCGGTGCCCGGCGGAAATTCGCCGTCAGCTTTTATCTGACCGCCATGCTCTTCATCATCTTCGACGTCGAGGCGATCTTCATCTATCCCTGGGCCGTCATCCTGAAAGGGCTGCGCTGGTTCGGGGTCATCGAGATGGGGATCTTCGCCGCCATCTTGCTCGTTGCCCTGATCTACGTGTGGCGGAAGGGGGCGCTGGAATGGGGGAGTTGACGCTTCGACCCGGCCCGATGCCGACCGGCCGCGCGGCTGGACCCACCCCGCTCAACGCGCTGGGGGACAACGTCCTCACCACCACGCTCGACAAAGTGATCAACTGGGGCCGTTCGAGCGCGATCTGGCCCGCGCTCTTCGGGCTCGCCTGCTGCGCGATCGAGATGATGGGAACGGTGGGGCCGCGGCACGACCTGTCGCGCTTTGGTTCGGAGCTCTTCCGTGCGTCGCCGCGGCAGGCCGACCTGATGATCGTCTCGGGACGGGTGTCGATCAAGATGGCGCCGGTGCTCCGTCAGATCTACGACCAGATGCCCGAACCCAAATGGGTGATTGCCATGGGGGCCTGCGCCTCCTCCGCTGGAATGTTCAATAACTACGCGATCGTCCAGAGTGTGGACAAGATCGTGCCGGTCGACATCTACCTCCCGGGCTGCCCGCCGCGGCCGGAGGCTCTGATCGATGCCGTCATCAAGCTGCAGCGCAAGATCCGCGGTGAGCCGCTGGTCAAGCGCCCTGCCTGACTGCCACTGTGCTCGTTGAGCGTTTGGGCAACCGCTTCACGCAAGCGTTGCAAGAGAGTTCGGACTTCCGCGGCGACCTGAGCATCGTCGTCGATCCCAACTCAGTGGTGGAGGTCGCCCGTTATCTGCGGGATGAAGAGGGCTTTGACTACTTCCTCTACGCGACGGCGGTCGATTGGCCTGCGCGCGATCCCCGCTTCACGGTCGTGTGGGAGGTGCGCTCGCTGGCAAACAAGACCCGGATCCGCATCAAGACGACGGCCGCGATGCCCGAGCCGCACGTGCCAACCCTGACGGATGTGTGGCCGGCTGCCAACTGGCACGAGCGGGAAACCTGGGACCTGCTCGGCATCAAGTTCGATGGCCATCCTGACCTGCGCCGGCTGCTGATGCCGCAGAGCTGGGAAGGCCATCCGCTGCGCAAGGACTACGTCTCCTTCGGCGAGCCAGTGATCTTCAGCGACCAGAAGCTCGAAGGGCTGGAGCCCGATGCGATCCGTGGCTGAGGCGCGCGTCGTGCAGGAACCGTTCGGTCCGGGCCCCGCGCAGGAACCGTTCGGCCCCGGCCCCGCCCAGGAGCCGTTCGGCCCGGAGCACGAGCCGGAGGCCGACTGGATCGAGCTCAATATGGGACCCCAGCATCCGAGCACGCACGGCGTGCTCCGGGTACGCCTGAAGCTGGACGGCGAAAGGGTGCGCGATGCCGACCCGGACGTCGGCTATCTCCACACCGGCTTCGAGAAGTCCTTCGAGGAGAAGACCTACACCCAGGGCATCACCTTCAGCGACCGGATGGATTACCTGGCGCCGCCCATCAACAATGTCGGCTTCGTGATGTCCGTCGAAAAGTTGATCGGCGTGGAGGTGCCGGCCCGGGCGCAGGCGATCCGGGTGATGATGATGGAGCTGGCCCGCATTGCCAGCCACGAGCTCTGGCTGGGGACCGCCGGTCTCGATCTCGGGGTCTACTCCGGCTTCTTCTACGCCTGGCGTGATCGCGAGCTTGTGCTCGATCTCAACGAGTCCTACTCGGGCGTTCGGATGATGACCTCCTTCACCCGCGTTGGCGGCGTCGCC
>Ga0209474_10005206_pt1 | contig 11103 bp, 9 predicted proteins | sample GraSoiAngelo_145_FD_185902 | JGI IMG/M metagenome (GOLD analysis project Ga0209474, IMG submission 185902) | Grasslands soil microbial communities from the Angelo Coastal Reserve, California, USA - 14_1009_05_20cm (SPAdes) (version 2) | ecosystem: Environmental > Terrestrial > Soil > Grasslands ... | reverse complement strand
TTCAGAATGATTCGCCACCCGCTCTCGTACTCCCACTTCGTCTCCTTCGTGTAGAAGTAGGCTTGCGCGGTAATCCCAAGAAGATACGCGGGAGTACGGTCGGTGACGTAGGAGATGCGCCGAAGATGGCGAAAATCATCGTCCCGCGAGATTTTTTGATTGAACCATCGATGAGCGGAATCAAACTCCACAAGGAAGCCACGACCTTGATCGGCGTACCGTTTCCACATGCATGTGCTCGTGGCGAGGTCCGAGAGAGACAGAATTCCAAAATTCTTATCGGCTGTTTCGTAGATTGTTTGGATGGTTCGCGGAAGATTTTGTTCGCCCTTACCGCGCTGCTTTTCCATATATTCGGGCCCTTGCTTTTCTACGAGGTCCATCAAGCCTGGACGGAGCACATCGGCCCTTTCCCGAAATCTCTCTTGAAATACCGCAGACGTGGCCAACGCGTTGATCGGCGGTTTGAACTCCTCGATGTCGTTCATTACCGATGCTTGGCTGAACCGGATCAAGCCCTTCCTGAGCACGCTGGAAGCGCGTTCTGGCGGCATGTATTTGTAGAGTCGGGCATGGACGCTGTTCATGTCCGCATCTTACCCACCTCTGTGCGACTCGTCGTCCGATATAATTGAATTCGATGACAGCAATTCACAGCTCCGAAACTCTTGCCGAACGAATGCTCCGCGAGGCGCGATGGGCTGGCAAAGACGCGTACCCGGCCCATGCAGAATACTACGTTGAGCCGAGATCCCTCCTCCGAGAAGTGACCGCCTGGACTGCGAAGTCGGCTGCTGCCTTCGAGTCTGCCCTCCACTGCATCAATGAGATGGAGCTCGAAATTGAATCATTCCGGTACTTTCCTGAACAACTCATCAAGAGACGGATGGAGAGTCGAGTTCTGGACCGCCATGCCTACGATGAAGGCCATCCTCGGCACATCCAACTCTTGGAAGATGCGCGGACTAATATTTTAGAGACTCTCTCCACTCCTGGATCGTGGCCCCCGACACGGAAACGGACAAGGGCAACAGGTTATTCGCAGTTCGATTCCCGTGAATGCTATTTCGGTCAGGCCGCTGACATCGCGGCGGGTTTAGCGCGGCATGTATATGAGACAGAGAAACTCGTCACTATAGTCTCGCGTTTCGAGCAGGTAACTCACAACGGCGAGCGGATGTCCCTGAAAGGCGCAGAAGAGCAGATGCGCCGGACTCAACTAGGGAATGGATGAAGATTATGCTGTGGTTTTCTTCCCGGCTCTTATGACTTTGTTCCTGTCGAGCCGCTGGAGCTACCAGTATTAGAAGAGCTTCCTGAAGGGCCAGAGCCGCCCGATTGGTTTGTTGGTGCCTGCGTTGGCGGTTGAACAGGTGTAATGGCAACAGGCTGACGCCCACGATCTTCAGTGCCCGAAACAGGGGTCATTGCAACGGGTGATCGGCCTTTTTCGAGATTCGTCTGAACTGGTGTAATGGCGACTGGCGCTCTTCCCTCTCTTACGCGCACGATCTTTTCATTCTTGTTCACAACGGCCTCCTCTTCAGCCAAGGTTTTTCATGCAGAATACGACTGTACAAATTATACCAGCGAGGAAGAACGCGGCGGCGGCCCAAGTGAACCAATTGAGCACAATTCCGGCTGTGCTCTTTTTCGTCAAAAAAGGTTTCGTCTTTCTTTTCGTAGTAGTGCTGTAAGTATTCCAAGTGCTTGTTCAGGGCAGCCACGCTCAGACGAAAAGAAAACACGGTAATCACAATGCAAACCGCAAAGCACAACCAGGAGGCGTAGAGAACAAAATGCCATCGGGTTGCTGGCAGACGAACGATGTCTTTAATAAACGCTACTGAGAATCCGAGTGCGGCGCTGGAAACCGCCAGTAAATTCTTGTCGAAATTATCTGTAGAACTCTGAATATCCTGCCACGCCTGCTTTCGATGTTCGTCCCACAAATCACGTCGGCGCTTGTCATCGTCCTGAAGTTCAGTCACCTGGCCTCCGGTCTTTCCTAAAGTTACTGACGGTCGCGATAAACCAAAATCTGATCTACATCGTGGCCAGGCCATCTGAGGTACTTGCCGTCTGAATCGTAGAAAATAGACCAGCCTTCCGCTAACACTCTTGGGAGTTGATCTTCACGAGCGAAGCTGCCATTGATTCCGGCTCTCGTTGGATAGTTGAAATCTATGATCTTGCTCACGCCGTATGCGCCAGCGGGCCCATCGGGCGGTTTCTCCGGGAACAAGTCAAAATTCCGTCTGGCTGTAACCCATTGAAGTCTTCCGCTCAGTTGCACAAGAGCGGGTTTCTTGTCGCCAAATTTGTGAATTTTCTCGATAAAGGACTTCGGGATATCGATGTATCTGTCGGAGTCCAGTTTTTGAAATGTAAAACACCCTTCCGAGTCTTCCATGAGCATAAATTCGGATTGCTCATGCTCACGAGGAACTATAGGTTCGATCCGCACTCGTGCATATTTTGCCAGACTCACCGAAGGGCTGTTGGTGGGTACTGCGGTTTTGCCTACGCGAGCTTTGGCTTCCTCTTCAGCATCAGCTTTCCATTTCTTCAGGACTTCAACGGTGAACCGAGCCGGGTCATTGTCTATTAACTTGGCACAGGTCTGGCATAACCAGATTCCGTTTTCGGGTCCGCCCCGTTTTTCGGTCAAAAATGTCGGATCGTAGCGGGGGCCTCCGGGTGATGCCGCCGTGATGTGTGCTGCTACACCAACGTTGACTGACTTCGCCGGATCACCCTGTGGACCGCTAGTGGGCGCTCGACAGTCTGGTCGGGACGAGGCAATACCCAAGCACGACCGAGATGCAAGATGTCGCCAATGGTGCATTGCTTCTCGTTCCTCAACTCTGCACGACGGTTCTCAAGTCGGTTATTTAATTCATCGAGATGGGATTCTGACAGGGCGATGTTGCCGTCCAAACCGGGCACGGTGACACCCGACTGCTGCTGTCGCCCCACAAGTTCCGCCAACTGGAGATTTTGGCGATGGATCAACTCGCCTAGCGAAATCTCCATGTGGCGGGAGATGGTGTCCACTTCTTTCGCACGTTGTGCAGCAACCTCATCCAAGAAAGACTTCAATGCATTTTCAACGAGCGCACGCTCAACACTGGCACGATCCGGGAGATTACTGTCGTCGGGAACGGGCGTCCCCTTCGGAGCGGGGGATACGTCCAACACAATCGTTGGTTGCTTTATCGTCAGGCTTCCGTCCGCCTGAGCATCGACCACAAACAGACGGCGGTGGAGGCAATTGGCCCTGCCATCTTTTATCGATGCAGCGAACACATCGAGCCGGTAGGAGACTCAATATCTTGAGCAAAGAACATCTGCCAATCCCCGCCCTGCCACCCAGTACAGTCGCGCCAATTGAGATACTCACGCCTCAGCAACTCGCGGACCGCCTCCAGGTCAAACCCTCATGGGTTTATGAGCAAACGCGCAACCGCTCAGGCGTTCGCAATCCCGACCCGCTACCCCATATAAAAATGGGGCTGTATTTGCGGTTTGACTGGCGAGACGTTCTGGCGTGGCTTGAGCGCCAGAAACGGCGTGAGCGCAAGGCGGCCTAAGCTATGCCCTTATCCTCACAGCCCGCTTGACAAATCGGCAGACTTATCGGTATACGATAAGTCATGCGAATGGGTCGGCCACCGAAACTCCGCTCAAGGGTACGCTCGCTTGTAATTCCTGTCCGGCTCACTAGAACACAATGGCGCGAATTGCAGAAGCGTGCCAAAGAACAAGGGCTTCCGGTATCCGAGTACATTCGCAGAAAACTAGATTTGCCAAAGGAGGATTAATTGAAAACACAGACCGGAAGTATCAAACGAATAGGAGGAAGCTGGTACGGACGCTGGCGCGAAGACATAATCAAGAAGGGCCAGACCGTCCGCAAACAGCGGTTTGAAAAACTTTGCGAAGTTGATGACCGCTACCGGACGAAGGGGGATGTACGTCCACTGCTAGCCGAAAAACTACGGCCATTAAACGAAGGCAAAACGGACGCCCGTAGCTCACTTACGCTCGCGGCGTTTGTCAGCGAGTACTACGATCCATACGCACACGAAAACTTCAAACCTTCAACCGTTCACGGCTACTCCAAGCTCTGGAAAGATGCGCTCTGTCCCAGAGTCGGCCAGATCCGGTTGCGAGACTTCAGAACAGTGGATGCCGCAAACACCCTTTCCTACTTTGTGGGGAAAGGATGGGGACGCTCTTCGCTGAAGCACGCGAAGTCCCTCTTGAGCGGTATTTTCACCTTCGCCAAAAACATTGGAGTCCTCGACGGGGTTAACCCCGTCCAAGGGACGATCATTCCGCGGAAGGCAGCTAGGCCGTCCGACACTCACGCAAGCACGCCCGATGAAGTAGTCGCAATCCTGGATGTGCTCAAGCGGGCAAAAGACGTAGAAGGACGCCTAAAGCTCCAAGCCCAAACGGCGATTGCTTTGATGTTCTTTGCCGGCCTCCGCCCCGGAGAGGCTCGCGGAGCGAGGTGGGAGGATTACAACGGAAAAACTCTCACCGTCGAGCAGAGCGTCTGGCGTAAGCACACAACCGATCCGAAAACAGCGAGTGCCGCAAAGCCCGTTGTGGTGATTGAGCCGCTTAGAGAGCTTCTTACGCACCTTCGCCAGATCGAGCGCAATCCGGTGAAAGGTCCAATCCTACGCGGCGTGAAGGGGGGGCCGCTCGACCTCAACATGCTGGCAAAGCGAGTCATCCGGCCCACTCCGCAACCGAGAGAACTACCGCGACGGCGAGTCGAAAAATTGGAAGCCCCTTGAGTGGCACGGCTTCTATTCACTTCGCCGGGGCATCGCAACTCAGCTAACCGCGATAACCCGCGATCCAATGGCCGCGAAGGGGCTGTTGCGGCATTCCAGCGTCAACACAACTCTCGTGCACTACATCAAAGACGTGCCCGAAGTCACAGCAAACGGAATGGCACAAGTCGAGCAGTTCTTTAGCGAGCTAGATGTAGCAGGGCAGGCAGTACAGTAAAACCAATTGGGATAAAACTGTGATAAAGAGCCGCGCAATCACCCGCCTCAATCGAAACGGCAATCCTTCTAACTCCAAAGCTACGTTTTGTTTAGTGGCGGGGGAGGGGGGATTCGAACCCCCGAGACCCTTTCGAGCCTAACGGTTTTCAAGACCGCCGGTTTCAACCGCTCACCCACTCCTCCGCTTTTGATTCTAACGTATCCTGCAGGGAAGCAGCAGTGTTGTGACAGCCAGTACGTTTGTGACAAGGCAGAGGCTGTCTCTCCAATCATCCGTAGCTTGACCCGCCGAAGTCGGTCAAGGGGCGAAAAGGTATGCTGGTGAATCAGAGGTCTCATGCTTTTCCGTTTTCTAAGCAGTCCGGACTGTGGAGTCTTACCTATGGTTAGAAGCGGGTGGACTGGTACATTGAAATGCCTTTCGGGTACATCCAAATGATTCTAAGGAGTGGATTAAAATTTTCAATTAGCCCATACTTCGAACACCGCCTGAACGGGGGCTGGTTCGGAAAACATCGCATGTAAGGACCTTCCAATTGCAGGGAGGGCGTTTAGCGCCGCTTTGTTTATTCTAGGCGGGTCGCAACAAAGAGGCGATGCATTTACACATTTTGGGTGGGACTTCCATCCTGACTTGGCAAAGCGGCTTTAGTCTCGAATGGAGCGCAGTCATGATACTCCATTTCTTGCGATCGTTCATATTATTCATGGCGTTCGCGCCGCTCGTCTACTATGTGATTGCGACTTATTGTGGCTGGTCCTATTTTCATGAATCGCGGAGGTCCGTCCGACTCGATTCCAAATTCACACCCCCTATAAGCATCCTCAAACCCGTTTGCGGCTTGGATCGCGAAGCCTACGAAAACTTCGCTAGTTTCTGCAGCTTGGATTACCCGGAATACGAAATTCTATTCGGCGTAACGGATGAGAATGATCCGGCGGTTCCTGTCGTGGAAGAATTGCGGCAGGCCTTTCCCGGGCGAGCGATCCGGCTGCTTGTGGGAGCGCCTTTGCTGGGAACAAGCCCAAAGATGAATCTCCTCTGCCGCCTGGTTCGCGAAGCCAAATACGGCTTGCTCGTTATCAATGACAGCGACGTTCGGGTGGACGCGGACTATTTGCGAAATGCAGCGGCGCCGTTCCAGGATCCAAAGGTCGGAGCTGTTACCGCTCTTTTTCGAAGCATTACGGAAGGAGATTTTGCAAGCGACCTGGACGCCGTCGGTGTCCCGAGCGATTCTTCCGCGAGCGCCCTCGTAGCTGAAAGATTTGGTGGAATGGATTTCGCGCTAGGGTGGACGATGGCCACGACGAAACAGCGTCTCGCGGAGATCGGCGGGTTTGAAGCCATGGCCAATCATCATTCCGACGATTTTACGCTCGGGAACGAAATCGCTCGGAACGGCTACCGCATCGCACTGATGCGCAAGCCGATTTGGATGGTTTTTCCCAAGGAACGATTGAGCCAATTCTTAAGGCACGAGTTACGATGGTCCATCATGTTGCGAAACATTCGACCGGTGGGCTACCTGGGACTGGTGATGACATTTGGGCTACCTTGGGCGGTGCTTGCCGCGGTCGCTACGCATTCGTTTGCTTATCTTTTGGCCTATCTCATTTTAAGGTTGGCCATGGCTTGGACCATTGGTGTGTGGGGGCTTGGGGACCTGGTGGTCCGCAGGAAGATTTGGCTGGTCCCCATGAGAGATGCCGTAAACTTCTTTGTTTGGGTAGCGGGATTCTTTCCTAGTAAAGTCCAATGGCGAGGAAAAGAATACCGGGTGAAGGGAAGCTACCTGATCCCTTCAACGCCCGACGGTGTGGCAGACACCGCTTTGCGTGGTGCAGCCCCTGCCACGGTGCTTTCAGCCAGAAGATAATGACCTAAGTGTTCAGGTCGTGAGAAAGTGCCACGCGAGACGTCAAACGCTAAGAATAAGAATGAGAACGGAACTGCGGAATGCGTTATGCGTTCAGAACAAACCCGCTGGCACGAATCACATCAACGGCTTCACTCCGGCTCTCAGCGTCCACCTGCTTCAGAATCCGGTGAATGTGATTCCTTACCGTAAACTCAGACAGATTCAGGAGCGAAGCGATTTCCTTATTTGTAAGGCCCTTGGCAACAAGCGAAACCAATTGCTGTTGGCGCAAAGTAAGTTCCGGCCTCAAAGCGGAATCGCGCGCCGGCATCTCCTTGGCCGTTTGGGCTACGAAACGGAACAGCGTGGAACAAAGCTGCGGCGGGCAAACGGCTTCACCGCGAAACACGGAGCGCACGGCGTTCAGCACGTCCGAAGCGGATGCGTCCTTGAGCAAATAGCCTGTCACTCCGGCGCGGACCGCAGCCAGGAACTCTTCTTCGTCACAATCCATTCCGATCAAAACCACCTTTAAACTAAGTTGTCCGATACATTCAAGCGTAATGCTTGCGGGAAGACAATTTGTTTGAAATGAAGCGACGACCAGCACATCGCAGTTCGAATCCAAAACTTGCTGAACATTCAAATCAGCCTGCCAACTTTGGCCAACAACCGTCAGGTCGGAGCGCTTGCGGAAAAGGCGAACCAATGCCTCACGCAGCAGGCGGTTTTCTATCAGCAAGAATACTCGGATGCTTTCGCTGGGGACTGTACTGCCCATGGGAACCCTTTGCTGAGTTACAGCCAGAATTGTCTTAGAAATTTAGTGTCCTAACGCGACCGGGCGGCACAAAGACACAGTACAACCTAATGGTTCTTCGAGCGCGCACTAGGGTAAGCTTTGTTTATTCAAACTGTCAACTCCAATATACGGAATATTTGTGTCCCAAACCGACACAGCACCCTCATTTCATTTCTCGGAACCCGGGTTTGGCAACATTGATGCCTAGAGACGCGTGTGAAGTTGCCAAGTTGGAACGTGTAAATTATGAAATTTTCGTAACAGCTGTCGCCCATCTCCGACAGTTAGCCCGTTGGGTCATTACTTAAGCTTTGTTAGTTCAAATTTGGTATTCACCAATCTCCCCTTGGTTCGCTGGCTTGTTCCAGCGTAATCCCTGCCGATAGATCCGCTTTGATTCTTACGTTCGCCGCCCGTTACCGCGATACTGTGCTCGCAGGGAGTAGTGCCATGGAAAAACCTATCCGCGTGCTCGTGGCGAACCGTCCGCGCTTAATGCGCGAGACGATTCTTTCGACTTTTGCCGACCAGCCCGACATCGAAATTGTCGGTGAAGTCGAGGATGAGTCGGAGATTTTCGAGAGCGTGAAGAAAACTCTGCCCAATTTTGTAGTTGTCGCGCTGGACCACCCCGGGGAGCGGCCGCGCATCTGCGACATTTTGCTCAACGAACATCCGGAAGTGCGAGTGATCGCCGTGGCACAGGCAAACAACTACGTCGTTTACTACTGGGCATCGCTGGACATTCATTCGAGCAACATAGAGCCCTCCGAGGAGGGTGTGCTTGGCGTTTTGCGAAGCAAACTTGCGACGAGCAAAGCGAATTGAAATGTTTCCTGCCCGGTCCAGGGAGAACGTATGGTGAACATCAAGAACTTGGTGTGGCGGACTTCCCTTCTTTTCTTGGGGATGACTTTCTGCTCCTCCTTGGGCGCGCAACAGCAAGTCGATAGGCAACGCCCGCGCGAGCAAGAGGCAGTCAGTTATGGCGTCAAAGAAACCTCCGATTTGGCCCAGGACAACCTTAACCGCGTTGCCGCCTCGGCCGCTCAAATTCGAATTGTCCTGGCAAGAGATGAAGGTTTGCTAGTCGATTTAAAGCGCTGGGTCGCAAAGGAGGCTACTGATAACGGGCAGGTCGTAGACGATTCGAATCTGACAGACCAAGCTATCTCTGAACGCTTGGAACAAGACATCGTTTTTCGATCCGTGGCGACGCGCCTGCTGCAGCGTTACGGCTACCTCATGCCGGCTGCCAATCCCGATTCCGACTTTGCAAAGGAGAAGGACCTGATTCTCAAGGAACGCGCGCGGCGGCTCGTCCAGATCGAATCTCAGGAAGATTCGGAGTCGCTTCGCCCCCAAACGAGCAACCAGCAAATCGAGCAAACGGCAGCATGCGATCCAACTCTGGACGAAGATTGTCCCCAGCCGCTGCCAGCAGAGCGCCGGCAGCAACGGACGCGCACTCCGGTGGACTCGCCTTCTACTCAGCCGAACGGTCCAGCACCGGCGGTGCCCGACATGCTTCCGCAGCAACAGAACCTGCCCCGGATCATGCAGGCGGACGGATTGCAGCAACCCCCGGATCTGAAGGGCATTCTGGATTCTTCCGCCGGGTATCAGCTAACCTCCAGCCCCCTAAGGGCAAACACTAATCCTCTCGATGCCTCTGCGGCCTTGAGCATGGGCACAGGCGCTATCGATGGTCTCCCGCTTATGCGAGACCTTCCGTCCTTGGTTCGTGAACGAGCAGGTGCAAACGACACTCCCTCGCAAATCACCGAAAAGAGGCAACTGCGGCGCGTCCCAACTTACAGAGGATGGCTCGCAGAAGAAGAGGTTGCTCCCGTGCGGATGACTCACCGAGCCAATCCTTACGCCGACATCCCCTCTCTCTACGATATGTACGTGCAAGCTTCCGCGCGGCAGAAGCCAACCGAACGCTTCGGCTTGGACGTCTTCCGCAACACCGCGAACGACCCCGAACAGCTCCCTATGGATCTCCCCGTCGGCCCCGACTACGTCGTTGGACCGGGAGACAGTCTGGAAATTGACATGTGGGGAGGCGTTTCGCAGCGCTTGTTCCGCGTTGTGGACCGGCAGGGACGCGTCTCGTTGCCAGAATCCGGGCCTCTGCTGGTTAGCGGCCGGAGTCTGGCGGATGTCCAGCAAAACGTGCAGCAGGTGCTGCGAAGCCAGTTCCGGGACGTTTCCGCGGACGTGTCGGTTTCGCGGTTGAGAACCGTGCGCGTGTACGTTGTCGGTGAAGTAAGCCAGCCTGGCGCTTACGACATCAGTTCTCTCTCGACGCCATTAAATGCTCTCTTCGCTGCCGGGGGCATTACACCTCGCGGTTCTCTGCGCACGCTCAAACACTTTCGTGGCAACCAGCTTGTAGAAGAAGTCGACGCCTACGATTTGCTCCTTCACGGCATGCGTTCGGACCTCCGCCGACTGGAGAACGGCGACACGCTGCTCGTTCCTCCCCTGGGACCGCAAGTCACGGTGGACGGAATGGTTCGGCGGCCAGCCATCTATGAATTACAGGGCGAGAAGTCTTTGGCGGATATACTCGAGCTCGCTGGTGGAATCCTGCCCACCGCTACGCTCCGGCATATCGAAGTGCAACGCGTGGAAGCCCACGAAAAACGAACCATGCTTGCGCTCGACCTTACCCCGAGCGGCGATTCCGATGGGGTCAAAAAACAGTTGGACTCCTTCGCCATTCGCGACGGCGACCAAGTGCACATCTTCCCCATCGCTCCCTACAACGAAGACGCCATCTATATTCAAGGGCACGTCCTGCGCCCGGGCCGCTATTCCTACAAGGCAGGAATGAAGCTTTCCGATTTGATCGCTTCCTACAAAGACTTGCTGCCGGAACCGGCGGCGCACTACGCAGAGATTATCCGGCTCAATGCCCCTGACTTTCACCCAAGCGTCACGAGCTTTGACCTTTCCGCGGCCTTAGCCGATCCAGCCTCCGCTCCGAAACTTCAACCGCTCGACACCGTGCGTATATTCAGCCGCTACGACTTCGAGCCTGCTCCAGAAATCTGGGTCGGCGGAGAAGTTCGCGCTCCTGGGAGGTACCGCACATCGGGACAAGTTCGGTTGAAGGACGCGGTGTTTCTCGCCGGCGGCGTAACTCAGGACGCTTCACTGGATTCTGCGCAACTCTTCCGCACGCAGCCCGACGGCACCTTGAAAATCCTGAGCGTGAACTTGGGTGGAGCCCTGGCTGAGAATTCCGCTGACAACATTTTGCTTGAGCCGCGGGACCGGCTCATCCTTCACCGCAAAGCGGCCAAAGTGGACCCGCCTACGGTCTACGTAAAGGGTGAGGTTGCCAAACCCGGCCGTTATCTGCTTACCACCAACATGCGCGTAGAGGACTTGGTTCGCG
>Ga0209474_10005205_pt1 | contig 11103 bp, 9 predicted proteins | sample GraSoiAngelo_145_FD_185902 | JGI IMG/M metagenome (GOLD analysis project Ga0209474, IMG submission 185902) | Grasslands soil microbial communities from the Angelo Coastal Reserve, California, USA - 14_1009_05_20cm (SPAdes) (version 2) | ecosystem: Environmental > Terrestrial > Soil > Grasslands ... | reverse complement strand
GCCGCATGTTCCAGTCGGTGCGGCGCTACGCGCTCGAGGCCGGTCTCGACGAACCGGTCGTCTGCTACCAGGGCGCCGTCGTCGCGGAGCCCGTGAGCGGCAGGTGGCTGCGCCATGTCCCCATGCCGCTCGAGCCCGCGCGGGAGGCGATCCGCGTGCTGAGCGCGCAGGGCTTCCGGATCAACTGCTATGTCCGCGACGAGCTCTACGTGGCGAAGGTGACGCCCGAGGCCCGCCGCTACGCCGACTTCCAGCAGCTCGAGATCCACGAGGTCGGCGACCTGCTCGCGTGGCTCCGCGAGCCGCCTACGAAGCTCGTCGCGATCGACGAGCCCGCAGTGCTCGACGAGCTCGAGGTGCGGATGAAGGCGCACTTCGACGGCCGGCTCTACATCTCGAAGTCGCTGCCCTACTTCCTCGAGTTCGCGAACCCCGGGGTGACGAAGGGGACCGGTCTCGACTTCCTCTCGCGGCACGTCGGCTTCTCGCGGGAGCGGACCGTCGCTTGCGGCGACGGCGAGAACGACATCGAGCTCGTCGAGTGGGCCGGCTTCGGCGTGGCGGTCGAGAACGCGCACGATCGGGTCAAGGCCGTCGCGAGCTTCGTCTGTCCCTCGGTCGACGAGGAGGGCGTCGCCCAGCTGATCGAGGCCTTTCTAGACTCTCGCCGATGATCGACGCCAAGGCCGCCAGGGCGAACGAGGGCGAGTACCGAGCCGCGCTCGAGCGGAAGGGCGCTGCGCGCGCGTTCGACGGGTTTCTGGCCGCCGACGAGCAGTGGCGCGCGCTCGTCCCCCGCGTCGACGACCTTCGCAGCCGCCAGAAGCTGTCCGGCAAGCCGACGCCCGAGCAGATCGAGGAGCTCAAGGGCCTCAAGGAGGAGCTGCGGGCCGCGGAGGAGGAGCTCGTGGCGGCCGAGGCCGCTCGGGACGAGGCGCTTCGGCTCGTGCCGAATCCCCCCCACCCCTCCTCGCCGGACGGCGAGACCGAGGACGATGCGGTCGAGATCCGGCGCTGGGGCGAGCCGCGGGCTCCGGCCGACGCCCGCGAGCACACGGAGATCGGCCGCTTCGACATGGAGCGCGCCGCCCGGCTCTCCGGTTCCCGCTTCGGCTACCTCATCGGCGACACGGCCCTCCTCGCCCTGGCGCTCTACCGCTTCGCGCTCGATCGGCTCGTCGCGGCCGGGTTCACGCCGATGCTGCCGCCGGTGCTCGTCCGCGAGCAGGCGATGTACGGGACGGGCTTCTTCCCGACGGAGGCGTCGAACATCTACGCGATCCCGGGCGACGAGCTGTACCTGACGGGCACGTCCGAGGTAGCGCTCGCGGGCCTGCACATGGGCGAGATCCTCGAGGCGGGGGAGCTTCCGCTCCGCTACGCCGCGTTCTCGACGAACTTCCGCCGCGAGGCGGGCGCCGCGGGCAAGGACACGCGCGGGATGTTCCGCGTGCACCAGTTCAACAAGGTCGAGATGTTCGCGTTCACGCGGCCGGAGGCCTCGTGGGACGAGCACGAGCGGATGCTCGGGATCGAGGAGTCCCTCGTCCAGGAGCTCGGGCTTCCGTACCGGGTCGTGAACGTCGCAGCCGGGGACCTCGGCGCGCCCGCCGCGAAGAAGTACGACGTCGAGGCCTGGTTCCCGAGTCAGGAGCGGTACCGCGAGATCACGTCCTGCTCGAACACCACCGACTTCCAGGCCCGGCGCCTCGGCATCCGCTACCGCACCGAGCGGGGCGGGCTCGAGTACGTGCACACGCTGAACGGGACGGCGGTGACCGATCGCGCGGTGCTCGCGATCCTCGAGAACTTCCTGGGCGAGGTGCCCGAGGTGCTGCGCGCGTTCGGCGCGCCGGAGCGCGTTACGGCGTAACCGCGGTCTCGACGATCTCGAGCGAGACGACGGACTCCGCCCGCACGAGTCGGTCCTCACAGGAGAGCCAGCCGCCCGGTGTGAGCTCCTCGACGAGCTCGCGCATCCGGGCCTCGGCGGACGCGCGGGTGGGGCAGCGGGCCAGCTCGACGCGCTCGGCGCCGACGGTCGCGACCACCCGGAAGACCGCGTCGGGCTCGGGCTCGGGTGTGGGAGGCGGCGGAGGCGCGACCGCGATCGAGACGACCGGCGCCGGCTCGTCGGTCTGGCGATACGCGGCGACTAGCGCCTCCCGCAGCTTCGCCGGACAGGCGGCGGCGATCATGACGTCGCCTCCGACGGTGGCGCAGATCTCGTCGATCGCCTCCCCGTTCGTGCAGTCGCCGATCGCGACGACCGGAACCGTTCCGGCGTAGCCGAGCGGGAGCGCTCCGAGCCTGTTCGCGGCGTGCGCTGAGAGCAGGGCGGTCGCGCGCGGGTCGAGCGACGCCTCCTCGAGCCGAACGAAGGGCAGTCCCTTCTGGTTCGCGAGCGCGCACGCGAGCCCAGCCTCGTCGAGCAGGCCTCGGTCGACGAGGAAGCGGCCGAGCGGCTTGCGCGGGGACTGGCACTCGGCGAGCGCCTCGTTGATCGGCCCTTCCGGGACGAGGCCGAGCCGCAGGAGGATCGTCCCGAGCGGAAAGCCGCGGAGCTCGCGCGCAGGCTCGACGAGCGGCACGTTGCCGAAGGGGTAGCCGTCGGGCGACGGCGACGGATGAGCTTCGAGGGGGTTCACAGCCGCAGATGCCGTGCGAGCTAGGCATCGGCCGCGACCCGGAGTCCGGGCATCGCCACAAAGGGTGACGTGGGCCGAAGAGAACTTCGTGGCTCAGAGCCACAAAGTGATATGACCGTCCGGCGGGGTGCCGGAGCGGTCGAACGGGGCGGTCTTTCGCACGGAGGAACCCGTGGTTCCCCCGTGTGCCCCCTCCTTCGAGCTCTTGACGTCCGGCCGCAGTGCGCGGAGCCGGGCGAAGCCCGGCCCCGCGCTTCCGCGATTTGCGACGTAGCATGCGGCGAGGCGGGGTGCCGGAGCGGTCGAACGGGGCGGTCTTGAAAACCGCTGGCTGCCGCGAGGCGGCCCGTGAGTTCGAATCTCACCCCCGCCGCCTTTTCCGGCGGGAACCTTGCGGTTCCCCCGACCTTCCCCCGACGGAGGTCCGACCTACGACTCGCAGTACGGCCGCGACGGCTACCGGTGCACTCGCTACGACGCGCGCGTGGGCCGGTACCGGCTGACCCGCGCGTAGCGACCGACGACCCCCCTTGTGGGCCCCGGCTCGGCGAGGGAGACTCCTTCGTATCTGCGCGCATCGATGGCTCGTTAAGTTGACGTGACTCGGGGGAGCCGAAGGCTCGCTGCCTTCGCTGCGGCCGTGCTTGCGGTCGGGCTCGTCGCGGGCCCGGCCGCTGCGCTGACGTCCGAGCGCGGCTCCGGCCGCGTCGGGCCGCCGCGCGCCGTCGTGCTGGTGCACACACAGCATGGCCGGGTCGTGCGTATGCGCTGGACAGCGCCCACGTCCAGAGGCCGGATCGTCCGGGGCACGAGAGCCGTTGCGGCCTCGACCAACCTGATTCCGAACGGCGACTTCGAGCAGGGGATCGCCGGCTGGGGCGCCTACCACGGCTCGCTTGCCGCGACCTCGGACGGCGTCGCCGGGCCGGGCGCGGCCAAGGTGATCCTGAATACGGCCTACACGGACTATTCCCTCGTCCGCTGGCCGCGACCGGTCACCGCGACGACCGCGGGCACGGCGTACACCGGCGGGGGCTGGATCCGCAGCGACCTGCCCGGAGCGAGCGTCTGCCTCTGGATCCGCGAGTGGTCGTCCGTGAACGCCGTCGTCAGCTCGGCGAAGACCTGCGTCACCGCCACGACCGCCTGGCAGCAGTTCCCGGCCCTCGCCTACACGACACTCCAGAGCGGCGGCTCGCTCGAGCTCTTCGTCTACCAGCAAGGGACGCCGTCGAGCTCGAGCTTCGAGGTCGACGGACTCACGCTGACGACCGGCGCGGCGCCGCCGCCACCTCCGCCTCCACCGCCCCCGCCTCCGCCACCTCCACCGCCACCTCCACCGCCCCCTCCACCCCCTCCACCGCCTCCGCCTCCACCGCCGCCACCGCCGTCGAACAACTTGATCCCGAACGGCGACTTCGAGCAGGGACTCACCGGCTGGAGCGCCTATCACGGCTCGCTCGCGACGGCCTCCGACGGCGTCGTCGGGCCCGGAGCGGCGAAGGTGATCCTCAACATCGCGTACACCGACTACTCGATCACGCGCTGGCCGCGGCCGGTCACCTCGACGACGAGCGGCACCCCGTACACCGGCGGCGGCTGGTTGCGGAGCGACCTACCGGGCGGGAGCGTGTGCCTCTGGATCCGGGAGTGGTCGTCCGCGAACGCCGTGGTGAGCTACGCGAAGGCCTGCGTGACGGCCACGATGGCCTGGCAGCAGTTCCCGACGGTCACGTACACGACGAAGCAGAGCGGCGGCTCGCTGGAGCTCTTCGCGTACCAGCAGGGGACACCCTCGAGCTCGAGCTTCGAGGTCGACGGCCTCTCGCTCGCCGGCGGCCCGCCTGACACGACTCCGCCGGACACGACGATCACGAGCGGACCCTCAGGCGCTACGACGAGCACGACTGCGAGCTTCAGCTTCACCTCGACCGAGAGCGGCTCGACGTTCCAATGCACGCTCGACGCGGGCGCCTTCGCGAGCTGCTCGTCCCCCATCACGTACCTCAACCTCGGCGCTGGATCGCACACGTTCCAGGTGAAGGCGATCGACGCGGCCGGGAACATCGACCCCACTCCCGCGAGCGCCACCTGGACGATCACCAACCCGGCACCCGCGGATCCGGTGATGCTCGCCTCGGGCGACATCGCCGCGTGCACGTCAGACGCGGACGAGGCGACGGGGAAGATGCTCGGGCAGTACCCCGGGGCCACCGTCGTCCCGCTCGGCGACAACGCGTACGAGAGCGGCACCGTGGACGAGTACGCGAACTGCTACGCGCCGAACTGGGGCGTCTACAAGTCCGCCACGAAGCCGACGGCCGGGAACCACGACTACATGACGACGAACGCCGCCGGCTACTACGGCTTCTTCGGCACGCTCGCCGGCGACCCCACGAAGGGCTACTACAGCTACGACCTCGGCAGCTGGCACGTCGACGTGCTGAACTCGAACTGCGTTCAGGTCGGCGGCTGCTGGGCCGGGTCGCCGCAGGAGACGTGGCTGCGCGCCGATCTCGCCGCCCATCCCAGCTCGTGCAAGCTCGCGTACTGGCACGAGCCGCTCTACACGTCCGGCGGCGTCGGGGCGAACGGCGGCATGACCGCGTTCTGGCAGGACCTCTACGACTACCGAGCCGACGTCGTCCTGAACGGGCACGCCCACATGTACGAGCGCTTCGCGCTGCAAAACGCGACCGGCGCGGCGACGGGGGCCGGGATCCGCGAGTTCGTCGTCGGCACCGGCGGGAAGGCGCTCTACGGCCTCGGCACGATCGCGGCGAACAGCGAGGTGCTGAACAACACGACCTTCGGGATCCAGACGTTCACGGACTCCGGAAGCGCGAGCTGCCACGGCGGCCCCCCAGCCGGCGCGGCGAAGCAGGCGGCTGCGGACGCGAAGGCGCTCGGCGAGCAGCCCGTCCCGCCGCCGACCTTCGGCCTCGAGCCTCCCGACTAGCGGCGGTAACCGCCCGGGTTCTCGCTCTTTGCGAACTTTCCGCGGATCGGACGCGCAACCGGCGGCCGCCTCGAGCGGTTTACAAGGTGATGAGGGTGATCGTCGTCGCCTTCGCGACGTGCTTCGCCGCGGCGCCCTGCCAAAGCGCGCTCGCGCTCGATCCCCCTCCGATCACGACGCCGACCGTGACGGTGCCCGTGACCGTTCCGGTGACGGTACCGCTCACGACCTCGGCTCCGCCGCAGCTCCCGCCCGCGCCCGTCCCGCCGGTCGTGTCGACTTCGCAGCCTCCACCCCCGCCGCCACTGCCGCCCCCGCCCGTTGCGACCGTCACCTCGTCGGCGCCGCACGTCTCGCCGGCACCTTCGCCCACGGCGTCGCCACCGCCGCCCTCGGATCAATCGCAGCCGGCCGCCGGGCAGACCTCGTCGCCCGCGCCCGCTGCCGGAGCCGAGCAGCCGACATGGCGGCCGCCGGGCGCCGCCGGCGTGGTGCCGAGATCCGGGCCGGCTGGGTCACCGGCACGTTTCGGCTTGGAAAGAGCGTCTCCGCCGCAGCACACGCGCGCGACCGTGCGGAGGAGCGGCACCGCCCGGCGCAACGTGACGATCTCGTTTCGGCTGCCCGCCCGCGGACGGGTCCGGTTCGTGGTGACCGAGCTCTCCCCCGTCTGCCGCCGCATCGGCTCGTTCGCGGTGGCGGGCCGGCCGGGGATCAACCGCGTCCGTTTCCGAGGTCGGGTCGGAAAGCGGCGCCTCGAGCCCGGCACGTATCGCCTCGACGCGCGGCGCGGAGCGCTCGCTCTCTTCGGCGTGCGCGTCGTCGTCGCGCGCAATCGCGTCATCCGGCCGGCCGGGCTCGCCCGCACGAGCCTCGGCGACGCCTGCGGCACGTCGACGGCCTTCACCGCAGCCGCCGCTCGCGAAGCGGCCCGATCCGAGCTCGCAGCGCTGGCCTCGCCCCAGCCCGCGCCGCTCGGCGCCGCTGGCTCTCCGGCGAGCCCGTTCCAGCCCGCGCCTGCCCAGAGCGAGCCGAACCACGCCGGTCAGGCGCTCGGCGCGCAGTTCACGCACACGGACGCGGGCGGCTGGAGCCTCGCCACGACGCTCGTCCTCGTCGCGGTCGCCGTCGCGATCGCGCTGCTCACGACGGCCGCCGTTCCGAACACGATCATCCCCGACCCGCGCCTCGAGCTCTTCCTTGTCAGACGGAGGACCGAGATCGCCCTCGCCGGCGTCTCGATCCTCTTCCTCGCGGTGGTCGCCTATCTCGTCTGGGTGGCCTGATCGCTCAGGCGCCCCACCAGAAGCTCGCCGCGATCACCACATAGAGGCCGATCAAGATCACGCCTTCCGGCCACGTGCTCTCGCCGTCGTACACGACGAGCGCACCGAGCCCCGCGGCGAAGAGCAGCGAGATCGCGAGCAGCACCGGGAAGACGAGGGTCAGCGTCGTCGCAAAGAGGAGCGAGAGGAAAACCAGCGCCGGCGTCAGGGCGAGCGCGACCTGGAGCGACGAGTTGACGATGACCGAGATCGCGAAGTCGGGCCGGTTGCGCGCGGCAAGCTGGACGCCGACGACGTTCTCGACGGCGTTGCCTGCGATCGCGACGACGACGAGCCCGGCGAAGCTCTGGCTCATGTGGAGCGTCTCGATCGCGGGCCGGAGCGCGGAGACGAACCAGTCGCTGGCGAGCGCCGCAGCCGCCGCCGCGAGTGCGAGCACGGCCGCCGTCGTCCGCAGCGACCAGCGCGGCGGCTCGTGCTCGGCCTCGTCCGGGAGCGGGGCGAGCAGTCCCGGCAGCGTGAGCACGAACACCGCGAGGAGCACCCCGGCGCAGACGAAGCTGAGCGAGCGCGAGTGCGCGGCCGCGGGGGCGTGAAACGCGTGCGCGAGCGACGGCACGGAGAGGATCGCGGCCGCGAGCACGGTCAGCGTCGCGATGATCCGGGCCCGCGGTGAGTCGAAGGCCTGTGTCCCGTGCCGGAGGCCGCCGACCGTGAAAGCGATCCCCAGCACGAGCACGCTGTTCGCGAGCACGGAGCCGATCAGGGCGGCCTGCACCAGCGTGACGAGCCCGTCGTGGAGGGCGAAGAGCGCGATGAAGAGCTCCGGGAGGTTGCCGAGCGCCGACTGGATCGCGCCGGCGCCCGCCGACCCGAGACGGCCGCCGAGCTGCTCCGTCGCGGAGCCGACGAGTCGCGCGAGCCCGGCGATCGCGCACGCCGCCACGACGAACTGGAGCACCGGCGTCGCGTCGAGGAAGTGAGCGAGTGCGGCCCCGGCGACGAGCAGACCGTCGATCGCGATCTCGACGAGGTCGCGCCTGCCCATCCGGCCGACGCTAACAGGCCGCTGCCTATGATCGAGCGCGTGGTCACGGGGGAAGAGCTGCGGACGACGATGCGCCGGCTTCCGGCTCCGATCTGCGTCGTCACGGTCGACTACGAAGGCGACCGGCTCGGCCTGACCGTCGGCTCGCTCGTCTCGCTCTCGCTCGAGCCGCCGCTCGTCGGGATCGCGATCGGGAACCAGCAAGCGGCGCACGCGCTCATCCGCGGCGCTGGCACGTTCGAGGTGAGCGTCCTCTCCGGCCGGCAGGAAGGGCTCGCCCGCCACTTCGCCCACGGCGTGCCGCCGCTCGCGATGTGGCACGGGGTCGAGCTCGCTCCTGGCGGCGTCGGGCCTCGGATCGCGGGCGCGCTGGCATGGCTCGACTGCCGGGTCTGGGCCGAGTACGACGCCGGCGACCACACGCTCTTCGTAGGCGAGGTGATCGGCACCGAGCTGGGCGAGCCGGGCCCCGGGCTCGTCTACCGCGGAAGCACCTACGAAGCCGTGCCGTGATCGAGCTTGCCTCGCGTTCGTGGCACGCCGGTGGCGGTTCCGCGCCGGAGGGGATAGGCCGAACTGGCCAGACCCGTAGAGCGCGGGGCCGCCAGCGGCGCGAGGCGGCGCCGGAGGCCGGCTCCGCCGGCCGGGAGGCGCCGCCGGCCACGGACGTGAGGGCGGTCGTCTTCGATTTCGACGGGGTGATCCTCGACTCCGAGCAGGTCTGGGACGAGGTGCGCGAGGAGCTGACGCGGGAGCGCGGCGACCGCTGGCACGATCGGGCCCAGGCGGACATGATGGGCATGAGCTCCGTCGAGTGGTCGCGGTACATGCACGAGGAGCTCCGCGTCCCCGAGCCGCCCGAGGAGATCAACGCGGAGGTCGTGCGCCGGATGGTCGCGCGGTACGAGGAGCGGCTGCCGCTGATCGACGGCGCGGTCGAGGCGGTCCGCCGGATCGGCGCCCGATGGCCGCTCGGGCTCGCGTCCTCGTCGAACCGGCAGGTGATCGACCGTGCGCTCGAGCTCTCCGGGCTTGCGCCCATCTTCTCCATCACCGTCTCGTCGGAGGAGGTCGCTCGCGGGAAGCCGGCCCCGGACGTCTACCTCGAGGCCGCGCGGCGGCTCGACGTGGAGCCCGGGCGCTGCGCCGCCGTCGAGGATTCGGGCAACGGCGTCCGCTCGGCGGCGGCCGCGCGGATGCGCGTGATCGCGATCCCGAACCGCCTCTTTCCGCCCCCGCCAGACGCCCTGGCGCTCGCGGCCGCGGTCCTCCCGAGCATTCGCGAGCTCACCCCCGACGTCGTCGCCGGATGAGGCTGCGGCCCTCCTGGCCCTCCGTCGTCGTCGCCGGGCTCGTCGTCGTCTCGACGTACCTTCGCTGGCACGCCGCGCGGCACGTCCCGTCCCCGTGGTTCACCCCCGACGAGCAGACGTACGGACTGATCGGCGAGAGCCTCTGGCGGCACGGCCGCTACGAGATCCTCGGGCACCAGCCGCAGTTCCTCAGCCTCGTCTACCCGCTGCTCGCGGGCCTGCCGCTCAGCATGCACGACGCGGAACGCGGCTATGCGGTGCTCAAGGTCGTGCAGGCGATCGTCATGTCGCTCGTAGCCGTGCCCGTCTACCTCTGGGGCCGGACGCTGATGTCACGCGGCTGGGCGCTCGTCGCGGCTGCGCTCTCGCTCTGCCTCCCCGCGCTCGCGTTCACCGGCTTCGTGATGACGGAGGTCGCGTTCTATCCGATCGTCGTCCTCGCAGCGTGGGCGCTCGCGCGTGCGCTGGCGCGGCCGACGGCAGCGACTCAGTCGCTCGCGCTCTGCGCGATCGCGCTGGCAGTGGCGACGCGGCTCCAGGCGATCGTCTTCGTCCCGGTCGTCATTCTCGCTCTCGCGCTGCAGCTCCTCTTCGAGCGGAACGGGCCTTTGGCGGCGCGGCGTTATCTCCCGCTACTCGCCGGACTCGCGGCCCTCACGATCGCGTGGGTCGCCGTCCAGCGCGGCCAGGCTCTCGGCGCCTACGGCGTCACGAGCCACGTCTCGTACGGCTTCCGGGACGCCGGAAGGTTCTTCCTCTACCACGCCGCAGACCTCGTCCTGCTGACCGCGTTCCTCCCGGTCGTCGCGTTCGCGATCGTCGCCGTGCCCTCGTTCGCGGGGCGGGAGGCTTCACGCGACGTTCAGGCCTTCGTCGCCGTCGCGATCGCACTCGCCGCGGGATTCGTGGCACAGGTCGGCCTCTTCGCGTCGCGCCTTCTCGGCCGGCTCGCCGAGCGGAACCTGATCGGCCTCGCGCCGCTCGCGTTCCTCGGCTTCGCGCTCTGGCTCGACCGGCGCTGCCCGCGCCCGCGGGTCGTGACCGCCGCGGCAGGCGCGGTCGCGATCGGGCTGCTCGCGTACCTGCCGCCGTCCTTCATCAGTGCGGCCGCCGAGCCGGACGCCTTCAGCGTCATCCCGCTCTATCGGCTCCGGGTCGACAACCCGGGAACGGACGTGCGCCTCGTGCTCGTCCTCGTCGGCGCCGGCGCCGTGGCACTGCTCGCTCTCTGGCCGCGCGACGCGCGCTGGCTCCTTGCCGCTGCCGTCGGGGGAATGCTCGCCGTCGCGTCGGTCTCCGTCTCGGACGTGGTCGCAACGCAGGCTCGTGATTTCCAGCGGATCACCGTCGGACCCGACCGCACGTGGATCGACTCCCGCGTCGACGGAACCGCGGTGTACGTCTACGGCGGCGAGCTCGACTGGTCGGGCGGCGCGCCGGCGTGGCAGAACGTGTTCTGGAACCGGCGAATCGGTCGCGTCTACACGCTCGGCGGCCGGACGATCCTCGGCCCGCTGCCGACCACGTCGGTCACACGCGCGCCCGACGGGCGGCTGGTGACCGCGGACGGGAAGCCGATCCGCGCACGCTGGGTCGTCGCCGCCGGCGGCTACGTCGCGATCGTCGGGCAGAAGGTCGCCGACGCGACGGACGCGGGGCTCTCCCTTTGGAAGGTCCAGCCGCCCGTCAGGGTCAAGTGACCCGGCCGAGTTCTCGGCCGTGTGGGCGCTGCCAGCGGCGTCAGGCGGTGCCGGAGGCCGGCTCCGCCGGCCGGGAGGCATCGCCGGCCACCCGGCCGAGGAGGACGCAGCCGTTGTGGCCGCCGAGGCCCATGGCGTTCGAGAGCGCG
>Ga0209474_10005203_pt1 | contig 11111 bp, 7 predicted proteins | sample GraSoiAngelo_145_FD_185902 | JGI IMG/M metagenome (GOLD analysis project Ga0209474, IMG submission 185902) | Grasslands soil microbial communities from the Angelo Coastal Reserve, California, USA - 14_1009_05_20cm (SPAdes) (version 2) | ecosystem: Environmental > Terrestrial > Soil > Grasslands ... | reverse complement strand
GGCCGCCGCCGAAAGAAGCGGCGCTATCGTTTTGCTGAAGGGGCCGGATACGGTCGTGGCCTCGCCGGAGGGCCGCGCCACCATTGCCGCGAATGCGCCGCCCTGGCTCGCTACGGCCGGCGCCGGGGACGTGCTGTCGGGCATGATCGCGGGGCTGCTGGCGCAGGGGGTGCAGGCGTTCGAGGCTGCCTCTATGGGGGTCTGGATGCATGGCGAGGCGGCGCGCGAGGCGGGTCCCGGTCTGATCGCGGAAGATTTGCCCGAAGTGTTACCGGCGGTGTTTCGGCAGTTGTATGACGAGTTCGGCGTCGACTACTGAGGCTCAGGATCGTTCTGGGCCATGCGCTGCAAAAACGGAATTTTCACACCAGATACTTGGCCACCGCCGCTTCGTTCCAAGACAATCCAAGTCCATGACCGCGCGCCGTAATCGTTCCGCCGACGATCTCGACCGGCTCGGCCACAATCGCGCGTGCGAGATCGAGATACTCGATCCAGTGCGCGGTCGGTGTGACAGCCAGCATGTGAGCGCTAGCCTCGGCAAACAAATGGCTCGACATGGGAATGGAGGCGGCCTCCGCCTGAGCGGCGACGCGGAGCCAGCCGGTGACGCCGCCAACTTTCATCAGGTCAGGCATGATGAAATCGCTGGCGCCGGACGCGATCGCCTCGGCGAAGCCGCGCGGAAACCACCAGTTCTCGCCGGACTGAATCGATGTGGGGGATGTCGCACGAACCCTGGCGTGGCCGGCGAGGTTCTCAGCCGCCACAGGTTCCTCGATCCAATGCAGATCGTAGGGAGCCAAGCGATCGATGCGGCGGCTAGCCTCGGATGGATTTAGCGACTGGTTGAAATCCAGCATCAGCGCGATGTCGGGACCGATCAGACCGCGCACGGCCTTTACGACCCGCTCGTCATTGTCGAGATCGCCGTCTCCGCCCTTGATCTTGATGCCGCGAAAACCCTGGTCGAGCGAGCGGCGCAGGTCCTTCTCGTCTGCGACGGGATCGATGGCGCCATAGCTATCGTAGGCACGGATCGGCCGCGACGATCCTCCGAGCAAGACCGACAGAGGCTGGCACGCCGCCCGGCCCAGCGCGTCCCAGAACGCCATATCGAGCCCCGATACGGCCATGCCGACGAGGCCTTGCCACCCGAGCAAACGGAATTTGGCATCCATCTCTGTCATGAGATCAAACGGCGCGATCGGTCTGCCGACGAGATCGCGGCCCAGATCTTCGATCAACCGGACCAGCGGCTTAAGTGTCAGCCTGGTGTAGGCAAAAATGTAAGAGTGTCCGGTGAGGCCCTGATCGGTGACGACGTCGATCAGCACCAATGGCGCCGAACGGATCACGCCGAAGGCGTTCTTCACAGGCCGCGAGATCGGTGCATCGACGGCGCGGGCAGTGATGCTGCGGATAGCTGGCGTGGTGGTGCTCATGTTTGGGTTCCTCATTCGATACTGTACCAGCGCACAAATCGAGGTGCCGCCCAGTCGGTCGCCATCGCCTCCATCAGCCAATGGCCGGAATGTTCGGCGGCAAACGCAATCCGTTGCGTCTGTCCGGAATCGATCGCCAGCGTATCGAGCCAGAACGGCTTCCAACCGTCGTCGAGCCGGTCCAGCACGCGGAAATGGTGTCCGTGCAGGTGGAAGACCGCGGGAATGTCGCCTCGGTTGGCCAGGGCCAGCACCACGGTGCGCCCGGCTTTGGCCCGGAAGGCAGGCGCGGCCGAGCTTACGAACCTGACAGGCAGGACCCACTCGGGTTGTGGACGGCCAACGGTCACGTCTATCCGTAGGGCTCCCTTGAGCTCGATCTGAGCCGGAAGACCGCTGGCTGGCAACGGGGCCGGGGTGGGCAGGGCCGCGTCCCGGAGCGGCGGCTCGTCCTTTGCGACAATCAGTCGTCCGATCGGGCGGGCGTCCTTGCCATCGTGCAGGAGAATCGATGAGGCCGAACCCGGCAAGGCGCTCACGTCCACGAATGCATCCGCCCGCCCTCCAGGAGCTAACACTATCGCGCCATTGCGCGCGGAAAATGGCTCGGTTCGCTCGCTGTCGAGAGCCATGACCCGAACTTCGTGGTTCTCGATTTTAAGTGCGATAGCAGCGCGTTGACAGCCGTTGATGAAGCGAAATCGAAATCTTTCATGGCTACGCGCCGCTATATCCAGCGTCATCTGCCCGTTCACGGTGTAGATCGCCGGAGCGTCCGCGGGATCCAGGCCGGGCGCAATCGGGGACCCGTCCGGGCGCAGGCGCCAGTCCTCGACCAGAAACACCTGTTCGCGGTCGATCGCGAGGGGATCGCTTTCGGCGACGATCACCGGCCGCACCGGCAAGGGCCGCGCCTGGCCGTCCCCTAGCAGCCGAAGATCGCACAGGAACGTGCCGGCGCGACGCAGTGCGATGGACAGGTTTTCTTTGCCGCCTGGCGACACTGGCTGTCGTGTTGTCAACGGTTCGGTTCCCGGAATGCCCGCGAGCCCGCGCCAGTTCAGTACAGTGGCCACCGGCAGATCGTTCTGAAAGGCGACCTCCAGCTCATCGCCTCGCTTGAAGCGCAAAGCGGGGTCTGGCGGTGAGCCCTGGAGCGCCCATATCGAAGTGCCCGGTTGTCCTGGACGCAGACTAATTTCGGCCGCTCTGGCCTGCAGGGTCAGGCGCGAGTGCCCTTGGGCGGACGCGAACCTCGGCATCGCCGGACCAAGGGCCGCCGCACCCAATCCGGCCAGGAGCTCGCGTCGATGCCATCGAAAAATTCGATCTGCCATGGCCCGATGCGGATCATTTTCCGCTGGCTATGTCCAGCTGGCGCGGGTACCTCCCGGGAGCATTGGAAGGCCATTTTTTTGCTGCGAACAGGTGTGCTCATGTTATAAGCCCGCCGCCCGCGGGATCGCGGCCGACAATGATGCTATCAGCGGGCGTGGCGGAACTGGTAGACGCGCTGGATTTAGGTTCCAGTGACGAAAGTTGTGGGGGTTCGAGTCCCTCCGCCCGCACCAAGCGCTGACAGCGTTTGCATGACGATTGCTGGACCTGTTTCCGAAGGGACAACGCCCCAGGAGATGGGGTCGGCTGAACAACCGACGCAGGCTCTTGGGGCCGCGTCGACCAAATTGACAATGTCCGTGCCAATAGGCCGGACGACAGCGGAAGAAGATCGACGCCATGCAGGTCACAGAGACCCTCGCCGAGGGATTGAAGCACGAATTCCAGATCAGCGTCCCCGCCTCGGACCTCGACGCCAAAGCGGATGCGCGTCTCGTCGATCTGAAGGACAAGGTCCGCCTCAACGGCTTTCGTCCAGGCAAGGTGCCGGTGAGCCACCTCAAGAAGGTGTATGGCCGCTCGGTGATGGCGGAGACCATCGATCAGACGATCCGCGACACCAATTCGCAGATCTTCACGGAGCGCGGCTTCCGCCTGGCGACTGAGCCCAAGATCACAATGCCGACCGAGGAAAAAGCCGTCGAGAACATCCTCACCGGAAAATCCGATCTCACCTACACCGTTTCCATTGAAGTCGTGCCCGCCATCCAGCTCGCCGATTTCAAGAGCTTTACGGTCGAGAAGCCGGTTGCCGAGGTGACCGACGCGGATGTCGATGAAGCGATCAAGCGGATCGCCGATCAGAATAGAACTTATGCTGCGAAAGGCGAGGGCACCAAGGCGGAGACCGGGGACCGGGTCACGATCTCATTCAAAGGCACGATCAATGGCACGCCCTTCGACGGCGGCTCCGGCGAGAACATCCAGGTGACGATCGGCTCCAACACCTTCATTCCGGGATTCGAGGAACAACTGACCGGGATCGCTACGGGCGAAACCCGCACGTTAAAGGTGTCTTTTCCAAAGAACTACGCCAGCGAAAAGCTCGCGGGCCAACCCGCGGAATTCGAAACCACCGCAACGCTGATCGAAGCGCCGGAGGAGACGAAGATTGATGACGAGTTCGCCAAAACGCTTGGTCTGGAGTCGCTGGACAAGCTGAAGGAAGCCGCACGCGAGCGATTGTCTGCCGAATTCGCCGGCGCCACCCGCCAGCGCGTCAAGCGGATGCTGCTCGACCGTCTCGACGAGACCCATCGATTCGAGGCGCCGCCGTCACTGGTCGAAGAAGAATTCAGGCTGATGTGGAACTCGATCAAAGCCGAGATGGAATCCAGCGGCAAGACGTTCGCTGATGAGGACACCACGGAGGAGGCGGCCCAGGAAGAGTACCGCAAGATTGCCGATCGCCGGGTCCGGCTCGGTCTAGTGCTGTCAGAGATAGGCGAGAAGAACAAGATCACGGTCACGGACGACGAGGTCAGCCGCGCGCTGATCGAACGCGCCCGGCAGATGCCAGGCCGCGAGAAAGAGGTCTGGGATTATTACCGCAACAACCCCAATGCGCTGGCTCAGCTTCGTGCGCCAATCTATGAAGACAAGGTGGTAGATTTCATCCTTGAACTCGCCAACGTGACCGAGAAAAAGGTCACGCGCGAAGACCTCTACAAGGACGAGGAGCCGGAGAAGAGCGCTGCCTGAGACTGGTCAGCGCGGGATTAACGTTGAGAGGCGAAACGCGCGTTCCGGCCGCATCCAGCAGCTATGCCGGACCGGGCGAATCAGGTTCAAGGGAGGCCAATTCGGCCGCTGTTGACCTGCTCTTGTCACCGGGAAATTGGCCCATATCTGTGAACCCTGTTTATTAAGTCCTGCATCACGGGACGTTCGTCCGGCCCGGCAATTCCAATCGCCGATGGATGTTCGTTTCCGCCAACCCTTGGGTGACTAATGCGCGATCCGGTGGAAACTTACATGAACCTCGTGCCGATGGTGGTCGAGCAGACCAACCGCGGCGAACGCGCTTACGACATTTTTTCGCGGCTCCTTAAAGAGCGCATCATCTTCGTGACCGGGCCGGTCGAGGATGGAATGTCGACACTGACGGTGGCGCAGCTGCTGTTTCTGGAGGCCGAGAATCCGAAGAAGGAAATCTCGATGTACATCAACTCGCCGGGCGGCGCGGTGACATCGGGACTTGCGATCTACGATACCATGCAGTTCATCCGTCCGCCGGTTTCGACGCTCTGCACCGGCCAGGCGGCGTCAATGGGCTCGCTGCTTTTGGCTGCCGGCCACAAGGACATGCGGTTCTCGCTCCCGAACTCGCGCATCATGGTGCACCAGCCCTCCGGCGGCTTTCAGGGCCAAGCCACCGACATCATGCTGCACGCTCAGGAAATTCTGAACCTGAAGAAGCGGCTCAACGAGATCTACGTCAAGCATACTGGCCAGACATACAAGGCGATCGAAGACGCGCTGGAACGCGACAAGTTCCTCACCGCCGAAATGGCGCGCGACTTCGGAATTGTCGACAAGGTGATTGACAAACGCCTGGAAGATCCCGCCGCCATCGCAAAGGTTCAGTAAGACAACGGATCGCAATCGTCGTATCCGCGTTAACGGACCATTGCCATCGGGAATTCCGGCCGTAAACGGCCCTATTATGCTCGTTACGAGCAGAAAGTTCCGCTTTCGTGCTTCACTGCCAGCGTGGTAATCGCGCAACGCTCGGCTCATTTCCGCAGCTTAAGGTCGTGCGAATGCCGCAAATCACGGTATTGTCACGGGCAGCGGATGTCAGGGCGGTTAGCGAATTCTTGATAGTCGGGTGCGACCATGGTTGGCTAGGTGGGCTCGGCTATGATGGCAGGAGATTCGAATTAACGGCGAGCCATGCGGCATTTGGAGTGTAGGGGCTTTTTTGGTACGGATTTTGCTCTATTTTGACTTTGCGCCGGTACGTGCCGGAATAGGGCGATCGAGGACGGGACCGAACGGCGGACGGAGACGAGAATGAGTAAGGTCGGCACGAGCGATTCCAAGAACACGCTGTATTGCTCGTTCTGCGGCAAGAGCCAGCACGAAGTCCGAAAGCTGATCGCCGGTCCGACCGTGTTCATCTGCGACGAATGCGTCGAGCTGTGCATGGATATCATCCGTGAGGAGAACAAATCCTCGCTGGTGAAATCGCGCGACGGTATTCCAACCCCGAAGGAAATCTGTAAGGTCCTCGACGACTACGTCATCGGTCAGAGCCATGCCAAGAAGGTGCTCTCGGTCGCCGTCCACAATCACTACAAGCGCCTCAATCACCAGACCAAGCACAACGACGTCGAGCTTGCAAAATCCAACATTCTGCTGATCGGTCCGACCGGTTCGGGCAAGACGCTGCTCGCTCAGACGCTGGCGCGCATTCTGGACGTTCCGTTCACGATGGCGGATGCCACGACGCTGACCGAAGCCGGCTATGTCGGCGAGGACGTCGAGAACATCATCCTGAAGCTGTTGCAGTCGGCCGACTACAATGTCGAGCGGGCGCAGCGCGGCATCGTCTATATCGACGAAATCGACAAGATCAGCCGGAAGTCCGATAACCCGTCAATCACGCGGGATGTCTCGGGCGAAGGCGTGCAGCAAGCGCTGTTGAAGATCATGGAAGGCACGGTTGCCTCGGTTCCTCCCCAGGGCGGCCGCAAGCATCCGCAGCAGGAATTCCTTCAGGTCGACACGACCAACATTCTCTTCATCTGCGGCGGAGCGTTCTCGGGCCTGGAGAAGATCATCTCCGCGCGCGGACGCTCTACTTCGATCGGCTTTGCCGCCCAGGTGCTGGCGCCCGAAGATCGCCGAACCGGCGAAATCTTCCGTCACGTAGAGCCTGAGGATCTTTTGAAGTACGGCCTTATACCGGAATTCGTCGGACGCCTGCCGGTAGTCGCGACGTTGGAAGATCTCGATGAGGCTTCGCTGAAGAAAATCCTGACCGATCCAAAGAACGCGTTGGTCAAGCAGTACCAGCGGCTGTTCGAGATGGAGAACATCGAACTGACCTTCGCGGACGAAGCGCTTGGCGCCGTCGCTCGCAAGGCGATTGAGCGTAAAACCGGCGCCCGCGGCCTCCGATCGATCCTGGAAAGCATCCTGCTCGAGACCATGTTCGATCTTCCAGGACTGGAAGGCGTCGAAGAGGTGGTGATCTCGCGCGAAGTGGTGGAGGGAACGGCCCGTCCGCTCTACATCTACGCTGATCGCTCCGACCGCGCAGTCGAGACCAGCGCCAGCGCCTGAGCGCGAGGGCTGCCGAGCGGTTGAGGGGCACAGAAGTTCACGGCTGCCGAGCGTTTCAGCGGCCGGTTTTCTTCGATTTTCGTGCCCGGTTCGGCCTCAATTGGCTGACATTTTTCAGCGACTTGACACCCCCATGCTCGATAGCCACCTAATGCTATCGACGATGAAAAGACACCTGAGATTCGTCGCAGTACCATCCGGGAAAAGTCGGTCGGCAGCCGTCCATTACTCCCGGAATTTCCCGGCACCTTGTGGCGGTTGCGCAAATTGGCGGACTGCATGCGAGGGGGCACAACAAAAGGAATAGGCCATGACGTCTCCTAAACCCCGGCCATCGATCATCCACGGCGAAAGCCACTCTTATCCGGTGCTGCCGCTGCGCGACATCGTCGTATTTCCGCACATGATCGTGCCGCTTTTCGTGGGCCGCGAGAAGTCGATCCGGGCCCTCGAAGAAGTCATGAAGAACGACGCCTTGATCATGTTGGCGACGCAGAAGAACGCGTCTGACGATGATCCGACCCCGGAATCGATTTATGAGACCGGCACGCTCGCCAGCGTGCTGCAGCTGCTCAAGCTGCCTGACGGTACCGTCAAGGTGCTGGTGGAAGGACTCGAGCGCGCGCGCGTACAAAAATATACCGACCGATCGGAATATTACGAAGCCACCGCGGTCGCGCTTGCAGACACGGATGCCAAGTCCGTCGAAGCCGAGGCGCTCTCACGTTCGGTGGTCTCGGATTTCGAGAGCTACGTGAAGCTGAACAAGAAGATTTCCGCTGAGGTCGTCGGCGTCGTTCAGGCGATCACGGATTTTGCCAAGCTCGGTGACACCGTTGCCTCGCATCTTGCCGTCAAGATCGCGGACCGCCAGGCGATCCTGGAAACGCTGTCCGTGACCGCGCGCCTGGAGAAGGTGCTCGGGTTGATGGAGAGCGAAATTTCCGTGCTGCAGGTCGAGAAGCGAATCCGTTCGCGCGTCAAGCGCCAGATGGAGAAGACGCAGCGCGAATATTACCTTAACGAACAGATGAAGGCGATCCAGAAGGAGCTCGGCGACGACGAAGGCCGCGACGAGCTGGCAGATCTGGAAGAGAAGATCGCCAAGACCAAGCTTTCCAAGGAAGCCCGCGAGAAGGCGCAGCACGAGCTCAAGAAGCTTCGCCAAATGTCGCCGATGTCCGCGGAAGCTACAGTTGTGCGCAACTACCTCGATTGGCTGTTGTCGATCCCGTGGAACAAGAAGTCCAAGGTCAAGAAGGATCTGGTCGCGGCCCAGGAAACTCTGGATAACGATCACTACGGGCTGGAGAAGGTCAAGGATCGCATTGTCGAGTACCTCGCGGTGCAGTCGCGGGCCAACAAGCTGACTGGACCGATCCTGTGTCTGGTTGGGCCTCCCGGCGTCGGCAAGACCTCGCTGGGCAAGTCGATTGCGAGGGCCACCGGACGCGAATTCGTGCGCGTTTCGCTCGGCGGGGTGCGCGATGAAGCGGAGATCCGCGGTCACCGCCGGACCTACATCGGTTCGATGCCCGGCAAGATCATCCAGTCGATGCGCAAGGCGAAGACCTCGAATCCGCTTTTCTTGCTCGACGAGATCGACAAGATGGGCGCCGATTTTCGTGGCGATCCGTCATCGGCACTGCTTGAGGTCCTCGACCCCGAGCAGAATTCGACCTTCAACGACCACTATCTCGAGGTCGATTACGATCTGTCGAACGTGATGTTCATCACCACGGCGAATACCCTGAACATTCCGGGGCCGCTGATGGACCGCATGGAGATCATCCGAATCGCCGGGTATACCGAGAACGAGAAAGTCGAGATCGCGCGCAAGCATCTGATCCCGAACGCGGTCTCCAAGCATGGCCTGGATTCCAAGGAATGGTCGATTGAGGATGAGGCGCTGTTGCTGATGATCCGGCGGTACACCCGCGAAGCGGGCGTCCGCAATCTTGAGCGAGAGCTTTCGACACTGGCCCGCAAGGCGGTGAAGGAGCTCATGATCTCCAAGAAGAAGTCGGTGAAGGTGACCGAGAAATCGCTTGAGGAATTTCTCGGCGTGCCGAAGTACCGGTATGGCGAGATCGAGAGCGACGATCAGGTCGGCATCGTTACCGGCCTCGCCTGGACGGACGTTGGCGGCGAGCTACTCACGATCGAAGGCGTGATGATGCCCGGCAAAGGCAAAATGACGGTTACGGGCAATCTGCGCGACGTCATGAAGGAGTCGATTTCGGCGGCGGCGTCGTATGTCCGCTCGCGCGCGGTCGGCTTCGGCATCGAGCCGCCACTATTCGACAGGCGCGATATCCACGTTCACGTGCCGGAAGGGGCGACCCCGAAGGATGGGCCGTCGGCAGGCGTCGCCATGGCAACCGCGATCGTGTCCGTCATGACCGGGATCCCGGTCAGGCACGACGTCGCGATGACCGGGGAGATTACCCTGCGCGGGCGAGTCCTCCCGATCGGCGGCTTGAAGGAGAAACTGCTGGCTGCCGCACGTGGCGGCATCAAGACAGTGCTGATACCCGAGGACAACGCCAAGGATCTCACGGAAATTTCCGATGCCATCAAGGGCGGGATGAGCATCATTCCGGTGGCGCGGCTCGACGATGTCGTCTCCAAGGCGCTCGTGCGCACCCCGGTGCCGATCGTCTGGGAGGAAGATACCAAGGTGCCGGTCAAGCCGGATGCTGGCGACGAAGCTGCTGGCGGCCTCACCGCCCATTGAGCGTGCAATAACTTCGGGAAGCGGCGTCCCTGGCGGCGCCGCTTTTTTTTGAGGCGGTGCCCGGCTTGCGCCCGATAGCAGGGCGGCGTTAAACAGAGATCGAGGGCGGTTAGCTCAGCTGGTTAGAGCATCTCGTTTACACCGAGAGGGTCGGCGGTTCGAATCCGTCACCGCCTACCAGTCATCCCGGGAGCATGTATGAGAGTTCGTCTCGCTGCAGCGATGATCGTGTTGACGGCTGGGACGGCTTACGCCCAAAACCCGGGGTCCGTGCCGAAATATGGGGAACCAGCTAAAGACAAGTCCGGGCAGGAGATCGCGGCGGAGAAGGAGGCCGAGAGAGCCTACAAGAGATCGCTCGGCAATATTCCCGACCAGGCGCCCACCGATCCCTGGGGCAACGTGAGGAGCGAGAGCCCGCCCAAGCCTGTGGCAAAGGCGTCTTCAGCAAAGCGTACGAAAACCGAACACCCCGCCAATTAGAGCGCGATGCAAATACCTGTTGGCCACGACCTCAATGCTGACCAGATAGCGTACTGGAACGGCCCGGGCGGCCAGCGCTGGGCGGACCGACAGCAAACGCAGGACATCGTGCTTGCGCCGGTTTCCGAAATTCTGATCGATCGAGCTAATGGCAGAGCGGGCGAGCGGATCATCGATGTTGGCTGCGGCTGCGGCACCACATCTGTTTCTCTCGCGCAAAAGGTCGGTTCGAGCGGGCATGTGCTTGGCATCGACATTTCGGCCCCCATGCTGGCGCGGGCGCGGCAAATCGCGCCGGCGGGTCTGCCTCTTCACTTCGCGCTTGCGGACGCAACCGTGTACCCCTTCCAACCTGAAAGCTTCGACCTGCTCGTCTCCCGGTTTGGCGTAATGTTTTTTGCCGATCCGGCGCTTTCGTTTGCCAATCTGCGGCGGGCGTTGCGGCCATCGGGGCGGCTAGCGTTCGCATGCTGGCGGGAGCCGCGCGAAAATCCGTTTTTCATGGCGCCCCTGCAAGCGGTGTACAAACACGCACCGAGGCTACCCCAGCCCGAGCCTGAAGAGCCCGGTCCGTTCTCTTTTGCATCGGAGCAGCGCGTCCGCCGCATTTTGAGCGCGGCCGGATTCCAAGAGATTGCAATGGAGGCTTGCGATCTCTCGCTGGATTTGGCGGTCGGGCGCGGTCTCGGCGCAGCCGTGCAATCTGCGCTGGAGATCGGTCCGGCTGCCCGCGCGCTTGCAGAGCAATCGCCAGACGT
>Ga0209474_10005201_pt1 | contig 11114 bp, 10 predicted proteins | sample GraSoiAngelo_145_FD_185902 | JGI IMG/M metagenome (GOLD analysis project Ga0209474, IMG submission 185902) | Grasslands soil microbial communities from the Angelo Coastal Reserve, California, USA - 14_1009_05_20cm (SPAdes) (version 2) | ecosystem: Environmental > Terrestrial > Soil > Grasslands... | reverse complement strand
ATAATTCGAATTGAGGAAGAGGGGCCAATCGCTTTCGCGGATGAATTGGAACGGATCGATCCGCGAAAAAATTGCGATCTCCTTGTCAGTCTGGAGCGGGTCTGGCGCTGCGATTTTTTTCGCGCCGGCGACGGGGTTCATCGAGCCTGGCTCGAGCGCAAAGCGCAGTTCGAGGCAAGGCTAACGAAAATTGTGCGTCGTTTTAATCCCAAGCATGACGCCCTCTTGCGTTTAGAAAAGGCGTTGCTGGGCGATGGCGGGGCGCGTCGCGTTATCGCCAACTCGGCAATGGTGCGCAATGAAATTGTCCGCCACTACGGCTTCGCCGACGATGCGATTGATCTCATTCGCAATGGCGTGCGCGTTTCGGATTTCGGCCCGGCCCCGCGCAAACGTGCAGCGGCACGCGCGCAGTTGAGGATCGGCCCTGATGAAATCGCGGTATTATTTCTTGGCTCGGGCTGGGAACGAAAGGGACTGCGTTTCGCTATCGCTGCGATGGCGAAGTGGCGCGACCAACAAATGCGACTGCTGGTGGCCGGTCGCGGGAACGAGCGCAAGTATCGCACTGGGAGTGTGACCTTTCTCGGTGAAATCGAGGATGTGCGATTGCCGTTGGCCGCGGGGGACATATTTATTTTGCCGACTGTTTACGATCCTTTCTCCAATGCTTCGCTGGAAGCGATGGCCGCAGGTTTGCCGGTGATTACGACCCGGGCCAACGGTTGCAGCGAGATCATCGAGCCAAAAGTGCACGGGTCGGTCGTGGATCGTCCGGATGACGTCAAGGCGCTGAGTGACGCGCTCCATTTTTGGAGTGACGAATCGCGACGCCTGACTGCGCGGCCCGCCTTACTTGAGCGTGCCACCCAGTTCGATCTCTCGCGTAACGTAGCGCATACTATGGAAGTTTTGCTTCACTCCCGCGAGAGCGCGGAATCGACATCCAGGTAAATGCGAAAAACCTGATCAAGGCGCGCGATTTCAAAAATCGGTTTCACATTTTCCTGCAAACCGGCGAGCGCGAACCTGCCCCCGTATTTTTCCACCTTCTGCATCGCTTCAATCAGAACCGCCAGGCCGGAGCTATCGATGTAGCTGACGTTGCCCATGTCGATAACAAGATTACGTGGCTTGGCCTTCAGCGCAGCGTTAAGCGTGGTGGTGATGCGAGGAGAAATATGCAGATCGATTTCGCCTTCGAGTGGAATGACTTTTGATTGCGCAGGCATAATTCTGGATGCTGGATGCTAGATTCTGGACGCTGAATTCTTCCGATCAACTATCCAGGTATTCACCATCCCAGCTTCTTAATCACCTCGTCTGTGTCTGCCAGATCGTCGAACAAAAAATCTGGAGAGCAGGCCTGCAATCGTTCGCGCGACCAACTGCCAGTCGCAACCGCAATGGTGCGCGCGCCAAATGCGTTTCCACAGGCGATATCGTAATTGGTATCGCCGATGACATCGATATCGGCCGCATCGAAGTCGTGACCATGCTTTCTTTGAGCGCGTTCTCTGGCAAAAGCGCCGAGTTCGTTTCGATCGTGATGGTCATCCGCGAAAGCACCGAATTCAAAGAAATCCCAGAGACCGTAATGCTGAAGCTTGAGCCTTGCGCCCTGCTGCAGATTCCCGGTTAAAAGGGCGAGCACAATATTGGGCTGCGGTTTCAATCGCTCGAGTAACGGCTGGATTCCGGGCAGAACTCGCCCCCGAGAGCGGGCAAGTGAAAGCGGGAGTCTATGAATGTACTCCTCGGCGAATGAGGCGATGTTTTCTTCCGTTGGTTTCACCTGATATTTACGCAAAATATCGCGAATAATTGCGCGATCAGTTTTTCCAGCGATCTCGATATCGCGCAGATGGTCTTTGGCACTGAATCGGTCGTGCACAATTAGTTTGAGCGCTTCGACCCCGGCCCCGCCGGTATTCACCAGCGTTCCGTCAATATCGAAAAGGAGTAAGCGCGTCTTTGTCATGTCGAGTAAAGTATTCTAAGGCGCGGGGGGACCTTTTTTGTCCCGTCGAGCGCAGTCGAGACATCTCTTACTATTTAAATCGATTCAAGTTAGAGATTCCTCGACTGCGCTCGGAATGACAGGAAAACAATACCGCGGCCGCATCGCACCATCGCCCACGGGATTATTGCATATCGGTCACGCGGTCACGTTCTGGCGCGCGTACGAAGGTGCATGCGCTGCCGGTGGCAAGTTGGTTTTACGGATCGAAGATTTGGATCGCGATCGTTGCCGCAGAGAATTTGCCGACGCGATCATCGAGGATTTGCACTGGTTTGGGCTTGATTGGGATGAAGGCCCGGACATCGGCGGACCGTTTGCCCCGTATATTCAAAGCCAGAGGCGTTCCCGCTATTTGGAGGCATGGGAAAAATTGCGCCTCGGCGGCTTGATTTACCCATGCAAATGCTCGCGCAAGGATGTGGCGGACGCTTCGCTCGCCCCGCACGATGAAAATGAAGAACCGATATACCCTGGCACCTGTCGCCCGGGACCTTCTGGTATAGAGGCGGCCGTGTCGGCCGCACCTGGAAAGAATTTGCCGGCGACACGGCTGTCATCACAGCGAGGAGGAAGGATTATTCCGGCAGCGACGGCAGAAACGCCGGCGGAGACGCATTGGCGGTTTCGCGTGCCTGACGGCGAGCGGATCGAGTTTGTCGATGAGCGTATTGGAAGGCAATCCGCCGTAGCCGGGTGCGACTTCGGCGATTTCATTGTTTGGCGACGCGACGACGTCCCGGCCTATCAGCTGGCCGTGGTGGTGGATGATGCCGCGATGCGAATCAGTGAGGTGGTGCGGGGTGAAGATTTACTCGTCTCCACTTTTCGGCAGTTACTGCTTTATCGCGCGCTCGACTTAGTGCCGCCGAGATTTTTTCACACATCATTAGTCGTGGATGAATCAGGGAAACGCCTGGCGAAACGGCATGGCTCACTCAGTTTGCGGGCATTAAAAGAAAGCGGTTTGGCGCCGGAAGAATTGCGCGCTCGCTACATGAGCAAATCGTAGAGGAACCATTCACCACTGGATGACACGTGCCAGTTAGGGCGACGGCGCGTGCATTGTCAGCACTGCGACGATTCCCGCCAATAATGCCAATAAGGCGATTGCTGCCGCTAAAAATAGAGCGGTCCGACCGGGATCGCGTTGTTTGCTCCGAGTCCGGAATGGCGAGGCGTTGGCAAAATCGGCCGGGCGGATACTGGTTGTCGCCACCTTCGCATCGACTTTTGCCGCGGCCGGCAGCGGCTGGGTCGCGCTCCTTGGCATGTCGCCTTCGAAACGGGCATCAACTGCGCCGAAACGAATGCGGTCGCCGGAATGCAAGATGATTTCACCGGTCGGGGATCCATTGACTCGTGTGCCATTAGTCGAACCGAGATCGCGCAATTGATAAGCTTTTCCGGCGGCGCGTAACTCCGCGTGCCGCCCCGAGACGGAAGGATCATCGAGGTGAATGGTATTGTCCGGGGCGCGGCCGACCGTGATAACCTGTTCGACCAGTTCGTAGGTTGCTCCGCTGATCATCAACTTCGGCATTCGCTACTATTGTACGGCAACTGTGCTGGTTGCCAACTTAGCACCGGCGCAGAAACGCCTTACAATTCGGCCCCGGCTTGGCAGTCTCGCCCTACCACTTTTGGAGCCGTCACTCCACGCACGTAAATTGACCGCTTCAGCACACACCCGCATAGTTCCGCGCTTCATGGCTATCGAGCACACGCGCAATTTTTGCATCATCGCGCACATTGATCACGGCAAGACGACCTTGTCGGATCGGTTGCTTGAGCGCACCGGCACCATCCATGAGCGCGAGAAACAGGATCAGCTGCTTGATTCCATGGACCTGGAACGCGAACGCGGGATCACGATCAAAGCGCACCCGGTAACGATGCAATACACCACAAAGTCGGGCGAAAAATACCGCCTGAATCTGCTCGATACGCCTGGGCATGTCGATTTCGCCTACGAAGTTTCGCGTTCGCTCGCAGCCTGCGAAGGCGCCCTGTTGATCGTGGATGCTGCGCAGGGTGTGGAAGCGCAAACGGTGGCGAACATTCACCTCGCCCACAAACAGGGCCTTACCATCGTGCCGGTGATCAACAAGATCGATTTGCCGAATGCCGACATTGCCTCGGTCGATCGACAGCTGGAGGAAATTCTCGCTATTCCCGCCGAGGAAGCTATTCATGCCAGCGCCAAAATGGGGATCGGTATCGATGAAATTCTCGAGGCCATTGTGGCGCGCATTCCGCCGCCCCAAAAGCCGTTAGACGAAATCCTCCGTGCGCTCGTCTTCGATTCCGTCTTCGATGTTTATCGCGGCGTCGTCGGTTACGTGCGCCTCGTTTCCGGAAAAATCGAACCGTCCCAAGCGATAAAATTAATGCGCAATAACGCGCGTTACGAGATCAAGGAAGTAGGGGTGTTCACGCCCAAGATGTATCCGCAGCCGCGATTAAATGCGGGCGATGTCGGTTATTTCATCGCTAACATCAAATCGACTGCCGATATCAAAATCGGCGACACCATTACCGACGCGCGCAATTCCGCGCGGGTCCCATTGCCCGGTTTCCAGGAAATTCACCCGATGGTTTTCAGCGGAATTTATCCGATCAACACCGGCGATTTCGAGCATTTGAAAACCGCTATCGGCAAGCTGCGACTGAACGACTCGGCTTTCATTTACACGCCGGAAAGTTCAGTTGCCCTCGGATTCGGGTTTCGCTGCGGTTTTCTCGGGCTCCTGCACATGGAAATTATTCAGGAGCGATTGCGTCGCGAATACAACATGGACATCATCGCGACCAGCCCGAGCGTCGTTTACGAAATCGAAACTACCCGGGGCGAGACCATTCTCATCGATAACCCGGGCCACCTGCCCGATCCAAGCCTGATCGAGGAAATTCGGGAGCCGATCGTGAAAGCCTATGTCCTTTGTCCGAACGAGAACATCGGCGACATCCTCCAGCTCATTCTGGAAAAACGCGGGCAAATGGACCATACCGAGACCCTCGATGCGCGCCGGGTAATGTTGCACTGCGAATTGCCGTTGAACGAAATTCTGGTCGATTTTAATGATAAGATTAAATCGATCACGCGCGGCTACGGGTCCATGGACTACGAGCATGCCGGTTATCGCGCGGCGAAATTGGTGAAGCTCGATTTGCTGGTTAATGGCGAACCGGTTGATGCCTTCTCCACCATCGTGCACAAAGATCGCGCCGAGGGTAGGGGACGCCAGTTGGCAGCGAAGCTCAAAGAAGTAATTCCTCGCCAGCTTTATCAAGTAGCGATTCAGGCCGCGATCGGCGGCAAAATCATCGCGCGCGAGAGTGTCTCAGCTTTGCGCAAAAACGTAACGGCCAAGTGTTACGGCGGCGATATCACGCGAAAGCGCAAGCTACTGGAAAAACAGAAGGAAGGAAAAAAGCGGATGAAGAGCATCGGCCGTATCAATATTCCGCAGGAAGCATTTATCGAGGTATTGAAGGCGCAGTGATTCCCCTTCCGGTCATCCCGAGCAAAGGCGAAGGGGCTCCCTTGTAACCTCCTTTAACTTTTAACGCTTGCTTGCGCAGGCAACAGAAAAACTGCCGCACAAAGAAAGGCGAATACCGCGACCGCACCCGTCCATTCCCAAAAGCCCAGGTGCCAGAAGATGGAATGCCGAAGCGCAGCGTGAACGAGCTGCATCCGAGTTGGTTCCAGCCGCGTGAGGAGCAACAAAGCTTCGCTGCAGAAAATGCCCGCCAGTGGCAAGAGGGTCAGGGCAGACCAGATCCAAAACAAGAGTGACACGCCTCGACTTTTGTAGCGACCTTTCCAAGCGCACCAGCAACCGCCAATCATTGCCAGGGCGAGAAAACCGGCGGCGGAGCGCCCAAGCAGCTCATGCAGTCGCCGAATCCGCAAGACGTCATGAGTGTGTTGCGGTACGACAAAGCAGGCGCAAATCAACGCAGCAATTCCGGCGAGGAAACTTCCCGCGCAAACCAGGGCCACTCTCGGTGCGATCATTCCCAACTGCCGGCGTAAGTATCCTGCGAAGGGCAGCATCAACAATCCGGTCAGCGCCAACCCGCCGGCCGCAAGCCGATAATGGCTGGGATTGTCTCGGGGTGAAAGCAAATGGGAGATGACGCTGTAACGCCAGTCGTAACTTTGTAGGGACATCGACGCGCTAAGGGTAAGTGTTCCGAAAAAGGAGAGAAAAATCAGCGCGAGCAACGCGCTCAGAATCGATTTTCGGTGAACTACCGCGGGGATAGAGGTTTCAGCGGCAGGCAGGCGATTGCCATTTGAAATCTGCAATGATCGAGTAGCTTTCGCCGCATGTTCCGCTCGCGATCTGTCAAACATGCCCGGCTGCTTATTCGCCATGCGGAAAAACTGATACGCTATCGGTGCGACGTCCTGAGCGACGCCGCCCTGGCTGATCTTCGCCGGCAAATTGAGACACTCGAGCGCTCCATCAAGGAACGAGACCTGCCGGGAGTGCGGGAAAATTCCGAGCGGCTGGACGCGCTGGTGGCGGAGCATTCCCCCTCGCATCGCGAAGCCGGGTGGAGGGAAAACTGCGAAGTCATTCTAGTGGCAATCGTGGTGGCGGTCGGAGTGCGATCGTACTTCATCCAGCCATTCAAGATTCCAACCGGCTCAATGCAGCCAACCCTGAATGGGATCATCGGCCATCCCAGGACCGAGCCGGCTCCCAATATTTTGCGGCAGATCGCCGAATTTTTCATTCTCGGACGTAACTACATCAATGTAGTTGCGCCTGAAGATGAAAGTATCCGGGAAATCGTGGAGCAAAAATACCTTTTCTTCTTCACCTGGTCGCGAATCGTTACCGACCGCGGGACGCATCTGGTCTACGTTCCGGAAGCCACCTTAGGGCACGATTTCCAGGTGGCGCCGGGTACTCGTTACAAGCGTGGACAGATTATCGCCCGCGGCGCAATCGATACCGGTGATCAGGTATTCGTGGACAAGTTCATTTATAATTTCATGAAACCACACCGGGGCGACGTTTTCGTTTTCCGAACCAAGCATATCCCGATGATTCCGGAGGATCCGCAGACCGGCGCTCCTTACTTTATCAAGCGTCTGGTCGGTTCGGCGGGTGACACTCTTCAGATCGACCCCCCGCTACTGTATATTAACGGTGAACCGGCCAAGGGGTTCGGCTTTGAACGAGTGATGCAGGCAAAGCCTCCCTATCGCGGCTATACTCTGGGCCGCCAATATCTGGCCAGACCCGATCAAAGTTTCACCGTTCCCCCTCACAGTTACTTTGCCATGGGCGACAACAGTTACTTCAGCTACGACAGTCGCTATTGGGGACCGGTGCCGGAGGAGAACCTGGTCGGGCGTGGGCTGTGGGTCTATTGGCCGTTCAGCCAGCACTGGGGATTAATCCGCTGACGCGAACTGGAGTAATGGAGTAATGGTGTAGTGACGCAACCGAGATAGCGATGATGGATAGTTTCATTACTCCATCAGTCCAACACTCCAATACTTCACTCCATTTGCTGGCTCTCACGCGGTTGTATCCAATCGCTGGATTGCTCGCTGGTTACCTCCTGGTCATGCTGGCCAATCCGGTGAGGCGGGTATTGCGCGATGGTTTTCGCTGCATCGCGCGTTATGAACGCGTTTGGCTTACTTTCGCTCTTCTAGGATTCGCTTACTTTGTTTTTCAATTCGTTACCTTTAGTTCAGTCCCAAGTCCGTCCGAAATCGATTTCGCGGAAATCATTGCTATTGCTAACTGGAATTGGTCACCCTTGGCGGATGTCTGGCACGAAGTCCCGCTCCCGACCATTGAAAGCGTGGCCGGCATTTTCGATAATGCTACCACCACTTATCCACTCTCTGCTCTCGCTGCCATCCTATTTCTCGTTAATTGGCGCGGATTGCATCGCACGTTCTGGCGTGCCTTATCCAAGCTTTACCGTTGGTGGAGCATCCCGATTTATCTCGTTTTCCTTGTCAGCACCTTCGCTGCGCTCCTGAAACCGCTCGTCTATTGGCGGTTGCCGGCTTGGAACAACGAAGTTTCGACCGCGCATCTTTTGAAGATCTCCGCCTCCATTGATGCGCTCTCGTTCATCTTCGAATACCTGGCCGGAGTTTATCTTCAAGTTTACCTCATCACCGTCTGTCTGGCCTGGATCAAGGGGTTAAGTTTTCGCGAAGGCGCTCTTTTTGCCTTCGCCATGCGCAGATTCAGTTACGTCTTGGAATGGGCCGGTATCGTTGTTGTCATCAGCATGCTCGTGCTGCGGCTGCCAATGCTCCTCGCTTATTTTATCAACGTGCCAAACGTCCTGGATTATGTCCCGCTCCAGCGCATTTTCATGAGTGGGTTTATTCTCGCCTTTTGTTCGGTCCAAATTTCTCTCGTCCTCCACAACGAGACTTTGCGCGAAGCCTTCCGGGCCCACCGCCAATTGCTCCGGCGCGATTTCCGGCGCCTGGCCTGGTTTTGTTTAATCTGTGGGCTTAACTTTTTCTTGATCCTAGTGGTCGACGCCATGGTTCGCAGTGCCATCGCCGATCGGGCCGCAGCCATGATTGTTTGGAAATCGATTTTCGTTTTTTTACGGGCCTTGGTGACCGGCTGGCTCCTTGCTTCCTGGGTTGTTCTCTTCCGCCAATGCGAAAGCGGGCGGATCGCGCAGGAGAATTGGATTCGTTATTGAAAGAATGAAAACCAGCGATGCCGCTACGGAAATTACGCGCGCGAGCAAATCCAATCTCGCTTTCGCTTTCATCGCCATGAGCGGGGCGCGCCGGCGCGACATCACGACCTTTTATGCTTTCTGCCGCGTCATCGATGATATCGCGGACGATAACGTACGCGATCCGGAGACGAAACGGCGCGAGCTGGCGAGGTGGCGCCGATCATTGCGCGGCGAATTTGCCAACGAACCGGCGCTGGCCAAGCCGGTCCGTCATTTGATCTTAACCTACCCGATTACGCCGGAGATGTTGGAGGAAATCATTACCGGAGTAGAGATGGATGTCGATATCCGGCGTTATGCGACGTGGGATGAGCTGCGTGTTTATTGCCATCGCGTCGCCAGTGCGGTCGGCCTGGTTAGCATCGAAATTTTCGGTTACAAAAATCCGCAATGTCGCGACTATGCCATCACTCTCGGTTTAGCGCTGCAAATGACTAACATCATTCGCGATGTGGCGACGGATCTGAAAGCCGATCGCATTTATCTGCCGGCGCAGGATCTGGCGCGATTTCATTACAACGAACGGGATTTGCGCAATCACCTGGCGGATTCGCGATTCACTCAATTGATGAATTTTGAGGCGGCGCGAGCTGAAAAATTCTTCGCAGACGCCGCCAGATTGCTTCCGCTCGAGGATCGCCGTTCGATGCTTCCGGCCGAAATCATGCGTTCGATTTATCACGCGCTGCTTCGACGAATGAAGCTGGACAACTTCCGCATTTTCGAAAAAGGTTATCGTTTGAGTAAGTTGGAGAAGTCAGGGCGAGTGACGGCGCAGTTCCTGAACTGTTTTTTGAATTTCCGGCGTCGGGCATCCGTCTAACTTTTCTATTACGAAAACCTACCAATGAAGGGGATATTATGAATATGAAAAACACATTGATTGCAGTTGTTTCGGCCGTGGCGGTGAGTTGCCTCACGCTGGTCTTATCCAGTACGGCGGTGGCTCAGATGAGGGAAGGTGGAACTTATCAGCAGCAAAACCCGAAGGGACCTGACTCAAGCCAAGTTTCTAAACAAGGCAAGGGTGGCGCCATTGTCGCAACGCAGATCAGTCCACAAGACGCCGCCAAAAAGTATCCGGCGGCGAAGGGGAAGTATCCGATGGGCGAAAGAGATCCCCATAAGGCCGATGGCCTTGTTAACAGTCCCTATCCGCCGCGCACGGAGTTTGACTGCTCGAACGTCCCCCACGGGGGTCTTGTTCTCGATACCCACGTCAATAAGGTCTTTGTCAGGCCGTAGCTCTGTCATTATTCGAACTACCTGAAGGAAAACCCGTGATTCTTTCAAGTATCGCGGTCGAAACCTCTTGTCACCGGCGCGGTTCAATTGGTCAACGAACATCACTTATGAAACGGAAATTTTTCACCGTTGTTTCGGGCATCGCGTTGAGTTCTTTTGTTCTTAGCTCGTGCGACACTCCCACCGGCGCTGGGGCGGGTTACGGTGCGGCAGCTGGCGCGATCATCGGCGGAGCCGCCACCGGGAACGTGCGAGCGGCGTCGATCGGTGCCGCGGCGGGAGCGGCCGCTGGCGCATTGATCGGACACTCTATTCAGGAAGATCGGGCTCGCGTTTATGGTCCTGTCCCACCGGGGGGCTGGCCGCTCGCACGTTACACCAACACTCCTGGCGTTTTCCGCAGCCCATACACCGGACGGCGCTACGATCTGAGCGGAGTGCCGCCGGGCGGATTGACTCGCGATATTGATACCGGGCAACTTTTCCGTCGTCCTTACGGCGGCTACTACTAATCATTAGCTTTGTAAGCGGATTGAACCTCAATCGCCCCTGGGTGGCTGTGGTGGACCTCTAAGGGTTCCACAAAAGTACTGGCGAAACGGAACACAGGCTTGTGGCCTGTGCGCTAAGCGGACATTCTGTCCGCTTTCTTTTGCTCGGCAGCGGAGTGCAACTCCGCTGGGCCCACAGACTGGAAAGTCTGTGTTCCGGTTGCGGCTCATACCAAATGCTTTCGAGCGCGCAATGGTGGAGCGACGCTCTGCGGAGCCGAAGACACTTCTGATTCGGCGCGCAGTTATCCCTGGTTTTTCCGAAGCGAATCGACGATCGCCTGCACGCGCTCATCCATCTTGAGCAGTTCCGGCCAGGCGCGGTGATAATTTTCGCCGGGCAATTTGCGTGTAGCATCAATGCCCATGTGAGACCCAATGTTCTGCTCGGTAGGCGCGTGATCGAGTGAATCGCTCGGATTGCGGATAATAGTGCTGTCGCGCTCGGGATCAGTATTGGCGCATAAACGGAAGAGCACTTCGCTGGTATTGTGCACGTCGCAATCCTCGTCCACCACCACGATGTATTTGGAAAACATCATCTG
>Ga0209474_10005199_pt1 | contig 11116 bp, 5 predicted proteins | sample GraSoiAngelo_145_FD_185902 | JGI IMG/M metagenome (GOLD analysis project Ga0209474, IMG submission 185902) | Grasslands soil microbial communities from the Angelo Coastal Reserve, California, USA - 14_1009_05_20cm (SPAdes) (version 2) | ecosystem: Environmental > Terrestrial > Soil > Grasslands ... | reverse complement strand
AGGGCATGTTCCGATTCTCGACGCTCGACGAAGCGGCGGCGGCCTTCGACGCCATCAACAGCGATTACGAGCGGCAGTGCCGCGCCGCCCGAGAGATCGCCGAGGCCTACTTCGACGCCCGGCAGGTCCTGACCCGGATGCTGAGCGCATCGCTGTCATGAAGAGGTTGCGCATCGGATTCCTGCTGCCCCGCACGTCCCTCCACAGCAGGAACTACATGTACCTCGTCATGCGAGCGCTCGCCGAGGCCGGCGCGGACGTCGACGCCGTCTACCCCGTGGACCGCCCCGTGGACGTGTCGCGCGTCCGCGTGGAGCACGACCTGTACGTCTTCCGGAAGACGAGCGGCCTCGCCGCGAGCCTGGCGGGAGCGCTCCACGAGCTGGGCGCCGCCGTGGTGAATCCGTATCCGGTCTCCACGGCGCTGCGCGACAAGATCGTCACCTGCCGAATTCTGCAAGCGGCGGGCGTCCCTACGCCCGCCACCTACGTGGCTTCGCGCGCCGAGGAGCTGGCGCCGCTCCTGGACGGGGGACCGCTCGTTCTGAAGCCGCACCAGGGAAGCGGCGGCTACGGCGTCCGGATCGTGCGCCGCGCGGCCGACCTGGCGGAGGTGCCCTACGACCGCCACGTGCCCGTGTTCGCCCAGCGCTACCACGCGCCCGAGGGCCGCGATCGCAAGGTCTACGCGATCGGTGGCCGGCTGTTCGGCGTGAAGAAGGTCTTTCCCTGCCGGACCGAAGCGGAGAAACTCGGGGAGCCCTTCGCGCTCGGGCCGGAGCTGCGCGACCTTGCGCTCCGCTGCGGTCGGGCGTTCGGCATCGATCTGTACGGGGTCGACGTCATCGAAAGCAAAGGGAAGCCGTACGTCGTGGACATGTGCAGCATCCCCGGGTTCAAGGGTGTCCCCGACGCGCCGGCGATTCTGGCGGAGTACTTCTACAGAGCGGCGGAGCGCGCCAGGCGGGGAGACCTGGTGGCGCAGTCGGCTTCATGATCGCGCGCGGGCGACCGGAACACCCGGCGGTCGAGGCCTGGCGCAAGCTCCAGCCGGCGTCGGCCGGGCCCGAGAGCATTCAGGTCCTGCGCGAGCGGATGAGCTCGGCTACCTACCGGCTCATCGGTGTCGTCCTCGGAGGGGCCACCGTCATTGCCAAGAGATGTCGAGCCGCCTGGGCTTCGGTCGAGCGCAGGGTCTACGCCGAAGTCCTCCCGCACCTGCCCGTCACGTCGCCCCGCTACTACGGGTCCGTCGAGGGCGCCGACGGCCGGTGCTGGCTCTTCCTCGAGGACGTCGGCGATGAGCGGTACGTGACGTCGGACGAAGAGCAGTGCGCGCTCGCGGGGCGATGGCTGGGGCGGATGCACACGTCGACCACCCTGCGCGCCGATGCTGCGGCCGCCGCGGCGCGTCTGCCGGACGGAGGACCGGATCGTTATCTACAGCACCTCCGCTCGGCACGCGAGCAGATCCTGCGCAATATCTCCAATCCTGCCCTCACCGCCGAAGACATCGCTCTGCTGAGGACCGCCGTCTCCCAGCAGGACCTCCTGGAGGGCCGGTGGGGGTGGCTGGTGGAACCCTGCCTGCGGGCGCCGTCGACACTCGTCCACGGCGACTTTCGTCCCAAGAATGCCTACGTCCGAAGGGACCATGGCGGGGCGCGTCTCTTCCCGATCGACTGGGAGACCGCGGGCTGGGGGGCGCCGGCCGCCGACCTGCCCCGCGTCGACCTGACGGCGTACTGGTCCGTCGTCCGTGAGTACTGGAGCCTCGATCTCCCGGCCATTCGGCGTCTTGCGGCCGTGGGGCAGGTCTTCCGGTTTCTCGCGGCCATCAGCTGGGCGAGCCCGGGCCTCGCGTACGGTACCTCCGAGCTGTTGAGCTTTCCCGTGGCAAGCACGCGCGCCCTGCAGGCGGGCCTATCCAATGCAATCCGGGCTGCCGAAGAAGCGGCGTGAGCACGTGCGGGCCTCGACTCCGGCACGCGTCGTGGAGGTGCTTCCGCACCCGTGGGACACGGGCGACCGCACCGGGCTTCGAAAGGCATGCGTGGCGAGTCCGTCCGCCATTCGCGCGAGGTCGCTCGCAGTCCCGAGATGTACCGGTCCTACATCGAGGAGCGGGTCGGACAGCCGCCGGTGTGGTCGTCTGTCGCCACCGGGGCAGACGGGCGACCCGTTCCCGGGGCGGCCGTTCCCCGCGAAACTAGTTCACCGTCTGGGTGAGCGCGGGCGATGTGCCCGGGAGGAAGGTGCTGCTGCCGCCGTAGGTGGCCGTGATGGAGTGCGACCCCACGCTGAGCGAGGACGTGGTACAGGTGGCCAGGCCGCTGCTGTTGAGGGAGAGATTGCTGCAGTTGGTGATGGCGGTCCCGCCGTCCTTGAAGGTCACCTTTCCCGTCGGCGTGCCTGAGCCCGGGCTGTTCGCCGTCACCGTGGCGGTGAATTTCACCGACTGCCCGAACACCGACGGATTCAACGAGGAGCTGACCGATGTGGTCGTGCCGTACTTCACGCTCTGCGTGATTCTTGGCGATGTGCTGCCGTTGAAGTTCGCATCGCCGCCGTAAGACGCGGTGATCGAGTGGGAGCCGACCGCGAGCGTGCTGGTCGTGAACATGGCCTGGCCCGCGCTGTCCAGGGTGCCGGTGCCGAGGATGGTCGAGCCGTCCTTGAAGGTCACCGTGCCGGTCGGGGTGCCCGCGCCGGGGCTCTTCGCCGTCACCGTCGCGGTGAACGTCACCGCCTGCCCGGACAGCGACGGGTTGGCCGAGGAGCTGACCACCGTGGTGGTGCCGGCCTTCTTCACCGTCTCGGTGAGCGTGCTCGAAGTGCTGCCGCTGAAGGTCGCGTCGCCACCGTAAGACGCGGTGATCGGGTGCGCGCCGACCGCGAGCGTGCTGGTCACGAACGTCGCCTGGCCCGCGCCGTTCAGGGTGCCGGTGCCGAGCGCGCTCGGGCCGTCCTTGAACGTCACCGTGCCGGTCGGGATGCCCGCGCCGGCGGTCTTCGCCTTCACCGTCGCGGTGAAAGTCACCGGCTGCCCGGACACCGAGGGGTTGGCCGAGGAGGTGACGCCCGAGGTGGTGCCGGGGAGCGTGGTCGTGGTGGTGGTCGACGTGGACGTGGTGGTGGTCGTCGGGGGCGTCGTCGTCGTGGAGCCGGGGCTGGTTGTCGTCGTCGAGGCCCCGGCCGGCACGAAGGTGGCAAGCACCATGTACCAGTTGTCGGGCCTGCCCAAGGTCAGGCTCCCCTCCTGCGGGCCGTCGGCGCTGGACAGGATGTCCTCGAGGTCGGAGGCGGCGCTCCCGTTGTGCACGTCGAGGACGTACGGCACCCTCTGGCTGCTTCCGGGAGTCGCGTAACCCGGCTGGCCGCCGGTGAGGACGGCCGCCACGACCAGCTCGCCGGCGGGGACCGGGCCGGTCGGACCCACGCTGGCGTAGGTTCCCTGGCCTTGCGCTATCACGGCCTGGTCGAGCGCTCCCACCGTGGCCACACCTCGAAAGTCCGCGAAGGCCTCCTGCAGATATGCGCTCGCGGATGCCGACACCGTGACCACGAGGCCTGACGGCGCGGGGGCCGAGTTCTCCCGGTAGAAAAGGGCGATGTCGCCCGTCCCGCTCCATGTCGTCGACACCGAGCGCGTCCAGGGACCATTGACGTTGTCCGAGACGTGCACCTGGCCCGCAGCGTTGTACTGGCTGAACCACCCGACCAGAAGGTCACCCGCCAGGACCGGCTCCGCCAGGGTGAAGCTGACCGACGAGATGCGGGAGGCGGACGAGCCTGCTGCTCCCTGGATGAATTCGGGTGACGCGACCGGCGTGGTGAGGGCGAGGGGTGCCGACGGCGCCGAATGATCGCTCACGAGGTCGAACGCGTCGACCGCGTACGTGTAGGTCGTCGATGGCGTCGCATCCTCGTCCACGAAGGTCGTGGTGTCGGGGCGTGTCGTCCCGATGGGGGATCCGTCGCGGTACACGGTATAGCCGGCGACGCTGCCGGTGGAGGGCGGCGACCACGCGAGCGCGACCCGGGTGGAGGCTACGCTGGTGGCTTCGAGGCCGGTGGGGGTGGAGGGAGGCTCGGGCGCGGTGGCGGGATAGGGATGGAAGACGGCGCACACCGCGGACCAGTCGGCGGCGCAGGAAAAGGTGGCCGTCCCGTGCTGGCCGCCCGCGGCGCTCGACGTGATGTCCTCTGCGTAGGACGATCCATTCGATGTCTGCACCCGAGCCGTGTAGCGCACGCCCAGGCTGCTTCCGGGCGTCACCGAGCAAGGCGAGTTGCCGGTCAGCACGGCCGCGAACACGAGCTCGCCCGCATCCACGGCCGCGGTCGCACCGGTGTCGACGGTTTTTCCGTCGGGAACGCGCGCAGAGACGATCTGGTCGAGGGAGCCGGCGAGAGCGACGCCCGAGTAGTCGGCGACGGCGCCCTGCAGGTATGCGGTCGAGGAGACGGACACGGTGATCGTGATCCCACCGGGCGCCGCCTGGCTGTTCTCGCGATAGTAGAGGGCGATGTCACCCGTGTCGTCCAGGAAAGTCTGGGCTGCGGGCGCCCGCGTCCAGGTACCGTTCACGTTGTCCGATACCTGCACCTGCTCGGGGGCGTTGTACTGACCGAACCACCCGACCAGCAGATCCCCCTGGGCAACCGCGCCGGTGAGTGTGACGGCGAGCGTCGAGAACCGAGACCCGGTGGAGAATGCCGTCCCTTGGACGAAGGCCGGGGGGATCGATTGGGCGACCGCGGTGCGTGGAAGGGGAACCCCGAGTATGGCAATGACAGCCAGGCCAGCAGTGGACAGAGCCGACGGCGAATATTTTACAGCCATTTCATCCTCTTTTTTCCAAATGACATGCGAGAAGGCAGGGGAGCTGGAACCTGGCCGGGCTTTGAGCTGACGCCTTCCGGATCCAAGCGCCGGTATCGAGAGCTAATTAGATACTATCCATCACGCCCCCGGAGCATTCACGACGCGCGCTGGGCCACGCCGCGAGGTCCGTACGCCGTGGCGGTGCAGGTGGGGGCTACGGCTGATCAGCGTCCGATCGCCGTTCACTCGAACGTGGAGTTCTCTGCTTTCAGCCGGCATACGCTTCCGAAGATATCGACCTTCGGAGCCCGTACCTCTACGCATGCCACATTGAAATGTAAAGACATTTTTTCGCCATGATGAGCGGGAGATGCGCGGGGTCTCCGACGCTTTGAGGCCTGATGTTGCAGCTGCTTTGAGATGCTCCACTTCGTCACGCTGCACCTGCGCCACGACATTGGACGACCGCTGCAAACCGCTGAGCGGTGCCGTGCAGCAGCGCCACACGTGGCCGTCGACAGCGTGTCCAGCCACTTCGCGGACCGGACACTATCGAGAATCTCCTAATGTTGGGGGCGCGGCGAGATTTCGCAGCGCTGGAAGCGCGGCGGTTGCGCGCGGCGACGTTGCTGCAACACGGGATGACGGAGGCGGAAGTCGCGCGCCGGTTCGGGGTGCACCGGCAGTCGGTCAACCGGTGGGCGCGGCAGTTCCTCGTCGGCGGCCGAGCGAGCCCGCAGTTCCCGGGGCGCGCGGGGCGCCTCTCAAGCGGCTCGGCTGGAGCTGCCAACGGGCAGCAGGCGCGCGTTGGAGCGCGATTTTGCTCAGTGTGCGAGCCCCTTGTTCGGATTGATCAGGTACTTCTGGCCGGTGGCTTTCTTGCCGTAGATCGCAATCTCCTCCAATCGCAGCGACTCCGCGAGTGAGACCTCCTTGTTGTAGTGGCTGGCGAAGGTCGTCTTGATCTCGGAGGCGACTCGCTCGCGCAGCTTCTGCGCAGCCTCGGGACCGATCTTCTGCAGAAACGGGACGAGCAACCAGCCGCCGAGGCCCCACGCCATGCCGAAGTTGCGGACGAGTTCCGTTGGACCTCCGTCCAAGCCTCCATAGATGTACACCTGCTTGTGGGTCGTGGACCCGTAGCGACTGTATTCCCTGGCCGTCCGGTTGGCGGCCGCCTCCATGCAGGAGAGGATCTGACTGGCCAGCCTTCCGCCGCCGATCGCATCGAACGCCAATGTCGCGCCGGTCGCAACGAGGGCCTCGGTGAGATCGTCAATGAACGTCGAGCCGCTGGAGTTCACGATGTGCTTGGCACCGATGGCCTTCAGAACGTCCACGTGCTCCCGCTTGCGCACGATGTTCAGCAGTCCGATGCCGTCCTTGATGCAGATCTTGTTCAGCATCTGCCCCAAGTTCGAGGCCGCAGCCGTGTGCACGAGGGCGGAATGGCCTTCCGCACGCATGGTCTCGATCATGCCGAGTGCGGTGAGTGGATTCACGAAGCAGGAAGCGCCTTCCGCCGGTGTGGTGCCCCGCGGTAAGACGAGACACTGGCTGGCCTTGATGCAGCGGAACTGCGCGTACATCGCGCCACCGAGAATCGCTACGGTCTTCCCCATCAGTGCCTGGGCTTGGTCGGCGGAACCCGTACGCACCACCACGCCCGCCCCTTCGTTGCCGACCGGCAACGATTGGTCCATGCGTCCGATCATGGACTTCATCATGGGCGGTGGGATGCTCGCCGTGACGATCGGATTGTCGAGGGTACCGGAAACCTTCGCCGTAGACATGTCGGCGCCGCCGAACATCAGCCCCAGATCTGAGGGGTTGATGGGAGACGCGTCGACGCGGACCACCACCTCGTCCGGCTTCGGCTCGGGGATCGGCACACTCGTCAGCGAGAGCTCGAGGATACCTTCCTTCTTGACGGTCGATCGCAACTGGAGTCCGGTCGATTGCGGTAGCATGCGTTCTCCTCTCATCTCGTTGACCTCTCCTCGGCCTCCACACCCATCACGGGCGCGACAGCCGGGGATCCTTTGCGGCACGTCCCGCGATCATGCAAGCGTTCAGTCACCCGCGGGGGTTCGAGGCATCTCGCCGGCCGCCGACCTGTCCGGGGCGGCACTCCAGTCGGGCACGGCGAGTCGCCACCCGCCCCCGAGCGCACGGTAGAGGGTAACGACCGCCACGAGCTCGTCGCGCTGTGTGCGGGCGAGGTCGAGCTCGGCCGGAAAGAGCTGCTGCTCGGCCTCGAGGACCTCGAAGTAACTCGCGATGCCGTCATTGTAGCGCTGGAGCGAAAGCGCGACCGACGTCTGAAGCGCCTTTACCGTCTCGGTGCGCTCGGCGTGCACGCCCTTGAGCTTCTGCCGCGCGACGAGGGCGTTCGACACCTCCGCGAACGCTTGCAGCGTGGCTTGCTCGTAGCGCTCGACGGCTTCTTCCCAGGCGGCCGAGCTCGCCCGATAGCTCGCGAGAAGCCGTCCACCCTGGAAGAGCGGACCGGCGAGCGAGCCGCCGATGGCCCACACGTTGCCAGCGCTCTTGACCAGGTTCTCGAGCTCGCTGCTCTGGCCGCCGTACAGGCTGGTGAGGCCGAGGCGCGGGAAGAAGTTCGCCACGGCGACGCCGACGTCGGCGTTCGCCGCCACGAGCGCCTGCTCCGCCTGCTGGATGTCGGGGCGGCGCTCGAGGAGCTGGGACGGCAGACCGACGGGCGTCTCGGGGGCGGGTGACTCGCCCTCGGGCAGCGCGCCGTGCGCAATGTCGCTGGGCGGCCGTCCGAGGAGGGTGGAGAGCTGGTTCTCCTTGACGACGACCTGGCGCTCGAGCTCCGGGATGCCCGCCCGCGCCTGGGTGAGCGCCGCCATCGCGCGCGACACTTCGAGGAGCGTGCCGATCCCGCCCACGTAGCGCCGCTGGAAGAGGTTGACGGTATCCTGAAACGTGATCGTCGTGCTGTGCGTGATCTCGAGCTCGCGGTCGAGCTCGAGCAGCTCGAAGTAGGCTTGCGCCACATCGCTCACCAGGGTGAGCAGCACGCCGCGCCGCGCCGCCTCGGCGGCGAGGTAGTCGGCGCGCGCGGACTCGGTCGCCCGCCGGATCCGGCCCCAGACGTCGATCTCCCAGGCGAGGTTGAAGGTGCCGAGGAAGGAGTCGAAGGTCACGTTCCCCGGGCTGCCGCGCACGCCGGGCACGAAGGTGCGCTCGCGGACCGCCTGGCCCTGATAGCTCACCTGCGGAAACAGGTCGGCACGCGCGATGGCGATCTGGTTGCGCGCTTGCTCGACGCGCGCCGCCGCTGCCCGCAGATCGTGGCTGCCGCGGAGCGCCTCCTCGATGAGCGCCTGCAGGGGGGGGTCGCCAAAGATCGCCCACCACGGCGAGTCCGCGAGCGAGGCGGCATCGCCCGGACCGCGCTCGCCACGCGTCGTCTCGGGCGTGGGAACGGCCGGGCGCCGGTATCTCGGCCCGAGCGCGCAGGCCGCGAGGAGCGGTACCAGCACGACGACCGAGAAGCGCATGCGGCAGCCGCGCGTCCGCTGCGCGCTACCCACGCTCGAGTTCTCCGCCTGTGCCCGGCGACAGGCGCGGCGCCTCTGGCTCGCGCGCGACGGCCCGCGCGGCCGCCGAGCGCCGGAGAATCACGTAGAACACGGGCGTCAGGAAGAGGCCGAAGAGCGTGACGCCGAGCATGCCGCTGAACACGGCCGTTCCGAGCGCCTGGCGCATCTCGGCGCCGGGTCCGGTCGCGCGCGCGAGCGGCAGCACGCCCAGGATGAACGCGAACGAGGTCATCAGGATCGGCCGGAGGCGGAGCCGGCTCGCCTCGACGGCGGCCGCGAAGCGGTCCTTGCCCTCCTCCTGCTGCTGCTTCGCGAACTCGACGATGAGCACGGCGTTCTTCGCGGCCAGCCCGATCAGCGTGATGAAGCCGATCTGCGTGATGAGGTTGTTGTCCAGGCCCCGCAGCCAGGTGCCGAAGAGCGCGAAGGGCAGGCACATCGGTGCGATCAGGATGATCGCGAGCGCCAGCGACCAGCTCTCGTACTCGGCGGAATGGACGAGGAATACGAAGAGGACGCAGAGCGGAAAGATGAAGACCGCGGTGTTGCCCGCGAGCTTCGCCTGGTAGGCGATGTCGGTCCATTCGACCTGCATCCCGGGCGGGAGCACCTGCGCCGCCAGCCGCTCCATGGCCGCCAGGGCCGTGCCCTGGCTCCCGCCCGGCGCCGCGTCGCCGTTCACCTCGGCGGCGGGGAACATGTTGTAGCGGACGATCCGATCCGAGCCGCTGCGCCACTCGAGGTTCACGACCGACCCGAGCGGCACCATGCCGGCCGCGTTGTTGCGCGTCTTGATCCGCACGACATCCTCGGGCTCCGCCCGATAAGCGCCCTCGGCCTGCGCGCGTACCTGGAACGTGCGCCCGAAGCGATTGAAGTCGTTGACGTACACGGACCCGAGGTAGACCTGCAGCGTGTCGAAGACGTTCGCGAGCGGGACGCCGAGCTTCTCCGCCTTCACGCGGTCGATGTCGGCGTACAGCTGCGGGGCCGAGGCGCGGAAGGTGGTGAACACCCGGGCAACGTCCGGATCGCCGCGCGCCGCGCCGACGTAGGCGTCGGTCGCCTCCTGCAGCGCGCGGAATCCCTGCCCGGCACGATCCTGGACGAGGAGCTTGAACCCGCCCGAGGTGCCGAGGCCCTGCACCGGCGGCGGTGGAATCACGAAGATGCTCGCCTCCTCGATCTCGGCCAGGCGCCGCTGCAGCGTCGCGAGGAGCTCGTTGGCCGTCGGCCCGTGACGCCGCTCCTCCCACGGCTTCGGGCCGACGAAGATGGCGCCCGCGTTCGCGCTGTTGGCGCGCGTCGCGCCCGAGAAGCCCGCGAACGCCACCGCGAAGCTGACGCCCGGCGTGGCGAGGATGACGTCGCTCGCTCGCCGCACGACGGCATCGGTCCGCTCGAGCGACGCCCCGTCGGGGAGCTGGATCGCGACGATGAGATAGCCCTTGTCCTGCGCCGGAATGAAGCCCGTCGGGATGGTCCGGAACCCGACCACGATGACACCGAGCAGGAGGGCATAGGTGGTGAGCGCGAGGGCGGGTCGGCGTACCAGGCGGCCGACGGCCCCTCCATAGCGATGGCTGGTCCGCTCGAAGACCCGGTTGAAGGCCCGGAAGAACCGCCCGAACAGGCGGTCCCACAGGCGTCCGAACCAGTCCTTCTCGGCGCCCTCGGGCTGGAGGAGGAGCGCGCACATCGCCGGGCTCAGCGTGAGGGAGTTGAACGCCGACAGGATGGTCGCCACCGCGATCGTGAGCGCGAACTGGCGATAGAACTGGCCCGCGATGCCGCCGAGGAAGGCCGTCGGCACGAAGACTGCCGAGAGACCGAAGGCGATCGCGATGACCGCACCCGTCACCTCGTCCATGGCGCGGTGCGCGGCCTCGCGCGGCCCGAGGCCGGCGGCGATGTGGCGCTCGACGTTCTCGACCACCACGATCGCGTCGTCGACCACGATGCCGATGGCCAGCACGAGGCCGAAGAGCGAGAGCATGTTGAGCGAGAAGCCGAAGGCCTTCATCGCGGCGAGGGTCCCCACCAGCGATACCGGAATGGCGAGCAGCGGGATCAGGCTCGCGCGCCACGTCTGGAGAAACACGAGCACGACGATCACGACGAGCCCGACCGCCGCGAAGAGCGTGTGGATCACCTCGTTGATCGACTCGCGGACGAACACCGTCGGGTTGTAGACAATCCGGTATGCGAGCCCCTCCGGGAAGCCCCGCGACAGCTCCTCCATCGTGCGCTCGACCGCGTCCGCCGTCGCGAGCGCGTTGGAGCCCGGCAGCTGCGCGATCGCCATCGCCACGGCCGGCTCGTCATTGAGGTAGCTGTTGACGGAATAGTCGCGCGCCGCCAGCTCGATACGCGCGACGTCGCGGACGCGCGTGATGCGTCCGTCGGCCCCCGTCTTGACGACGATGTTCTCGAACTCCTCGGGCTCGCGCAGCCGGCCGAGCGTCGTCACGGGGAGCTGGAACGCGTGCCCGGTGGGCACGGGCTGTTGCCCGACGGCCCCCGAAGCAACCTGCACGTTCTGCTCGCGCAGGGCCTGAACGACGTCGCTGGTCGCGATGTTCCGGCTCTCGAGCCGGCCCGGGTCGAGCCAGACGCGCATGCTGTACTCGCGGAGCCCGAAGAGGTTGACGTCGCCGACGCCCTCGAGGCGCCGGAGCGCGTCGCGCACCCGGATGAGCGCGAAGTTGCCGATGTA
>Ga0209474_10005197_pt1 | contig 11117 bp, 13 predicted proteins | sample GraSoiAngelo_145_FD_185902 | JGI IMG/M metagenome (GOLD analysis project Ga0209474, IMG submission 185902) | Grasslands soil microbial communities from the Angelo Coastal Reserve, California, USA - 14_1009_05_20cm (SPAdes) (version 2) | ecosystem: Environmental > Terrestrial > Soil > Grasslands... | reverse complement strand
CCAACCGAGAAAGATGTGGGAATTGGACACGTAGGCGACGCTGCGCGGCGCCAGCACGCGCATCACCGCGTTGTCGAGCTTGACCCGGATCTCGACCAACGCCGAGCGTCCCACCGTGTCGATCCAGAACGGCCGGCCCACCTGCTTGCGCAACTCCTCCGAGAGCGCCTGGTCGACCAGCGAGAAGAACGGCTTCGGCCCCGGAGGCGGCAGCTCGGTGACCGGCAGGAAGTCGACCACGAGGCCGAGCTTCTCCTGCGCGATGCGGCGCAACTTCGCGTGATCCGGCTCTTGCGGATAGAGCTTGTACACCTCGATCAAGGTCGCGATATCCTGCACCACGCCAGCGGACAGCCGCTGAGTGACGAGATTGTAATGGCGCTCCATGAACATGAAGGCGACCACGGACTGCAGGACCACCATCGGCGCAATGATGATCAATAGCGCGCGCGCGTAGAGGCCTTTCGGCATCACGCTCTTGACCATCACACTGGCGCGATCGTGGACAGCGCGGACGCGAGCGGCAGCGGCGCGCACGACGCCGAGGCTGGAGCGCAGCGCAGCGATGCGGTCGTCGAGCGTGGTCATGGCGTCGTCACCAGCCGATAACCGATGCCGCGCACCGTCTGCACCAGCAGCGGATCGGCGGGATCGCGTTCGATCTTGCGGCGCAAGCGATTGATCTGCACGTCCACCGCGCGTTCGCCGCTCGCCCCGCCATTGCCGGCGAGCGCCAGGCGCGACACCGTGTCGCCCGGCGTTGCGGCGAGCAGGCGCAGCATCTCGCGCTCGCGTTCGGTGAGTCGGATCACCTCCTCGCCGCGCTTGAGCTCCCCACGCGGAATGTGGAAATGAAACTCGCCGAAGCGCACGGCTTCCACAGGCGGCGGCGGCGCCGGCCGCGCCCGCCGCAAAATGCTGGCGACGCGCAGCGAGAGCTCGCGCGGCTCGAATGGCTTGCCGACATAATCGTCCGCACCGATCGTCAGGCCCTCGATGCGACTCTTCGATTCGTCACGCGCGGTCAACATGATGATCGGCACGCTCGACGCCGCGCGCAGATGCCGGGCCAGCTCGAAGCCGTTCTCGCCCGGCATCATCACGTCGAGGATCAGCAGGTCGAAGTTGAGTCCTTCGAGCTTGGCCCTGGCATCGGCCGCGCTGTCGGCAGTGGTGACGCGATAGCCTTCTCCCACCAGAAACCGCGACAGGAGATTGCGGATGCGCCGGTCGTCATCCACGACCAGAAGGTGCGGCGCGTCGTCGGAAAGGGCGGCGGCTGCCGTGTTCATGGACGGGTCCGATCTGCGCTCAGCCGCGCTGCCGCCGCGCCCGGTCGGCTCGCGCGATGAACCGCAGCACGGACTCCCGGTGCTCGGCGTTGATCATGGCGGAAAGAAACCGGCATGCCGCCTCATGCGCATTCGGTCCTAGTTCCGTCAGCGCCCGCGCAATGCGGGCGGTCTGCAGTCCGGCGAGCTTCATAGCCAACGCCTCTCCCTTCGGCGTCACATAAAGCAGGCGCTGGCGGCGATCGTGAGCGCCCTCCCTTTGCAGGATGTAACCCTGGTCGATCAGCTGTTTGAGCACGCGGCCGAGGGACTGCTTGGTGATTTTCAAAATCTCCAGCAGGTCGGCCACCTTCATGCCGGGATTTCGATTGACGAAATGCAGCACCCGATGGTGGGCCCGGCCAAACCGGAATTTCGCCAGCACATCGTCGGGATCGCCGATGAAGTCGCGATAGGCAAAGAACAGCAATTCGATGACGTCCCAGATCGGCTCGCCGGCGCGTGCACCGCGTTCGGCGTCGGCTGACCGCCGGTCGGCAACTGGAGAAATTAGGTCAGCCATATTGACATATTCCCGGTGGATCGTTATCGGGAGCAGGCCGCCCGGGAAAGGATGTTGCCGCCGGCCCGGAGCGGATTGCGTGCAACACGCCGCCGCGCTCTCATGCGCCGGCCAAAACATACCGGGTGTCGCCGCACGACGCAAAATGATCCGGACGCACTATATGGACGCGGGGGAACCCCGCGCCTGATGGCGGTAGTGGCCCCAGGAGGATGCGCCATGGCTGAAAAACCGTACGACCGCCTCGATGGTGTCATCTGGTATGACGGCAAGCTCGTCCCCTGGGGCGACGCTACGATGCATGTCCTTTCCCATGGACTGCATTACGGCAGCTGCGTGTTCGAAGGCGAGCGGGCGTACGGCGGCGAAATTTTCAAATGCACGGAGCATTCGACCCGGCTGAAAGAGTCCGGCCGATTGCTCGACTTCGAAATCCCTTACTCGGTCGCCGAGATCGATGCAGCCAAGCGCCTCGTGCTCGAGAAGAACGGGCAGAAGGATGCCTATGTGCGGCCGGTTGCCTGGCGCGGCTCGGAGATGATGGGCGTTTCGGCGCAGAACAACAAAATTCACCTCGCCATCGCCACCTGGCAATGGCCGAGCTATTTCGATCCGGTGCAGCGCTTGAAGGGGATTCGCCTCGATCTCGCCGAATACCGGCGGCCCGATCCGGCCACGGCCCCCGCGCGCGCGAAAGCGGCCGGGCTCTACATGATCTGCACCATTTCCAAGCACAAGGCCGAGCGCAAAGGATACGCGGATGCCCTGATGCTGGACTGGCAGGGGCGCGTCGCCGAATGCACCGGCGCCAACATTTTCTTCATCGAGAACGGCAAAATCCACACGCCGATTGCGGACTGCTTCCTCGACGGCATCACGCGCCGCACTGCGATCGAGCTCGCGCGCAAGCGCGGCATCGAGGTGATCGAGCGGCGCGTCATGCCCGAGGAACTGGATAAGTTTTCCGAGTGCTTCATCACCGGAAGCGCGGCGGAGGTCACCGCCGTGTCGGAAATTGCGCATTGGCGCTTTGCGCCCGGAGCGATAACCCAGCAGCTGATGGCCGACTACACCGCCGAGGTGCAGCCGAAAGGCGCGAAAGCCGCGGCCTAGTTCAGCCGCCGCTTGGGCGCATCGGTGCGCTGCGCCAGCAAGGCGGCCGTGATCCGGCGCGCCGCGTCGACGCTGGCGTCGGCCAGGATGATTGCGTCACGCTGCGCAGTCCCTTCCGCCACCGCACCCGCCACCAGCTCGCGATGCCGCTCGGCAAAGTACGCGTCGCGCGCTTCATGGGAGGGAAGCTGCGCCGCGTGGCGCGCGACTTCGGTGGCCCAGACGACAACCTTATTCGTCAGATCGTCGGTCATCGTCGATCGAGCCGAGCGAGCATTCCCGGGGAACCATGCTCAATCTCGGATCACCACCAGGCGATCGGTACCGGATTCGCCGCCCCACACCTCGCCAGGGCGGCCCAGCATCTGGCGCACGTGTGCACCTTTCTTATCGCTTGGAAAGGTCGCGTAAGTCTGCGTGATTGGATCGAAGCGTTGGACGGCATTGGCCGGCCAGTCCGTGGCCCAGACGCGGTCTTTGTCGTCAACGTAGATCGAATAGGCGCCCGACTTGCTCTGCGGCAGCGGAAAGACTGCCCATTTCTTGGCGCTCGGATCGTAGCGGCCGATCGCGCCGGCATTCCAGAAGCTGACCCATAGCACGCCTTTGGAATCCGACCAGATGCGGCGCGGGCCCACGCCCTTGGCGGGCGGGTCGATGACGGTCGCCTCCGCGGTCGCGGTGTCGATCCTTGTGATGTGATCGCCGGCGAGCGATGCATACCAAACATCGCCCGAGGGCGTGCCGGTCATGCCGTAAGGGCCGCTGCCGCGCGGCGCCTTCCATGCTTCGACCTTGCCGCTCTTGGGATCGGCGCGCCCGTAGACTCCGTTATACCCCGTGAACCATACGAGGCCCTTACCGTCGAAGGCGAGCGTATTGAGCGTGGCGTGCGCAAACGCCGCCGGCAACGGAAACAGCTTCACCTCTTTGCTCTTGGCGTCGATGCGGGCGATGGCGTTCTGCCCGCCGTCGGTGAGCCACGCATTGCCGTCGGGACCGACGATCACGCCGTGCGGCGCGGCGCCAGCGCCGAGCGAAATCCTCTCCAGGTTTCCGGTACGCGGATCAAAGCGCCCGGCGATACCCTGCGATTGGCCGCTGAACCACACGGTTCCGTCAGGGGCGGGCGCCACGTCGTGAGGATAGGCGCCGGCGGGAAGTTGATAGAACTGCATGTCCGCCGCCGACGCGGCCGTGATGAACACGAGCGATGCAGCGGCGAGCACGGTACGGCGCATCATCATCTGTGGCACTCCTGGCTTCGGTTCGCCAAGCTTCGGCTCAGCGAATCATTCCGCCGCCTCGTGGCGGCCGACCGCCGGCCGCCAGCGCTCCGCCAGCGCGTCATCCGACTGCTTGGCATCGACCCAATTGGTCGCATGACCGGCGCCGCCTTCGACGTATTCGATCTGTTTCCAGAATGGCGCGCGCGTTTTGAGATAGTCCATCAGGAATTCCGCGGCGGCGAAGGCATCTTGACGATGCGCGGCGGCGGCAACCACGAGCACAATGTCCTCGCCCGGCTGGATGCGCCCAAAGCGGTGGATGATGCTGACGCCCAAGAGCGACCAGCGCCGCTCGGCGGTTTCTACGTGCCGCGCGATCTCCGCCTGCGCCATCTCCGGATGATGCTCGAGCGTCATGGCGCGAAGCGTGGTGCCCGCCTCCTCGCCGCGGCAGATGCCGGTGAAGGTGACGATCGCGCCCACGTCCGAACGACCGCGCCGGAGTTTTGCCGCTTCGCCCGCGGCATCGAACGGCTCGCGCTGCAAGTGGATGCTGATTAAAGCGGGCACGTTGCTGCGCCTCTCATTTATTTGTTCGATGCCGACGAACCCTAGCCGCCGGTCATCGGTGGAAAAAATGCGATTTCTCGCGCACCGACGATCGTGGCATCGGCTTTGACATGGGCACGATCGATCGCGGCGCGGATCACCTTCGGATCTTCGAAAGCGTGGGCGTATTCCTCGCCGCGCCCGCTGAGCCAATCCATCAGTTCGGCGATGGTTGCGACCGACGCCGGCAGTTCGAGCTCTTCCTCCGGTTTGCCGATGCGCTCGCGCACCCACGCAAAATAGCGAAGCTTCACGATCAGTCCTTGATCAAGTGCCGCACGCCGGCGTGAAAATAATCCCAGCCAGTGTACAGCGTCAGCAAAGCCGACAGCCAGAGCAGGGTAAGCCCGATCGGCGTGACCACCGGAGCGATCGCGTCGCCTGCACGGCCGGCGACGAGGAAGCCGACCGCAACCAGCTGCAGCGTGGTCTTCCAGCGCGCGAGCTGCGTCACCGGCACGCCAACGCGCAACTCGGCAAGGTATTCGCGTAATCCCGAGACCAGGATTTCCCGGCACAGGATGACGATCGCGGCGAGCAGCGACCAGCCGCGGATGGTGCCGTCGCCCGCCAGCATGAGCAGGCAGGATGCCACCAGCAGCTTGTCGGCGATCGGGTCGAGCATGCGGCCGAAGATCGACTGCTCGCCCCATTTGCGCGCGAAATAGCCGTCGAGGACGTCGGTCACGCCTGCAGCAACGAAGACGACCAGCGCCACCCAGCGCAGCCACAGACCGCCGTGCAGGATGTCCTGCCAGTATAGGCAGGCGACCACCGCCGGCACCGCGGCAATGCGGGCATAGGTCAAAAGATTCGGGACCGCGAGCGGCCGCGCGGCAAGCTGGCGCGAAGTCACGACGTCCATGGTTCGAGGGAATACCCTTCCCGCCTCCGCGTCAAACGGGGATGCCGGTTCATCCCCATGGAGGTAGGTACCCGATCGCGGCAAAGCCATAAGTGCAACACACGCACCCGGGTTCCATGACCGCGCATGATCAGCCGGCGCGCTCGTGGAAGAAGTCGTAGATTTTGCGCGCCGTCTCAGCGCTGATGCCAGGCACCTTGGCGAGATCGGCCGGCGCGGCGCGCTCGATCGCCTTGAGCGTTCCGAAATGGTGCAGCAGGGCCCGTTTGCGGGTCGGGCCGATGCCGGCAATCTCCTGCAGCCCCGCTTCGCGCAGGTCGCGGCGGCGATGCGATCCGACCGCGAACCGATGCGCCTCGTCGCGCAGCCGCTGCACGAAATAAAGCACCGGGTCGCGCGGCTTGAGTTTGAACGGCTCGCGGCCCGGCACGAAAAACGTCTCCAATCCGGCGTCCCGATCCGGCCCTTTGGCCACGGCGACGAGCGGCACATCGTCGAGGTCGAGCGCGGCGAATATCTGCTGGGCGGCGCTGAGTTGCCCGCGTCCGCCGTCGATGATGACGAGATCCGGCCACGGTGACTCGCGATCCGCGTCCTCGATGGCGAGCGGCGCGCCATCACTTGCTGGTGCCATGGCCAAGGTCGCGATGGCCGATCCGGCTGCATCGATGGCCGGACGCGGCGCCTCGGCGATCAGCCGCTTGAAGCGGCGCGCGAGCACTTCCCGCAGCATGGCGAAATCGTCGCCCGGCGTGAGATCCGTCGAGCGGATGTTGAACTTGCGGTACTGGTTTTTTTGCAGGCCCTCCGGGCCGGCGACGATCATCGCGCCGACCGCGTTGCTGCCCTGGATGTGGCTGTTGTCGTAGACCTCGATGCGGCGTGGGGCGCGCGGCAGGACGAGGCTGGTGGCGAGCAGCTCCAGCAACTTGCGTTGCGAGGAGGATTCCGCGAGCTTGCGCGCCAATGCCTCGCGCGCATTGGCGAGCGCGTGATCGACCAGCTCGCGTTTTTCCCCGCGCTGGGGCACGGCGACTTCCACCTTGTAACCGCTCTTGGTGCTCAATGCCTCGGCGAGCAGCGCGCGCTCCTCGATCTCGTGCGAAATGAAAATGCAGCGCGGACACGGCTTGTCGTCGTAGAACTGCGCGAGGAAGGCGCCGAGCACTTCGCCGGCCGCGAGCGAGCGGTCGGCTTTCGGAAAATAGGCGCGGTTGCCCCAGTTCTGGCCAGTGCGGAAGAAGAACACTTCGACGCAGCTGAAGCCGCCCTCCTGGTGCACGGCGAACACGTCGGCTTCCTCGACCCCGCGCGGATTGATCCCCTGGTGCGACTGCACGGCGGAGAGTGCAGCGAGACGGTCGCGATAGATCGCCGCCCGTTCGAAGTCGAGCGCAGTGGAAGCCTTCTCCATCTCGGCCGCCAGCGTGTCCTTCACCGCTCGGCTTTTGCCCGAGAGGAGCGCGTTCGCCTCGCGCACCAGCTCATTGTATTCGGCAAAGTCGATCTCGCGCGTGCACGGGCCGGAGCAACGCTTGATCTGATAGAGCAGGCATGGGCGCGTGCGGCTCTCGAAAAACGGATCGGAGCAGGAGCGCAGCAAAAACGCGCGCTGCAGCGCGGTGACGGTGCGGTTGACCGCCCAGACCGAGGCAAATGGCCCGTAGTAATTGCCCGCGCGCGTGCGCGCGCCGCGGTGCTTGAGAATCTGCGGCGCCCAATGGTCGGCGGTGATCAGAATATAGGGAAACGACTTGTCGTCGCGCAGCAGCACGTTGAAACGCGGGCGCAGCCGCTTGATCAGATTGGCTTCAAGCAGCAGCGCCTCGGTCTCGGTGGCGGTCGATACGAATTCCAGCGCCGCGGTCGCCGCCACCATCCGTTCGATGCGCGGGTCGTAGCCGGTCGGCCGGGCATAGGCGAGAACGCGCTTGCGGATGTTCTTGGCCTTGCCGACGTAGAGCACGTCGCCGCTGGCGTCGATCATGCGATAGACGCCGGGCGCCGAAGGCGCGAGTTTGGCGTAGCGTATGATGGCCGCGCGTCCAGCGGCGAGCGGGCCCGCAGCGGCAAGATCGATCGCGCCCTCCGGCTGCGGGTCCGGCAGCGTCGGCTCCTCGTCCTCCTCGACGAGTTCTGTTGTCGGATCGATGTCCTTCGACATTCGGCTCATGCTGCCAACGTAAGGCGCGGGCGCAGGCGCGGCCACACCGCCGCTTCGGTCGCGGGCCTCTGCTCCAGCGTCGCTGTCGCGGCGCGTTAAGAATTTGGTAAGTATATAGGCGCGAAAGTAAAGGTTTGTTCACCGTATTAGCGGCTATTCGACGCCATAATTCAAGTTTAATTATGATCTAATATTTCAACTAAAGTTGTGTCTTTCTAGCACTAGACCAACACTGTTTTCGTAATACTGTCCGCGCCAATCGAGGAACTACGGAGGAGCGTGCAATGAAGCGTTTTGTGGTTGCGTGCGTCACCCTGTTGGCTTGTGCACAGATGTCCGCGCGCGCGGCGGATATTCCCGCGCGCTATCCCGCGCCGTATCGCGCCCCGGTCTATGGGACCATCTACAACTGGACCGGCTTCTATATCGGCATCAACGGCGGCGGCGGCTGGGGTCGCTCTCAGTGGGACGGTATCGACAAGTTCAACGTATCGGGCGGGCTGATCGGTGGCACGATCGGCTACAACTGGCAGATCAATCAGCTCGTGATCGGCGCGGAGGGCGACATTGACTGGTCCGGAATCAAGGGGGACCACGAACGTGCTCTGCCCGCCCGTTGCGAGAGCCGCAACTCGTGGCTCGCGACCGCGCGCGTCCGGCTCGGCTACGCGGTCGATCGCTTCCTGCCGTATCTCACCGCCGGCTTGGCATTCGGCGACATTCGCGCCAGCGTTCCCGGATTTCCCGGCGGCAGCATCACCAATGCCGGATGGACCGTGGGCGGCGGTCTCGAGTTCGGCGTCGTCACGAATGTGAGCATCAAGGGCGAGTATCTGTTCGTCGACCTCGGCAACTTCAACTGCGGGCTCAATTGCGGCTTGCTGCCGGGTAGCAATGTCTCGCTTTATGCCAATGTGTTTCGCGCCGGTCTGAACGTGCGATTCTAGAGGCGAGTCGATCGCGACGCCCTGACGATGTCCGCTCGTCCCCGCGAAAGCGGGGACCCGGATCGCGAATTCCGCGCAAGCGGCCCTGGACGCCGCTTGCGCGGGCATGAGCGGCTAAGGTGGGCGGCTACGCCAATCCCAATCAGCCCGAAGGTTTGGTGGCGGCGAACGCCGGCACCCGCGCGGCGAACGCATCGAGCCAATCCACCAGGCGCGGGTGGTCCTTGCGCCACGTTCCCGCGAAACGGAAGTCGCGGTAGCCGAGCGCGCAGGCAAGCGCGATCTGGCCGACGTCCGGCGTCTCGCCGAACGCGGGCGGATTGGCCGCGAGCGCAGCGAGGGCGCGTGCGACTTTGCCGGCCTGGTGATCGAGCCATTTCTGCTCGTGCCGTTCCGGCGCCCGCCAGCGCGCCTCGTAAACCATGAGGATCGCGGCATCCATCAAGCCGTCAGCGAGCGCTTGGAGGCGCAGCGCAGCAAACCGGGCAGCGGGATCTTTCGGGATGATGCGGCCGCCGCCCGCGCAGTGATCGAGATATTCGAGGATCACCCGCGAATCGAACAGAACGGTGCCGTCCGCGAGCACCAGCGCGGGGATTTTGCCGAGCGGGTTCTGCTGCCGCAGCGTGTCGCCGGGATTGCCGGTCTCGGCGGCTTCGATGGTGATCTCGCTATCGAGTCCGAGCACGCCGGCGGCGATGCGCACCTTACGGACGAATGGTGAACTGGGAGAGCTGCGCAGTATCAACATGGCGTGTCGGTTGTTGGCGCGGCGCGGCGGATGCCGCCGCAGCAAGACAGGTTGGACGTGGCGAAACTTGGCCGACGCCGATCTTAGCCCGTGACGACGAGGTTGACCGCTTTCGGCCCCTTGCCCTTCTTGTCGGGCTCGACATCGAAGGAGATGCGCTGCCCTTCGCTCAGTGATTTGAGACCGGCACGCTCGACCGCGGTGACGTGCACGAACACGTCGCGACCGCCGTCGTCGGGTTTGATGAAGCCGTAGCCGCGCTCGGCATTGAAGAACTTGACGGTACCTGCCATGGCCATCGGGAAACTCCTTTCCCCGTGGTTGCTCCGCCGCCGGCCCCACGGCGCGGCGGCTCGGCCGGACATTCGCAAACGGGGAAAGCAGCGGCCTTTTCGGCCTCCGTCACTCCGCCGGCCCCCACAGGAGGCGGAACGTCAAAGCCAGCCCCGCTAGGCTAAGCTAATCCCGGGCTGTGGAAAAGTGCTGAAACTACGCTTCGCCGGCAAGCCAATCGAGACGGTGCGTGCCGCAGCCATTGCCCGAGAGAATTGCGGCAAGCTCCGGCAGCATGATTTGCACTTCGCGCTCAAGGGCCCACGGTGGATTGATCGCGATCAGGCCGCAGGCGCGCAAGGGCCCATCGTCGCGTGGCGCAGCAACGCTGAATTCAACGCGCAAAATTTTAGCGACGCCGCTCTTTCGCAGCCGACGCGCGAGCATTTCGGGCGGCTTACGGTCCTTGATCGGATACCATGCCAGATAAATGCCGCTCGCCCATTTGCGGTGTGCCACCTCCAGCCGCTCGGCCAGCCGGACAAAGTCGGCGGGGTCCTCGAAGGCGGGATCGACCAGCACGAGGCCGCGCCGCTCCGGGGGCGGCACATAGGCGTTGAGCGCCGTCCAGCCATCGATGGCCACAGCCTTGCTGCGCCGATCGCCGGTAAGATTGCGCTTGAGCGCAGCCGCCGTGTTTGGTTCGAGCTCGCAGGCGATGAGCCGATCCTGCGCGCGCAGGAACGCCTGAGCGAGCGCAGGCGAGCCGGGATAGGTGGCCAGACCGGGGCCGTCGTTGAGCGCGGCAACCGCGTCGAGATAAGGCGCGAGCAGCGCACGCGCCGCATCATGGAGCGGCGCCGCGATGAGCCGCCCAATGCCCTCGCGCCATTCCCGGCTGCGGCTCGCCTCCGCGCCGCGCAGGTCATAGCGGCCGAAGCCCGCATGGGTGTCGATGACGTGGAACGGCGCCGGCTTTGTGCGCAGATGGAGCAGAATGCGCACGAGCACCGCGTGCTTGACCACATCGGCGAAATTGCCGGCCTGAAAGGCATGGCGGTAATTCATGTGCGCCGATTTGGCGGCACGACGGCACGCGCGTCAATTCTGCCGCTCGGCAGGCCGGCGCCCGCGCCGTGGGGCGCGGGCGCTTTCCACGCAGGAAGGACTTGCCGCGTCGCTAACGCGCGGCGGTTGCCGCCTCTGTCCGCTCGCGCGAGCGCGCTGTTGCGCCACGCAACGGGGGCATCACCACTTTTTCGCGCCGGCAGGCCCGTGCGTCGATTTCCGGGCAGGACCGGAACTTCAAATC
>Ga0209474_10005196_pt1 | contig 11120 bp, 11 predicted proteins | sample GraSoiAngelo_145_FD_185902 | JGI IMG/M metagenome (GOLD analysis project Ga0209474, IMG submission 185902) | Grasslands soil microbial communities from the Angelo Coastal Reserve, California, USA - 14_1009_05_20cm (SPAdes) (version 2) | ecosystem: Environmental > Terrestrial > Soil > Grasslands... | reverse complement strand
GCAACCAGGCCGCGCTCGTCAACGGCCGGCTGATGCTGGTCGAGGGCCGCCCGCTGCCGGACCGGCCGGGCAGCGGCATCCTGCTCGCCAAGACCGGGGCGGCCGGCCTGGGCGGCGGGCTGGCGCTGCTGCGCGGGTTGTGGTGGGCGCTGCTCGCCGGGCTCGCCGCCGGCGCCGTGGCCGGCGTGCTGCTGGCCGGCCGGCTGGCCCGGCCGATCCGGCACGCGGCCGCCGCGGCGGTGCGGCTGTCCGCGGGGGACCGGTCGGTGCGGGTGCAACCGGAGGCGCCCGCCGAGGTGGAGGAGCTGGCGCACGCGCTCAACGGCCTGACCGCGGCGCTCGCGACCAGCGAGGGCCGGCAACGCGACTTCCTGCTGTCCGTCTCGCACGAGCTGCGCACGCCGCTGACCACGATCAAGGGGTACGCCGAGGCGCTGTCCGACGGGGTCATCGCCCCCGAGGGGGTACCGCGTGCCGGCGCGACGGTGCTCACCGAGGCGGAGAACCTGGAGCGGCTGGTCGGCGACCTGCTCGCCCTGGCCCGGCTGGACGCGGTCGACTTCCCGGTCAACATCCTCGCGGTCGACCTCGTCGACGTGCTCAGCGACGCGGCCCGGGCGTGGATCGCGCGGTGCCCTTCGCTGCGCGTCGAGCTGCCCACGGAGCCGGTGGTGGTCGCCACCGACCCGGGCCGGATCCGGCAGGTCGTCGACGGGCTGGTGGACAACGCGTTGCGGGTGATACCGGCCGACGCGCCGGTCGTGCTCGCGGTACGGCCCGCCGACCCGGCCGGGTTCGCCAGCGTCGAGGTACGCGACGGCGGGCCCGGGTTCTCCGACGCCGACCTGGCGCTGGTGTTCGAGCGGGGCGCGATGTCCGAGCGGTACCAGGGCATCCGGAAGGTCGGCTCCGGCCTGGGACTGGCCCTCGCGCACGGTCTGGTACGGCGCCTCGGCGGCACGATCGAGGTCGGGCATGCCCCGGAAGGGGGCGCGCGGTTCACGGTACGGCTGCCGGTTTACCAAGCTCGAACGTCGCACTGACCCCGGCTGCGCAACCGGCGCGCACAGTGGTCCCAGCCAACCGGAGAAAGGGACCATCGATGAAGCTACGTGTCGTGCTCGCCACCGCCGCCCTGGGCGCCGCCGCCCTGCTCGGCCTGACCGCGTGCGGCCAGGCGGCGGGCGACAGCCTGAGCCCGGACGCCACGGCGCTGACCGCGGTCGGCTTCACCACCGCCGACCTCAGCAGCCCGTACGAGGACCCGCAGCCGTCGGCGAGCGGCGCCGCCAGGGCGCACCCGCTGCGGCCCGGCAAGCTGCGCCGGGAACTGGCCCGGCACGTGCTGCACGGCGAGGTCGTGGTACAGACCAAGGACGGCGACAAGACCATCGACGTGCAGCGGGGTACCGTCACCGCGGTCACCGACACGACGGTCACCGTGAAGTCGACGGACGGGTTCACGAGCACGTGGACGTTCGGCGACCCGCTGCGGGTGGTGCAGCACGGGCAGAAGACCGACAAGAGCGCGGTGAAGACCGGCGAGGAGATCGGCATCGCCGGCGCCAAGAGCGGCTCGACGGTGACCGCGAACCTGATCGTCATCCCGAAATCCTGACCGGGGGTCGGCGGAGCGGGGCGCTGTGGGAGCGCCCCGCTCCGCCCTGCCGTCAGGAGGTGCTGACGTCGTCGATCCAGGTCGTCGTGCCGTCACCGGTCGCGTGGTCGTCGTGGTTGGTGAACGTCAACGTGTACCGGTGCCCCGCCGTCACGGTCGCGGTCACCTGCGCGAAGCCGTTGGTGACGTCGCAGACGTGCGGTACCAGGGTCCGCGTCCGCGCGGCCGTGTTGTCCCGCAGGGTGACGGTGAACCAGTCGAGCGAGACGATGTCCGGGCACTCGGTGTGGTACCAGAACGTCAGCTTCTTCTGTCCACTTCGGACGGTGAAGCTCTGCTTGAGCGTCGAGACGTTGGTCGGGTCGAACGAACCCAGCATCGCCGACTGGAATCCACTGTGGACAGTCTGCGAGGACACCCCGAAGGTACCCGTCGCGGTCCAGCCGGTGAGCCCGTTCTCGAAGCTGCCGTTGGTGACGGCGCCGCCGTTCGGGACGACCGCCAGCGTGTACGACGCCAGATGTGTCGCGCTGCCCGAGGTACCCGAGACGGTCAGGATGTAGGAGCCGGCCGGCGTGGTACCCGACGCGTGCAGGGTCAGCGTCGAGGTGCCGCCGGCGGGTACCGAGGCCGGGGTCAGCGTCGCGGTCACGCCGGCCGGCAGGTTGTTCGCGGTCAGCGCGACGGTACCGGTGAAGCCCGACGCGGCCGTCGTGGTCACCTTGGATGTGAGCGTGGCGACCTGGCCGGCGGACAGCGGTGCGAAGGCCGGGTCGAGGGACACGTCGAAGTCGGTGTTGCCGCCGCCGCCCACGATCGGGTGCGACATCAGGCAGCCGCCGGTCGCGCCGTTGGCGTCGTTGGCCCACGTGGACTGCATCGCGAAGGCGCCGCTGGTGAACGGTACGTAGGCGATGGCACCGGGGCCGGAGGTCTGCCACGCGCACTTGTCGCCGTTCTCCGCACCGCTGGCGTCGACCCAGCCGCCGGCCGGGTTCTGGTCGGTGATGGTCTCGGCGTACTCGTGACCCTCGACGATGGTCACGCCTTCGAGGACCCCGGAGCTGTCCTTGTGCAGGAAGTTCTCGCCGCAACTGCCGCCCGCGTCGACCACGTAGGGCAGGTTGGTGAACGCGATGTCGCCGATGTTGTGCGAGTCGATCGGGCCGCCGATGAGCGTCGGGTCGCCGTTCCAGTCGTGCCAGGCGCAGAAGTTGGCACCCGGCGTGTTGAACCCGTCCGGCGTGGTCTTGGTCGGCGACACGACGACGTACTGCGCGCTGCGGTTCCGGGCGGCCGAGGTGTTGCCGAAGTGGTTGGCCGCGTCGATGGCCTCCTGGCCGAGCTGGTGCTCGGTGGCCGACTGCGGTGCCGCGGCCCGCTGGTCGACCCAGATCCCGCCGAGCGCGCCGCCGGTCGGGTACCCCACGTGCGGCGCGTTGGCCGGGCAGGTCTGCGCGTTCTTCGCCACGCCTTCGCAGTACTGCGTCGTCACGCCGGACCACAGCTCGTTGCCGTTGCCGACGCCCTTGAACAGCTGCTGCAACCGTGCCGCCATCCCGGCCGGGTCGCCGGACAGCGCCGTGTTGCCGTTGGCGTCGGTGCTCGACGAACCCCACTGGGTGCCCCAGAAGACGAGGAACACCTTCGGGGTACCGGTGGTGACGCCGATGCCGTCGACGGCGCCGCCGAACATCAGGTTCGCGCCGGACGCGGTGGGCGCCGCGGGGTGGCTCGCGCGGTAGTCGCGCATCTGTTGCGCGGCCTCGCGGGTGGGTACCACGCCGTGCCGGTACGGGTGCCCGGTCGCCGGCGAGAACGGATTTGCGGTACCGGCAGCGTGTGCCGGCGCAGCGGCGACCACGCCGCCGATCAGGAGGACGAGGCCGCACACCGCGGCCAGTCCGGTACGGACGTGCATGGTCGGTCCCTTTCCCGGGCTCCACGAGTTGGGCGCGACCATCGTCCCATTTCAATATTTCACTGCATAGCCGTGTGCGGAATTTCGCAAACGAGCTCCAGTTCGTCGCGCAACGGGATGCCGTACGCGCCCGCCGGGGGGACAGGCGTCCAAGATCGCGCCGCCGCACCGCCCGGTCATGTCTGGCCGGCCAGGCGTCCGAGGCCGACCTGGGCGACGTCGCGGGCGTGCTGGAGGTAGGTGTGCAGCGCGGCGGCGCCGTGGCCGGTGAGCCGGTACGGCCGGCGGCGGTCCTCGGCGGCGAGCGCCTCGATCAGCCCGCGCTGCTCCAGCCGGGTCAGCGCGCCGTAGAGCGTGCCCGGTCCGAGCTTCACGCCGGCGAAGTCCTCGATGTCCTTCACCAGCGCGTACCCGTGCTTGTCGCCGCCGGCGAGGCTGCTGAGGATGAGGACCGCGGGATCATCGAACTTCACGGAGCACCTACTTCGTGGTGCGTTATATCGCGCCACGAACTATACGCATCAGTACCGCAACTCCGCAACGCAGCACTTGACGCTGCCGCCGCCCTTCTTCAGCTCGGACAGCTCCACCGGTACCGGCTGGTACCCGGCCGCGGCGAGGCGGGCCGCCATACCCGTGGCCTCCGCCGGCAGTACCACGTGCCGGCCGTCGCTGACCAGGTTCAGCCCGAAGGCGAGCGCGTCGGTCTCATTGGCCCGTACCGCGTCCGGGAACACCTGCTCCAGTACCCGCAGCGAAGCCGGCGAGAAGGCGCCCGGGTAGTAGGCGACCTGGTGCTCGGAGAGCACCGCGAGCGCGGTGTCGAGGTGGTAGAACCGCGGGTCGACCAGGCGCAGCGAGATGCTCGGCCGGCCGAGCACCTCCTGGGCCTGCGCGTGCGCGGCGGCCACCGTGCGGTACCCGTAGCCGGCGAGGATCAGTCCCGGCCCGGGTACGTAGGCGAAGTCGCCCTCGCCCTCGTTGGTCTCGCTGGCCGGTACGTAGTGCCAGCCGGCGCCCTCGTAGTACGCCTGGTGCGCGGCCTCCTCGGCGGTCCGCTGCGGGTACCGGAAGCGCGCGCCGTAGACGGTGCCGTCCACGCAGAACCCCCCGTTGGCCGCGAACACCTGGTCGGGCAGCCCGACCAGCGGCGCCAGCACGTCCACCTGATGACCCAGCCCGACCAGCGTCTCGCGCAGGCGTTCCCACTGCTTGACGGCCAGCTCGGTGTCCACCGGGACGGCGGTGTCCATCCAGGCGTTGATCGAGTACGTCACGGTGAAGTACTCGGGCGGACACATCAGGTAAGTACGTTGCATGATCAAAAGGGTAGGTACGCTGGTCAAGCACAGACAGCCGGAAATCTTGCGTGCGAGAGGCGATGTGTTGCAAATGGACGACGTTGACCGGCGAATCATTGCGTTGCTCTCGGCCGAAGCCCGGGCCTCCTACGCCGAGATCGGCGCCGCGGTCAAGCTGTCCGCGCCGGCCGTCAAGCGCCGCGTCGACCGGCTGCGCGCCAGCGGGGTGATCCGCGGCTTCACGGCGGTGCTCGACCCGGCCGCGATCGGCTGGACCACCGAGGCGTTCGTCGAGCTGTTCTGCACCGGCAAGACCACACCGGCCCAGCTCAAGGCGGCCACCCGGCGCCATCCCGAGGTGGTCGGCGCGTACACCGTCTCCGGCGAGGCGGACGCGCTGGTGCACCTGCGGGCGGCCGACATGAACCACCTGGAGCAGGCGCTGGAACGGGTCCGCGCCGAGTCATTCGTCACCTCGACGCGCAGCATGATCGTGCTGTCCCGGCTCGTCGACGACGACCAGGCGCTGGGAACCCAGGCGATGCGGGTCACGTCGAACGAGGCATGACGCGCCGCCTCGTCGTTCCCGTCGCGATACCGGCCCTGCTCGCGGTATGCACCCTGCTCGGCGGCTGCACCACCGCCGGCCCGAGGGCCACGGTGCACGACCGGTCGCCGGTCGTCGCGGAGCCCGCCGCGCTGCGGCTGGCCCCCGCCGACTCATGCGCCGCGCTGATGGACGACCTGCGCACCGCCGCGCAGCCGTGGGCGCTGCCCGACCGGGGCCCCATCAACGACGCGGTACCCGGTCCCGCGGCTCCCGGTGCCGCGGCTCCCGGTGGCGCGGCTCCCGGTGGCGCGGCCGGCGCTCCGGACGCGGCGAAGACCGACGGCACCGACGGCGTCCCGGCGTATTCGGCGACCAACACCGCCGAGGCGTACGCCGACGAACCCGACCTGGTCAAGACCGACGGGCGGCGCATCGTCGCGGTCAGCGGCGGCGTGCTGAGCGTGGTGGACGCCGGTACCCGGCAGGTGACCGGAACGCTGCAACTGCCCGTCAACACCGGGCAGCCGAGCGGGCTGCTGCTGTCCGGCGACAGCGTGCTGGTCCTGTTCCCCAGCACCCGGCTGCTGCTCGTGGATCTGGCTGGGGCCGGGCCGGTGGTCGCGAGCGAGTACACAATGGACGGTGCGCTGGTCGACGCGCGGCAGGTCGGCACCGTCGTGCGGGTCGTCGTCCGCTCCTGGCCGCGGCAAGACGACTGGCTGCCCCGGTACACGGTCACCACGCACGGCCGCGCCACGACCGGCCGGGTCGACTGCGGCCGGGTGCAACTGCCGGCGCAGTACTCCGGTACCGCGATGCTGTCGCTGCTCACCTTCGACCTCAACGAGCCGGCGCTGTCCGACGGCGACCCGGTGACGATCGTCGCCGACGGGCAGACCGTCTACGCCAACGGCACCAGCCTCTACGTCGCCAACGGCAACCAGTGGCTCGGCTGGCCCCGCGCCGGGGTCGCGGCACTTCCCCAGTTCGCCCACCAGACCGACCTGTACCAGTTCGACATCGCCGGTACCGGCACGCCGGCCTACGTCGCCGGCGGGACGGTGGCCGGGTGGGTCATCAACCAGTACGCGCTCTCCGAATGGAACGGGCACCTACGGGTCGCCACGACCCTGGACGGAGCGGTGTCGGCGGTCACGGTACTGGCCCGCGACGGCGGCCTGCTGCGCCCGGTCGGCACCGTCGGCGGGCTCGGCAAGGGGCAGCGCATCTACGCGGTACGGTTCGCCGGGCCGGTCGGGTACGTGGTGACGTTCCGGCAGACCGATCCCTTGTACACAGTGGACCTGCGCGACCCGAACCATCCGGCGGTGACCGGGCAGGTGGAGCTCGACGGGTACTCCGCCTACCTGCATCCGGCCGGCGACGGGCGGCTGATCGGAGTCGGGCAGGCGTCCACCAGCCAGGGCCGCAACCTCGGGGTACAGGTGTCGCTGTTCGACGTCGCCGACCCGGCCCGGCCGGCCCGGCTGGCCCGCTACGACCTGCCGGGCAGCGGGCACTCGCTGGCCGAGTTCGACCCGCACGCGTTCCTGTTCTGGCCGGCGACCGGACTGCTCGTGGTACCGCTGCGGGCCGGCGGGCTGGCGCTGCGGGTCACCGGTGCGGCGCTGGCGAAGGCCGGCGACCTGCGCGGCCGGCCGTTGCTGAGGTCGCTGGTCGTGGGTACCACCTTGTGGACGCTGACAACCGCGGGCCTGGCAGCGAGCGACCTGCCGGTCTAGAGGTACATACCGGTGCGGTCGTCGCCGCTCTGGAGCGCGGGCTTGTCGCCCTCGCCGAAGAACCGGCGCCCGCCGAACTCGCCCTGCAACCGGTCGTCCAGCTCGTCGGCCAGTCCGGTCATCACCTGTACCGCGAGCATCAGGTGCGTCGCCTGGAAGTCCCGGCCGAACACCGGCACCGACGCCCAGACGGTGTCGCTGGTGCAGTAGAGCCGGCCGATCGGCATCCGGTTGGTCAGCTCGGACAGCCGCATGTACAGCTTCTCGGTCAGCTCGACCTCGGTCAGCACCGGCGAGAACACGTCGACCAGCGGCGGGTTGTCGCGTACCCGGACGAACACCATCGCCGAGCCGGACCGGATCCCGATGTCACCGTCGGCGTCCACCTGCAACGCCTCCGGCGTGGTCTTGAGCAGCCCGGCGACCACCGCGGTGACCCGCTCGGCCAGCGGCAGCTCGGCCGTCTCTTCGTCCAGCCCGGACAGGTCGACGGTGCCGTCCTCGCCGCCGACCAGCGGCCGGGCGGTGCCCAGCGTGGGGATCTCGATCGTCTTGTCGTGCGGGTCGCGGGCGACGTAGGTGACGAACGCCGGGTGCGGTGCGCCGTAGACGTCGCGCAGGGTACGGGCGACGGTGACCGCCACCCGGGTCGCCTCACCGGTCGAGCCGACCATGCCGAACTCGTCGCCGGAACCGGGTACCACGCCGGGCGGCGACCAGCCGAGCGCGACGAGGGCGGCGATCTGGTGGCGGTCCAGCCGGTACCCGTCCGGAAGCGAACCGTTGCCGACCGCGAGCGTGAGCAGCCGGCCGTCTTCGACGACCTCGACCGTCACGCCGTACACCGCGTCGCCGGTGCCGGTCGCGGTCGGGTCCAGCGCCAGGTCGAGATGGGTACCCGCGGCCAGCCCGGCCACCGCCCCGGCCAGCGCGCCGGCGAACTCCTGCCAGGCCTGGGCGACCTTGGCCTTCAGATCCGCGCTGGCCGCCAGGTCGTCCACGAGGGCTGCCTCGGGCAGCAGCTCAGCCGACATGATCGCCTCCATCCCCTCAGCCATACCCTATCCAGGCGGCGCCGATGCCGACATCATGCCCAGCGTCCCAGGTGGCGAGCAGACCGGAGACCGGGATTTGACGGTTTTCATTCGCTTGAACCGGCGGCGCTGCTCCGCCGGGCGCGCTGGTCCGCCGGGCGCGCTGCTCCGCCGGGCGCGCTGGTCCGCCGGGCGCGGGCGATCTTGGACGTTCGTACCCCCGCCAGGGGGCAGAGGCGTCCAAGATCTCCGAGTCTCTAGTCCGTCCGACGGGCCGGCCAGGCGTTCGCGAGGGCGGTGACGGCGGCGGCGGCCGCGCGCGGGTCGGCACCGCCGCCGACCGCGAGGCCGAGGAGGTACGCGGTGAGCGGGGCGGCCGGGCGGGCGACCTCGTGCGCCACGTCCCGGGCGAGGTCCAGGACGAGCTCGGTGTCCACCGGTTCCACGTGCAGCTCGTCCCGTACCGCCGCGATCCAGTCCTCCAGCGTCGACATCAGGCCCACCCTTCCGCGCGGTCGAGATCCTCCGGGCTGTCGCAGTCGTACCACGGCGGCGGCCCGGTCGCGTCGTGCGACACCGTGCCGATCCGCAGGCCGGCGAGCAGGTGGCGGAGGGCGGCGCCGTGGTGGTGCGGTTGGCCGCGCAGGGCGGCCTGAAGCGCCTCGGTGCGCCAGACCCCGCACAGCGTCTGGTACCGGCCCGCACCGTCGACGTAGACCACACCGTCCACTGTGGACTGTGCGGCGAGCTCCGCGCGGAGCCGGCGGATGGCGTCGGCGGTCAGGAACGGGAGGTCCGCGGCGAGCACCGCGGTTTCCGCGGCCGCGGCGAGCACCGCGGTTTCCGCGGCCCAGCCCGGCGGGTCGACGGCGGCGGCCGAGCCCGGCGGGTCGACGGCGGCGAGGCCCGCGGCGAGGGCGGCGACCGGCCCGCCCCCGGGCGGCTCCTCGGACACGCGGACGACATCGCGCGGCACGCCGAGATCCGGCGGACCGACGACGACCCGCGGTTGCGCGTCGGGCACCGCCGCCAGTACCCGCTCCAGCAGCGTCCGGCCGCCGACCGGTAGGAGCGGCTTGGCCGCCCCGCCGAGGCGCCGGCCGGCACCGCCCGCCAAGATCACCGCCGCGTACCCGCCCATCAGGGGGCACGATAGGGGGCATGGGACGGGTGACCGCACGCCGGGGGGTACTGCGCATCGACGCGGCCGGTGGGGTGATGACCACCCGCCCGGACACGATCGTGGCCGAGGAGCCGTTGGAGATCCGGGTGGACCGGCGGCCGCTCGCGGTCACCATGCGTACCCCTGGCCACGACCTCGATCTCGCGCTCGGCTTCCTGCTCACCGAGGGCGTGATCCGCTCCACCGACGACGTGCGTACCGCCCAGCTGTGCGCCGGTTCCGACGAGCCGAACACGTACAACGTCGTCGAGGTGGCGCTGCGGCCGGGGGTACCGGCACCGGTCACCGATCCCAGCCGCAACTTCTACACCACGAGTTCCTGCGGCGTGTGCGGCAAGGCGAGCATCGACGCGGTGCGCACCCGTTCGGTGTTTCCGGTCGCCGCGGACCCAGCGACCGTCGCCCCGGCCACGCTCGTCGGGCTGCCCGACGCGCTGCGCAAGGCACAGCGCACCTTCGACACCACCGGCGGGCTGCATGCCGCCGGACTGTTCGCAGTGGACGGTGGGCTGGTCCTTGCGCGGGAGGACGTCGGCCGGCACAACGCGGTCGACAAGGTGGTCGGCTGGGCGGTGCGGGAGCGGCGGCTGCCGCTGTCCGGGCACGTGCTGATGGTGTCCGGCCGGGCCAGCTTCGAGCTGACCCAGAAGGCTTCCATGGCCGGCATCCCGGTGCTGGCGGCCGTGTCGGCGCCGAGCACGCTCGCGGTCGAGCTGGCCGAGGAGGTTGGTATCACGCTGGTCGGCTTCCTGCGCGGCAGCACGATGAACGTGTACACCCGACCGGACCGCATCACGTCCGGGCCGCCGCTTCCCAGTCGGCCGGGTTGAGGCCGCCGGCGAGCGCGCGGCTCATCAGAAGCGCCATCGGGTACCCCGGATCCGCGGCCAGCGCCCGGGACAGCGCGATCGACGCCACCGCACCCTCGCCCGCGCGCCAGGCGGCGAACGAGAGCAGCGTGGCGGGGGCGGCCGCCAGTTCCGGGTCGCACCGCCGGACGACCTCCGTCCACAGCCCGACGTGTACGCCGAGGTCGCCGCCGACCGACTCCCAGGCGTAGTCGCGCACGGCGAGGTGCAGCAGGACCACGGCGAGCCAGGCGACCTCGTCGTCGGTGAGCCGGCCGCCGCCGCGATGGCAGCGGACCGCGGCGTCGACCGCCGCCGACCCGGTGCGCAGCAGGGTACGGCGGAGGTCGCGCGGTCCGGTGTCGAGCAGTTCACTGAGCCGGTCGTTGGCGCGCCGGGTCGCCTCGTCCATGGCTGCCCGGGCCGGCCCGTCGACCGGAGCCAGCCGCCGCTCCAGTGCCTCCCGGGACGGCAGCGCGATGCTTCCGTCGACGATGGCCGCCAGGGCGACCGGGTTGGTCTGCGGGTCGTAGCTGCGGCCCTCGAGCGGGCAGCAGGCGGGATCGGTGCACACGTATGACCAGTACCGGCCGTCGGCGACCCGCACCGCGTCCAGCAGCCGGATCCCGCGCGCGTCCATCGCGGCACCCAGCGCGCAGACGATCGCGGTGACCGCCGCACCGTCGCCGTACCCGACGACGAGCGCCCCGGTCGGGTGCTGCCGGGCGACCAGGTCGGCGTAGTACCGGGCGAGGCGGGGCACGTCGGCCGGGGCCGGCAGGTCGCCGCGTGCCTGGAAGATGATCCGGTCGTCGCGCACGCCGAGCACGACGGCACTGTCGGCGGGGTGGAACCCGAGCAGGTACGGCACGACGGCGAGCAGGTCGTCGACGCTGCGCAGCGAGGTCATGGCCGAAGAGCCT
>Ga0209474_10005194_pt1 | contig 11121 bp, 10 predicted proteins | sample GraSoiAngelo_145_FD_185902 | JGI IMG/M metagenome (GOLD analysis project Ga0209474, IMG submission 185902) | Grasslands soil microbial communities from the Angelo Coastal Reserve, California, USA - 14_1009_05_20cm (SPAdes) (version 2) | ecosystem: Environmental > Terrestrial > Soil > Grasslands... | reverse complement strand
TGGTAGCGGCCTCCGACGAGGCGCGATCGGCGGCCGTCGCGCCGCCTTTTAGCGCTCCGAGCGAACTTTCTCTTCGGGGCGTCTTGACACCCCCGCGCCTCCGTCATAGGTTCGTCCAGTCAGATCCGATGGACCTCCGGGTTCGTCGGATCTGGCGTTTTTTTTGCCCATTCGGGATACTCCGCTGCAAAAGAGACGGGAGGATCGAATGGGATTTCTCGACAAGCTCCTCGGACGCGGCAAGAAGACCGCCGGCGACGTCACGGGCGACGCGTCCTTGCGCCACGAAGGCGTGCACCAGGAGCAGGCGGGACTCGCGGAGGAGCGCGCGGAGGCGCACGAGCAGCTGGCCCAGGAGGAGCGCACCGAAGCGGCCGAGCACAGGGCAGAAGAAGACCAGTCCTGATCCGCGGTGTCCGGGGCCGGCGGCGACGTGCCGGCTCCGGGCTCCGTCCGACGTGATCTCTAGCGTTCCTCGGCCCTGATGCCGACGACGCTCCTCATCCTCGTTCTCGCGCTCGCCCTCGGCGGTGCGCTCGTCTGGCTCGTGCGCGTGCTGCGCGCCGAGTTTCGCGGATTGCGTTCCGACTCTGCCGTCCAGCTCGCCGAGCGAAACGCGGACGTCGACCAGCGCCTGCGCGGCGTCGTCGAGACGATGGACCGCCGGCTCGCGGAGCTCGACACGAAGGTCGACCGGCGCCTCGCGACCGCCGCCGAGACGACGAACCGGATCCACGACCGCCTCGGGAAGGCGAACGAGGCCACCGCGCAGATGCTCGAGCGCGTGAAGGACCTGAGCCGGCTCGAGCACGCCCTTCGACCGCCGAAGGCCCGCGGCGGCTTCGGCGAGCTCCTGCTCGAGAACCTGCTGCGCGACCGGCTCCCCCCGGGCGCGTACACCATGCAGCACGGGTTCCGGAGCGGCGAGCGCGTCGACGCGGTCGTTCATGCGGGGCAGCTCGTCCCTGTGGATGCAAAGTTCCCGCTCGACAACTACGCGCGCATGGTCGAGGCCGACGGCGACGACGAGCGGCAGCTCCACGAGCGGGCCTTCGCACGCGACGTCAAGGGCCACGTCGACGCGATCGCGACGAGGTACATCCGCCCGGACGAGGGCACGTACGACTTCGCGCTCATGTACGTCCCGTCGGAGGCGATCTACTACGAACTCACGTGCGGGAAGACGGGCTCGCTGCTCCGCTATGCGCACGAGAAGCGGGTCTTTCCGGTCTCGCCCACGACGTTCACGTCGCAGCTACAGGTGATCGCGCTCGGGCTCAAGGGCCTCCAGATCGAGCAGCACGCGCAAGAGGTGATGGCGTACGTCGCCGACCTCCACCGCGACTTCGAGCGCTTCAAGGCCGACTTCGAGGTCGTCGGCAAGCACCTCGGCAACGCCCACACGAAGTACGTCGAGGCGGAGAAGCGGCTCGACCGCTTCGACGGCAAGCTGGAGCGAGCCAGCGAGCAGGACTCGGTCGAGCTCGAAGCGGAAGCCGCGGCGACCGAGCTCCCGCGCGCGCTCGACGCGGCCTGAGGCGCCGACTCGGCGGCGCCGGTGATCGGGGCGTGCGGGCTCCGCCCGCTCGTCCGTCTGAACCGACGGTCAGGACGCTGACGGTCGACCGACCGGGCTCGAAGCCTAAAAGCGGAGCAGCGCCGCGATTCCTTCGACAGGCTCGAGGTCGTGGCGGTGCCGAAGCGGCAGCGCGGTCCCGCCGTGGCCGAGGGTCTGGCGGACCGCGAGATCGAGCCCGTCGTCCCGCGGCTCCATGGCGTGTCCGTCGAGCGGACACGCGCCGTTCGTGACGCTCGCGCGGCCGCACTGCGGACACTGGAAGGCCGGGTGCCTCGCGCCGAGCTCGTAGAGAAGCGTCGCGACCCTCGCGTCGGAGGCAGCGTCGAGCGTATCCCGCCAGCCCGCCGTGGCCCGACCGCCCTTTCCGGCCTCCTCCTGCCAGCGCTCGACCAACGCGGCCTCGTCCTTCGCACGCGCCTGCTCGAGAACGGGCCCGACAGCTGCGAGGAGCTCGGGCGGCCCCGCGTGGGCCTCGACGTTCGCCCACCCGACGACGGCCGCCCGCGCATCCTTCGAGAGCATCTCGAGGAAGCCCGGGCGCGTGTCCTCGGGGCAGACGAGCACGATCTTCGGCGCGCCTGCGCGGCGCTGCTCCTCGAGCTCGCTCGCGACGGTCTTCAGGTGCTCAGCGACGAGCTTGTCGATGTGGCGCGCGTAGCGGGCCTGCGACCATCCGCCCTGGTCGTGGTGGCCGTACGGCTGCTCCTCGGACCGGTCCGCGACCTCTTCGAGCTGTCCGTTCCGGAGGCGGTACAAGCGCCCCTGCTCGCGGCTGACGTGCGCGACGAGCGTGCCGTCGGGCTCCGTTGCGAGAGGCACGAGGGGCGCGATCCTGAAGTCCGGTCCGATGTGAACCGCGTCCGCGACGGGCGCGGGGAGCTCCACGGTCGACCACATCCCCTCGAGGCCGGCGGCGAAGACGGCGAAGCCCTGCATCCCACCGCGGTCGAACTGAGTTGCGAAAAACCCGCGAAGGCGATCCAGATCGGCCTTGAGCCCGACTCGCTGCTCGTGTGCGAGGGTCTGACGTGTGACGGCCTCGCTTCGCTCGCCCGCCGCCAGGAGCGAGTTGATCCGCGTCGAGACCTCGCCGGCCGTCGCGGCGATGGTCGGATCGAGGTTCAGGTACAGGCTGATCGCGCAGCCGCGCTGCGCGCGAAACGACGCCAGCCGCCGCAGCGTCTCCCAGCTCACGCGCTCCGCCATCGACGCTCCTTTGCCCGAGGTCGGCGATTGTAGTCATAGGCTCCCGCGATGCCGTTCTTCACCATCGGCCACGGTACGCGACCGAGCGAGGAGCTCGTCGCGTGCCTGCGCGAGGCGAACGTCGAGACGCTCGTGGACGTTCGGCGGTTCCCGCAGTCGCGGCGGAATCCGCAGTTCGGACAGGCCGCTCTCGCGGAGACCCTGTCGGGCGCCGGGATCGTGTACCGGCACGAGGTCGAGCTCGGCGGCCGCCGCAGCGGCGAGCCGGGCGAGGAGCTCTTCGCGTGCATCCGTACGCCCGCCTTCCGTAGTTACGCGGCGCGGATGAGCCAGCCCATCTGGCAGGAGGCACTGCGGAACGCGCTTGCTCAGCCGACTCCGTGCTTCATGTGCGCCGAGACCGTGTGGTGGCGGTGCCACCGGAGCCTCATCGCCGAGCTGCTCACGGCGCGCGGGCACCGCGTCGTCCATCTGCTCCGACCGGGGGCGCGGCAGCCCCATCGCCCATCTGACGATGCCGAGGTTCGAGACGGAAAACTGTTTCTTTGCGGGGAGTTCGTCGCATAAGGAGGAAGCTTCGACCGACGCAGATCGTTTACTACCCTGTGAGAACAATTTCGGAGGGAACTTTGAGCGATAACGACGTGCGCGCGATGATCATCATCGGGGGCGGCCCAGCCGGTTACACGGCCGCGCTCTATGCCGCTCGCGCGAACCTCCAGCCGCTCGTGATCGAGGGCTTCCAGTGGGGCGGCCAGCTCATGATCACGAGCGACGTGGAGAACTATCCCGGCTACCCGGACGGGATTCTCGGCCCGCAGATGATGCAGGAGTTCCGCCGCCAGGCGGAGCGCTTCGGAGCTGAGTTCGTCACCGACGACGTCACGCGCGTCGACCTTTCGGAGCAGCCGTTTCACGTGTACGTCGGCGACGAGGACTATCTCGCCGCGAGCGTGATCGTCGCCACGGGCGCGAGCGCCCGGCAGCTCGGCCTCGAGTCGGAGGTGTCGTTCCAGGGCCGCGGCGTCACGTACTGCGCGGTCTGCGACGCGGCGTTCTACGGCGACAAGCAGGTCATCGTGGTCGGCGGCGGCGACTCCGCGATGGAGGAGGCGATCTTCCTGACGAAGTTCGCCTCGAAGGTGACGATCGTCCATCGGCGCGACGAGTTCCGCGCGTCGCAGATCATGCTCGACCGGGCCAAGGCACACGAGAAGATCGAGTTCGTGACGAACGCGGTCGTCGACGAGGTGCTCGGCGACGGCGTGATGAAGGCCGTCCGTCTCCGAGGCGTCGACGACGACTCGACGTGGGAGCTGCCCGCCGACGGGCTCTTCGTCGCGATCGGGCACGATCCGAATACGAGCCTCTTCGTCGACCAGCTCGACCACGACGATGCCGGCTACCTCGTGACGACGCCCGGCTCGACGGCGACGAACGTCGAAGGCGTCTTCGCCGTCGGGGACGTGGTCGATCACACCTACCGGCAGGCCGTCACGGCGGCCGGCTCCGGCTGTATGGGAGCGCTCGACGCCGAGCGGTATCTCGCGGCGCGTGAGGGCCATGCGGGCACGGCGCTCACCGCGCCCCGGCCAGAGGCGGCGGAGGTCTAGCCGACCTCGGCGCTACGCTCGCGGCGCGATGGCCGTGGTCGATCGCTGGACCGATCTCCTCGATCCGAGTCCCGAGCAGCTGCGCGCCGCTCTCCCCGCCGGGCTGCACGAGAGCGCGCTCGACCAGCTCGAGGCGCCGGCGCAGCACGACGACGAGCCGCGACCGAAGCTCGAGAGCCACGGCAACTACATCTTCGGCGTCTTCCTGATCCCCGTCGTGATCCAAGACGAAGACCTCGTCTACTACCAGGAGGTCGACGTGATCGTCACGGACGACACGCTCTTGACGGTGCGGAAGACGCCCGAGTCGGGGCGCCCGCCCTTCGAGTCGCAAAGCGCCAAGGAGGCGTGCCGCGAGCACGACCCGCTGGGGATGATCGTGTACCACCTGATCGACGACATCGCCGAGCGCTACCTCGATCTCGTCGACGGCGTGAACGACGAGATCGACGAGCTCGAGGACCATGTCGAGGCGTGGACGAATGAGCAGGTGCGGCAGCGCCTCTCCGAGCTGCGCCACGACCTCCTCCACATCCGCAGGACGCTGGCGCCCATGCGCGACGCGGTGCGGGCGGTGGTCGACAATCGCGTCGAGCTGGAGGGAGAGGAGCTCTTCACCCACGACGTCGAGCTCGCGTTCGGAGCCGCGTACGACAAGTTCCTCCGTGCGTTCGACGGGCTCGAGCTCTCGCGCGACCTCGTCGCGAGTGTCCGCGACTACCACGTCGCGAAGGTCGCGAACGACCAGAACGAGGTGATGAAGCGGTTGACGGTGATCGCCTCGGTGCTGCTTCTCCCCACGTTCATCGTCGGCCTCTACGGCCAGAACTTCCACCACATTCCCGAGCTCGGATGGGCGTTCGGCTACTGGTGGTCGTGGGGCTGGATCGTCGTGACCACGATCGCGCAGCTCGCCTTCTTCCGCTGGAAGCGCTGGATCTGAGGGCGCCGCTCGGCGCGTCGGCGTCCGCGGGGCGGGCGGTTCCCTAGAGGCACGCTCCACCTCCTCCCCGCTTTCGAGCCTAACGGCGAAATCCGCACGCGTGTTCAACGTGACGGTGCCGAAAGGGTGACGACTACGATCGGGGGACATGCCCTATTTCATCTGTCCCAACTGCAAGGAGCGGTCGATCGACCACGACCGCAAGGAGGGTCTGCTCGACCAGCCGGTCGCCTGCGCCCGCTGCGGGTTCGGCTTCCTCTTCGAGCTGATGGACGACTACTACCCGGCCCCGGGCGCCGGGATGGTCGTCTGCGACCAGGAGGGCCGCGTGCTCGCCTGCGGAAGGGGCTTGTTCGAGCTGACGGGCTACCCCGAGGAGGCGCTGCTCGGGGCCGACCTCGTCGAAGGCCTCGGCCTCTCCGGCTTCGAGGCCGAGCGCAATCCGGCGAAGCTAGCGCTCGACTGGGGCGTGCGGCGGCTGGGCGAGAAGCTCGAGCTCCGGACACGTTCCGGCGTCCAGAAGCCCGTGCGGGGCGACTTCTTCCCCGCCTACGACGAGGACGGAGGCCTCCTCGTCGCGCTTTCGCCTCGCTAGACGCGGCTCGACGGACAGAGATCGGTCAGGACGCAGCGCTCGCAGGTCGGCCGGCGCGCGAGACAGACACGCCGCCCGTGCCAGATGAGGAGGTGCGGGAACCGGCCCCACTCCTGCCGCGGCACGATCTTCAGCAAGTCGCGCTCGATCTTCACCGGATCCTCCTCGCGCGTCAGACCGAGCCGCTGCGAGAGCCGGCGGACGTGGGTGTCGACGACGATCCCCTGCGGCTCGCCGAGCTCCCCCGCGACGACGTTGGCCGTCTTCCGCGCCACGCCCGGGAGCCGGACGAGCTCCTCGACGCGGCTCGGTACCTCGCCGTCGAACTCCTCGAGCAGCATCCTCATCGTCCCGCGTAGCGATCGCGCCTTCTGGCGGAAGAAGCCGGTCGCGTAGACGTCGCGCTCGAGCTCCTCGGGCGGCACCGCGATGTAGTCCTCGGGCCGCCGGTACTTCGCAAAGAGCGCTGGCGTGACACGATTGACGTTGACGTCGGTCGTCTGCGCCGAGAGCATCACGGCGACGAGCAACTCGAGCGGCGAGCCCGAGCGAAGCGCGATCTGCGCGTCCGGGTGCTCGGCGGCGAGCCGCTCGATGATCGGGCCGATGCGAGCACGGCGACGGCCGACACGCTTCCGTGCTTCGTGAACGTACGACCGCGCCACGACCCGCGACGCTACCCGTAGGCTCAGGCTCGTGACGACCCTTCACCTCGTGCGCCACGGCGAGACCGAGTGGAACCGCGACGGCCGGATCCAGGGCTGGGCGGACACGCCGCTCTCCGAGCGCGGCCACGAGCAGGCGCGCGAGCTGGCGGCGACACTCGTCGAGCGACCGATCGGCGCCATCTACTCGAGCGACCTCCGCCGCGCGTACGAGACCGCCGAGCCCCTCGCACAGCTGCTCGGGCTCAAGGTCCGCACCACGCCGGCGCTACGCGAGCGGAACTTCGGCGAGAACGAGGGTCGCGCCTCCGACGAGGTCGCCGCGGAGCTGGGGACGAGGAGCGGGACCACGTGGCACGCCGCCGACGATCGTCACCCCGGCGGCGAGAGCATCCGCGAGGTGTACGGCCGGGTCGCGGCCTTCCTCGACGAGCTGCTCCACGCCCCGCCCGCTGTGGAGATCGCGATCGTGACCTCAGGCGGACCGATCCGCTTCGCGACCGCCTACCTCGCCCGCGAGCCGGTCGAGACCGTGGTGTGGCGCGCGGTCGACAACTGCAGCGTTACGACTGTGGAGGTCGATCCGCTCAGCCTGCGAGGCTGAGCGTCTGCGCCTCCACGTTCGGCGCGCCCGGGAGGCGCGGGCCGGCGCAGACGACGTCGAGGGCTGGACATCCCGCGCATGTGAACTCGTCGGGGGTCGGGACGAAGGCGCCTGCCTGGATCGCCGCGATCGCCGCCGACAGCTCGGCCTCGAGCTGCGGAACGTCGTCGCGCCCGAAGCTCGTCGAGACGACCGCGTCCGGCCGCTCGAGGAAGTGGTAGACGACCTCGACCTCGTCGGCACCTGCGCGGAAGCACGCCAGCGCGTACACGAGCCGCTGGAGCCGGTAGTCGGCCTCGACGATCTCCGCCGGCGTTCCCTCCGCGAGCGAGTTCGTCTTGTAGTCCACGACGAGCGCCCGGCCCCCATCGCGGTGGAGAACGTCGAGCCGCCCGTGCAGGAGGACGCCGTCGTGCTCGAACGCGAACGGGCGCTCCGGAGCGACGCCGGGGAGCGCCGAGATTCGCCGGGCCAGGTCGGACTCGCAGTACGAGCGGACGAAGGAGCCGATCGCGGCGAGCTCCTCGTCCGTCACCCGGGGATACCACTCGCGCACGACGCCGCAATCGGGAGCGACCGGCGCCGCGAGGTCGACGAGCTCGAGCAACCGGTGGACGGCGTCGCCGATCTCGGTCGCGGCGAGCCCGGCCGGTGCGTCCGGAGCAGCCCTCCGCGGCCGCTCCCGCATGCCGACCAAGCGTTCGACGTAGAAGCGGTACGAGCAGCGCTCGAAGAGCGCGAGGCCGCTATACGAGAGCCGCTGCACGCGCTCCGGCGGCGGCGGAACGGGGACGAGCGGCGGCAGCTCGACGCCGCGCGGCGGCGGGCCCGTGGGGAGCTCGGAGAAGAGCGCCAGCTGCCCGTCCTCCGCGATCGGAGCGACGTCGGTGGCGGGAGCCGGGCGGTAGCGATCGCGCCGGACGAGCAGGCGCGCGTCACCGCGCTCGAGCTCGACGGGATCGTCTCCTGCGGCGGCGAGCTCCTCGTCCGCCGCCAGACGTGCCAGGACCCAGCCGATCGGCGTCTCGCGCTCCGACAAGCGGTCCGGGTCGATCGCGCCGGAGACGATCAGCCGGTCGATCGCCCTCGTCATCGCAACGTAGTAGAGCCGCAGCCGCTCCGCGCGCTCCTCGTGCTCGCCGGCAGCCCGCACGTCCTCGTAGCCGAAGACGGGCCTCCGCGCGCCCGGCGTCGGGTGGACGACGCGAAAGCCGAAGCGCCCGTCCGCGAGCGCGAGGATCTCCTCCGGCGAGGGCGCGCCGCGGTCGCGGCCGGCGTCGGCGACGATCACGACCTTGAACTCGAGCCCTTTCGCAGCGTGGATCGTCAGGAGCCGGACCGCGTCGGCTCCTTCCTCCTCCGCGACCGCCTCGAGCTCACGCGCCCCCAGCGACTCCTGCTCGCGGACGAAACGCACGAAGCCCTCGACGTCCGCGCCGCGCAGCTCCTCGTAGGAACGGGCGAGCCGCGCGAGCTTGCGCAGGTTGGCGTAGCGGCGCGCGCCGTCCCAGCGCGCGAGCACGGCGAGGTCGTAGTCGTGCTCGGCGACGACCTGCTCGCACAGGCGCTCGAGCGAGAGACGTGCCGAGGCCGCGGCGAGCCGCTCGTAGCGCTGCCTGAACGCGCGGAGAAGGCGCTCGTCCTCCTCGTCGAGCTCGGGCGGCAGCGCGCGCTCGATCCCCGAGAAGAGCGGCCGGCGCCCCGCGTGGCGTCGCACGAGCACGAGCGCGTCGTTCGAGACCCCGACGAAGGGGGAGGCGAGCACGGTCGCGAGGGCAACGTCGTCGTACCGGTTGTGCAGGAGGCGGAGGTAGGCGAGCAGGTCCACGACCTGCTGCTGGCCGAAGTAGCCCTTGCCAGTCGCCCGATAGGTCGGCAGCCCCTGGGCGCGCAGCTCCTCCTCGTACCACTCCGCGTCGGTGCCCGCCGCGAAGAGGAGGACGATCTGGCCCGGGGTCGCGTCGCCGGCGTCGACGAGCTCCCGCACGCGCCGGGCGATGTGCCTCGCCTCCGCCCGGCGCCAGTGCTCGCCGGTGTCCCGGTAGCTGGACTTGTCGGTGACGAGCAGCTCGACCGGATGGCCGAAGACGGGATCGGGGAACTCGCCCGACGCCGCGAGCGGCTGGAACTCGTCGCCGAAGTGCGAGCCGAAGAGGTGGTTGATCGCCGCGAGCACCTCGGGCCGAGAGCGGTAGTTGCGCGAGAGAGCGAGCAGCCTCGGCGCGCGCTCGCGGCGCTCGCGGAACACCTGCACGTCGGCGTGCCGGAAGCCGTAGATCGACTGGAACTCGTCGCCGACGAAGAAGACCTCCTTGTCGCCGAGGCCGCCGGCGAGGGCGTCGATCTCGGTCGCCGCGCTCCCACGTTCCTGGGGCGCCGCTGCCGGTGCCGGCTGGCACGAGGACAGTGCATCGGGCACGGCCTCGTCCGAGCCGGTGCCGGCAGCGGCGTCAGGCTGCGGCGGAGCCGGGCTCCGCCCGGCGGGAGCCGTAGCCGGCCAGGTACGTGAGAGCGTGTCGACCAATTCGCACTGGAGGCGGTTCGTGTCCTGGAACTCGTCGACCATGATCACGCGGAAGCGCAGCTGCTCGGCCTCCCGGATCGCGTCGCTCGAGCGGAGCAGGTCGCGCGCGAGGAGCTGGAGGTCCTCGAAGTCGAGCGCCGACTCCCTCGCCTTCGCCGCCGCGTACTCCTCCGCGAAGCCCGTGAGGAGCTCCTGAAGCAGGTCGCGGTCGCGGGCGGCGAGCTCCTCGAGCGCCGCCTGCTCTACGCCCTTCCGCGCCTCCTCGAAGGTGCGCGCTCGCTCGCCCCGGCACTGAAGCGCTCCGAGGTCGAGCAGGCGCTCCGGATTCGTGCCCAGCTCGAGGGCCTGCGCCGCGCTTCCCCGCTGGAGGTCGGTCGCCTCTGGGTCGTCGACGAGGCAGCGCGCCGCGTCCCGCAGCGCCGCCAGCCGCTCCTCGACGCTCGGCCGGTCGCCGAGCTCGAGCTCGAGGTCGCGCCCCGCGGAGCGCAGCGTCTCGTAGACGCCCGTGAGCATCCGCCGCAACCCGTCGGCGCCGTAGGTCGCGAGCAGACGCAGCCGCTCGGGATCCCCGCCCGCGCAGAACGCCGCGAGCGCGCGCTCGAACGCCTCACCCCGCAGCACGGCGCCCTGCGGCTCGTCGAGCTCGCGGAAGCGGGGGTCGATCCCGACCTCGAACGGGTGCGCCTTCAGCAGGCGCGCGCAGAAGCCGTGGATCGTCGAGATCCACGCGCCGTCGAGCGCGCGCGCGAGGTCGTGCCGGTCCCGGTCGGCGAGCGCCGTCCGGATCCGCGCGCGCAGCTCGCCGGCCGCCTTGCGCGTGTACGTGATGACGAGGACGGAGTCGATGTCGACACCGCGGTCGCAGACGGCCCGGACGAACCGCTCCACGAGGACGGACGTCTTCCCCGTGCCGGCCCCCGCCGAGACGAAGACCTCGCCGGTCGCTTCGACGGCCGCAAGCTGTTCTGAGTTCAGCGTCGTCACGCCCGCGGCACCCGGCACATCGTCCAGAGGTCGCACCAGGCGGGGCACTCGCCGCCCTTCGGGTCGTGCCGCACGTCGCCGGCCCGGATCCGGCCCGCATAGCCGGCCGCGCGCTCCCGCGCCGTCTCGACCTGCGCCCAGAATTCGCCCTCGCTGAGGTAGTCCTTCGGCTTGAAGCCGGGCACGTCCTCCTGCGCCTCGGCGCGCAGCATCCCGCGGGCGCTCCGGGCTCCGGCCAGCGCCCGATAGAGCCCGCCGAGCGGCTCGATCCCGACGAGGTCGCGCAGGACGAGCATGTACAGCGGGATCTGGAGACGCAGCTCCGCGTCGATCTGCCGCGCGGAGTGGACGCTCTTCCCCGACTTGTAGTCCTGGACGATGCCGCGAGCGCTGTAGGGATCGACGTCG
>Ga0209474_10005193_pt1 | contig 11122 bp, 6 predicted proteins | sample GraSoiAngelo_145_FD_185902 | JGI IMG/M metagenome (GOLD analysis project Ga0209474, IMG submission 185902) | Grasslands soil microbial communities from the Angelo Coastal Reserve, California, USA - 14_1009_05_20cm (SPAdes) (version 2) | ecosystem: Environmental > Terrestrial > Soil > Grasslands ... | reverse complement strand
GACCAACCACTGCGCCCCCGAAGTGGACGGTCCGTACATGCCGCTGAAGACGTTGTCCGCAATGGTGTACTGCGCGGCGAGCCGCCAGTAGTTCTGCAACGGCGCCGAGGCATCGCCGGCGGTGCCTTCGTAATAGCCCAGCGCCAGCGCCGGCCCGAGTGGGTTCATCTCGAAGCTGGGGCAGGGGCCGTCCGGACTGGGATTTGGTGCGGTCAGATCATTGCCGTGCTGCAGGTACTGATCCATGGCCCCGCCGTCGGCCATCTGGATCATGCTGCCGTAGTCGTGGTCGACGTCGCAGGTCGTGGCCTGGGCCGTCCCGTCGAGCCGAAATGGCGTGAACGGGCCGAGTTGCGTGCCGTCTGGCGTCGTGTGGTAGAGCTGCGCGCCGGCCGGGATGCCGTTGCTGCCCTGTCCGAAGGTTCCGAAATAGTGATCGAAGGAAATGTTCTCCTGGTACACGATGATCGTGTGCTGGATCAAGCCCTCGCCCGGCTGATCATCGGCATGCGCCACCGCCGGGCTCGGCAAAGCGACGATCAATGCCGTGATGATCCCGGTGACGACCTTGTGGGTCATACCAGCCGACCGGTTGCGCGTGACGATCGCATCAGCTCTCCATAGATCGCCTTGATGGCGGCGCAGGTCCCGTGAATGTTGAACAATCGCTCGACCCGCTCCCGGGCCGCCCGACCCATGCTGGTGCGCAGCTGCGGATCACGCAGCAGTGGATCGAGCGCATCGGCCAGAGCCTGAGGCTGCTGGGGCGCGACCAGGCGGCCGGTCACGCCTTCCTCGACGGCGCGCGGAATATCACCGACCGTGGAGGCCACCACGGGCAGCCCGCTCGCCATCGCTTCGAGCACCGTCAACGGCATCGCCTCCCACCAGGACGGAAGGCAAAAGACGTCGGCGCCGCGATAAAGGCGCGCCATCTCTTCGTGTGGCTGCGTGCCAATGAATCGAGCCGGCGCCCCGTGCGACGCAGCCTCGCGGGTTTCCGCCTCCGCTTGCGGCCCTTCTTCGGGCGCACCGCCGGCAACCACCAGTTGGTGCGCGACGCCGCGCCGCTGCAGCTCGGTCGATGCCTGGATCAGGTCGATCAGTCCCTTGCGCGGGCTGAGCACGCCGGCGAAGAGGATGGTGGGCAGCTCATGTCCGGGCGCCGCTACCGGTGTGTAGGCGGCGGGATCGACGCCATTGTCGACGAGGATCACGCGTGCCGAGCCCAGCGAGCGGGCAAGGAATTTGCGACTGGTCTCAGACACCGTCAGCACGCGGCTCGCGGGGGCGAGGGCGAGCCGCACCAGCAGCCGTCGCAGCGGCGTCCTCAGCCAGAGGTCGATGCGCCCGCTGTGCGCGTGCACGATCACGCGCGCGCCGGCGATGCGCGCCACCAGCGCCAGGAAACCCGCGCGCAGCGCGGTGGGCAGCGGAACCAATGCGCTGTTGATATGGACGATATCGGCCCGTCGGGCCGCCCGCCACAGCCGCGCGGCATCAGCCAGGGTACGGCTGAGGTTGGCCCGCGTGAAGCGGCCGCCGCCGAGCACCTCATCGCGATAGAGATTGAGGAGTGAGAGCTGGTGCTCCGTGGCGAGCTCGCTGGCGAGCAGCGTCTGCATGAAGGCGGAGATGCCGCCGCGGTCGGGCGGGCCCTTGCCGACGAGCAGAACGCGGCTCACAGGACGGTCCGCTCCAGCGAGGCGAGCACATCGTCGATGTTGCGCGCGCGCCAGCGAGCGTCGGTGACGAGCGCTGGATCCCGGGTAAGGCTGTGCGCGACATAGCCGGCCCACCAGGCAATGCCGATGGCCTGGAGAGTCGCGGCATTGGGCCAGATATCGAGCGCCGGCCAGTAGGCGGCCGTCAGTCGCTGATACGCGGGCGACCGCCACGGCGCGCCGAGCCAGACCGACCCGAGCTCGCGCCCGCTACGAAGGGCCTCGTCCATGGCGAGCGCGTGGAGCAGGTCGGTGCCGGGGACGGCCGATGGATGCCAGTTATCCCAGTCGACGATCCCGGCGACCGTGCCGCGCTGGATCAGGATGTTCCCTGACCACAGGTCGCCGTGCCGTGCGACGCCAGGGAGCGCGCGGAGCACCGGCCGAAGGAAACTGGAAACCGTCGCCAGCAGCCTCGCGTGGCGCGGAAAGGCGGCGACGATTCGCCCGATGTCCTCGGTCGCCGCGATCGGAGGTCCCGAGTTGGCCGGCAGACGGGCGCAGAAGCGGGCAACCTCCCGCAGCATCGCCTCGCTGGGGCGACCGGCACGCTCACCCGGCAAGCACGACTCGAGCGTCCACTGGGAGGGGCCGCTGCGGCCCGATCCGAGCGGGCGTGGCACGGCCGGGATCCCGGCGCTCGCCAACCACTGGAGCGCCTCGTCTCCACGGCAAGGGTCAGCGGTGCCGTCGCGCGCACCGACGCGCAGCATCGCGTCCGACCCATCCCGCATGTGCAGCCTGCTGAGGATGCAGCCGCCCGAGCCCGCCGTGAAGACACCAACCGGAACGATCCCGCCGGCCGCCTCGGCCGCTTGATCGAGGACGCGCATGCCCGGATTTGTCCGGGTCAACTGCAGCAGCGCCCCACCCAGGATGGCAGCGCGAGCCCGTTCACCATGCCGTCGCTGCAGCGCCGGCGGCGGCAGGCGATGCACCGACGCCAGGTGCCAGGGACGTGGCGGGTGGTACCGCAGGCGCTGCATCGCGCGCTCGCGCGAAAGCGCCGCGCGCGCCAGGGTGGCGAGTGGCAATCCCGATGGCCAGGGCGCGCGGCCCCACACCATGACGTCGGCCTCGACCGCGCGTGCGTCGAATGACCAGTGCTCGTCGGCCTCGAGCACGACGCCGGTGAGTTCCTGTGCCGCCGGTAACAGCAACGAGGCGAGGGCTCGGAAGTTCACCAGCGCCGGCGCTCGCGGAGCGCGTCCCAGACGAGCGCCGACGCCTCGCTGATGGCCGCCTCAACGCCGCTGATGGTGGAGATCAACCGCGCGCCCCGCGGGACGAACGTGTCCCGGTATCGCTGCCGCTGATGTTCGAGCACCGCGGGACTGTGCTCCCGCTTTCGCGCGTAGAGCACCTCGCCGGGTGCATCGAGCACGGCCACCGCGTCCGGCCAGGGCATCAACCGTCCGAAGAGGACGCGCTCGAGCCACGCCGCACTGCGCGACGTGCGCGGGCGGATCGCCAGCGCTTCGATGGGATGCCGGTCGCAGAGAACGATGTGGCCGCTCCACGCCGCGAGGTAGCCACGCAACAGCAGCGACCAGAACCGTACGGCCCGGTAGCTGACGAAGGCGCATTCGCGCAGCGCGCTCACCCTGCGGGTTTCTCCCTCCCCAGCCCTGGTCCTTTTTCCCTCCCCCGCTTGCGGGGGAGAGTCAGGATGGGGGGTCTTCCTCCGCTCGCCCAGGTAGACGACGGTGAGACCGGCCGGAATGCGCGCCTTAAGCGCCTCGATGACGGTGCCTTTGCCGGCCCCGTCCGGACCGAGCAAGGCGACCACCGGACCCGCTCGACGCAGGCCGAGGGGCCGGCGCTGGGCGAGGGCAGTCAGGACGTGTTCCCCGGCTTCCCAGTGCGGGCCGGAACCGGTCGTCGTACTGGATCCGCGAGCGAGCTTGGCATCGATCTTCAGCCAGCGGCCGCGATCGAAGGCCAGGTAAAAGCGATGGCGTGGAGAGCCCGGTGCCTCGAGCCGGTGAAATCCCTGCTCGCGCAACGCGCGCTCGGCGTCGCGCACCTCCAGGGGATCGATCAGGATGTCCACCTCAGAACCGGGGGCGTAGAGGTTGACCTGTTCCGAGCCTTTGCGGAACGCGTAGCGAATGCGCCGGTGATCCATCGCCTCAAAGGCGGCGCTGAGAAAATCTCCACCCCCACCCTCCCCCGCGATCGGGGGAGGGAAGAGCGGAGACGGAGGTTGCGGCCTACTGGCCGATCCGGCTGGTTGAAACCGCAACATCGTCAAAGGCCACGTCGTAGATTTGGAGCGCCGCCTGGCTGCCGAGCTGGACCTGGCCGACCGGCAGGATGCCCAGGGTTGCCATGGTGCTCGAGAAGGCGGGCACGAGCGCGCCGTCCAGCCAGACTTCGGTCGTGCTGAAGGTCGCGTTGACGATGACGTGCAGCTCGATCGAGTGCCAGGCCCCGAGGCTGATCGCCGGCCCGGTGGTGGTCAGCTGGGTGATGTCGTTCCATAGCACCAGCTCATGCTGGGGACTGAGGTAGATGCGGATGATCCCGCCACCGCTGGCCGTCTGGTCGGCCATCAGCGTGAACCCGGTCGTTTGCGACTTCACGTTGACGTAGGTGAGGTAGTACAGGTTGGAGTAGGTGCTGCTCAGCTGCTTGACGGCGTAGGTCTGGCCGGTGATGGTGGACCCTTCCGCGGCATAAGTGCCGCTGTGCACTGTCGCCGTCTGCACCGTCAACCCGGCGCTCGCGGTCCAGCTGCTCAGCGTGCCGCTTTCAAACCCGTCGCTGAACAATGGGGTCAGCCTCAGGGCGAAGTTCGCGGTGGCCGTCTGACCGGAGCCGACCGCGACCGATTGGCTCTTGCTCGAGTAGCCCGTTGCGCTCGCCGTCACGCTGTAGGTGCCGGGCGCGACGTTTAGGAGCGTGTACTGGCCGCTGCCGTTGGTCGTCGTGCTCCCACCGCTATACGAAACGGTGGCGCCGCTGATCGGGCTACCGGTCGCGGCACTCGTCACCGTCCCCGTGATCGCGCCGTTGGGGCGCGTGAGGGCGAAGTTCTGGGTCGCGGTCCCACCGGGACCAACCGTCACGGTGCGGCTCTGGCTGGTGTAACCGGTCGCGCCGGCGGTCACGCTGTAGCTGCCCTCCGCCACGTTGGCCAGCGTGTAGACGCCGCTGCCGTCGGTGGTCGTCGATCCGCCGCTGTAGGAGACGGTCGCGCCGGCGATAGGCGCGGCACTTCCCGCGTCGGTCACGGTCCCGGTGATCGTGCCGGGATTCGGCGCCAGGGCGAAGTTCTGCGTTGTGGTGTTCCCCGCCGTCAGGGTGACCGAGGCGTTCTGGCTCGCGTACCCGGACGCCGAGGCGGTCGCGGTGTAGGTGCCGGGCGCCAGGCCGGCGATGGTGTACGCGCCAGTGGTATCGGTGACGGCGCTGCCGCTCCCGGCCGACACGGTGGCGCCGGCGACCGGCTTGCTGGTGCTGGCGTCGGTCACGGTGCCGCTCAGCTGCGTGGCCTGGCCGGTCAGGGCGAAGTTCTGGGTGGTTGTCGACCCACCGCCAACGGTCGCGGTGGCCGGCTGACTCTGATAGCCGCTGGCCTGCGCCATCATGCTGTAGGTGGTCACGGCGATCCCGGCCACGCTGTAGTGACCGGTGCCGTCGGTGGTTGTCGTTCCGCTCACCGCTCCCGCCGGGCCCGTCCCGTTGTACGCAACGGTCGCGCCGGCGATCGCCGCGCCGCTGCCGCTGTCGGTCACAACGCCGGCCAGCGTGCCGTTGCCCTGGCACGGGATGTTGCCCGAGTCGCCGACCGTGCCGTCCAGCCCGATGAACTGGAATCCGGCGGTGGTGGTCGTCAGCGATAACTTGAGCGCCCCTGGCGTATTGGTGATGGTTTTGACCACACGCGAATCAGAGCCGCTGACCGGCTCGAACGTATGGTTGCCGGTGCCGACGACCAACTCCGACATTCCCGTCGCCGACGCATTGCCATTCGCGTCCATCGCGGTCCAGCGTTCGTAGTTGTGTCGGTCGGAATTTATCGCCGCGGTGGCATGGTTGTTCGCGAGCGGCGCCCAGAGGGGCTGCTCGGCCGGGCTTCCGAGGGGCACGTTGCCGTCGAGGGCAAAGCGCGGCTCGTGCCAGTAGGCGAGGGTGCAGGCTCCCGGATGCTTCGCCAGGTCGTCGTTGAGCCAGGTGACCTCGGCGCTGGAGCCAGTGCACAGACCGTCGGGCGGGAACGAGTGTGAGGAGTAGGCGCATTGGGTCAAAGCGATGAAGTGCCAACCCGCCGCGTCGTACGAGTAGTAGGGCAGCTCGTTATTCCAGTACCACTCGTAGCCCTGGATTCCGTAATAGACCTCCTGGTCCCCCGGCACGGGATTCGTGACGCTGCGCATCGTTCCCCAGCTCGGGTCGTACCAGTTTTGAAACTCTTCGTAGGTGCCCATCTCGTAGACGTCGCCCAGGAAGAGGAAGAGGTTCGGTGACCAGCCGCGCACCTCGGTGGCGACACTGTTCGAGCCAGCGGCGCCGTCCGCTCCACTGCCAACTGCCCCGACGATCTCGGGCTGTCCCGCCGCCGGCGTCGTCCCGGTCGTGATGACGGGGCTGCTGGTGTTGGTTGGCGCCGTCGTCACACCGTTGGCCAGCGTGACGATTTCCGTGGTCGGGTTGTTATCGCTCTGGGATCCGTCGGTCATTCTGGCGTAGACACCGAGGGTATGCATCCCGTCGACCCAATGGGCGGTGTGCCACGTGAATTGGTAGGGCGGCGTGGAGGCAGACGTGAAGGTGGTGATGATGGTTGTTCCATCAAGGGTGAACGTCAACCTGCCAACCGCCGCACTTCCCTGGAGAACGGTTGGCGTGGCCGTCACCGTCGTCGGCCCTGACAAGGTCGCCCCTGCACTGGGCGCCGTGATACAGATCTGGACGACGTCGTTCGTCGAGGTGGTCGCGACGTTACAGGTCTGGGCTGCGAATGCGGTGGGACTGCGTAACGCGGCGACGCTGAGCCCCAGCGCCAGGACCACTATCAGGGTGAGGGATCGACGAATGGCGGCACGCATCTTCTTCACTCCTTACTTGGCACCCATCGCGAGCTGCACCTGGGAGCCTGGGATGATGAGTCGTTTGAACTCGATCGCAACCCGCCGGTCGGCGAGCGCGACCGCGAGTACCGCACCGGCCGCCCCCGCGGCGAGGGCGAACGCCAGCCTGACCGGCTCCGGTCCGACCATCAAGAAGCGCACGGGCGCCATGGCGAGCGCGACACCGAGCGCCACCGCCGCAGCCGGCTCCAGCGCCCGAATGATCTGGCGGAGCGGGATGCCAAGAACCCTGGACGCCACCACCTGCATGACGAGGGCAAGTGGGAGCGCGGCGGCCGCCTGCGCCCAGGAGACACCGTCGATCCCGAACCTCGCCCCGATGAGCAACGCGGGTGCCACCACCGCGAGCCGCAGCAGCGAGAGGCGCACGAGCAGGTCGGGACGCCCGATACCACGGAACGCCTCGTGGGGCCCGAGGCCAAGAGATCGAAACGTCGCGTAGAGCGCGAGCGCTTCCAGCGGGACGATCGCCGCTCCCCACGCCCGGCCGAACGCGACGTCCACGATCATGGGCGCCGCCATCGCGAGGCCCACACCGGCCGCCGCGCCGTAGATCGCTTGCACGCGCAGCCCCAACAGGTAGCCGCCGTGCAGGCGCTGCTCGTTCTCCCGCACGCGGCTGAAGAGCGGGAAGGCGACCACCGAAATGACGTTGAAGACACTGATGATGACCAGCTCTGGGAGCCGGAAGCCGAGCGTGTAGTAGGCGAGGGCCTTCGCGCCCAGCAACCGGCCGACGATCAGGTAGTCGAGGTTGAAGACCAGGCAGAGCAGCAGCGCCGTTCCTGCCGCGGGCACGCCGAATTGCAACAGGGGACGAAGACCGGCTCCCCGCAGGCGCCAGAAGGAGCGGCCGGGGCGGTAGGGGACGGCCCACCAGAGCAGCAGGCTCCATACCATGCAACCGGCCAGGTAGCCGTCGATGATGGCCCACGGTCCGTAGCCCGTAACGGCGAGCGCCACGGAGAGGGCGCCCTGCGCCGTGGCCCGACCGAGCTCAGCGATCGTGCGCGGGCGGAAGTGCAGGCTCTTGCGCAGCAGCGCGTCCGGAACCTGTCCGGAGGCGCGCACCATCAGGGAGAGCGATAGCGCCCGAAACATCCCGGTCACCTCGGGGTGACCGAAGAAGGACGCCACGAGGGGGGCCGCCAGCATCGCTATGACCACGAACGTCCCCGAAACGGCGAGGCAGACCAGCAGGGCGGCGTCGTTGCGGCGCCGCTCCAGGGGAAAGAAGACCAGCGCCTGGGCCAGCCCGAGGTCGGTTACAACATCGGCAAAGGTGATGAAGACCAGCGCGAGAGCGACGACGCCAAATGCGGACGGCTGGAGCAGATGGGCCAGGATTGCGGTCGCCACCAGCACCAGAGCCTTGCCGGCGAAAAACGACACGGACTGCCAGGCGACGCCGTGAACGGCAGCCCGTGCCAGCCCGCCACCGATCGGGGACCCTCCCCTGTTTGCCGGAGAGCGTCGGGGAAGGGATAGTCGTCGCCGGGCCAACCCTTCCCAGAAGCCAAGACCCCAGCCGACATGCATCGCGAGGAAGGCGGCCGGCAGGTAGCGCCGAGCGCGGGGGTCCAGAGCGCGGGAGGTGTGCGCGGTCGCGAAGGCGAGGCCGAGGAGGTAGACGGCGAACGGAAGCGCGGCGAGCAGGCGCAGCATGGGGAGAAGAAGAAGGCCTCCGAGCCAGGAACCCAGCAGGCCCGGCGCCGCGAGGTGGCGCGGCTGGAGTGAGGCTGGGTGCAGGCGGGCGACGTCCGCCTTGCCGCGACCGTAGCGACGGTATTGATGAAAAAGATCCGGCACGGACTGGCGGCATTGCCAGTCGATCTTCAGCTCAGGGTCGAAGAGCAGTTTGCGGCCGTGCTGCCGGAGGCGATAGTCGAACTCGAAGTCCTCGTTGGCCAGCAGCCGCTCGTCCCAGCCGCCGAGCTCGCGCGCCAGCGCGGTAGGGTAGGCGCCGAACGGGATGTGGTCTACCGTCTGGACGGAGCGACCGTGGTGGTAGGTGGAGTTGCCGACGCCAAAGGGGGAGGCCATGGCGGCGGCGATCGCGCGGCCGGCCGGCGTGACGCCCTGCCCATCTTTCCGGCCACCGACCCCGCCCCAGTCGCCGGACTCGAGGTGATGGACGAGCCGGCGCACATAATCGGGCGGCACGCTGGCGTGCGCATCGACGCGGATGAGCCACGAACCGCGCGCCGCGCGAAGGGCGAGGTTGAGTGAGGCCGGGATGGTGCCCCGGGGGTTGACGAGGAGTTCGACGCGGTGGTCCCGGCGGGCGAAGCTCTGGACGATGGCGCCGGTGCCGTCCGTCGACGCGCCATCGACGACGAGCACCTGGAGATTGCGCCAGTCCTGGCCGAGGATCGAGGTCAGGCAGTGCCCGAGGTTGGTTTCCTCATTACGGGCTGGTACGACGACCGTAACGAGCTCCTGGTCGAGCATCGAGCTCAGGTAAGGCCCGAGGCTGGCTTCCTCGTTAGGGGCCGGTAGGGGGACCGTCACCAGCTTCGACATCACAGGCAACGAAGGATCTCGCCGACCGTGCGCAGCACGATGACGAGGTCGAGCCAGGGAGACCAATGCTCGATGTAGTAGTTGTCCATCCGCACGCGCTCGGTGATCGAGGTATCCCCGCGCAGCTTGTTGACCTGGGCCCATCCCGTGATGCCGACCGGCGCGCGATGGCGATCCTCGTAATGGGGGACATCCGTGCCGAACTGCTCCACGAAGTGGGGCCGTTCCGGTCGCGGGCCGATCAGTGACATGTCGCCGCGCAGGACGTTGTAGAGCTGCGGTAGCTCGTCGATCGATGTTTTGCGCAAGAGCCGTCCGACCGGGGTGACCCGATGGTCGTTCGCGACTGACCAGGTTGTGTCGGAGTCCGAGTTCACACGCATGCTGCGGAACTTGAGGAGATCGAAAGGCTTGCCGCCGCGCCCAATTCGACGCTGCCGGAAGAAGACCGGACCTGGGCTGGAAAGGCGAACCACCGCCGCCGCGGTCACGAAGATCGGGGCGCTCAACGCGAGCAGCGCAAAGGCGATGGTCACGTCGAGTGCCCGCTTGACGCGCAGGCGGCTCGGGCGGCCGAGCGCGGGTGGCGGCACCCGGAGCAACGAGATACCCACGACGTCGTCGACGTGGTGCGCGTCCGGGGCGATCGCAAGGTCGGCACCGCGGGCGATCAGATGTGTGCGCACGCGCAGGGCCTGGCAACCGCGGACCATCTGAACCAGATCGAGGTTGCGACCGAACCCGATGATCACCCGTCGCACCTCGAACTGCCGGACGACCCGCTCCAGGTTGCCGTAGTCGCCCAGCACCGCCATCGATGCACCGCTGGCGATCCGCCGCGCGTCGAGGAACCCGATCGGCTGCAGACCAAATTCGGGATGATCCGCGAGCGTGGTGGCGAGCCGCGTGCTGAGCGGGCCCGCACCGACGATCAGGGTCCGCTCGCTCACCAGGTGGTGCGATCGCATCGACCGGATGGCGGCGTAAGCGAGTAATCGTCCCAGGAGAAGCGCGCCCAAGCCGACGAGGGCGAGGCGAAGACGGGCCTCGACCGCGACCATCGAGGGCGCGAGCAGTAACGTCCCGGTCAGCGCGATCGCGACCCAGGCCGCGATCGAGGGCGCATCCTTGAGCACGCGCAGGTCGACACGTGCATCGTGCTTTCCGGTGGCCGCCAGCCCGGCCAGCGCCAGCAGGGCGAAGCTGAGGCCGATGCGATGGGTGTTGGCGGTGATGACCAGCGTGGCCAGCAGGGCGATCGCGTCCGCGACCGGGGTGGCGGCCCTGATGGCGAAGCGCCCGGCCGAAGTCGCTGTGGGGCTGAGCGCGGCGAGATCGAGGCCAGCGTCGACGGGATATGCTGATGAAGGCGCGTCCAGACGAAACGCCGGATCGAGTGTGAGGCGAGAAACTTTTTCGTTCAGCACGATGCAGCCTCTCGCCCCGCGCGGATCGCTGCTAGCCTGGTCATCTCCCGTCACCCACGATATGGAGCGCACCCGGTGACGGGGAATGGGCATTACGCGAAGTCCACGCGTCCACGCACCTAGGACGCCGGGGTATCTGTCCCATGTCGGGACAGCGGGTCCCGCTAGGGCTCGACCAACCCTTTGCGGACCGCGTAGAGCACGGCCTGCGAGCGATCGTAGATCTGCAACTTCTCGTACATGTGGCTGACGTGGTTGCGAACGGTCTTCTCGCTGATGCCCAGCCGGCGGGCGATCTGCTTGTTCGCGAGTCCGGTGGCGAGCAATTTGAGGATCTCGATCTCACGCCCGG
>Ga0209474_10005191_pt1 | contig 11128 bp, 12 predicted proteins | sample GraSoiAngelo_145_FD_185902 | JGI IMG/M metagenome (GOLD analysis project Ga0209474, IMG submission 185902) | Grasslands soil microbial communities from the Angelo Coastal Reserve, California, USA - 14_1009_05_20cm (SPAdes) (version 2) | ecosystem: Environmental > Terrestrial > Soil > Grasslands... | reverse complement strand
CGATGACAATGCGCATCATCAAAACGCTTCAGGAACGCGAGGCGTGGGCTTTGCTGGGAATCGGCGACGTAATTAAAGCGGTGCGCGAAGAAATCGCGCGCATTTTGCCGCGCGACCCGTCGCCCATACGCCGGGCGAATGGGAAACCAATTGTGGTTGTGATTGTCGGCGTGAACGGAACCGGTAAAACAACATCGACGGCAAAACTCGCGCATAATCTCATGCATGCACGCTACTCGGTGATGCTCGCGGCCGCAGACACATTTCGCGCAGCGGCTATCGAACAACTCGACATCTGGGCAAAGAGACTCGGCGTTGAAATCGTTTGTGGACAACACGGCGCAGATCCTGCGGCGCTTTGTTACGAAGCGTATCAGGCAGCAGCAAAGCAGGAGATTGAGTTTTTGCTTTGCGACACTGCTGGCCGGCAACACACGAAAGCAAATCTGATGGCCGAGCTGCAAAAGATAAAACGAACTCTGGGCAAATTCGATGCAGACACACCGCAAGAGACGTTGCTCGTCGTCGATGCTACGACCGGCGGTAACGCGCTAAATCAGGCACGCGAGTTCCACAACGCACTTGGACTCACTGGCCTGATCGTGACCAAACTCGATGGCAGTGGCAAAGGCGGCATTGTCGTTGCGATCCAGGATGAACTCGCGATTCCCACACGGTTCGTCGGCACCGGCGAAAAGCTCGATGATTTCGCGCCGTTCAATCGAAAAAGCTACCTCGAAAATTTATTGTGATCGCCGAGGTGTTGCCATCCTGAGCGAAGTCGAAGGACCCCGGTGAAGCCAGCATGAAAGCTTTGCCAGGGGAATGGAAAGCCTGGCCTCGCCCCGAAAGCGTTCCGGGCTAGGTTGCAGCCTCGACTTCGCTCGGAATGACGGAATAGTTCGGCGTCGTGGGCCAAATAATTAAAGAAGTAATCCCGTCGGAAGAAACTGTGCCTGCTGGAGTAGCCACGGGTCTGCGTGGTTTCATAGGGAAGTTTACGGTTCTTGAAGGCGCACAACGCGAGTTGTGGCTCACGTTTTTGATCAAGTTTCTCATTTACACGGCCTACTCGGTCACAAACAAAACAATTGTGCTGTGGCTGTCGAAGGATCTCGGCTTCAGCGATCAAGCAGCAGGGGCGCTGGTCGGCTGGGTGTGGGCGCCGGCAATGACGATCTTTACTTTGCTTGCAGGATCCATCACGGACGCCATCGGATTGCGCCGCACGTTTTTCCTTGGCGTCGCCATTTGCACAGTTGCTCGCAGCGTCATGGTCGTTACGACAATCCCATCGTTGGCGCTAGCTTGTGGCGTCCTTCCGCTGGCAATTGGTGAAGCACTCGGCACCCCTGTGCTGCTGGCGGCAACGCGCCGCTACTCCACAGTCGCACAGCGCTCGATCTCTTTTTCGATCATCTACATGATAATGAACGTCGGCTACATCGCCGCGGGCTGGATTTTCGACTACGTCCGCCAGTTCAACTTCCACGTCAGTCTCTTCGGATTTCAACCCAGCAGCTATCAGCAGTTGTTCATGATCAGTCTTGTTTTCGAGATTGTGCTGTTTCCCGTCATTTATTTTCTGCGGCGTGGCGCGGAAGCAAACAGCACTCGGGTGATTGATCAGGTGTGCCGCAGTCGAGACGCTGCCGTGAGTTTCTTTGGCGGCATCTGGGAAACAGTGCGCCAAAGCGCGATCGCCGCCGCGCAGCTTTTTCGACGGTTGATTGGTCAATCAGGATTTTACCGGTTGCTGCTGTTCTTTGTGTTCATCGGATTTCTCAAGGCGATCTTTTTGCAAATGGATTACGTCTTTCCGAAGTTCGGCATTCGCGAACTTGGCGCGAACGCTCCGGTCGGGAAACTTTCCGCAATCAACGCTATCGTGATCATTTTCCTGGTGCCGATTGTAGGCGCGCTAACGCAAAAGTTTGCAGCTTATCGAATGGTGGTGATCGGTGGAGTGATTTGCGCGGCGGGAGTATTCATCATGGCACTGCCAACAGAATGGTTCGTATCAGCTACCAACGGCGCCTTCGGCCAATGGCTTGGGCACACTTACCTGGGGCTGCACGGAAGTATTCATCCTTACTACGTCATGTCCGCCGTGTATCTGATTGTCTTCTCGATCGGCGAAGCTTTCTATTCACCGCGGGTGTACGAGTATGCCGCCGCGATTGCGCCGCCAGGACAGGAAGCTTCGTACGGATCTCTGGCATACCTTCCGTTCCTCGTGGGTAAACTCCTTGTCGGCACTGGCGGATGGTTGCTTGCCGCGTTTGTCCCGGAACAGGGTTCCCGGCATCCGGGCACAATGTGGTTGATTTTTGCTTTGGCGGCGTCAGTTGCACCGATCGGATTAATTCTCTTTCGCCGCTACATCCGTGTTCCGGAAGCCGGCCGACAGGAGTGAACGCGTCGCAACCGTTTTGCGTCTAATCTGCGATCTAATAAGAAGGAAATCTCTGCGCATTTCCTTAAGGACGCGTGATTGCGCGCACACTTAAGTACTGCCAAAGGGGACAATTCTCACGCGAAAAACACAATGAGAGCAACGCGATTAACGTACAAACACAAACACTCATACAAAACTCTGTGGTTTGGGCTGGCCGGCGCATTCGTTATGATTGTCGGTTCGATTTTGTTTGGGTATGCTCAAGGGCAGAAGCAAGAAGCTGAGAAAATGAATCCGACCAAACCTGTTCTAAACGACGCCGAGTTGCGGGAGAAATTAACCAAGGACCAGTACAAGGTGACGCGCCAATGCGGCACTGAAACTCCGTTTCACAACGCGTACTGGGACAATCACAAGCCGGGAATTTACGTCGACATCATCACAGGCGAACCGCTCTTCAGTTCGCAGGATAAATTCGACAGCGGCACCGGCTGGCCCAGTTTCACCAAGCCGATTAAGTCAGAGAACGTGACTCAAAAGCTCGATACTTCTTACGGAATGGAGCGCACTGAGGTCCGCGGAAAATCCAGCGATTCACATCTCGGCCACCTGTTCGACGATGGTCCCGCTCCGACTGGTCAACGTTTCTGCGTGAACTCCGCCGCATTACGCTTTGTTCCTGTCGAGAAGTTAAAGGAAGAAGGCTACGGCGAATATGCCTCGCTGTTTCAGCCGCAGCAGCAAACGGCTGGCGAACAACAGCAGGCGAAAAAGTAAGTAGCCGCAGCTTGTTTTCTCACACGACACAACCCTTCGTCGGCGCCGCTTACCGCCTGTCGGTGTCCTTTGAAAAGAGCAACGGACACCGTAACTTACGCCGATCATGACTCGCGACGATTTTGATTACGCGCTTGAAAACACGCGCGTGATCCTTGCGCCAGAGCATCAAATTGCGACCTTCGGCAGCACCAGTTTCAATTTTTATTTGATCTCGGAGTTGATGGACCGCGTGAATCAGGTGCGGATTCGCAATGGGAAAATCCAGGCGGAACGCCCGCAGATTGTGACGCCGGAGCATTATTGCCGGCTGCTATTGGAGGGCTTTGGCGATAAGGCGGAACGATACGTGGATCAACTGCGAGAACACGCACGGAACATCGCGGTGCTCCGTTACGGTTTTCAATTTCGCAAAACCGATCTAAACGAACAGACGCTCAGCGACTCAATCGACACGGTGATCAATCGCACCAGGCGGCAGGTCGAAAACAAAAACGAACCGCTGAGCGCGATAATTCAAGGCGTGGACGACGCGTGGGAAGTTTGTCTGCTCAAATTCACCATCGACCTGGTGGAGCGTTCCTCCGGCAGTAATCTGGGCGATTTTCGGAAACGCGGTCTATTGTAATCAAGGAAACGAGGGGCCGGGAAGCCGTTATTCCTTGATCAAAAATGCAACCGGATGAATGAGCCGGCGCTGGCGAGTGCACGACGGCCATCTTCCAGATGAGCATTCCACAAAGGCCATGCATGAATCATGTTTGGCCAGATCTCCAAAGTCACTGCGACATCGGCCGCACCTGCTTGCGCACTAAGTCGAGTGGCGTCATCGAGCAGGGTCTCGTTAGAACCAACCTGGATGAGCATCGGAGGAAAGTTTGATAAATCGGCGTAAAGCGGGGAAATGCGCGGATCTTTCCTATCCATGCCAGCGGGAAGATAGGCATCCGCTAATTCGTTCAGATACTCTTTGTGAATGAGCGGATCGACCGCGGCTTTGCTCGCAAGAGTCGCACCGGACATCGTCAGATCCGTCCATGGCGAAATGAGCCATGCGCATGCGGGAAGCTCCTCGTGCCCATCCCGCAATCGGCCGATCAATCCGAGAGTGAGTCCGGCCCCCGCGCTATCGCCACCGATCCCAATGTCCGCAGCACCGATGCCTTGATTTCGCAAGAATCGCCATGCACTCAGCGCGTCCTCGTACGCTGCTGGAAACTGATGCTCGGGCGCGAGCCGATATGCGACTGCAAGTGTCCGCATTCTCGCCGCCCGGCCCGCTTCGGTCACCAAACGACGATGGCTCTGGATTGAACCGGAACAGTAGCCACCGCCGTGAAAAAACATCAGCACCCGAGAAGGATCGCTACCGGGCACCACGGAATATTCACCCGGCATACCGTTCACATCCACGGCAATGAGTTCCACGTCGTCTGCAACGGGCCAAACAGCCCCAACCTCGTCGAGCCGTTCTCGCCTTGCGGGCCAGCCAACCGGACGTGGCTTTGAGCTTAATAGCGCGCGGACAGCATCGATTTCGATTTGGGGCATTGTCTTTCTGCTGTGAACCCGGCGAAGCCATCGTTGAGTAGCACCGAAATTTCGGCTTTCGTCAGTTCGCGCAGCTTGGCATTCTGCGCACTCGGAGCAACTGAAAAATTCTCCGGCTCAGCTGACTATGCCGCACCAGTACGACGCCATCTGTACCTTCTAGATTTGCTTTGAAAAGGTATCTCCAGCTCAATTTCAGTTTGCTCTACTGGATTTTCGTTGCGCCATTCACCGGTCAATTCTTCAAGATCGCGCCGATCTTCCGGCAAATGGTGACAATCGGCGTACGCGCGGCGCCAATGGTTGCGCTGACGGCATGCAGCATCGGTGTGACGCTGGCAATGCAGGCAGCCCATTCTCTCGAAAGCCTTGGCGCTGAGATGTACATTCCTGATCTCGTGATGATCACGTTGCTGCGCGAGATGGGACCGGTCCTGATCGCCGTCATCGTGATTGGCCGTAGCGGTTCCGCTGTCGCCGCCGAGCTAGGCACAATGAAGGTGTCCGAGGAAATCGAGGCGCTTGAGGTGATGGCGATCAATCCAATTCAATACCTAGTGGTGCCGCGCTTTCTCGCCATGATGGTGATGCTTCCGGTGCTCACCATTTTTGGAGACTACATCGGCATCCTCGGCGGCTGGGCAGTGTGCGTTTCGGCGCTGGATTTCAACACTGCCGGCTATATCTTGCGCGCGCTTGAGAGCGCGGAAACGTGGGATTTGTATTCGGGAATGATCAAGAGCGTCGTCTTTGCCTGGATCATCATCACGATCGCGTGCAATGCCGGCCTGAACGTCGAAGGTGGCGCCGAAGGCGTCGGCCAAGCTACCACGACAGCAGTCGTACAAGCTTTGCTCGCAATGTTAGTGATGAACGCCGTGCTCACGGGTATTTTCTTTTTCAGCGGATGACATGAATGACGAAGCTCGAATGTCGAATGACGGAGAAATGACGAAATCCGAAACGCCGCGCGACGAGTTCGACGACGCGTTTCGGAATGACGACACTGCGCCAGTGATTTGTGAAGAGCCAGAGACAATACGCGTTTATAATTTGGAAGAACGTACGGCACGATTCGGTGAAACAGTGATTGATTTTGCCAAGTCAATTCCCCAGAGCGCCGTAACAAACCGTATCATTAACCAACTCGTCGGCGCGGGAACCAGCGTCGGAGCGAATTACGTCGAAGCGGACGACGCGATTTCAAAGAAAAAGGAATTCCTGAAGTCGATCGGGACATGCAAGAAAGAGACACGTGAAGTGAAACGTTTTCTGCGCATGGCGGTTCGTGCGATCCCTGAGTTAAAACGTGAAGCTCCGAAGCTCTGGCTGGAAGCGCGTGAACTGCACCTGATCTTCTCGAAGATTTGGAGGAGCGGTAAGAATGGATGACGTGATTGCGATCACAAGCAATCAGGGAATCACGTCGCTTATTCGAGGTTCGTCATTCATTCGCCATTCGTCACTCGGATTTCGTCATTCTAATCATGCCCGCTGATTCTAAAATGATCGAGGTTGATCGCCTTGTTCGAAAATTCGGCGATCGAGCAGTGCTCAACGACATCTCATTCGATGTCCATCGTGGCGATACGCTCGTTATCATGGGCGGCAGCGGCTGCGGTAAGAGCACGTTACTGCGGCACATGATTGGCTCTATGACGCCGACTTCGGGGACGGTGAAACTGTTTGGAGAAGAAGTCACTGGAATGAAGGAACGCGAGATCCTCCGCATCCGGCTGCGATTCGGAATGTTGTTTCAATCCGGTGCATTGCTCGCGTCGTTAACCGTGGGCGAGAACGTAGCGCTCCCACTTCTGCAGCACACCGACAAGTCCGTTGATGAAATCGAAGAAATTGTGGAGAAAAAACTGCAGATGGTTGGACTGACGGGTTTTGAAGATCTCAGGCCTGACGAAATCAGCGGCGGAATGAAGAAACGCGTGGGACTCGCGCGTGCGCTGGCGCTCGATCCGGAGTTACTGTTTAGCGATGAGCCAACTTCTGGACTCGATCCGATCATGACTGCGGTAATTGACGAACTCACGGTGAAGCTGACGCGGGGGAAAGGTATGACCGCAGTGGTAGTCAGTCACGACATGACCAGCGCATTTCGCATCGCTACACGGATGATTATGCTTGGCCACGGCGGCATTGTGGCTCAGGGTACGCCGGATGAAATCCGCGGCAGTTCGAATCCCGAGGTGCACCAATTTATTAATGGCGAACCCGATGGTCCGATCCCGCTAAACCTTTCACAGCAAGAACACGAACACCATCAGCAGGTGAAACCGCGACCCTTCTTCAGAGCGCGCGGCAGATTCCATCGTAAGACAGGATGAAGCGCAATTTATCAGATTATTTCGTCGCGCTGTTTGTGATCGTCTGCAGCGTTGTTCTGCTCGGCGCGCTAACATTTGCACTCTCCGGACGACAGCTGAAAAAACCGACGCGTACTCTGCAGATTGTTTACGAAGACGTGACCGGCATCAAAGTCAATTCAGAGGTCCGCTATGCAGGCGCGCCGGCAGGACGCGTGATCGCCATGCGACATCTTACGGCCAAGGAGCGTGATGCTAGCGCAAACAAGAAGGATGCTGTGCTGGTCACCGTCAGCCTGGACGAAGAAATTCCGCCGTTGCCGTCGGACGTAACTGCGACGCTAAGTTCGGATACTATGCTCTCTCCGAAATTCGTGGCACTTTCGGCAGGCACGCCCGGTGGACAGACGCTGGCAAACAACGCATCGATCGAAGGCCATCCCGCATACGGCCTGGAGCAGATCACTGCGGCCGCCGGTCCGTTGTTCGATAACGCAAACAAAGTGCTCAACAACATGGACATTACTGTCACGGGTTTGAAGAAAGATCTCGGTGAATTTACGCCGAAGCTCGGGCCGCTGGCTGATTCGCTAAAGATGGACGCGGACAACATGCAAAACGTGATCACAAACATCGACGGCCTCGCCAAGGGTGCGGACTCCGTCTTGGGAACAGCCGACAAATTCATCAGCACGACTGACAAGCAGCTTGAGGAACAGTTGAAACAACTCCATGTGACTCTTCTGAACCTGAAAGTGGTCACCACGTACGCTAAGGAGCTTGTCGAAACGCTCGCTCAAAAGCCCAACCGAGTCATCTTCAGCGGTAAACCGGTCACGCTCACACCGGAGTCCGACATCCTCAAAAGCTCCAAGCCATTACCGGCACGAAAACCCTAGCCTTATTGCTGACAGGCGAGAGCGGCAGCTGTTTCGGCGGCGCGCCGCTACGTTTTCCGATACCGCCGCATCATTGTAAAAAAGCGGGCCGAATCGCGCCCGGGATGGATCTTACTGACTTGGTCGGTATACACGGTCGCGATTGGGACTGATTCAATCCTGTAGCCTTTACGGCTGGCGATGATCAGCGCTTCAGTCTCGTAATCGAATCGGTGGCCGCCGCCAAGCATGTCTGGAATTAGCTCTCGATGTAGCATGCGATAACCGCACTGCGTATCCGGAATCTTTTGTCCGCAAACTCGGCTGATCTGATAGCTCATATAACGATTAACTATCCGCCGCACCCGAGGCATCCGGCCGACGTCGTCCATGCGGTTGCCAATAAAAAACATGGGTCGTGTCACTGAGGCTGCCGCTAGCAAAAAACGATCGATCTCTTCCGGAAGATGCTGACCATCAGAATCCAGGAGGATCACCCAAGTAATTTGGCGATCTTGTCCGCTGCTCGATGGATTCGAAGTGCCAAGCCAGTGCGCGAGCCCGGTCTTAATTGCTTCGCCCTTGCCTTGGTTTTGAGTGTGAACAATAACTTCGGCGCCGGCTTCGCGCGCGCGTTGTCCCGTCTCATCGGTTGAGCCGTCATCAACAACAAGAACGCGATCCAGCCGCTCGCGGGTTCGACGCGCGATGTCGCCGATGTGCTTTTCGTCCTGATACGCGGGGATAACCGCGGCGGTTTGCGATCTAATATTTTCTGTCATGTCGAGCGAAGTCGAGACATCCCGTTGCGCAACCTTATGGTAAGTCCGCGGGCTTCCTCGACTGCGCTTCGCTTCGCTCGGAATGACAGTGATTGCAAGCTGGATGCTGTAGCGTGCGCTGTCCTCGGCGCAGAACCTATCGTATTCAACGCACGGAATCCGCTGAGGGCAGCGGACTCTACAGCGGAAGAGTAGGCCGCCTCGATGCGATTACCGACGCACAACCGGATGAAAATCAGCCGCGTGATATGAACTGCGGACCAGCGGCCCCGAAGCGACGTAGAGAAAACCTTTTCTGCGTGCGATGTCCCCGTAATAATTGAATTGCTCGGGCGTGATATATTCGACGACGGGCAAATGTTTCGGACTCGGGCGAAGATATTGGCCCATGGTTAACACTTGGCAGCCGACCTCACACAAATCGTCCATGGTCTCAAAAAGTTCAGTCTCCTTTTCGCCAAGGCCGAGCATTATTCCGCTCTTTGTCACAATCCCGCCATTGCGGGACGACAGTTCCTTTGCACGCCGCAAAACTTGCAAAGATATCCGATACTTTGCGCGCGAACGCACGACAGGCGTGAGCCGTTCGACCGTTTCCATGTTATGATTGTAAATGTCGGGGCCAGCGTTGAGCACCGTCTGGATGCACCAATCATGTGCGTGAAAATCCGGAACGAGCACCTCGATGATGATTGAAGGATCCATCTCGCGAATCGCAGTGATCGTGCGTGCGAAATGATCAGCTCCGCCGTCCTTTAGATCGTCGCGCGCCACCGCGGTGATGACGACGTGTTTCAAATTCATCCGGCGCACGGCTTCGGCGACGCGCTGCGGTTCGTCGCCTTCAAGTTCGAATGGTTTCGCCGTTGTCACTGCGCAAAATCCACATGCGCGCGTGCAACGATCGCCAGCGATCATGAAAGTAGCCGTGCCCTGGCTCCAGCATTCCCAACGATTCGGGCACTGCGCGCTTTCGCAAACCGTGTGCAACCGCAAATCGGAAATGAGCGCTTTGGTCGAGAAGAAAACCGGATTCGACGGCAGCCGTACCTTGATCCAGGGCGGCTTGTGCGCCTGGTGCAGGGCTGGATCGATCTTGGCGCAGGACATTGAAGAAAAGTTACAACATTAAAAAAGCTACAAAAGTTAAATTGCTGCGCATCGCCCTTACTAATGCCTACGCCGCATCATCGTCGCGCACCTGGTCGAGGAATTTCGGTTTGCCCGAAGGCGGCATTCTCCCTACGATTTCCGGCATGACGGCGACCCTGTCGCCTCGGGTTACAAACTCAACCCGGATTAGACCAAAAAATGGGTATTTATCTGGAAAGACCCAATTTTGGGTCGAATTCTAGTTGGGCTACGAATGAGAACAGTCTTTCGCATTGAGACACCGTCGTTGGTGCTGCGGCCGCTCGTGCTTAGCGACACTCCGCGCATGCTCGAAATGAGCCAAGAGGACTGTGCGCGTCAGTGGCTGCCGAGTCAGATTTACCGAGACGAGCGGCATGCCGGCACAGCGATCGAGTATCTGATCGGCCAGTTCAACTTGAACGCCAGCCCGACAACGAATGCGTTCGTCTTTGGGGTTGAGGAGAAGGCGACCGGTCGGCTGATCGGACATGTCGGCCTGAGTCCTCTCTTCGACACCGTTGAGGTGGGTTTTGGCATTGCCACATCCGAGCAGAGGAAGGGTTACGCGACGGAGGGCGTTGCCAGGGTTTGTGCCTGGGGGCTGGAACGATTCTCATTCCCCGCTATCGTGGGAGTGACAGACGAGGCGAATGTGGCTTCGCAGCGAGTGCTGATCCGCTGCGGGTTCAGCCGAAAAGAGGAGAAGGTGATGCGCTTACAGGGCGTGGATCGGCCAGCAGTCGTCTTTGAGTTAAGAAAGAAGGAGCCCAACCAGGGCGCTGCAGCGAACCGCCGCCCTCCTGGGCAGTCGACGGTTCAGGAAATTTGTCAGCGACTTTTGCAGCCGACCGGGCGTTTCCGGTGGCGGTCGCCGAGCTTGATCGTTACGGTTATGGATTACTCTACATGAGACCAGCACTCTTTATAGCTGTCGTCGTCCTTACAGTGGCCCCTAAGGGCGTAGCGCAAAAGCAAAGCGCGAGCGGCAATCACAGGACAAGTGTCGAGGAGGTCATCAGGAAACTGGATAACGAACGTATTCAAGCACAGATTCATGCTGATGCGACGGCCCTTGATCGCATCTACGCTGCTGATTTCATAGGCGTAGGGCCAAGTGGCAGAGTGAGAACCAAGCCGCAGGTGATTTCAGATTTCACGTCAGGTGATTTGAAATTTCAATCTATCACCACCGCTGACGTTCAAGTGCGCGTCTATGGAAACACGGCTGTGGAGATTGGCCGCTCAACAATGAATGGGCAAGACAAAGGCCAAACTGTTCCCCGTGACACT
>Ga0209474_10005190_pt1 | contig 11128 bp, 6 predicted proteins | sample GraSoiAngelo_145_FD_185902 | JGI IMG/M metagenome (GOLD analysis project Ga0209474, IMG submission 185902) | Grasslands soil microbial communities from the Angelo Coastal Reserve, California, USA - 14_1009_05_20cm (SPAdes) (version 2) | ecosystem: Environmental > Terrestrial > Soil > Grasslands ... | reverse complement strand
CGGTACTGGTGCGGGCGGCCGAGGTACTGATGCGTACCTGCGAAGGGCTGGCCGCCATGCTGCCCCCGGCCCGCGCCACGGTACGCGTCGCCCCGCCACCGGAATAGCCGCTACGACGGCGGTAGCGCGAGGGTCCACACGGCCGCGTCGGTGGCGGTACCGGAGCGCCCGAGCCCTACCGCGACCATCCCGCCCGGCGTCGGTACCAGGCCGTAGATGTACAGCGCGCTCGGCGAACCCTGCGCCGCCGCCACGCTCACCGCCTTCCAGTCGCTGCCCCGCTGTACCCAGCAGCCGGCCGCCGGGTTGTCCGCGGAGCTGACCGAGCCGCAGACGAGCATCGAACCGTCCGCCTGCCGCGCGATCGCCAACAGGTCGGGCGAGCCGGGCGGGTGGTCCGGCGACAGCTGCCACTGCTGCCCGTCCGGCGAGGTCCAGACGGCCGGCCCGAGTACCGCGCCGTTCAGGTCGGCGCCCACCGCGACGTACCCGTCGGGCCCGAGCGCGATCTTCCTGACCTCCTGCGGGCCGCTGCCGTCCAGGCCGGTCGCCTTCACCCGCTGCCACTGGGTGCCGTCGCCGGAGTGGAACAGCGCGACGTCGCCGGCCCTGTCGGTCTTCGTGTCGATGCCGGCGGCCAGGAATCCGCCGCCCCTGGCCGGTACGACCGCGGTCAGCCCGGTGAGCTTGTCCGACTGCAGGTCGGCCGACAGCGGTACCGCCTTCCACGACTCGCCGTTGGTCGAGGTCCACACCGCCGGTCGCTGGTTGTCGCCGGTACCGGAGGAGCCGACCGCGACCAGCCGGCCGCCGGAAACCGCCACGTCGAGCATCAGACCCGTGGTGCCCGGCGGGGCGATGTACCGCCAGGCGGCGCCCTTGCGCACCCACCCGCGCGGCTGCTGGTTGCCGGCGTAGCCGACCGCCACCAGCTCGCCCGAGGGCAGCAGGGCCGCGGCGCGCATGACGTCGACACCCTGCGGGTCGGTCACCAGGGCGCCGGTCGCCTGGGCGACCGGCAGGGTCGGGCCGACGCTCGGGGTGGCGGACCTCGGTGGCGGTGACTGCGGGGGCGACCCGGGCGATCCGCGGTGCAGGGCGATCGCGGCGATCAGCGCGATCACCGCCACCACCGCGACGACGCCGACCACCGCGGTGGTCGCGCCGCGACCCCAGTAGCCGCCGCCGGCGGTACCGGTGCGGACCACGACCGGCTCGTCCCGCGCGGTCACCCGGGGCTGCGGGATGTAGGGCCGGCGGGGGACGGTCACCGTCACGTCGGTCGGCGCGGTCAACCCGGTCAGCGCCAGGTTCACCGGGTGCACCACGGTCGGCGCGTCGACCGCCTCCGGCGCCGGGGGTACCGGTCGCAGCTCCATCGTGGCGGCCGTGTCGAACGACGGCACCGGGATCTTCGGCAACGGTACCGTCGGCGCGTCCCAGTCCGGCGTGGTCGTCGGCGGCGGCTGCGGAACCGGTGGCGTCCCCGGCGGTGCGACGGGGGCCACGTGCGGCGCGGCGGTGATCGCGGCCCCGAGGCTGACCGCGTACTTCGGGTGCGCGTCGACGGCGACCCGCGCGCCGAGCTCGGTACGCAGCAGCTGCGACACCAGCGGGATCCGGCTGGACCCGCCGACGAGCAGGACCCCGTGCAGCGCGCTCGGCTCCGCGCCGGCCCGGTTCACGATCTGCGCAAAGAGCTGGACGGTGCTGAGGATCTGCGGCCGGATCAGCGTCTCCAGCTGCGGCCGGCTCAGCGTCACGGGCCGGGCGAGCCCGGGCAGCAGTACCGGAATGGTCGCCTCGGTGTCGGCGGACAGCGCCTCCTTCGCGTCCACCACGGCATCGCGGAACTGCGCCAGCCCCGCCGCGGTCGCCGGGTCGGTGTCGTCCAGCGCGGCGAGGTCCACGCCGGCCGCGGCCGCCACGTACCGCAGCAGCGTGTGGTCGAAGTTCAGCCCGCCGATCGTCTCGTCGCCGCCCGGCTCGCCGTACACCTCGAACCCGGTCTCGGTCTTGCGGACCACCGAGGCGTCGAAGGTACCGCCGCCCAGGTCGTAGACGCCGACCAGCGCGCCGGGCGCCACCCGGTCCTGCGCCGCGTACCAGGCGGCGGCCGCGACCGGCTCGGGCAGCAGGCCGACGTCGGGCAGCCCGGCCGTGGCGGCCGCCTCGACGAGCAGGTCGCGGCGGTAGTCGCCCCACTCGGCCGGGTGGGTCAGCACCAGGTGCCCGGGCCGCTCCCCCTCCCGTTCGGCCACCGTGTCGATGACCCAGCGCAGCAGGTGCCCGGTCAGCTCCTGGGCGGACATCCGGTGCTCGTCGCCGAGCAGGATGGGTACTTCGTCGCCCATCCGACGCTTGAAGTCGCGGGCCTGCCGGTCGGGTTCCACGACGGCGCGCCGGGTGGCCGCCTCGCCGACCAGCAAGGTGCCGTCCTCCCGCATGAAAAGCACTGATGGCACCGCATTTGACCGGTTGCCCAGCGGCACGCTCTGCACCGAACCGTCGCGCCACAGCGCGGCGGCGGTGTACGTGCTGCCGATGTCGACACCGAGCGAAAACGGCACCAACCACCCCCACACCCGAACGTACGAACAACTGTGGTCAATGCCCCGTAGCCGGAGTTGCCAGCGCCCGCTAGCCTAATGCCGCCGACTTCAGGGGCGCGGGGGGATACAGGCGCAGGGGGAGCAATGTCGTTCGACGCCAGTTTGGCGGATCAGACGGCCTGGGTGCAGCGACGCTGCGCCGATCTGGTCAACAACGTGGAGCACTTCATCCACGGTAAGACGCAGGTGGTCCGCGACGCGGTCATCTGCCTGCTCGCGGAGGGCCACATCCTCATCGAGGACGTACCCGGGGTCGCCAAGACCTCGCTGGCCAAGGCCCTCTCCCACTCGATCAACGGGTCGATGCGGCGGATCCAGTTCACGCCGGACCTGCTGCCCAGCGACGTGGTGGGGGTGCAGATCTACGACGCGGCGGCGCGGCAGTTCAAGTTCCGCGAGGGACCGGTGTTCGCGCACATCGTGCTCGGCGACGAGATCAACCGGGCCTCGCCCAAGACGCAGTCGGCGCTGCTGGAGGTGATGGCCGAGCACCAGGTGACCATGGACGGCGTGACGTACCAGCTGCCCCGGCCCAACTTCGTCGTCGCCACCCAGAACCCGATCGACCACCAGGGCACGTACACGCTGCCCGAGGCGCAGCTCGACCGGTTCATGATGCTGCTGCGGATCGGGTACCCCAGCGCCGAGCACGAGATGCGCATCGTCGCCGACGCCATCGCCCGCCGGTTGCCGGAGCAGCTGCACCCGGTGATGACGGTCGAGGAGCTGGTCCGGATGATCGACGTCACCCGGGCCGTGTACATGGCGCCGGCGTTGCAGAGCTTCATCGTGACCATCACCGGCGCCACCCGTACCGTCGCCCAGCTACGCCTGGGTGCCAGCCCCCGGGCCAGCAACGCGCTGGCGGTCGCCGCGCAGGCGTGCGCGGCCTTCGAGGGCCGGCCGTTCGTGACCGCCGACGACGTCAAGGCGATGGCCCGGCCGGTGCTCGCCCACCGGCTGCTGCTCACTCCGGAGGCGGCCATCCAGGGGTACACGACGCACGCGATCGTCGACAACATCATGGCCGCGGTGCCGGTACCGCAGGATCCGGTCCGGGTGTGAGGAACGGATGCTCACCAGGTCAGGCGTGGTCGTCGCTGGCTGCGCCCTCGTCCTGCTCGGGGCGGCGTGGCTCGCCGACTACCCGGAGCTGGCCGCGCTCGGGTTCGCCTGCCTCGCCGCGCTGATCGTCGCCGCGCTGTGGATGCTCGCCCGGCCGGACGTCAGTGCGCTGCGCGAGGTCCGGCCGCACCGGGTCGCGGTCGGCGAGTCGGCGATGGGCGTCATCACGGTCACCAACGAGGCCAAGCGGCGCAGCCCGCCGATCATGGCCGCGGAGGCGGTCACCGGGCGGCGGCTGACGATCCCGATCCCCAGCCTCGCGGCCGGGGAGAGCCACCAGACCACGTACCCGTTGCCGACCAAGCGGCGCGGCATCTTCCAGGTCGGCCCGCTGACCATCGGGCACAGCGACCCGCTGCGGCTGATGCGGGTCGGCAAGGAGTACGCCACCTGGTCGACGCTGTACGTGCACCCGCGGATCCACCCGGTCGAGCCGGTACCCACCGGGCAGACCCGTGACATGGACGGCCCGACGTCCAGCAGCGCACCCCGGGGCGGCGTGGCGTTCCACAGCCTGCGCGACTACGAGTACGGCGACGACTGGCGCCTCATCCACTGGAAGTCCACGGCCCGCCTGGAGAAGTTCATGGTGCGGCACAACGTGGTACCCAACGAGCCGCGCCTGATGGTCGTGCTGGACACCAGTTCCGCGCCGTACTCGGAGAAGTCCTTCGAGGACGCGGTCAGCGCCGCCGCGTCGCTGTGCGTGGCCGCCGTCGAGGGCGGCTTCCCGCTGGAGTTGCACACCACCGGCGGGGGCAGCTCGGCCGTCGACCGCGGCCGGGACGGCAGCGCCGCGCTGCTGGACCTGCTCGCCGGGGTGGAGCGCTCCGACGAGGATCCGGGCCTGGCCGCGCTGCCGTCGATGGTACCGATGGACGAGGGTGTTTCCCTGGGCATCGTCACCGGGCAGCCGGATCAGAACATGCTGTCGGTGCTGCCGGCGGTGCGCAACCGGTTCCTGATGGTGAGCCTGATCCAGTTCGCCGAACGGTTCGCCGGCCCGCCGGCCGCCCTGCGCGGCGTCATTTCTGTCAACGTCCGCAGCGGCGCGGAGTTCGCCGCGGCCTGGAACCAACTGGTACGGCGATGAAGCGGGGACGGCACAAGGAACGGCAGCAGACCGAGACCGTACAACAGCGGCCGCCGACCGGCCCGCTGGCCTACCTGGAGGTGCTGTTCGCCACGATGGCGGCGGCCACCACCGGCGTGCTGTACAACGGCTTCTTCACCAGCCGCGAGTACCTGCTGCCGCTGATGACCGCGGCCGCCGGCGCGGCGCTGCTGGCGGTGCTGAGCGCGGTGCGCCGCTGGCGGCTGACCAGCACGCTGCTGGTGGCCGTGCTGGGCTTCGTCGTGCTCGCCGTCACGCTGGTGTACCGGCACACCCTCGACCACGGCGTGCCGACCGTGCAGACGGCGACCGACCTGGGCACCGGCCTGCTGCACGGCTGGGCCCGCATGCTCAGCGTCGGGCTGCCCGCCGATGTCACCCAGGACCTGCTCATCACGCCGGTGCTCATCACCTGGGTCGCCGCGTTCGTGTCCACCACGCTGTCGCTGCGCACCCGGGCGATCCTTGCGCCGGTGCTGCCGACCCTGCTGGCGCTGGTGATCGGGCTGCTGTTCACCGCGGCCCGGCCGGCGGCCGGCGCGGTGGTCACGGCGGCGTTCCTCGTGGTGAGCCTGATGCTGGTGGTGGTGCGGGTCAGCCGGTTGGAGACGGCGCTGGTGGCGCGCGACCCGGACGAGGAGGTCGTGGCCGCGCCGGAACCGGCCAAGCGCCGGCTGGTCGGCCGGATCGCCTTCGGCATCCCGGTCGCCCTGCTGGTCACCGCCGTCGGGGTGGGCGGCGCCCAGGTGGTACCGGTGGCCGCCGGTACGCAACGGTTCGACCCGCGTACCGTGACCCCGCAGCGGTACGACGTGTCGGACATGCTCAGCCCGCTGGTCGGCCTCAAGGGCCAGCTGAAGGAGACGCCGGCCCAGGAGCTGTTCACCATCCGGATCACCGACGACGGCGGGCAGCCGCTGGACCGGGTACGCACCGCGGCGCTGGACAACTACAACGGTTCCCTGTGGACCGCCGACGACAGCTTCCTCCTAGCCGGGCACACCCTGCCGCCCGACCCGAACCTCGAACACCCGCGGCGCGTCACGGCCCACGTCCAGGTGGGCAACCTGACCGGCCCGTACCTGCCGGTGCTCGGCTGGCCGGTGAAGATCGACGCGACCGGCCTGGGGTTCAGCGCGTCCTCCGGCGTCCTCGTCGGCCCCGGGGCGGACCTGCAGGGCATCTCCTACGACGTGGTCGGCGAGGTACCGGTACGCGACGCGGATCTGCCTTCGGCGGTACCCAACCTCAGCGGGTCGGCCGGCAAGGACACCCAGCTGCCACCCGGCCTGCCGCCGGAACTGGAGCAGGAGGCCACCCGGCTGACCGCGCAGGCCAGCGCGCCGTTCGCCAAGCTGGTCGCGATCGAGAAGTACCTGCGCACGCTGCCGTACAGCCTGCAGGCCCGGCCCGGCCACTCCTACGACGCGCTGCGCCGGCTGTTCGGCGCCAACGCGCAGGACCGGATCGGTTACGCCGAGCAGTTCGCGTCGGCGTTCGCGGTCCTGGCCCGGGCGCAGGGCTTCCCGACCCGGGTCGCGGTCGGGTACCTGCTGCGCTCCGAGGCCAAGCAGGGCGACACGTACCGGGTGACGACCGCCGACGCGCACGCGTGGGCGGAGGTGAACCTGGCCCGGTACGGCTGGGTGAGCTTCGACCCGACCGACACCACGCACCGCGCCACCGCCACGCCGGACAAGCCCGGGGACCCGCAGCTGCCGGAGGCCCAGCCGGCGAAGGTGGACCCGACCCTGTCCAGCGGTCCGGGTACCGGTGCGAAGGTGCTCGCCGGCTCGCTGATCGGCGCCGGGGTACTGGTCGTGGTGATCCTGCTGACGCTGCTCGGCATCGTGATCGAGAAGGTGCGCCGCCGGTACCGTCGCCGCCTGGGCAGCGGCAACGACCGCATCGTCGGCGCCTGGCGGGAGGTGACCGACCGGCTCGTCGAGCGCGGCATCCCGGTACCCAGATCGCTGACCGCGGTCGAGGCCGCCGCGCACGCCGAGGAGCAGCTCGGCGAGCCGGCCCGGTCGGTCGCGGTACTCGCCCCGATAGTCACCGCGGCGGTCTTCTACCCCGGTGAACCGCTGGAGGACAACGTCCGCGACGCCTGGGACCTGTCCACCCAGTTCCGCCGCGACCTGCGCCGCTCGCGTGGCATGCTGCGCGCGCTGCGGGCGCTGTTCGACCCCCGCCCGCTGGTGTACGCCTGGCGCGACCGGCGCCGCCTGCGTGGCGCGCTGAAGGAGCTCCAGGAGGGCTGAGGATGGTGCGGATGCGGGGCATGGTCGCGGGCACCGCGATACGGGGCATGGTCGCGGGGGCCGCGACGCTGGTCCTGGCCGGCGGTGTGCTCGTGCTCGGCGTGCGCAGCGGGTACCCCGCCGAGCGGCCGCAGCTGCGCTCCGGCTCCGCCTGGCTGGCTTCCGCACAGGTCGGCCAGCTCACCCTGCTCGACGGCTCCTCGGCGGAGGTGGCCGCGCAGGTTCCGGTCGCGACCCGGGGCGACCGGCTCGACGTGGTGCAGCAGGCGGCCACCGGGTACGCGGTCGACCGCAGCACCGGCACGATCCGCCGGGTCGACGGCGCCACCTTCGAGGTCGGCACGCCGGCCAGCCCGCTGCCCGGGGCGCGCGACGGGTTGCAGGCGTTCGCGGGTACCGACGCGGTCTACGCCATGGACAGCGAGCGCGGGATCATCACCTCGGCCGATCCGAAGACGCTGGCGGCGCGCGGCACACCGGTACCCCTGGCGACGCAGGTCAGCCCGCAGGCAGCCGCACTGGACGACGCGGGCCGGCTCTGGGTCCTGGACCCGGCGACCGGCGACCTGGTGTGGATCGACCACGGCCAGCCGCGCAGCCGGCGTGGCGTGGCCACGCCCGGCGCCGGGCTGCTGGTGCTCGCCGACGGCGACCCGGTCGTGGTGGACACCGCCGCCCGCACCGCCACGGTCCTCGACCCGACCGACGGCAGCCGGCGGTCCCGGCTCGGTCTGGACCTGCGTCCGGGCGACCGGCTGCAGGTCAGCGGGTCGTCGCACAGCCCGTTCATCTACCTGGTGGCCGACCGCGGCGTGCTGAGCATCTGCGACCTGACCGCGACCGGGTGCAACTCGGCGGTACCGCTGGGCAGCTCGGCCGGGCAGGACCTGGGCAGCCCGGTGGAGACCGGCGGCCGCCTGTTCATCCCCGACTACGGCACCGGCACGGTGTGGATCGTCGACCTGCGCCAGTCCCGGGTGATCGCGCAGCCGACCATCGTCAACCCGCAGACCCGCTTCCAGTTGCTCACCCGTGACGGCGTGGTGTTCTACAACGACCCGAACAGCGAGCACGCCGGGGTGATCCGGCTGGACGGCGGGGTCAGTGCGGCGCGCAAGTACGACCCGAAGGACCCGAACAAGGGCGTGTCCGGCAAGAGCGGGCCGGAGGGTCCGCCGAGCCAGTCGCCGGCGGATCCGGGCAGCACCCCGCCGGGTAACCCGCCGGCCGGCCCGGCGAACCCGTCCGGGAACCGGCCGGGCAACCCGAACGATCTGGCCGTGCAGATCACGATGAACCGGCCGAGCGCGCACGTCGGCGAGGATATCGGCTTCAAGGTGGCGGCGGTGAAGGGCCGGCAGCCGATCAGTGCACAGTGGAGCTTCGGCGACGGGCAGACGGGCCCCGGCCTGCAACCCAGCCACAGCTGGGGCTCCGCGCAGACGTACGTGGTCGGCGTCGTGGCCACGTTCGCCGACCGGCGCACCGCGACGGCGTCGGCGCCCGTCGACATCACCCCGAAGCCGATCGTCGCCGGGCCGGTCAACGTCACCGTCGCCGGCAAGGGCACGGTGACCAGCGCGCCGGCCGGCATCGCCTGCCCGCCGTCGTGCAGCGAGACGTTCGACGTGGGCAGCACCGTCACGCTCACCGCGGCCGCCGCGAACGGCGCGCGGTTCACCGGCTGGTCGGACGGATGCGCCGGTACCGCACCGGACTGCGCGGTGACCGTGACCGCCACCGGTGTCAAGGCGACCGCCACCTTCGCGGCGCTGCCGGTGCTGACCGTCAAGCAGCCCACCTCCGGCAGCGTCACCGGGTCGGGCATCTCCTGCCCGCCGACGTGTTCGGCCACGTACCAGGACGGGCAGCAGGTCACGCTCACCGCGCAACCGGCCGACCAGTACTACCGGTTCACCGGCTGGACCGGCGCCTGCGGGGGTACCGGTCAGTGCACGGTCACCATGTCCGGCAACCAGACTGTGGGCGCCGGGTTCCAGGACACCGCCGCGCCGGAGGACTGCATCCCGTACAACCCCGGCAACCTGACCCTCGTCCCATTCCAGTCGGCCTGGCAGATGCGCGACGGAAACATGTGGATGGAGCTCTTCGACACCCAGCAGGACGGGAACAACGGGGTGTCGGTCGCCCGCGGCTTCAACGAACAGTGCTTCGTCGGCCGCGGTACCAACAACATCATGGAGTACTGGCAGGGCGGCCGGAACTCGCCCGGCCCGGTCAGCGGCGAGGACTGCATCGGGTACAACCGATCCGGCCTGACCATCCAGCAGGAGCCGGGCGACTGGCTGCTGACCGACGGCAACAGCCGGATGGAGATCTACACCAGCCAGGCCGCGGCGGTGCGCGGGCTACGGGTCGCCCAGGCGCACCGGTTCCAGTGCTTCATCGGCCGCAACAACCAACGACCCAAGCGCAGTGACTACATCATGGAGTACTACCGATGATGCCGGGATCGGCAACGATGAGCGGGATACCGAAGGTCACGGTGGCCCCGGACCGGGTGACGGTACGCCCCGGGGAGAGCGTCGGCGTCGAGGTCACCATCCAGAACACCAGCCAGGCGGTCGAGCACTACGGCGCCTCGATCGTCGGGCTGCCCGGTGACAACCTCTTCGACTGCGAGCCTTCGGTGGTGAAGCTGCGCCCGGGCGAGTCCGGCGCGGTACAGATGAACATCAGCATCCCGGAGCGGCCCGCACCGGACGCCGGCCTGTACACCCTCGGGGTACTGGTCCGCTCGCCGTACCAGCGCCAGGTGTCGCGCTGCGAGGAACTGCGGATGGACCTGCAGCCGGCCCCGGCGCTGAAGATGGACGCGCAGCCGGACGTGATCACCGGCGGGCCGGACGCGACGTACACGCTACGGGTGGCCAACGAGGGCAACACGATCGTGGCGGTCAGCCTGACCGGTACCGACCAGGAACGCAAGGTCAGTTTCGCGTTCCGGCCGCGCAGCGTGCAGATCGCGCCGAACTCGACGGCGCCGGCGACGGTCACCGTCAAGGCGCGGGCACCGTGGACCGGGCAGGAGGTGCGGCGCACGCTGACGGTGAAGGCCAGCGCTCCGCCGGACCTCGCCGCCGAGCGCAACATCACGTTCGTGCAGCGGCCGCGGGTACCCGGCGGGCCGATGAAGGTGGCCGGCATCGCCGCCGCGGTGCTCGTCCTGGCCGGCGCGACGATCGGCGCCGCACTGGTGAACAAGGCCCACGACAAGCCGAACCAGCCCAACGTGGCCATCAGCGTGCCGCCGCCACCGTCGGGGATGTCGCTCGCCCCGGTACCCGGTGGGCCGAGCGCGGCGGCGTCGCAGGCCGGGAACGGCAAGCCGGCGCAGAGCGCACCGGCCGGCGATGGTCGTGGTGGTGGTGGTGCCGCGGCCGGCAAGCCGGTGACCCTCGACTTCACCGCGAAGCCCAACGGTGAGCCGGCCGGGAACACCTTCATCGGGCCGAAGGACTATCCCGGCGTGACGCTGAGCGCCGATCCGCAGTACGCCACGCCCGACTGTGCCAACGCGACCAGCGTCGCGCTGCGCACCCAGCCCCCGATCGGCGCGTTCCTGACCAGCACCAGTGGTGTCTACATCGGGGCGTGCAACACGCTGCCGGTGAAGATCGTGTTCGCCAACCCGGTGAGACAGCTGAGCCTCACGTACGCGTCCACCGGAGTGCCGTACCGGCTGCGGGTGCAACTGGCGTCCGGGCAGATGGAGGACGCGACGCTGGCCGCGGCCAACGGTACCTACGCGACGATCCCGTACCCTGTGCAGGGCGCGCCGCAGGGGCCGATCGTCTCGGTGTCGTTCAGCCACGCCAGCACCGACCCGAAGCATCCGAACCCGACCATGATCAGGTCGCTCGCCTACGTTCCGGCCTGATGGTCGAGCGTCGCGTCGTCATCGACCACGTCGTGCTCGTGGTCGGCGACCTGGCAGCCAGCACCCGGTTCTATGACGCGGTGCTGGCCACGCTCGGCTTCTCCCGGCTCAG
>Ga0209474_10005189_pt1 | contig 11129 bp, 10 predicted proteins | sample GraSoiAngelo_145_FD_185902 | JGI IMG/M metagenome (GOLD analysis project Ga0209474, IMG submission 185902) | Grasslands soil microbial communities from the Angelo Coastal Reserve, California, USA - 14_1009_05_20cm (SPAdes) (version 2) | ecosystem: Environmental > Terrestrial > Soil > Grasslands... | reverse complement strand
GCAGTTGCTCGCCCGGGCCCGCAAGCGTGGCCTCGCCGACCGGTTCCGGCTGCTCGGGCACCGCGAGGACGTGAGCGAACTGCTGCCCGCGCTGGACGTGTTCGCGCTCGCCAGCCGGTACGAGGGGCTGCCCTGCGCGCTCATCGAGGCCATCGGCGCCGGGGTACCGGTGGTGGCCACCGCGGTCAACGCGGTACCCGATGTCGTGGTACCCGGGGAGACCGGCCTGCTGGTGCCCGCGCAGGCGCCCCGGGTGCTCGGTCAGGCCATCGGCTACCTGCTCAACGAACCGGTCGAGGCACGCCGGATGGCCGCGGCCGCCAAGGCGCGGGTGGGCGAGTGGTACACGCCGCACACCCTCGGCACCGTACTCGACCATGTCTACGGCGGGAGGATGCTGTGGAGCTGACCGTGCTGCGCGGTAACGCCCGGGTGTTCGACGGGCCGGACCTGCCCGCCGACCCGGGCGTGCTGGCCGAAGTCGACGCCCAGGTCGCCGGCGCCGACCTCGCCGCGCCCCCGGTGGTACTGCCGGACTTCCACCACAAGTCCACCATGGAGCTTCCCTCCTCGGTGGCCGTGGCGACCGCCGGCACGATCCGCCCGACGCTGACCTCCGCGTCGGTCAACTGCGGCATGGCGTTGCTGGCGCTGGACAGCGACCGGCCCGGCGAGCGCGGGATCGTCGAGTTCTACCGGCGCATCCGGGAGCGGTACCCGTACCCGGCCGGTACCCGTCGCGAACTGTCCGCCGCTGACGTGCGCCGGGCGGCGGTGGACGGTTCCCGGTTCGCCGCGCAGCGGTACGGCGTCGACGGCGACGAGCTGGACCGGGTCGAAGAGTCCGGCCGCATCGACCTGGCCCGCTACGGCGGCGCCGAGCGGCTGTGCCGGGAACTGCCGCGCCTGGCGTTCCAGCTCGCCCGGCTGCGCTTCGGTACCGTCGGCCCGAGCAACCACTTCGTCGAACTGCAACAGGTCGAGGAGGTCTTCGACCCGGCGGCCGCGGCCGCGCTCGGGGTGCGCGAAGGTCAGCTCACGTTGCAGTACCACGCCGGCGGCGGGGTGCTCACCGGCGAGATCGGGGCGCTGTTCGGCCGGCGCCGGCACTACCCGCGCCAGCTGCGGATGGCGATGGCCGTGCAGAAGCCGCTGTTCCACCTCGCCACCGCCCGCTCGTACCGCGAGCTACGGCAGCGGCTGGCCCTCTACTTCTCCGCCGGGTGCCCGCCGGTGGACCGGGACAGCGCCGAAGGCCGGCGGCTGCTGCTCGCCAACGCGGCCGCGATGAACTACGGCTTCGCCTTCCGCACGGCCACCTACGCCGCACTGCGCTCGATCGTGCGCGAGGTGTTCGGCGGCGCGGCCCGGCTGGTCGTGGACTCCCCGCACAACTCGATCTACGAGGAAGGCGGGGCGGTCGTCCACCGGCACAACGCCTGCCGCGCGTTCCCGGCCGCGCTCGCCCCGGCCGGTACCGTCTTCGCGCAGACCGGGCAGGCGGTGCTGCTGCCGGGCACCCACCGCACCTCCTCGTACCTCGCCGTGGCCGGACCCCGCGCGCAGGACAGCCTCTACTCGGCCTGCCACGGCGCGGGCACGCTGGTCGCGGACTTCGCCGACCGCGGCCTGTCGCGCAACCACCCGGGCGGCCACGAGACGCTGCGCTTCCGGTACTCCGACGCCGCCCCGGCCCGGGTGACCCACCTGGACGACAAGGGGGTCAACGCGGCTCTGCGCGTGCTGGTCGACAACGGCATCGTCGCGCCGGTGGCCCGGATGCGCCCCCTCGCCGTGCTGAACTAGGGAGCCGACCGTGCCCGCGTACTCCCGACCCGACCGGCGCTGGCGCCTGCTCGTCCCGCCCGGGGCGGTGGTCATCATGGCCGCGGGCTCCGCGTGGCCCACCATCAAGCGGGTCCGGGCGCTGCCCGCCCACACCGACGTGGTACTGGTCGGCGGCCGGCAACTGCGCGCGCTGGCCCTGCTGGCCGGGCTGCACATCGCGGCCGAGTACATCGCGCTGCCCTCGCTCGGCCATCCGGTCGCGATCATCCAGCGCAAGCGGCAGGCGCTGCGGTTCGCCGCCCGGCACGTGATCACCGTGCCGCCCGGGATCACCCGGCTGCACCTGGCGGTGTGGTACGCGGTGCGGCTGGTCCGTGCGGTACCCCGGCTGCTGGCCTGGCTACCGGCGGGCGACCGGATGCTCGTGGGGACCCGGTCATGACGACCACCGGGACGACCACCGAGACGATGCGCACGGTCGTCGCGACGGAACGGGACGGGCCACCGCTGTCCGAGGTGCTGGCCCGTCCCGGTACCCGCACGGTGCTGCTCGCCGGCTCGAAGGACCCCAACGCCAAGCTGACCCTGGTCCTGCTCGACGGGTACGGGGCCGCGTTCGTGGTGAAGGTGCCGACCAACGGCGAGTCGGCCCTGGTCGTACGGCAGGAGGGCGAACTGCTCGACGCGGTACGCCAGTTGCCGATCGGCCGGCTGGCCACGACCGTCCCGCAGCCGCTGGGGTACCTCGACGCGGAAGACCTGCCGGCGCTGGTGACCAACGCGCTGGCCGGTACCCCGATGACGGTGCGGTACCACGGCTGGCGGCACACCGCGCGGCGGCGCCGGGTACGGGCCGACTTCGCCGCGGCCGGCGCGTGGCTCGCCGAACTGCAGACGCGTACCGCGGGCCGCCTGGCACCGGTCGTCCTGCTGGACGACGCGCTGGACCGGATCGGGTCGCGCTTCGCCGACCATCCCGACCTGCCGAAGCTGCGCAAGCGGCTGGCCGGCCCGGCCGACCGGCTGTCCCACTGCGCCACCGCCCGTACCGTCGTGCACGGCGACTACTGGTTCGGCAACCTGCTCGTCGCCCGGGAGCGGCGGGCGACCCGGGTGGTCGGCGTGGTCGACTGGGAGGCCGGCACCCTGTCCGGCGAACCGCTGCGCGACGTCGCCCGGTTCGCCGTCAGCTACGCGCTCTACCTCGACCGGCACGTCCGGCCCGGACACCGGGTACCGGGCCACCGCGGGCTGCGCGCGGACTCCTGGGGCGCCGGGCTGGTGCACGCGGCGCACGGCAGCGGGTGGTTCGGCGCGGTGGTCCGGGGGTACCTGGTCGCCGCGGCCGAGCGGCTGGGCCTGTCCGGGTACATCTGGTCGGACATCGTGCTCGCCGGCATCGCCGACGTGGCCGCCACCGCCGACCATCCCGACTTCGCCCGCGACCATCTCGAACTCCTCGTCCGGCTCACCAGCCCGGACGGCGGGCTGGCGCCATGACCGAGCAACGCGAGGTCATCAGTCGGCTCAGCCGGCTCATCGGTCATGGGGCCACATCGCGGAGCGAGGTGGCCACATGACGGCTCCGGTAGTAGCGGCCAAGCACCTGAGCCACTGGCGCCTGACCAAGGTGGCGGTGTGTCTCGCCATGGTCGCGCTGCCCCTGCTGCGCCCGGTCGGGCCGGGCAACACCGGCCTGGTCGACCTGGCACTGCTCGGCGCGATGACCGCCAGCGGGCTGTGGGCCTCCATCCGGGCGCACCGCGTGCAACTGCCGTACGCGCTCCCGGTCCTGCTGATGGCGGTGGCCGGGGCGGTCGCGGCGATGCGCGCCAGCCTGGTCGGCGAGGCGACGCTGGGCCTGGCCGGACAGAGCGTCGTCGCCGTCTTCCAGGACGTCTTCGTGTTCCTGTGGGCCGCCGCGATCGCCACCCTCGGGCAGGACGAACAGCTGCTGGACCTGTTCTGCCGGGCGTGGGCGTACAGCGCCACCGCCTGGGCCGCCCTGCTGATCGTCGGTGAGCTGCTCGGCATCGCCGCGATCACCGGGATCACCGCGCGGGACGGCATCCGGGCCTCGCTGACCCTCGGCGACCCCAACCTCGCGGCCGACTACTTCCTGGTGGCCCTGTTCGTCATGCGGGCCGCCCAGCGGCCGCGCCGCACCCGCTGGCGCTGGCTGGCCTGCGCGCTGGTGGTCACCGCCATCGTCCTGACGCTGTCCAACGGCGGCGTCCTCGCCCTGGCCGTGGCGACCGCGGCCGGCTGGCTGTTCAGCCTGGCCCGCCGGCGCGGGCTCGGGATGGCGCTGGCCGTGGGCGTCGGGCTCGCGGCCGGCGGCGCGGTCGCCTACACCACCGTCGACCTCAACTCCGTGGTCGCCGCCTTCGGCGAGAAGTCCTCGTTCGTCCGCGACTCGATCGGCCGCGAGCAGGAGAGCGGCGGCAGCCGGACCACCCTCATCAAGGAGAGCGTCGTGCTGTACCTCAACTCGGACAACGTCTGGGGCCTCGGGCCGGCCAACACCGAGACGACCTTGAAGGCACGCCAGGCGGCGTACGTGAAGGAGGCGCACGACGACTACGTCGCCGCCCTGCTCGAACGGGGCGTGCTCGGCACGGTCGGGCTGATCGTGCTGGGCGCCGCGGTCGCGGTACGGGCCCGTCGGGTGGCCGCGCCGGGCGGGCTGCCGCCGCGGTACCTCGCCGTGGTACCCCGGCCGGACCTGCTGGGCGCGGGACTGGTGGCGGTCGGCATGTCCGCGCTGTTCTACGAGACGCTGCACTTCCGACATGTCTGGGCCCTGTTCGGGCTGATCGCCGCACTGGAGATCGCCGGCCGTCCGGCGTACCGGAGCGCGTCGTGACGGCCGTCCTCGCCCCGGTCCGCCGAGCTGACCGGGTACGCGGACTGCTCGTCGGCAACGTGGCCGCCCGCCTCGGCGCGCTCGCCGCGCTGGCCGTCGCGACGGTGCTGGTGGCCCGGGTCGGCGGGCCGAGCCTGGTCGGCGCGTTCACCCTGCTGCGCGTGCTACCGGGCCTGGCCGGGGTACTGGCCGCGGCCGGCCTGCCCGGCGCCACGCCGTACTTCCTCGCCTCCCGGTCCGGCGACCCGCGGCTGCGTCCCACCCTGGTGACGCTGACCTTCGTCGGCGCCTGCGCGGCCGGGCTCGGCTGGCTGGTGCTCAGCCCGGTGCTGTACCGGGTGTTCTTCCACACCTGGCGGCACGAGTTGGTGATGGCCGCTTCGCTGGCGGCGTTCAGCCAGCTGTTCGTCGCGGTCGGCAAGTCCCTGCTGCAGGGCGGCGGCGACATGCGCGGCGCCAACGTCGCGATCGTCGCCGAGGAGGCGGCGTACCTGCCGGTCTATGTCGCCCTGCTGCCGTCCGGCCGGGGCGTCGGTACCCTGCTGCTCGCGCTGGTCGCCGCGGACGTCATCGTGGCCTGGGGCATCGCCGAACGGCTGCGCCGCAACGGGTTCTTCCGCGGCTGGGGCCGGGTGGACCTGCGGCTGGCCGGGGAGGTCACCGGGTACGGCGCCCGTGGTCAGGTCGGCGGGCTGCTGACCCTGCTCAACCTCCGGTTCGACGTGGCGATCCTGGGCGCGCTGGCCGGCCCCGCGGTCCTCGGCGTGTACGCCGTCGCCACCAAGTACGTCGACCTGCTCCGGCTGCCCGGGCTCGCGGTGAACTACGTGCTCTACCCGAAGTTCGCCCGCGGCCGGCCGGGTGACGCCCGGGCCAGCACCCGGGCGATGCTGCCGGCGGCCGCGGGGCTCAACGCGCTGGCGGCGGTACCCCTCGCGCTGGCCGCCGGCGTGGTGCTGCCGCTGGTGTACGGCCACGCCTTCCGCGGTGCCGTGGTGCCGGCCTGGATCCTGCTGGCCGGTGCGATCGGGGCCGGGGTGACCGGGCTGGTCGGCGCCTACCTGTACGGCGTCGGCCGGCCGGGGCTGAACTCGATGGCGATCGGGGTCGGCGTGATCGTGGCGCTGGTCGGTGACCTGCTGCTGATCCCGCGGTACGGTGCGGTCGGCGCGGCCACCGCCTCGTCGGCGTCCAGTCTGATCACCGTCGGCGTGCTGCTGGTGTGTTTCGCGGCGGTGCGCGGCGACCGGGCCGCCGAGGCGCAATTGTGAGGAAACTGCCCCTCGCCTTCCTCGCCGGTGCCCTCGCCACCGTCGGGGCGGCGGCTGCCGTGCTCTGGCTCGGTACCCGGGCGGGGCCGCAGCCACCGGCCAGCTTCCACAGCCGGCCGGGTCCGGTACTGCCGGCGAGCAGCCCGTACGAGCGGGCCGTGGACGTGGCCCACCAGTACGGGCTGCGGGTGTGGATCGAGAGCGACCTGGTCAAGAACTGGCTCGCCGGGCCGGACCGGTTCCACGCCGCGATCGGGCGGATCGGCGACCTGGCCACCCGGCCGGGGGTGGCCGGCGTCAAGATCGCCGACGAGCTCGGGTACCACGACGGCCTGGACACGGTCGACAAGATCCGCCGGTTCCTGCGCGACAGCGCCACCGCCCTGCACGCCGTCGCGCCGGGCAAGCCGATCCTGATCGACCTGCTGGTACCCGAGCTGGGCTGCCTGCCCGACCACGAGCCGCCGCTGCGCTGGGCCACCATCTGCGCGGTACAGCAGCGGGGCCTGTACCCGCAGCTCGCCCTCGACGCGGTCGACGGCTACCTGTCCAGCCACACCGTCGACGTGGTCGACCTGTCCACCGGCCTGCTGCCCGACGTCACCTACAGCGGCTGGGGCGTCGACGTGGACGCCGCGCAGCGGACCGCCTGGGCCGAGGTGCACCTGCGGGGCTGGGACGGCAAGGTCCGGCTGCAGGGCCGCAAGGCGCTGGCCCACCCCGGCAGCTACCCGGGCAGCACCGCCGACGCGCAGTCGGCGCTGTCCACCTACGTCGACATCCCGCGCGCCGAAGGCGCCGCGGCGGTGGACGTGTGGACCTGGCGGCAGTTCTACCAGGGCCAGGTCTACCGGTTGCTCGACCCCGGCCTGCGGCACAACGCGCTGTGGACCGCGCTGCTGGACCGGCGCCAGCACGGCGCCGAACTGTTCACCCACCTGTCGCCCTCCTCGCTGGAGAAGGGGCTGCAGGCCGATGTGGCGGTGGTCGCGGAGGCGTTCTCCGACCTGTTCGTCGCCGCCGGAACTGGATGATCGCGATGACCCTGCAGAAGGCGCCGCCCCTCCTCGACACCTCGACCGGGGTAGCTCCGGGGCACGCCCGGCGCTGCCTGGACATCCTGCTGAGCACCGTCGCGCTGGCCCTGGTCGGGCTGCCGCTGCTGGTGCTGGCGCTCGCGGTACGGCTGAGCAGTCCGGGACCGGCGCTGTTCCGGCAGGTGCGGCTCGGCCAGGGCGGCCGCCCGTTCGTGCTGTACAAGCTGCGCTCGATGCGGGTACACACCGGCGGTCCGGAGGTCACCATGGCCGCCGACCCGCGGGTGACGCGGCTGGGCCGGGTGCTGCGGGCCACCTCGCTGGACGAGCTGCCCCAGCTCTGGCACGTGCTGTGCGGGCAGATGACGCTGGTCGGTCCGCGGCCGGAGACTCCGGCGCTGGCCGCCGGGTACCCGCCGGAGTGCCGCTGGGTGTTCGCCTACCGGCCGGGTCTGACCGGGCCGGCGCAGGTGCGGATGCGCGACGCGGACGTGCTCGGCGAAGGTCCGCCGGACATCGACCGGTACCTGGCCGAACTGGTACCGGCGCGGGCCGCCATCGAGGCGCGGTACCTGGCCCGGCCGACCCTGCGGGCCACCGTCGCAGTGCTCGGCGACACGGTGCGGCACCTGCTCGGCCGGCCCCTACCGGTGCGCGTCGAGGAGCCGGTCACCGACTGAGCCGGTCACGGACTGAGTTGCGCCGGCTCCACCGGGCGGGTGGCCAGCGCGTCGCAGCGGGCGTTGCGGCACTCCCCCGTCGCCAGGTCGAACTCGAAGTTGTGCCCGAGGCAGCGCAGCGTCCGCCCCTCGACGATGGCGCCGACCGCGAGGTCCTCACCGGCGTGCGGGCAGTACCGGCCGATCTCGAACGCCTGCTCCCCGGCCCGCACGATGATCCGCTCGTCGGTGTCCCGCCCGGTCTCGTACGCCTCGACCGCCGCCAGCGCCGGCGCGTTGGCGTGCTTGAGCAGCCCGATCAGGTAGTCGTTGTACCGGTCCGGGTCGCGCCGCGCGGTCAGCCGCAGCGACAGCAGCAGGTCCTCCCAGGCGATCTGCCCGGCGAGCACCGCACCGAGCCAGTGTCCGGCCAGGGTGAACGTGTACTCCGGCGCGGCCGCCCGGCCGTCGAGGTCGACGCGCAGCCCGTCGGCGTCCATCGCGACGTCCCAGGTGCCGCCGTGCGGGCCGGTGACCTCGAACCGGACCGTCATCCCGATCCGCGTCAGGAAGTACGGCGACAGCGTGCCCAGCCGGGTGAAGTGCCGGCGGAACCGGTCGGGCAGGTCCGGTCCGGGCGCGCCGGCCGACGCGTGCACCCGGGCGAGCGCACCGGCCCGGTCGGCCGCGTACCGGTCGAGGTACTCCTCGACGCCCTCGGTGTAGCTGAACCGGGCGGAGACCGGGTCGGGCGTGACGTCACCGGTGGCGAGGTCGATCCGGTCGCCGGGGCGGAAGCACGCCCATGCCTGGCCGGGCAGGTGCTCGCGCAACCAGTCGACCGACTGCTCGCTGTCCGGGAAGATGCCCGGCGGGCGCAGTGACATATTGAAATGCCGCAGTTCCGGGTCGAGGAAACAGGGCGGGCCGGCGAACGGTACCGCCAATTCCGGTTGCACCGCCCGGATCAGCCGAAATACCGCACGGAATTTTGCGATGCGCTTGTCTGACTCGATTTGTGCGCGAACTTCCGGTGGGTACGAATAGCAAATCGGATGCCACGACGCACCGGATGTCTGGATCGCCATGACGTCCAGCCGGCCCCCCGCGAGGTGTTTGGCCCGCCGCGCCTGCGCGGCGGTCAGCCGCGCGTCGTTGCAGTTCAGCACGGCGTGCCCGGCGGTGACGATGAGGAACGCGGCGTCGTTGCACATCGGCGACTGCTCGGGGATCGCGGTGATCCACGATCCCCGGGTGTCCAGCGGGAACGGCTGCCAGGGCTCCAGTTCGATCACCCGCCGCACGCCGCTGGCCTGCAGCCGGTCACGGAACGCGCGGGACGGGTACCGCGGGATCAGCACCCGCGTCCGGTCCGGCAACCGGGTCAGCACCGACAGGTCCATGTGATCGAGGTGCTCGTGCGACACCGCCACCCAATCCGCGTCCAGCAGCGCCTCGACATCGAGGTGGTCGTTGCGCGGAAACTGGTGCCAGGAGCCGAGGAACGCACCGGTCTCGGCGAACCAGGGATCGGCGAGAAGCCGGAATTCCCCGGTTTCGACGGCGAGTCCGGCGTGGCCGAGAAAGGTGAGGGTGGGCATGGCCACCACTGTTCAGCAGCGGACGGAGTGGAACATCCTCCCCGGTACGTAGGGCGTAGTGCGCCGCGCGCATGAGGCCAATCGGCCGAACGGCCACGGCCCGCGACCTCAAGTTAGCTTTCGGTGTACGGCAGATGAATTATGAGCATCTCATGCTTGTCTTAGCCTTTGAGGCGGAAGAAGCAGACCTATCCAGATCTTGTTCCGCCGAAGGCGAGCGCGCACCACCTGGGGGCACCATGGTGAGCATCTCGGCGCGGGATACGGCGACCGCGGTACCCCTCGCCGTTGCCGGACCGTCGCGTGCTGAATCGATTGAGCCACCGGTCCGCCGGAGCGCGGCCGACGACCTCGGGCTGCGGCGCCGCCAGCTCAGCCACGACATCCGCCACGAGCTGGGCACCATCACCATGCTGGCGTCGCTGCTGTCCTGCGCGCCGGACGTCGGCCAGGAGAGCCTGGACCGGGCGCGCCAGATCCTCGGCGAGACCCGCTGGCTGGACCAGCTGCACGCGGCCTACGAGGAGCTGCAGGAACAGGACGGCACCGGCGCACCGGCAGGACCGGTGTCCCTCCGGCTCGACGTGGTGACCGGCGAGGTGGTCGCCGCGATCAGGATGTCCACCCGTACCCGGATCGACTTCACCGCGACCGAGACCTGGGCACACGCCGACCGGCTGGCGTACTGGCGGGCGCTGCGCAACATCCTCGGCAACGCGGTCCGCGCCGCCGGCCCGGACGGGACCGTCGAGGTCGCGGTCAGCGCGCAGGACGACTGGGCGGTGGCCCGGATCGACGACGACGGGCCCGGCTTCGGCGAGATCGCGCCCGGCCTGGGCTCGCTGGGCCTGGGCATCGTGCAGGACATGGTCGGCGAGTGGGGCGGCGAGCTGGAGATCCGCCGCGGCGTCCGGGGCGGCTGCTGCGTGCGCCTGCGGTACCCGATCGCGACACCGCACGATCCGGACCGCGCGCCGTGACCCGCATCCTCGTCTGCGATGACCACGCCGAGTCGCTGGCCCACCTGCTCGGCGCGCTCGGGCCCGAGGTCGTCGCGGTCACCTTCCACCCGAACCAGGCCATCGCGGTACTGCGCCGCGAGCCGGTCGACGTCGGCGTGTTCGACGTGGCGTTCGGTACCGAGACGGTGCTCGACCGGCTGGCCGAGATCCGGGCGGCGGCGCCGAACACCCGGCTGGTACTGCTCGGCGCCCGGCTCGATGCGCAGACCATCGCCGCCGGCCAGGCCGCCGGGGTGCGCGGAGTGGCCGACAAGCGGCTGCCCGCCGCGCAGATCGTGCAGATTCTCGAACGCGTCAACGGCGGGGAACTGGTCCTGCCGGACAGCCCGCCGCCGGACAGCCTGCCGCCGGCCCGGCCCAGCCGCCCGGCCCGGGGCAGCCCGGCCGACTACACGCAACGGCTGGCCGCCTTCCTGACGCCCCGGGAACGCCAGGTGCTCGGCGCGCTGGTCCGCGGGCGGGACACCATCCGGCTGGCCAAGGAACTGGGCATCGCGGAGACGACGGCGCGGTGCCACATCCAGTCGGTGCTGATCAAGCTCGGCGCGCACTCCCGGCTCGAAGCGGCCACCACGGCGGTACGGTTCGGGATGATCGACCCGCAGACCGGCCGCTGGCTGCTGCCGGTCATCTGAGGGCGACCGGGCTAGAACTGCACCGGGTCGCGGATGAGCGGACAGGTCATGCAGTGGCCGCCGCCGCGCCCCCGGCCCAGTTCCGCCCCCACGATCGTGATGACCTCGATTCCCGCCTCGCGCAGCAGGGCGTTGGTCTGGGTATTGCGGTCGTAGGTGAACACGACGCCGGGTTCGACGGCGACGGCGTTGTTTCCGCTGTCCCACTGCTGGCGTTCGGACGCGTACACGTCGCCACCCGTCTCGATGA
>Ga0209474_10005187_pt1 | contig 11133 bp, 11 predicted proteins | sample GraSoiAngelo_145_FD_185902 | JGI IMG/M metagenome (GOLD analysis project Ga0209474, IMG submission 185902) | Grasslands soil microbial communities from the Angelo Coastal Reserve, California, USA - 14_1009_05_20cm (SPAdes) (version 2) | ecosystem: Environmental > Terrestrial > Soil > Grasslands... | reverse complement strand
ACTGGGCGACCTCGACGGCGCGCAGCGGGCGTACGACGCGGCCGCCGAGGGGTACGTGGCGCTGGAAGCCGCCTGGGACCTGCGCCGCGCCCGCTCCCGGCTCCGGCCGCTCGGGCTGCGTCTCAACCGGTACCGTATCCGCCGCCGTCCGGCCACCGGATGGGAGGCGCTCACGCCGACCGAGATCCGGGTGGCCGAACTGGTCGCCGAAGGGCTGTCCAACCCCGACATCGCGGCGCGGCTGCACATCTCCCGGCGTACCGTCGAGACCCACGTGGCGCACATCCTCGCGAAGATCGGCGGGCGGTCACGTATGGAGATCGCCCTGGCCGCGCCGGACCGCGGCGGATCCCCATAGGCCGGTCACGGTCGCGGCAGGGCCCGGCGGGTACCGTCGGCTGCATGGACATCCTCGTGGTCGGCGGGCACGGCAAGATCGCGTTGCGGCTGCTGCGGTTGCTGGCTGCCCGCGGCCACCATGCCCGCGGGCTGATCCGCAAGCCGGAGCAGGCCGCCGAGCTGCAGACGGTGGGCGCCGTCCCGGTACTCGGTGATCTGGAGGCGGAACCGAGCCTGGAGACGCACGTCAAAGGCGCCGACGCGGTGGTGTTCGCCGCCGGCGCCGGTCCGGGCAGCGGCCCCGAACGCAAACAGACCGTCGACCTGGGCGGCGCCGTCAAGCTGACCGACGCGGCGGTCGCCCTCGGCGTGCGGCGGTACCTGATGATCAGTTCGATCGGAGCCGACCGGGCCCGGTCCGCCACCGGCGCGATGCGCCCGTACCTGCAAGCGAAAGCAGAGGCGGACCGCTACCTGATGGCCAGCGGACTGGACTACACGATCCTGCGCCCAGGCATGCTCACCGACGATCCCGGTACCGGCCGGGTCCGCCTGTCGACCGAGCTCGGCGGCCGGGCGCCGGTCCCCCGCGACGACGTCGCCGCGGTCCTCGCAGAAATGGTCGAGGCGCCGAACACGATCGGCGTTGTCGCGGAACTGTTCACCGGCGACACTCCGGTCCCGGAGGCGGTGCGCGCGCTGGAGCCTCCCGGACCCCGTTAGCGATCGGGCCCCGGGCTCGGCGTCGTCGGTCTGGCGGTGCCACCGCGGGGCAGCCCGGACTTGCCAGCATCGCCGCAGCGCCTCCCGACGGGTGGCGCTATGAGGCGAGTCCGTAGCAACCGCCGCACATCCCGGCCGCGCCGGGTACCAGTTGCCAGGCCCGCCCGGCGAACTCCTTGACGTTGACGTGGATCTCCCGGAAGCACGACGGCCGGACGTACCCGTGTCCATGGCGCACAACGAACTGGAAGAACCCGTCGGAGACCACCGCGGCCAGATCGACCCGGTCGTCGGCGGCGAGGGCCGCCCGTAGTTCCTCCGCCTCGATCAGGCGCGCTATCCGGACCAGTGGTTCGCCCGTCCAGCCGTGCTGGTCCGGCTCGATGTGCCCGAAGTCGAAGGCGAGCCGCATGCGGACCCGGGCCGGCTCCGCGACGTACCGCCGGTGCTCACGCAGCCCCGCGGACAGGCCGAGGACGAACGCGTCGACCACCCGGATGGGTTCCAGCACGGAGAACGGCAACAGCAGCCGGATCCCGTCGCCGGTGTCCGTGGTCTGCAACGAGTCCAGGTCCAGCCCTACGTACCGGACCACGTCGCGCACGATCTCGTACACGTCCTGGCGCATCCGTCGCTGGCCCTGCGGATCGCGCTGAGCCGAGGCGGACACGTCGGTCAGCACGACGCTGCTCGGCTCAACGCCGATCCCGCGCGCGTTGACCGGTTGGCCGGGGCTTGCCACGACCGCCTCGGTGCGCCGGTTGGTTCCCGATACCCCGCGTTGATACGGCGTCGGTCGTCGGAAGGCGGAAGGTTGTCCGGTACCCATGACAGGCTCCCTTGTGGGGCGTCTCTGCACCGGAGCCAGCCCTTGCGCTGCATCCGGAGTACCACTGACGGCATCGTCGCCGGAGACCTTGTCGGATGCGGACGGTACGCGTGACCGCCCGATCGGACTGGTGGACCGCCGCCGCGCCCGGGTGCCGGGAGCGGAAGGCGTAGGCGCCTGGTTATTACTGTCCGAGAATATTTCGCCCCCGTCAAGTCGAGCGGGCCTGAATGACATGAGTGAGCAGGTAGGCGGCTTCTCGCATGTCCAACGCCAGAAATTCGACCGTTCGACACGCCGTACCTGGTTTGGTGACCAAGACGGACGTAGAATATTCTCCGCCGGTGCATGATGACCATCGCTCGCCGGTCGACGCTGCAGTCACTGGCCAGGTAACGCTGCGTCGCCTTGTGGTCCGGTGTGGGGGCGGCGATTGTCCGACGGTGTACGAGACGGATCGCGGCACGGTGGTGGTGCAGGGCTACGTGGTCGAGCCGACCGCTGCGGGGTTGACGCTGCCCGCCGGTGAGCAGTTGGTCGAGGTGCCCCGCGAGTTGCTCAATGACTATTTGAACGCGACTCCCTAGCGGAGGACGGGCCCCGAGCCACGGAGGTGGCCGACCATGACGAGCGGTCAGTCGGGTCCACCTCAGCGCGAGCTGTACGTTCCGGTGAACGTTGCGCTCAAACGGCTCCGGCAGCGCGCCGGTCTCACCGGTCAGGAGTTGGGTCGCCGCGCGGGCATGAGCCAGGCGAAGATCTCCAAGATCGAAACCGGGGCCATCCATCCGTCGGTCGAGGACGTCGAGCACCTTGCGCGCGCGCTCGGCGCGCCACAGGAGGACGTCGACCGGCTCACCGATCAGGTTGAGCACTCCCGTGACCGGATGACCGACTGGCGGTTCGGTCGTGACGACCCGGCCACCTGGCAGCGTGAGGTCGCTCAGCTCGAGGCCGCCGCTACCGAACTGCACAGCTTCCAGCCGGCCGTACTCAGCGGCCTCCTGCAAACCAGTGAATATGCCCGGGCGGTGCTGGCGACCGTATGGGAGTCATCGGTCGACGGGAGCTTCGGCCCGTCCGCCGGGCTGACCGAGGCGGTAGCCATTCGCCTGCAGCGCCAGGAGATCCTCGACGACCCGAGCAAACATTTCCACTTCGTGATACCGGAGACGTTGCTGCACAACGTGCTCTGCCAGCCGGACGAGATGCCCGGTCAACTGCGGCGCATCCTGGCGGTGTCCCATCAGGAGAACGTCACCCTCAGCATGATCCCGGCGGACGAACGACTGCCCTATCCGCCGTACCACGGTTTCATGGTGCTGGACGACAGGCGCGTGATGATCGACCTGTACAACACCATCGTGGTCACCCGGGGGCGGTCGGACCTGCGGCTGTACCAGAACGTCTTCCGCGCGCTCGCCAGTCGGGCGACCCGAGACATCGAGCCGATTCTCGAAAAGTACCGGCGGCACTATCTTCGCCTCGCCCGCGAGCGGTAAGAGCGCCCAATGTCGCCGGCGGAACCGCGCCCTGCCAATGCCCGGCGCGTGACTCCGCTGCTTGTCGCGACGGGCATCTCGGTGACCGGCGACGGCGCCGTACTGGCCGCCGCTCCGCTACTGGCTGCCGCGCTCACCCAGGATCCGATCGCGGTGTCCGCCGTCACCGCCGGGTTCTACCTTCCGTGGCTCGTCTTCAGCCTGCCGGCCGGTGCTCTGGTCGACCGGTGGCCGCGCCGTCGCGTCATGGTTTCCACGGACCTTCTGCGGTTCGCCGTGCTCGCCGGGCTGGTCGGGATGATCGCGGCGCGGCGGATCACCGTTCCACTGCTGGTGATCGCGGCCATCCTGGTCGGCATGGCGCAGACGTTCTTCGACTCGGCCGCGCAGGCGATCATCCCGGCCGTCGTCGGCCGCGAGAAGGAGAACCTGGCCCGCGTCAACGGTCGGTACTGGGCCGTCGACACCATGGGCCGGACACTGCTCGGCCCGCCGCTGGGATCCGCGTTGCTGGCATTGCGCCGCGTACTACCGTTCGCGGTCGACGCGTTGTCCTTTCTCGCGTCCGCGGCCCTGGTCCGGCTGCTGCCGGAACCGGCCAGCGCCCGCGGACCACGCGAGCGGGTGGACGCTGCGGTGCGCGCCGGCATGCGGCATCTCTTCCAGACCCGCGACCTTCGTGTCCTCGCGTTGAGCATGAGCGCATACAACGGCGCGTTCAGCGTCGCCACGGGGCCGTTCGTCCTCTACGCAACGGGGGTGCTGCGGGTACCGTCGGCGCTGTACGGAGCGCTGCTGGCGATCAGCGCGATCGGCGGCGTCGTCGCCGGGTGGCGGGCTCCGGCCCTGACCCGTCAGCTCTCCTACCGGCAGACGATGACCGTTGCCCACCTGATGCAGGCCGCCGCCTGGGCGGGTATCGCCGTCACCGCCGAGATCGGGCTCGCCGTGGTGCTGCTCATGATCCTGGGCGCCAGCTCGTCGCTGTCGAGCGTGGCCGTGGGCTCGGCCCGGCAGGCCATGACCCCCGACGAGCTGCTCGGCCGGATCGTGTCGACGTTCCGGTTGTTCAGCCTGGGATCCGCGGGCTTCGGCGCACTGGTCGGCGGCCTGGTGGCCCGCGCCTTCGGCCTCGTCGCCCCGCTCTGGGTGGCCGCCAGCGTCCTGGCTCTCGGCGGCGTGCTGACCTGGCCCCGAGGAGGCTGAACCGGTGCGGCGGGGTCCCGCGCCGACGCGCGCGCTCCTCGACCGTGCCGCATCGGTGATGCCGGCCGCTCAGGGATCCCGGCCCTGCCAGGTCGTCACGCAGACTTCGTTGCCCTCGACGTCGGCGAGTACCCAGAACGACGGCGCCCGGTCAGCCGACAGCAGCCGGCCACCGGCGGCCAGCGCGGCCTCGATCCGCCGGGCGGCCTCGTCGTGCGGCACGCAGATGTCGAAGTGGATCCGGTTGCGCTGCGGGCGTGGCCGGTCCATCTGCTGGAACCAGATCGCCGGCCCCTGACCCACCGGGTCGACGATCGCATCTTCGGGGCCGTCGAGCCCGGCCTCGTCGGTGTAACCGAACACGGCCTTCCAGAACGGTCGGACGGCGGCGATGTCGAGCGCGTCGATCGCGATCTCCAGAAGCTGCACCGAACGCGGCGCGGCGCCGCCGACCTCCGCCACCGTGCGCAGCCCCAGCTCGGCGACGGCGGCGGAGATCCGGTGCGCCAGCTGCACATCCCGGTCGGTCACCGCGGCGTGCGCCACCGACTGCAGGGACAGGACGGCCCGCTCCGGTCGCAGGTCGGTGCGCAGGTGCGCGTCGGCATCGGGGCCGCACGCGGCGACCGCGCGGGCCGCGACCTCGGCGGCGCGGCCGAGCGAGTCGACGGGTACCGACGTGAACAGCCGGCCCAGCAGGAACCGCCACCCCTGGTCGCCGACCGCATCCGAGGCCGCCTGGCGGCTCAGTGTCTGCTCCATGCCGCGGGTCAGCCGAGGGCGAGAACCACGAGCGTCTGGTTGTGGAAGCCGGCGATACCCCGGACCCGGGCGATCTCGCCGTAGGTGTAGAAGCCCGCGAACGGTACCCCGGCCACGGCGTTCTCCAGGCGGGTGCCCTCCCGCTGGATACCGTCCTCGCCGAGGATCGCGCGCAGCGCGGCGCAACTGAACGTCAGCATGCCGATCGGCGGGCGACCGTGCAGGCCGTCGACCGCCTCCGCGCAGGCCGCGTCCACCGCGGCGAGGATGGACTGTTCGTCGCCGTACATCGCCCAGGCCAGGCTGCCCGGGTCGATGCCGCCACCGCCGCCGATCGAGCGGCCTTCCAGGTCGACCTCGGTGCTGACGTTGCGGGCGTCGACGCCGCTGCGCCGCTGCAGGCCCAGCGGGCGCGCCAGGGCGAACTGCACGAACGCTTCGGCGTCGGTGTACGCCTCGGGTGGGGCGCCGAGGCGGTCCAGGTAGACGTCCATGGCGGGGCGGTCGTCGAGGGTCAGTACCCGACCGTTGGCGCTGCTCGTCACGAACATCGCGGGGCCGACCAGACCGAAGCCGTGCCGGACGGAGACCGACAGTGGCGCGTCCGAGGCGATCATCGCCGCGACCACCGCGTCCTGCAGGACCTTCCCGTCGGCCATGACGTAGGTGCCGGTCATCCGCCAGCCGTCGGCCGCCGCGCCGCCGAACAGCGGCACCTGGGCGCCGAGGATCGAGTAGCAGCCGCGCAGGATCTCGTCCTGGTCGCGGATCAGCCCGTCGGTCAGCACCAGGAGCACCTGGTGCGGGCGGTCCTCGACCGAGTTCGCCTCCGCCGCAACCTTCGCGCCGGCCTCCCGCTGCTGTCCGGAGACCTGCTCGGCGACCGCGGTACCCACGGAGAAGCCCGCGCCCCCGAGCGCCGCCACGGTCACCGTGCCGTCGCGTGGCCCGCCGGGGCCGATCTCGCCGTGCGTGCTGCATCCGATCAGCGGCACCGGGCCGGCGACGTCGAGTACCCCCGCCTGGACCTCGGCCAGGTCGTGCGTGATGGCGGCGAACACCAGCACCAGCCTCGTGCCGGCGCCGACCACGGCCGCGCGCGCCGCCTCGGCGCCGGCGGCCCTGGAGTCGGCGTGCAGCGAACGTCCGACGCCGACCCACCGTGTCTGTTCAGCGGCTGCTGCGGTCATGTCACCTCACCGGCTTCACCCGAGCACCCGATGTTACTCCCGCCGCGGCCCGCGGCGTCACCTCCCGTTCAGTCCGCGTGGGCCAGCGCCTGGCGCAGGTCGGCGGCGAGTACCGCGGGCCCCTCCAGACCGATCGCGAGGCGCAGCATGCCGGGCATGATGCCGGCGTCGAGGCGCTCCTGCGGCGACATGCTGAAGTGCGAGGAGTTGAACGGGGTACTCGCCAGCGACTCCACCCCGCCGAGACTGGTGGCTTCGACGATGACGTCGAGCCCGCGCAGTACCCGCAGCGCCCGCTCGTCGCCGCCGTCGAGCACGAGGGTCACCATCGCGCCGGCCGCCTCGGGCATGATCCGCGCGGCGATCCCGGCGTCGGGGTGGTCCGGCCGGCCCGGGTACACGACCCGGTCGACGCCGTCCTGCCGCGCCATCTCGTCGGCGAGGGCCGCGGCGGTCCGGCACGCCTCGGCCATCCGTACCCGGAACGTGCGCAGGCCGCGCCACACCAGGAAGGCGGCGTGCGGGTCGAGGCAGCCGCCGAACGTGATGACCCGCCGCTGGATCTCCTCGTACAGGCCGGTGTCGTCGACGGTCACCGCACCGGCGAGCACGTCGGAGTGGCCGGACAGGAACTTGGTCGCCGACTCGACGACGACGTCGGCGCCGAGGCGCAGCGGGCGGGTACAGAAGGGCGAAGCGAACGTGTTGTCGACGACCAGCCGCGCCCCGGCCGCGTGCGCGGCCGCCGCGACGGCCGGGATGTCCAGCAGCCGCAGCTGCGGGTTGGACAGCGTCTCGGCGTAGACGACGGCCGGGCGGTGCCCGGCGATGGCCGCGGCCCACGCCGCGGTGTCGGCCGCGTCGACCCGCACCACCCGCACCCCCAGCGCCGGCAGGTCGCGGGCGATCAGGTCGCCGGTGTCGCCGTAGAGCTGCCGGGCGGCGACGAGGGTGTCGCCGCTGCGCAGCAGGGTCACCAGCGTGGTGGCGATCGCGGCCATGCCGCTGGCCGCCATCAGGGTCCGTCGCGCGTCGTGCAGGCGGGCCACCTCGGCGGCCGCCGCGTCGACGGTCGGGTTGCTGAAGCGGGAGTACCAGGTCTCGTGCAGGCCGCCGGTACCCTGAATGTCCTTGTACGACTGGTCGTCGAGCTCGAACGTGCTCGTCTGGTAGATCGGCGGGATGACCGGAGGGACGCGCGAGGTGTGCGTGCGGCCCGGCCGGTATGGATTTGGCTGTACCACATCCGGTACGGTATCGCGTGCAATGATCCGATCAATCTTGCATGAACGGGAGCACGGCATGGCGAGGACCAGCGTACTGGCCAAGATCGGTGTGGGCGTGGTCGCCGGCGCGGTCCTGGTCATCGGATCAACGGCCGCCCACGCCGTGACGACAACCGCCGCGGCACCCTGGGTGGACGGCTGGGCCGCCTCGCCGCAGTCCTCCGCGAAGGCCACCGACACGGTCAGCTTCGCCAACCAGACGCTGCGGCTGATCGTCCACCTGCACACCAGCGGGACGATGGTACGGCTGCGGCTGTCCAACACCTTCGGCGACCGGGACGTCACGATCAACCGGGCGACCGTCGCGCTGCGCACGAGCGGTGCGGCGGTGAAGTCGGTACACCCGGCGACGTTCGGCGGGCAGACCGCGGTGACGCTGGTCAAGGGCACCGAGGCGAGCAGCGACCTGATCCACGTCCCGGTGTCCGCCGGCCAGGACCTCGCGGTGAGCCTGTACCTGAAGAACCCGACCGGCCCGGCGACGTACCACCGGGCGGCTCAGCAGACCAGCTACGTCTCGGTCGCCGGTGACCACGCGCGGGAGACCGGCGCCGCCTCCTTCACGACCACCACCGGCCACTGGTTCCTGCTCGACGCGGTCAGCGTCGCCGGCGGTACCGCGCCGGGCACCATCGTCGCGCTCGGCGACTCGATCACCGACGGGTCCGGCTCCGGCGGCAACGCCAACCGCCGCTGGCCGGACCTGCTCTCGGTCCGGCTGCTGGCCCGGCCCGGTACGCCGGCCAAGTCGGTGGTGGACGAGGGCATCGCCGGCAACCGGGTGCTCACCGACGACCCGGCCAACGGGGTCAGCGCGCTGCACCGGCTGACCCGCGACGTCCTGGTACGCCGCGGGCTGACCGACGTGATCCTCCTCGAAGGCATCAACGACCTGCGCAGCGCCTCCCCACCGGCGACCGCCGACCAGATCATCGCCGGGTACCAGCAGATCATCGACCGGGTACACGCCAAGGGGGCGCGCATCTTCGGCGCCACCATCACGCCGGTCGAGGGGTCGGCGCGGTACACGGCGACGATGGAAGCGCAGCGACAGAAGATCAACCAGTGGATCCGTACCCCCGGCCACTTCGACGGGGTCGTCGACTTCGCCGCCGCGATCCAGGATCCGAGCGACCCGCTGCGCATCAAGCCGGCCGACGACAGCGGCGACCACCTGCACCCGAACGCGACCGGGTACCAGGCGATGGCCGACGCGATCGACCTCGACCTGTTCTGATCGGCCTGCCGTGCGGCGGCGCGCCCGGGGTCTCACCAGAACGTGCCATCGGCACCGCGGCGCCCGCTGACCTTGGTATCAGGCGCCTTACGGTTGCGCTCGGATTCACGTCGGCTGGGCGCCGGGAGGTGACGATGATCCGGGTACTGCTCGTCGAGGACACCCGCGTCGCCGCCCGCCGCCTGGCCACCGAACTGGCGCGGGAGGACGGCATCGCGATCGTCGGCCGCCTCGACTTCGACGACGGCGTGGAGCGGCTCGCCGCGCACTTCCGGCCCACCGTGATCCTGTTCAACACCGACTACATGGTCAGCCAGGTGCTTCCGGTCGCCAGCGAGCTACGGGTCACCATCCCCGGCTGCGCGATCGTCATCGTCTCCGATCCGGACAAGCGCGGCATGCTGCCACCGCGGCGCCGCAGTCCGGAGTTGAGCTTCGTGGTCAAGGGGACGCCGGTACCGGTACTCGCCGAGGTGATCCGGCGCGCGGCGCGCGGCGAGCGGGTGGTCGACCCGCGCCTGCAGGTCGCCGCGATCGCCACCCAGAAGGAGGTCAGCACCCGCGAATGGGAGGTGCTCGGCCTTGCGGCGCAAGGGGAATCGGTCGCCGACATCGCCGGGCGGCTGTACCTGTCGAACGGCACGGTACGCAACTACCTGTCCTCGGTCATCAAGAAGACCGGTGCGCGCAACCGGCTCGACGCGATCCGCATCGCCCGCAAGGACGGCTGGTTGCGCTAGCTGCGTTGCCAGGCACGGATGTAGTCGACCCGCTTCACCGCGGTGGTCACCGTCGCGGCCGGGGGTTGCGGCGCGTGCACGGCGAGGTTGGTGATGATGTTCGTCATCCCGGTCGACGTGGCACCGGTGCGGCACACCGCGACGCCGTCGACATACCAGACGGTACCCGTCGGCTCGATCGCGACACCGTAGGTGTGCCAGCCCGCCGCGGGGTCGAAGCCCGGACGCCACCGGCAGGTGTACCCGTCGGAGTGCTGGGTCAGGTCCAGCTCGTGCGGGTTGCTGGAGTAGAACTCGTAGGCGTCGGTCTCGACGGGTACCTCCACGCCTTGCGCCTGCCACGTCCACAACGCCGGCCAGAACCCTTGCTGCGCCGGCAGTACCGCGCGCTCCTCAACGTAGCCGTACTGGAATGCGTAGCTGCTCGACAGCAGGCACGAGGTCCAGTCGTAGGTGGTACCCGACGGTGCGGTGAACGCCTCCCGCCGCGCCGTCAGATCGAGCTCGCCGCCGGACACCGTGCAGTTGGCCGCCTGGTTCCACTCAAGCTGCTCGTTGTCCTTGTTGCCGTGCCCGTCGTCGGCCTCGGCGCTGGACCGGTCCGTCCACTGTGCACTGTCCACTGTGGTACCGGAGAAGTCGTCGCTGAACGCCAGCACCCACCCGTTCCCGGGTGGCGGGGCGGCCTCCGGTGCCGTGCGGTGCGCCAGCGCCGGTATCGACAGCGCAGCCGCAGCGACCACCGCGGCGGCGCCGATGGCGAACGCGGTCCTTCGGTTCATGGCGGCGGCTCCTCACGCGGACACGATGAGCGGTGCGGTGGCGAACGACAGGCGGCCGACCCGGTTGTCGAAGCTGGACGGGACCAGTTGCGGCGCCCCGGTCGCGCGTACCTCGGGCAGCCGGGTGAGCAGTTCGCGGAACAGTACGGTCAGTTCCTGGCGGGCGAGCGAGGCACCGAGGCAGAAGTGCGGTCCGCCGCCGCCGAAGCCGACGTGCGGGTTGGGCGAGCGGGTGATGTCGAAGGCATCGGGTCGGGCGAACACCGCCTCGTCACGGTTGGCCGAGGTGTAGAAGAGCACGACGTCGTCGCCGGCGTGCAGCGGGTACCCGTTGAGGTCGTGGTCGCGGGCGACGGTGCGGCGGAACTGGATGATCGGCGACGAGTGCCGCACCACCTCCTCGACGAACCCGGGCAGGTACCGGTCGAGGTCGGACAGCAGCAGCGCGCGCTGCTCGGGGCGTCCGGTCAGCAGGACCAGACCGTGCGCGATGGTGTTGCGGGTCGTCTCCACCCCGGCGACGAGCAGCAGCGAGAA
>Ga0209474_10005184_pt1 | contig 11139 bp, 8 predicted proteins | sample GraSoiAngelo_145_FD_185902 | JGI IMG/M metagenome (GOLD analysis project Ga0209474, IMG submission 185902) | Grasslands soil microbial communities from the Angelo Coastal Reserve, California, USA - 14_1009_05_20cm (SPAdes) (version 2) | ecosystem: Environmental > Terrestrial > Soil > Grasslands ... | reverse complement strand
GCTTCCGGCAAGCCCGGCATCTGCGCGGCGCAGGTGATCGGCGCCCTTAACCTCGCCGCCGGCTTGCGCGATGCCTGGCTCGCGCATTCGCCGGTAATCGCGATGACCGGCGGGCGCGATCCCAAGACCAAATTCCGTAAGGTTTATCAGGAGATCGACGACGTGCCGGCGTTCGAGCCGGTGACCAAATTCAACGCCACGATCGACGACGTCGCACGCTTTCCCGACGTGGTGCGCCAGGCGTTTCGGGTGGCGACCGCCGGCACCCCGGGGCCGGTGCATCTGCAATTCCGCGGCAACGAGGGCCAGATCGATGCCGACGAGGCTGAGATGGAGCCGATCTGCGAGTCGCAGTTCGCGCGGGTGCCGCCGTTTCGCCCGGCGCCGGACGAGGCGAGCCTGCACACGGCCCTCGGGCACTTGCGGAACGCAACGCGGCCGGTGATCGTGGCTGGCGGCGGCGTGCGGGCGTCCGGCGCGGCGCCGGAGCTCGCTGCATTGGCCGAGGCGCTGCAGATTCCGGTGGCGACCTCGCTCAATGGCAAAGACACAATTCCCGGGACGCACCCGCTCGCGGTGGGCGTGGTCGGCACCTATTCGCGCGAGAGCGCCAACCGCGTGGTCGGCGCCGCCGATCTCGTCTGCTTCGTCGGCACCGAGACCGGCGGCATGACCACGCATTTCTGGGCGGTGCCGAAGATCGGAACGCCGGCGATCCAGATCGACATCGATCCCGAAGCGATCGGGCGCAACTACCCGCTCGTCACCGGCATCAACGGGGACGCCAAGGTGACGCTCGCGCGCATGCTCGCGCTGGCCGATCGCGCGAGCAGCGCCAAGCGCAAGGGCTGGATCGAAGAGGTGAACAAAATCTGTGGGGAATGGGTGGCGAAATATCAATCGGCGCTCAGCTCCGATGCCATGCCGATCCGGCCGGAGCGCATCTGCACCGAACTCACCAAACACCTGCCCGATGATGCCATCGTGGTAGCCGACACGGGACATGCGGGCATGTGGATGGGCGGCATGTACGATCTTACCAGTCGCAAGCAAAGCTACATGCGGAGCGCCGGCCACCTGGGCTGGGCGTTTCCGGCAGGTCTCGGCGCCAAATGCGCCTGCCCTGAGCGCCCGGTTGTGACCTTCACCGGCGACGCCGGGATCTGGTACCACATCGCAGAAATCGAGACCGCCGCGCGCTGGCGTATCACGGTCGTCAACAACAACGCGAGCGGCAATCAGTCGAAACGCGGCTTCGACCGCGTCTACGGCGGCACCCAGACCGAGCAGGCGCGCGAACTGTGGACCTTCAGCAAGGTCAACTTCGCACGCATCGCCGAAGACATGGGCGCGCTCGGCATAAGAGTCGAGCGGCCGGCTGAAATTGCGCCGGCGCTCGAGCGCGCGCTCAACGCGAACCGGCCCGTGATCATCGACGTCGTCACCGACATCGATGCGCTCGCGCCGCTGGCGGTGAGTTGAGGCGGGCTCAGCCCAGCGTCCGCTACTGCGCCGTGATCCCTGCTTTCGCGACCACTTCGCGCCATTTCCCAGTGTCGCTGCGGATGTGCTGCGTGACCGCCTCCGGTGGGCCAGGCTCAGGCTCCATGCCTTGCGCAACCAGCGCGTCTTTTCCGCCTGCGGAATTGAGGATCTCGTTCACCTCGTGATTGAGGCGCGTGATGATGGCGGGCGAGGTCCCCGCCGGCATCACAAATGCAACCCACAATGCCGCTTCGTAGCCGGCGATACCGCTCTCGGCTACGGTCGGCACCTCGGGTAGCACGCTTGCCCGCGTCTTGCCGGTGGTCGCGAGCGCGCGCAACTGGCCCGCGCGAATGTTGGGCAGCGACGGCGCGATCGTGGCAAACTGCATGTCCAGGCGGCCGGTGATCACGTCCGTCATCGATTGGGACGAGCTTTTATACGGCACATGGCTGAGCGACACCCCCGCCATGCTGGCAAACAGAGCCGTGGCGAGATGCGCGAGACTTGCCACGCCGGCCGAACCGTAATTGAGCGCACCGGGTTTCGCTCTGGCGAGCGCAATGAGCTCGGCCAAATTGCGCGCCGGCAGGCCGGGATAGATGACGAGCACATAAGGCTGGCTGCCCAGCATCGCGACCGGTGCGAAATCCTTGATCGGATCGTAAGGCAGATGAGCGCTGAGGCTGGCCGCGACGGCGTGTGTGCTTGCCGTGGCGATGCCGATCGTGCTCCCGTCGGGCGCCGCCTTCGCCACCGTGTCGGCGCCGATGTTGCCGCTCGCGCCGGCGCGGTTCTCGATGACGATCTGCTGGCCGAGCCGCTGCCCAAGTTTCTGCGCGATGATCCGCGCAACGACGTCCGTGCTGGCGCCCGCCGGGAAGGGCACCACCAAACGGATCGGCCGTTCCAGCCAAGCGCTGTCGCTGGTTTGGGCAGCGGCCGCACCAGCCAGCGCGACCACGCTCAGCACACCTGAGATCAGGCGGATCATGCGTCTCGTGCGACGAGCCGGCCTTTGACAAAATTCAGGAAATCTCGTTCCTTCAGCGCATCCCATAACAATGAAATACAGGAGGAAGCCCCATGAGTAAATTTGCCGTTGGCTCGGCCATCCTCGCCCTGCTTTTCACGCTTTCGGCTCCGGGTCAGGCGCAAACCGTGCTCAAGGCCTCGCATCAATTTCCCGGCGGCAAAGGCGATCCGCGCGACGAGATGGTTCAAATCATCGCCAAGGACGCCAAGGCGGCCAATGTGGGGCTCGACATTCAGGTCTATCCCGGCGCCTCGCTGTTCAAGCCCAACGAGCAGTGGAATGCCATGGCGAACGGGCAACTCGATATCTCATCGTTTCCGCTCGACTACGCGAGCGGCAAGGTGCTCGCCTTCGGCGCAACGCTGATGCCCGGCGTGGTGCGCAATCACGAGCGTGCTCAGAAACTCAATGATACGCCTTTCATGAAGGAGATCAAGGACAAGATCAACAAGGCGCGGGTGATAGTGCTGTCCGATGCCTGGCTCGCGGGGGCGGTCGGCTCGAAGCGCAATTGCATCCGCAAACCCGACGATATCAAAGGTCTGAAGATCCGCTCGGCGGGCCCGACCTTCGCGGCCATGTGGCAAGAGGCGGGCGCCTCGATCGTGTCGATCCCCAGCAACGAGGTCTACAACGCGTTACAGACCGGCGTCGCCGAAGCAACCGACACCAGCACCGGCAGCTTCGTTTCGTTCCGCCTCTACGAGCAGCTCAAGTGCCTCACCGCGCCCGGCGACAATGCGCTGTGGTTCATGTACGAGCCGGTGCTCATGTCGAAGCGAAGCTTCGACCGCCTCAACAAGCAGCAGCACGAGGCGCTGATCAATGCGGGTAAGAAGGCGCAGGATTACTTCGTCAAGGAGAGCAAGCGCCTGGACGACCAGATGGTCAAGGTATTCAAGGACCACAACGTCGAAGTCGTGACCATGTCGCCTGACGATTACAATGCGTGGATCGAGGTCGCCAAGAAAAGCTCCTACGCGCAGTTCGCCAAGGAGGTCCCGGACGGAAAGAAGCTGATCGACGAGGCGCTTGCCATCCATTAGCCCGTGTTCACCGACCTACCGCCGGGCGCTCGTTGGCGGGCGCTCGAGCCGCAGATCGATCGCTACGTTGCGGCGGTTACGCTCGTCTCGCAGCTCTGCGGCATGATCGCCGCCAGCCTGATCGCCGGCGCGGTCATCGTGGTCTGCGAGATGGTGTTCGTACGCTATCTCCTCAACTACAACACGATCTGGCAGACCGATTTCACCATCTACAGCCTAGTGGCGGCGACGTTCATCGGCAGCCCCTACGTGCTGCTGACGCGCGGGCACGTCAATGTCGACGTGCTGCCGCACTATCTCGGCTATTACGCCCGTTACCGCCTGGCGGTCGTTTCAGCGCTGCTGTCGCTTGCGTTCTGCGCCGTCATGACGGTGCTCACATTCCAATTCTGGCTTGAGGCCTGGCAAGAGGGCTGGGTGTCCGACACCATGTGGCGGGCGCGCCTGTGGATTCCCTATGCTTCGATGCCGATCGGTCTCGGCATTCTCTCTCTGCAATACACGGCCGACATCATCAATCTGATCACCGGCCGTGAGCCGCCCTTCGGAATCGCGAACAAGGAGCCCGCATGAGTCCCACCACGCAAGGGACGATCGTCCTTGTCGTGACGCTGCTCGTGCTGCTCTCGGGCATGCCGGTCGCGTTCGGTCTCGGCGCCATTGCGGTGGTGTTCCTCGTGATTTTTCAAGGGTTGGATTCCCTGCACGTCGCCGCCGAGACGTTTTATGCCGGGCTCAACGATTTCACCTTGGTGTCGATTCCCATGTTCGTGATGATGGGAGCGGCCATTGGCTCCTCGCCCGCGGGCAAGGATCTCTACGAGGCGCTCGACCGTTGGCTCTATCGCGTGCCGGGCGGGCTCGTGATCTCCAATCTCGGTGCCTGCGCGATCTTTGCGGCGCTCACCGGCTCGTCCCCCGCCTGCTGCGCCGCGATCGGCAAGATGGGCATCCCCGAGATGCGCCGGCGCGGCTATCCCGACGATGTCGCCACCGGATCGATCTGCGCGGGCGGCACGCTTGGCATTCTCATTCCGCCGTCGATTACCTTCATTCTCTACGGGATCGCGACCGAGACCTCGATTGGACGCCTGTTTCTTGCCGGCGTCGTGCCGGGTCTGATGCTGACCGGATTGTTCATCTTATGGACGCTGTTCATCATCTGGCGGCGCGGCTTTCGCTCCCACCCGGCGGATGTCCGCTACAGCTGGCTGGAGAAATTTCAGTCGATCCCGAAGATCGCGCCGTTCGTCTTGATCATTATCGGCGTCATGTACGTCCTTTACGGTGGTGTCGCGACGCCGTCGGAAGCGGCGGGTGTCGGCGCCGCGCTCTGCGTTGTGTTCGCGGTGCTCATCTATCAGATGTGGGCGCCCGCGGACTGGTGGAAAATCCTGCGCGATACTACGCGCGAGTCCGTGATGATCCTGATGATCATCGCCGCTGCCGTGCTGTTCGGTTACATGCTCACCTCGCTTTATCTCACCCAGACATTGGCCCAGGCGATCGCCGCTGCCCACATCGACAAGTGGGTGCTGATGTTTGTGATCAACATCTTCCTGCTGGTGTGCGGGTTTTTCATTCCGCCGGCCGCGATCATTCTGATGACCGCGCCGATCCTGCTGCCGATCATCACGACCGCCGGCTTTGATCCGGTTTGGTTCGGGGTGATCCTCACCATAAATATGGAGATCGGCCTCATTCACCCGCCGGTTGGGCTCAATCTGTATATCGTCAACGCGATTGCCCCGGACGTGCCGGTCACCCGCGTGATGTGGGGCACCATTCCCTATGTGCTGTGCATGATGCTGGCGATCGTGATCCTGTGCATTTTCCCGGAGATCGCCACTTGGCTGCCCGACCACCTGATGGGACCGGTAGCACCGCATGTGAGATAGTCGCGTATCCGCTCGTCCTCACGGAAAGCGGGGACCCAGATGGAGAATGTGGAGTAAGCCGTCCTGGATTCCCGCTTACGCGGGAATGAGCGGACGGAAATGCATCGCGTCGGATGGTGCGATCGCTACGCTTCACCGATCTCGCGTAAAATCTCCGCGCTGTGCTCGCCGAGCTGCGGGGAAGGGCGTTCCGCCGCCATCGGCATGCCGTCGATCATGATGGGCGTGCGCAGGCCCGGGATGCTGCCGCCCTTGGCGTGCGCGCTCGGCCGATCGACGCGCATGCCGCGATGGAGCACCTGCGGATCGCCGAACACCTGATCGAGTGGATTGATCGGGCCCGCCGGCACCTGCACCGCCTCTAGCTTCACCAATAGCTCCGCGCGCGACCAGCGTTTGATCAGCGCCGAGAGCTGCGTGATGAGCGCCTCGCGGTTCTGCAGCCGATCCGCATTGGTGCGATACCGCGGCTCTTCGGCGAGCTTGGGCTCGCCGAGCACGGCGCAGAGCTTGGCAAACTGATTGTCGTTGCCGGTTGCGATGATGATGTGACCGTCCGCGACGGCGAAAACCTGGTAGGGCACGATATTCGGATGGGCGTTGCCGATTCGCTTCGGTACCACGCCGGAGATGAGATAGTTGAGCGCCTGATTGGCGAGCACGGCGACTTGGCTGTCGACGAGGGCGGTGTCGATCAGGCAGCCACGGCCGGTGCGCTCGCGTTGCGCAAGGGCCGCCAGAATACCCACCGCCGAATAGACGCCTGTGAAGATATCGGCGACGGGAACGCCGGCACGCTGCGGTTCGCCGTCGGCGGGGCCGGTCAGATCCATAATTCCGCCCATCCCCTGGGCCATCAGATCGTAACCGGCACGCGCGGCGTAGGGCCCGGTCTGACCGAACCCGGTAACAGAACAGTAGATCAGCCGTGGGTTATCCTTAGCCAGGCTCGCATAGCCGAGGCCGAATTTGGTCAGGCTCCCGACCTTGAAATTCTCGATCAGTACGTCCGAGCGTGCCGCGAGCTTCTTGACGATCCGCCGCCCGTCGACGCTGTCGAAATCAAGCTCGATCGAACGCTTGCCGCGGTTGGTGGCGTGGAAATAGGCGGCCCCGAGATGGGAGCCGTCACTCGCCGCGACGAATGGGGGGCCCCAGCCCCGGGTATCGTCGCCAGAGCCTTTTCGCTCGACCTTGATCACGTCGGCGCCGAGATCGGCGAGAATCTGCCCAGCCCATGGTCCCGCCAGAATGCGGGCGAGTTCGAGCACGCGTAGTCCGGTTAACGGTCCCGGCATTAACAAATCTCTCCTTCACAAGGCGACCTATTGCGCCGCAAAGCCGCTAGTGTGCCGATTCCGAAGTTCGCAAAAAGCCTTGCCGGCCGATCGTGCGAACTTCGGGTTCAAAAGCGGCACTAATCTCTGTGACCCGCTCACCCGCTTTTGTCCAGAGCAGGGCATCGTTGGCACGTTTGTGAATTTGTCACACAGCCCCTATCTAATGGCCCAGCGCGAGGCGAGGCTCGGAGTCGTGAACACCACCACCTTTTTCGGCGATATGCTGCAGTCGATCGCGGAGCGGGGCCGCGCGTTGATCGATCGCGCCCGTGATCGGCGCGAACTCGCCGAGCAGCGCTCGGAAAGTCTGGTCCAGCTGTGCGAAGACCTGCTTTCGCGTCGCGGCGAAGCGTCCGGGGTTGCGCTCGCCCGCGAAATCCTCGCCCGTTATGGCGAGCTGAAAATCGGATCGCGCATTGCCTTCTTCGAGGCGCTGGCAAACCGGTTCGGCCCAGACCGCGCGCGGCTGAGCGCCGCCGCCACCGCGTGGGTATCATCGCCTACCGATGCTGCGGCGGCCACGGTCCACCAAGCTTCCGAGCCGCGGCGCCTCGAGCTGTTTCGGCGTCTCAACCTCGCGCCGGGCGGAACTGCGGCGCTGGTGCATATGCGCGCGCAGTTGATCGATGTGCTCGACCACCGCGACGACCTTGCCGTGGTCGACAGCGACTTTCTTCACTTGTTCTCGTCCTGGTTCAACCGCGGCTTCCTGGTGCTGCGCAAAATCGACTGGTCGACGCCGGCGAGCCTGCTGGAGAAGATCATCCGCTACGAGGCCGTACACACGATCCGCGACTGGAACGATCTGCGCGCACGCGTCGATTCCGCCGACCGGCGTTGCTACGCATTCTTTCACCCCGCCTTGATTGACGAGCCCTTGATCTTCGTCGAGGTCGCGCTCATGCGTGGCGTGCCGGCCGCAATCGAGCCGATCCTCTCGGACAAGCGCGCCCCCGTCGAACTCGAGCGGGCGACCACGGCCGTGTTCTACTCGATCTCCAACTGCCAGCGCGGGCTTACCGGCGTGTCGTTTGGCCATTTCCTCATCAAACAGGTTGTGGAAGAGGTCGGGCGCGAACTGCCGCGGCTGTCCACGTTCGTGACCTTGTCTCCTGCGCCGAAATTCGCCGAATGGCTCAAGCGCGAACGTGCCGCGCCCACATCGGCGCTCAGCGGGGAAAATCGTGCCGCGCTTGCCACGCTCGATCAGCCGGATTGGTGGCGCGATGCGCCGACCGCTGAGCGCGTTCGCGAACCGCTCCTCCGCGCGGCGGCGTGGTACTATCTGCATGGACGCACGCCCGCCGGCACGCCGATCGACTCGGTCGCCCGGTTTCATCTCGGCAACGGCGCTCGCCTCGAACGGCTCAATTTCCTGGCCGATATTTCGGAACGGGCAATGCGGCAGTCGCACGGCTTGATGGTGAACTACCTCTACGATCTCGAGGACATCGAGCGCAATCACGAGGCCTACGCGCAGCAACGCACAATCGTGGCGGCAAGCGCAATTACGCGCCTCATTCGCGCCCCTGCTCAGGAGATCGTGCCGGCGGAGAAGTAAAGACCATCACAAGCTGCGCGCGCATATTTGTGTCCTTTCATCACCTATGCGTATCGTCCCCGGGGAAAGCGGGAACCAATACTGACCGATAGGTCAGTGGTTACTGGGTCCGCGCTCTCGCCTGCCATCGCGCGTCGAACACGCGCGTAAAGGCTCACTCGGCCGGGACGAAAGCATTCATATTCTCCCATAAACCGGCACGACAGCCCCGCGGGTGACGCGGTTCTGCGGTGACGCCAGGAACAGGATCGTCGCTGCCACGTCTTCCACCTTGGGCCAGGCGGCATGGTCGGCGTTCGGCATTGCACGCCGGTTGGCCGGGGTATCCATCGTCGAAGGTGCAACCGCGTTGACCAGGATGCCGGATTTCACGACCTCCTCGGCAAGCGCCACGGTGAGCGCCGCCAGCGCGCTCTTGCTGGCGGTGTAGGCCGCGATGCCGGCACCGGCGCGCCATTCGAGGGCGGGACGGGTCGCCACATTGACGATCCGTCCGCCCTCGTCGGCACGCATCATCGTGTTCACCGCCGCACGACAGCAGAGAAACGCCGTCACGAAATTCATGCCGATTTGCGTCATCAAATCGGCTTTGGTGGTCTCGCCGATCGGTGCCATCGCGAAACCGCCGGCCAAATGAATCGAGGCCCAGAGCTTGGGCATGCCCTGGTAAAGCTTGGCGACTGCGGCTTCGTCGGTCAGCTCGATGTCACCGACGAGTTTCACCTGCGCATGATCGCGCCAGCGAAACCGTTCCGCCTCGGCGCGATCGATGTAGGGTACATGACAAATAGCACCCGCCTCGACCAGGGCGCCGACCATGGCGGTGCCGAGCGCGCCGGTTCCGCCGGTGACAACAACTTGGCGGTCGCGATAATCCATCGGCTGCTCCATCCTTTCACCCGCGGGCTTGACCCGCGGGTCCGTCATCTCTTCTCAAAAGGATGCATCGCCGGGTCAAGCCCGGTGATGACGATGTAGGACGGGATATGGCCGAATTCGATCTTGCCATCATTGGTGGCGGCATCAATGGGACCGGCATCGCGCGGGACGCGGCCGGGCGTGGGCTGCGCGTGCTTTTGGTTGAGCAGAGCGACCTCGCTGCCGGCACGTCCTCGGCCTCCACCAAACTCATTCACGGGGGACTGCGTTACCTCGAGTACGGCTGGTTTCGTCTCGTGCGCGAGGCGCTCGCGGAACGCGAGGTGATGCTGCGCATGGCGCCGCACCTGGTGCGGCCGATGCGATTCGTGCTGGCCCCCGCGCCCGATATGCGCCCGATGTGGATGCTGCGGTTGGGACTGTTCCTTTATGACCATCTCGGTGGGCGCAAAATCCTGCCCGCCACCCGCACCATCGATCTCGCGCATGGTCCCCTCGGTGCGCCGCTCAAGACTTTCCCGCGGCGCGGCTTCGAATACTCCGATTGCCGCGTCGACGACTCGCGTCTCGTGGCGCTCAATGCCGTCGATGCCGCCGAGCGCGGCGCCGTGATCCGAACGCGCACGCGCTGCATTGACGCGGAATGGAGCCGCGAGTGGCGCCTCGTGCTCAACGTGCGCGGTCGCCGCAACATCGCAACCGCCCGCGTCCTGGTTAACGCCACCGGGCCGTGGCTCAAATCGTTTGCCGAGACCGTGCTGCGAAGACCATTGTCTATGCCGGTGCGCCTCGACAAGGGAAGCCACATCGTGGTGCGCCGCCTGTTCGAGCACGATCGCGGCTACATCTTCGAGACGCGCGATCGCCGCGTCGTGTTCGCGCTACCCTTCGAGCACGATTTCACCCTGATCGGAACTACGGACGAAACTTTTTCCGGCGATGCCGCCGCCGCCAAGCCGCGCGCCGACGAGATCGCCTATTTGTGCGACGTGATCAACCAACGTCTGCGGACGAGGATCGCCACGAGCGACGTGGTCTGGTCGTTCGCCGGCGTGCGCCTGCTGTTCGACGATGGCTCGGCCAAGGCGCAGGACGTGACCCGCGATTACATGCTCCGCCTGGACACGCCTCCCGGCGCGCCGGCGCTGCTGACCGTCTACGGCGGCAAGATCACCACCTTCCGGCGCTTGGCCGAGGATGCCCTCGATCGTCTGGCGCCCGTCGTCGGCGGCGGACCAGCCTGGACCGGACCCTCGCATTTGCCCGGCGGGGAATTCCGCCACGATGAACTGGAGGCGGTGGTCGCGAATACGTGCAAGGCTTGGCCGTTTCTCGCGGCGGAGCACGCGCAACGCCTGGTTCGCGCTTATGGCACAGCGGTGGACCAGGTGCTCGGCCCGGCGCGGTCCCTGGACGATCTCGGCGTCTGCCTCGGTGCCGACCTCACCGGCGCCGAAGTGCGCTATCTGATGGAACGGGAATGGGCACGCAGCGAAGACGACGTGCTATGGCGGCGCAGCAAGCTCGGTTTGCGCTTCTCGCCGGAACAGCGGGCACGCTTGGGCGCGTTCATGGCGGCGAATATCGGCAGCTGACGACGCGAGCCGCGTATGCGCTACTCGCCCGGTAAAACTCTCATAGCAAACATGCGCCGCGCCTGACCGCGCAGCCGCTCGAATGCAGCGGAGATGAGCGGCCAGAACAGCAGGATGACAGCCAACGTTGAGATCGAAGCGACGAGGGAATTCGACCAAAATACGCGCAGGTCGCCTTCGCTGCCGATCATGGCAAGACGGAACGCATCTTCCGCACGGCTGCCCAAAACCAGGGCCAGTGTAAACGGCGCGAGTGGAATGCCGATCTTCTTGAACACATAGCCGACCACTCCGAACGC
>Ga0209474_10005178_pt1 | contig 11145 bp, 6 predicted proteins | sample GraSoiAngelo_145_FD_185902 | JGI IMG/M metagenome (GOLD analysis project Ga0209474, IMG submission 185902) | Grasslands soil microbial communities from the Angelo Coastal Reserve, California, USA - 14_1009_05_20cm (SPAdes) (version 2) | ecosystem: Environmental > Terrestrial > Soil > Grasslands ... | reverse complement strand
ATTCCAGTCCGCGCGCTCGAGCCGCGATCGCGCGCTATCGCGACTGCACCCCGCCAACTGCGAGACAAGGCCGATCGCTCGCTCGCGCAGTTTTTTGTTGGTCGGTTGAAGATCGATCATCAAATTTCCATGCACCCGCCCCAGCCGAGCCATTACGCCTGTGCTGATGATATTCAGCGCGACTTTTGTCGCCGTCCCTGCTTTCAGGCGTGTGGAGCCGGCAACGATTTCTGGGCCGGTCAGAAGATTGATCACAAGGTCCCAATTTTCTGTAGAGGCAGCCGTGCCGGCTGCTGATGTGTCTGCAGGCGACACGCCTGCTGCGACAGGAACATTGGAGGTCATGAAAATTGTTTGCGCTCGGATTTCCTGCGCACGGTGCAGTGCCCCGATCACGAATGCCGCCCGGCCGCTCGCCGAAATCCCAATCACCAGGTCCTCCCGCTTGACCCGGCGCTCATCCATCGCCAGCGCACCCGAGCGCGCATCGTCCTCCGCGCCTTCAATGCTTTGCCATAGCGCCGGCGCGCCCCCGGCAATGATTCCTTGAAACAAATCTGCTGACGCGCCAAAGGTTGGGGGAATTTCAGCGGCATCAAGAACACCGAGCCTGCCACTCGTTCCGGCGCCCACGTAAAAGATGCGCCCGCCACCGCCAATCGCGCTGGCGGACAATTCGATCGCCCGAGCCAATTGATCGACGCATCGGCGCAATCCCTCCTCCACCGATTTTTCTTCCGCCACGAAAAGCTCCACGATTTCGCGAGCACTTAATCGGTCGAGGTTGGCTGATTTCGGATTCGCTTCCTCGGTCGGCGAAATCAATTGAACCGCCGCAGCCCGTTCCTCGGCTTTTGCCAATTGCAATCTCTCGTCTGCCGCTAACCAGGCCGCGCCCACCTCCGGCTGGGATTCGCACAGATCTACCTCCGCACCTGGAATTTTTTCGCTGAGAGTCTTGGCGAATGCTACTCCGTAAAATTTCTGATTTTCGAACAGGCCTCCCATCAGTCGAACTTCCGGAGTCTCAAGCTGAAGCCGCATTGAAACAGCGGTTGTGAAATCGACCAGCGCGCTGACACCGGCTGCGATAATTAGCCGTGCGGCTTCGTCGCTCTTCCGCGCTGCTTCGAAAACGACCGGCGCCAGTGAGGCAATCTCCATTTTGTCTGCCGTTTGCGCCCACCGCACCAGCTCATCGAAATTATTCAAACCGAGAGCACGCAAAATATTTGCCGCAAACTCCCGTTCGCCCCGGCGCAGATCGTATTCGCGAAGCACTGAGCGCAAGGCGCGAATGGAAACGAAATATGCGCCTCCGGCGTCGCCCAAAATATGTCCCCATCCACCGGCGTTTTCGATTCGGCGGCCACTGCGACCGGTCACAGATGAACCCGTGCCTGCATTCACCGCGATGCCGTCACGATCCCGCAAACACGCTGCCATTCCGGAATCGCGATCGCTGCCCGCGACGATATTCGCCTTCGGCCAAACGGTCCGCGCAAGTTTCAGCAAGGCTGCGCGATCTTCCTCGGTTGCGCAGCCGGCGAGAAAGACTCCAATCCGATCTACTGCACGCGGCAAAACGCGAAAAATCTTCGCGATCTGATCTGGAGGCGTCAGCCGCAGGTTGGACGGCGGCAATTTTCCCGACTCTATGATTGCGCCATTGGCCACCAACGCCCATGCCGTCTTCGTTCCTCCACCCTCGATCCCGAGAATTTTTTCGTCATCCATTTTGTATGTAGCGGCGGTCTACGACCGCCGCCCGAAATGTAAGCGCAAATTCATCGGCGGTCACAGACCGCCTCTACAGTCATCCCGAGCGAAGTCGAGGGATCCCGTTGCGCAAGCTTGCATCTTCCCATCGTCATCCTGAGGCAAGCGAAGGACCTCACCTATTCGGTGCGAATCACACAAAGTACATTGGCATCTTCGCGACCTTATGTGACGTCCCTCAGTCCGAGCCGGACTGGCGTTGTCTTCGCGGTTCGGGATGACGAACGCGTAAGGACAGAGCCGTTGTTTCACGAATCTTCATTCGTATGATGAAAAACATGACCGAAGCGGAAGCGCGTGCGCGGGTCGAAACGCTGCGGCGCGACATCACTGAGCACAACCGCCGCTACTACGAAGAAGCGGCGCCCACCATCAGCGATCGGGAATACGATCGGCTTTATAAAGAGCTGGTCGATCTCGAGACGCAGTTTCCGGAGCTCGTCACCCCGCATTCACCTACTCAACGCGTCGGCGGCAAACCGCTGCAGGCCTTCGCGCAAATTCAACATCGCGTTCCAATGCTCAGCCTCGACAACACTTACTCCGAGGAAGAGGTCGTCAACTTCTACAAGCGAATCACGCGTCTCTTGCCGGAGGAAAAAATTCCAGTGGTGATCGAACCCAAAGTGGATGGCGTCGCCGTCTCAGTGATGTATGAAAATGGCAAACTGAAGTACGCTGCGACGCGAGGCGACGGTTCGGTCGGCGACGAAATCACGCAAAACATCAAGACGATCAAATCGGTGCCACACCAACTGCCCGGCGCGGCTCCGAAAGTTTTCGAAGTGCGCGGCGAAGCTTATCTCGACAGAGTCGGCTTCGAAAAGCTCAATAAGGAGCGTGAAGCCGCCGGCCTGCCGTTGTTCGCCAATCCGCGAAATGCGGCCGCGGGTTCGCTGAAACAGCTCGATTCAGCCATCGCAGCCAAGCGCCCGCTCGGGATGATCTTTTACGGGACTGGCGCAATCGAAGGCACCGAGGTCGATCGTCACTCAAAAATTTTTCCATTGTTCAAAAAGCTCGGTTTGCCCACGCATGAACATTGGTCATTGGCCGATTCCGTCGATCAAATTCTCAAGGCAATTCACAATCTCGACGAGATCCGGCGCGGTTTCCCTTACGAGACTGACGGAGCGGTAATCAAAGTGGATGCGCTTGCGCAACGGGAGCGTCTTGGCTTTACCGCGAAATCACCGCGCTGGGCGATTGCTTACAAATACGCAGCGGAGCGCGTCGAAACCAAATTGCTCGATATCAAAGTCCAGGTCGGGCGGACCGGAATTTTGACGCCGGTAGCTGTGCTCGAGCCAGTTCTCGTTAGCGGCAGCACAGTTTCGCGCGCGACGCTGCACAACGAAGACGAGATCAAGCGCAAAGATATTCGCATCGGCGATACCGTCATGATCGAAAAAGCCGGTGAAGTGATTCCGGCAGTGGTCGAGGTTGTTCAATCGAAACGGCCGCGCAATGCCAAGCCGTTCGGTTTTTTCGAGCACATCCATGGCAAATGCCCCGTCTGTAGCGGGGAGATCCGGCGTGATCCCCAATTTGTCGCGTGGCGCTGTGAAAATATTCTCTGCCCGGCGCAAACGACGCGGCGAGTGGAGTTTTTCGGGGCGCGCGGCGCACTAGATATCGAGAGTGTCGGCGGAATTGTTGCCGATAAACTGGTCGAGCGCGGTCTCGTGCAGGAACCGCTCGACTTATTTGAGCTCAACATCGAGCAACTCGCGAAGCTCAATCTGGGAACCGACGAAGCGCCGCGCGTCTTCGGCGAAAAAAACGCCAGTAAAGCGATTCAGGCAATTGAACGCGCGAAAACTGCGCCGCTTTCACGGTGGCTCTATGCCTTGGCGATTCCTGACGTTGGCAAAACGACCGCGACGGATCTCGCACGTTTCCATGAAACGATTAACGATGTTGCGAGTTCCCAGCTTCTTCGCGAAGTGGTGAGCTATCACGGAAGGAAAAGCGATAAATCCCGCGACGGCGGAACGAAAGAAATTGCGGATCGCCTGATCAAATCCGGTTTTGCAGAGCGGTCGAAAAGCAAGATGGACAAGCAGCGCGGGATTGTAACCCAGATCGGGCCGGTCGTTGCGCAGAGTGTTCTCGATTTCTTTGGCTCATCCGCGGGAAAGAAAATTCTCCAACGAATGAAACAGCTCGGGATCGAGCCAAAAAGCGAGAAAGTTTCGGCGAAGCATATGGAGCGACTGCCGCTCGCCGGAAAAACGTTTGTTCTGACCGGAACCTTGCCATCCATGACGCGGGATGAGGCCTCGGGGAAAATCGAAGCGGTTGGCGGTCACGTTAGCAGTAGCGTGAGCAAGAAAACCGATTATGTGGTCGCGGGCGACGAAGCGGGCAGCAAATTGGAAAAAGCGAAAAAGCTGGGAGTAAAGATCATCGATGAAAAAGCGTTTCGGCGGATGCTGGAGTCGTCATCCTGAGCGAAAACGCCAGTCCGGCTCGGACCGAGGGACCTCGCGATTGTCCTTTCGAACTTTTGCGAGGTCCCCGCGTCCGCTCGGGATGACTCGTCGTTTTTTAGCTGTACGGTTTGAATGATCCGATGCGATCGCAGGTGCCCCGTTGGCGTTGGTGGATTCATTTCGTACTGATCGGCGGCTATTTCTTTCCGGGACTAATACAGGGCCTTTATTTTACTCCACGCCATCCATTGCTGAGGCACAGTGGCCAGGGCTTGCTCATTGTTTGCGGACTTAACTTGGTCATCTTTACCATTGTCTTTCTCCTCGGCTGACTTGCTTCGCGCGCGACCACCGATGAATTGCTGCTGCGGTGGCGACCGGGGTGGTGGGTGGTGCCGCTGGGTGTCGTTTATTCGATCGCGATTCGGCTTGGTCTGGCCGTGATCAGTTTCATCGTGGTCCTCTTTCTCCTGATCACGCAATTGGTGAACGTGGAATCGTTGCGCAACTTTGCTTGCAGAACCCTCCAAGGATCGATCGGCTCATCGACGTCGGCGCGTTACGGACGAATCGCGCTTACTATTGGCTGTCTCTAAGTCTGGTCAGCTTCGTTACCGCAGGCTTACGCGAGGAATTGTGGCGCGCGGCCACGCTGGCGGGAATGCGCGCCCTCTGGCCGGGCGCATTTATGTCCCGCACCGGCGAGAGCATTGCCATCGTCTGAATCGGGGTCGCGTTTGGCGGTGCTCATTTGCCGATAGGCGCCCTTGCCGCCGTCGCCGCCGGTCTGATCGGCATTTTCCTCGGCATCATCTTAATCATCCACCGATCGATTTGGCCGGCGGTCATTGCCCGCGGTTTATTCGACGCAACCACTTTTGCGCTGCTGCCACTCATCGCAAACAAGTTCCCGCAGCTGCGTCCCTAGGCGGACTACGGTGGCGCTTTCTGCAGCCTTAGCGGCAGCGCCTGATTCATGCTCGGTTGTGCGATCACGGGCGGCCGTTGACTGGCCGGATGAAAATCCGCCCGGATGTTGAATGTCATTCTCTCGTCGCCGCGTATTACCGTGACGGGCACGCTCTCGCCCGCAGTAAGGAAAAACGATGCGTCGATAATATCGTCAGGCTGATGGATTTCCCTGTTTCCAACTTGGAGCAAGATGTCCCCCGGCTGAATGCCTGAGTTTGCCGCCGGCGTGTTGTCGAGAATGTCGGTCACTTCTGCATAGGAGCCGCCCTTCCCCTCCAACGCCTGCATCAACGTTGCGCCGATCCAGCCATGCCGCACTTCGCCATAGCGGAGAAAATCGCTGCGGATTTTTTCCGCGGCTTCGATCGGCAGAGCGTAACAGGACGAATTGTTTTCCAAAGTGAAGGCAACCATGCCCACGACTTCGCCCTTCATGTTCAGGAGCGGCGCGCCCGCTTCCCCGCGCTGGGTCGCTACGTTTACCCGCAGATGCGTAGTGTGAAAATAGTAGCCGAGGTATTTTCGATCAAAACCACCGACCAACCCCAGGCTGGGAGTCTCCGGCAAATCCAGGGGGTAACCGATGGCAACAACCGGTGTGGTCACCTCCATATTTTGAGATTTGCCAATGGGTAACGCCGGCGATGTGGTGTCGACTTTCAGAATGGCGACGCCGCTCCGAACATCGGTTACGAGCTGTCGTGCCGGCAGCTTCTTCCCTTCGAATTCAACACTAAAATTGTTCCCTTCCCCGCCAACGGAATAGGCCGTGTAAATCGTTCCGGTGGGGTCGATAAAAAAACCGGTGCCGGAAAGCTCGCTGTGTTCGTCGTCACCATGAATTTTCACTACCGCCTTCTTGCAACGATCGAAAATATCTTTGACCTCGCGACCAATGCTGGAGGCCGATTGATCCTCAGCCCAGACCGAAGGGGCGACGGCAAAAATGAGGAGAAAGAGCCAACCCATCACGAATTTCCCCGCCCAAACCGCTGTTGGGCGATGCTTAGAACCGCAACGACGACTCATAACTCACAGGCATGCTGTCCAGCACATAACGCGGAGGCGTAGCCGTCCGGTGAGTCGAGAGATGCGAACGTGGTTGAGTTACGGTGATGCGAGTGGAGACCGGCGAAGCCAGACTCCAGCCACCATCGGTCGCGCTTTGGGCTGGAACAATAGGGGCAATGTGGGCGACGTTCGGACTTGGCGGGGTCTGATAAATTTTGAGCGAGATCACGGCCGCGCAAAGCAGCACCGCCGTCGCTGCCACCGGGTAAGACGCAAGGCGCGCAACGTTGAGGCTCATCATGAAATCCTGCGCCCGGCCGAGCGCGATTTTCCAGAGCGGTTGGCGGAGCAATTCATCGCGTTGCCGCCGATGAAATTCGTGCAGGAAATTCTCGAAATAGCCAGGGGGCGGCTGCTCGTATTTTTTCAACCGCAATAGCCGGCCAATTTCGTTGTCGTCGAACTCGTCCATCATCTTTTGTCTTTACGTCACCGGATTCTTGCGAAATTCGTCCAGATAATTTTGCAACTGCCGGTTCGCATAGAAGAGCCGTGAACGTACCGTTCCTTCAGAAACGTTCAAGATTTTACTTATCTCAGCATGGGGCATTCCCTGAATATGGAACATAGTCACAACGGCTCTGTGTTCATCAGACAGTTTCATCATGGCCTCGTTCAATCTTCGCTGGAGCTCGGACAGGTCGGCCTCCCGCACCGGACTGCTGGTCTGGGTGAGTTCGAGAAATTCCTTATCGTTCTGAATGCTCGCGTCCACGTCGTCAAGACTGAGGTGAAAACGGCGGCCGCGTTTCTTTAGAAAATTCAGCGTCATGTTCACCGCGATGGAATGGATCCAGGTGTAGAAGGAGGATTTGCCGCGGAAACCGCGGATCGATTTGTAGGCTTTGGAAAAAATATCCTGGAGGAGATCGTTCGTGTCCTCGTGATTCGAGGTCATGTTGTAGACCAGCCCGTAAAGGCGCGGGGTGTATTTCACCACCAGCTGGTCGAACGCACCGGCATCGCCATCCTGCGTGCGCGCGACCAGCTGCTGGTCTTCATCCGTTCGTGGCTGGTCCATGGCCCGTTTCCTTCTCTTAACATTCGGACCGGGAACGGACGACAACAAATCAGAGATTCGACGCGGCGCAGCGAGGACGGAATTCATTTTTTCAACTGAGGACGCGTTAGCTCCTGCGATCGCGCACGGAGAGAAGCCAGAGCAAATTGCCGAGCGCGGCGATGAAGGCGGCGACATAGGTGAGGGCGGCGGCGTTGAGCACACTGTTAACGCCCGCGACCTCAGCGCCGGGCTGCACAATCCCCATCTGCTGCAAAATAATTTTGGCGCGCCTCGAAGCATCAAACTCCACCGGAAGCGTGATTAACTGAAAGACCAGCAGAATGGCGTAACAATAAATGCCGAGCGTGATCAGACCGGTGATGTGAAAAAATAGTCCGCCGATTATTATGAATGGCAGCATCTGCGACGCCGCCATCGTCAATGGCACGACCGCCATACGTGCTTTCAAGGGCGCGTAAGATTTTGCATGTTGGATGGCGTGCCCGGTTTCGTGCGCGGCAATCCCGAGGGACGCGACCGAAGGGGTGTTGTAAACGTTGCTGGAGAGGCAAAGCCTTTTCTTGGTCGGATCGTAATGATCGCCCAGAAAATCGTTCGTCTCGACCACCTCCACATCGTGAATTTGCGCCGCCTCCAAAATCTCCCGCGCGCATTCCGCGCCGGTGATGTTGGAGCTCGCGCGCACCTTACTCCAGCGTCCAAACGCGCTGGTGACGCGAATCTGTGCCCAAATGCCGATAATCAAAGGCACCCCAATGTAAAGCAACCAGTGACTTCCGCCGTATCCAATTGGGTAGAACATGCCTGTCTTAAGTGTGTCTGCTAGTTAGACGCCGGCGCGATCGCTTCGTTCATTTCGTTCCGCGCTCGTCATCCCGAGCGAATCGAGGGATCCCGCCGCGCAAGCTTTAAGGTAACTTCATCGGGATCCCTCGACTAGACTCGGTGTGACCGTTTGTTGGGCTCCTTAAATTTCTAGCTGTTTCGGAAACTTCGAGAGTATTCGACAGCCATCTTTTTCCACAATCACCACATCTTCAATCCGCGCTCCGCCGATTCCCGGATAATACAACCCGGGCTCCACCGTGAGACATTGTCCCGCTTTCAACACCACCTTTTGCAGACGGGGATATTCGTGAATTTCGAGCCCAAGACCGTGCCCGGTTCCGTGAAAAAATCCGACCCGGCGCCCATTACGCACTTCCGTCGGAAAGCCACGCCGTTCGAATAGCTCGGTGATCGCCTGGTGAATGCTCATTCCGTCCACCCCCGCTTTGATTCGTTTTAAGGCCAACGCCTGCCCAGCCTTGACCGTTTCCCAAAGTTTGCGCTGCTGCTGGCTGGCGCGACCGCGCACCACCGTTCGTGTCATGTCACCCCAGTAGCCGGTCTTTCCGTCGCGCGGGAAAATATCGAGAATGATCAACCTATCGGCGCGAAGCGGTCCGAACCCGCGTTCGTGTGGATCGCAGGCCTGATCGCCGCCGGCCACGATCGTGTTTGTCGGTACACCCCCGGCACGCAAAATTGCGCTGTCTATTTCCGCGCGCAGAATTTCCGAAGTCAACGTCTTGCCAGACCACTTCAATTTTTTCCCCGCGCCCGGCTTTGACGCCTTCAGGATTTCCATGCCCCGTTTCATCCCCTTTTCCGTCATTCGTAAGGCGCGCTCCAGCAGCCGAATTTCCTCCGCTGTTTTCTTCTCCCGCGCGGGCCAGAAAAGCCCGTTGCTCGTTTCCAGTGCGATTCCGTTTCGCTTAATCTCGTTAGCGAACCCCAGCGGGAAATTAGCTGGCACAAGAGCGCGCTTTACTCCACGTTTCGTTAGAAAATGCGCCAGCACTTTTTCGTAGGGGGGCGCCTTCTTGGCCTTGCCCTGCACTTCGCGTTCGAGCTGGTTGAACATGACAAACTCGTCCGCCTTCGCATTCTTCTTCGCTCGATCGATCTCCAGATCGCTCAGGACCAGGGTGCGTTTCCCTTTTTGCTGAAGAAAAATAAACGGATCGCCGATGAAAATCCGCGTCGCGTAAAGCATGTCCGCGTCAGTGTCGCTGGGCGCGACAATCAAGCGCGCTAATCCGGGTTTTATTGCCATGCTACGAGGTTATGCGCTTCGCCGACTTTGTCATCCCAAGCGCAGCCGAGGGATCCCGCAGAAGTTATCTTAAAGGTTTCGCCTCGGAATCGCTCGGTCCGAGTCGGACGGGCGTTTTCGCTCGGGATGAGGAAGCTTGCGTTACGTCCTCCGCACTTCCAGTTGCCGCCGTAGAATCCAGTGCAACAACCCGAGCAGCGCAAGGCTCGATCCGATCAAGACGATGGTGTTGAAGACGAACACATCCACCTTCATCCCGAAATACTGCTTGTACTGGCCGAAAAACACATTCGGTTTCCCCCCACTGCGATAATCGCTTTGTTCCATCTCCGCGTTCGAAATCAAATCGGACACTTTTTGGTTTAGATAAAGTGTCTCCGCCGTTACCGGACCATTGGCATCCTTGAATTGGCTGCGATCAAACGGCTGCTTGCCATCTAGTACCTGATCAATCACCCCGAGATATCGATCCAAATCGTCCGGCGTTTTTGCCTCCAGGCCCGACAACATCGCCAATGTATCTTTTAAATCATTCAAGCGCCTTCTTGATTCTGGCCGAGTATCATGACGAGCCACGATCCGATCGATCTCGCGCTGGGTTCGGTCCTGGCGGCGCGTCACCGGATTCAATTTGGCCTGCGCCACAATCATCTCTTCGTAGGACCAGCGCATGGCGATGAACTGGCAAATGAATGGCACCTGCAATTTGCTGTCCATTTTCTTATTTTGTTCCTTGTTCGGATGCTCGGAAAACCAGCGCGTAAAAGTGTAGACGAGCGCGAGGTTGCGGTTCATGTCTTCATATTTAATGAGCGCTCCACCCATGATGATCTGCGGAATCAGAACCAGCGGCACGATGTTAGCCGCGGTCTTGGGATCGGAAACGAGAGAGGAAACCACCAGGCCGAGGGCGACCCCCCCCATCGCCGTGATGAAGACGATTCCGAGGTAAATCCAAAACATCCCGCGGATTTCGAGAATGTAATTGCCGATAAAGACAAAGAGAACGCATTGCAACAGCGCGAAGACGCCCAGAGAAGTCGTTTTCGCGAAAATATAATAAGGCAGCCTGACATTGAGATTGCGCTCTCGCTGCAGGACGACTCGATCGCGAATGATGTCGTCGGCGCTATTGGTTAACCCGAGGAACATCGCGACGATCAGAGTGAGAAAGAGAAACGTCGGGATGTGATAGGCGGAGGCGAAGTCGTAGGTGCCGCTGTCGGAGTAGCGCAACAAACTTGCGATTAGAAAGGCCAGTACCGGCGCGACCCCAATGGTGATGACAAGATTGCCGCGGTTGCGCAGTTTGCTGATAAAGGCCCTTTTTAGGAGCGTGCGCAATTGTGTCCATTCGTCGTGCCAGCGGAACGGCACCCGTTTTTTCCTTTGCGGCGGCGCGCTCGGCAACGGCGCCACCGGCTCCTTGCGCAGGGAAACCTGCTTAACATCCTGGATCAGCCGGAACGCTTCATATTTGTCCCGCCAGAATTCCGGTGCGTAACGCCGCGCCGGTATCAATTGGCCGCGATTGTTCTCCTCGTAAATAATGTCGCCACTCAGGTCGCGCAACGGGGTTTCCAAGACATCGAAAATAAATTCTGGTCGGGTCGTTCCGCAGGCCGCGCAGGCTCCCAGGTCAGCGCCGAATTGGTGCTGGTGTTCTGCTTCCGCGAAATAACGCAGCATCTCAGTCGGGGTCCCGAAAAAGACCAGCCGCCCGCCCTTGTCGAGCAGAATGGCTTTGTGAAACATCTGGAAAAGTT
>Ga0209474_10005177_pt1 | contig 11145 bp, 10 predicted proteins | sample GraSoiAngelo_145_FD_185902 | JGI IMG/M metagenome (GOLD analysis project Ga0209474, IMG submission 185902) | Grasslands soil microbial communities from the Angelo Coastal Reserve, California, USA - 14_1009_05_20cm (SPAdes) (version 2) | ecosystem: Environmental > Terrestrial > Soil > Grasslands... | reverse complement strand
GCCGGTTAGGTACGCACCCATGTCGGCAAATTTTGTCACTGCGATCAGAAACAGAACATAGAATTGCCCGGTCAATTGGCCTGTGCTCGAACGTGGCGTTAGATAGACAATTTTGGTGATGAAATTAAAAAGCCAAAGCACATAGAGCAGACCGAACAAAGTATAAGCCATTGTCTGCAGCGGCTCGTCATGGCGAAGCCGAGCAAACATTTGTCGACCGAAGACGGTCAGCAAAAAAAACAACAGGACGGCAACTTCGAAGTCATACGAATGTGCCGGTCCGATCTTGGAAAAGTAATAAAAACTGCCGGCTAGCAGAACGGCGCCGCAAATCATTCCCGTGATTTTGAAATTGGGCAGGCCTTTGTGATCGAGCATTAGGTAGAATTCCAATAGCCCGATCAATCCGAACAGGCTGATCAGCAGCCAAAAAAGAATCTCGTAACCGGAGAACATGATCAGCAGAGCGATTGTCCAAAGCGCGATCGTGCTGATGAACCGCAGAATGAAAGTGGAGCGCGGCGTGATTATGTTCGACTCGGTTTGCTCCAGCGTTGAAGACATGCACTTGCATCATCTCGGAGGAACGAATCAGGCGCAAGCGCAGACGTGCCGCGTATCAGCGCAATACGACTCAACCGCGACCGGTGGAACGCGTTTCCCTCGGCCTGGGTAGTGTCGCCGCAGCGAAGGTCGATTCCTTGAGCACGCTCCAATACGCGCAACCTTGCCGGAGCACGCGCAAATTCCCCAGCCAGTTTTGGCTAAGCGCGTAACGAGCGCCTCGGACTTATTCCGGCGTGGGCGATGGAGTTTGCAACGTAGCCACAGGAGATGCAGTTGGCGAACTAGCCCCTACCGGAGGAGACGAAGCTGGCGAGGCAGCGTCTAGCGCAGAAGGTGTGGTTGGTGAAGTTGGCGCCGCATCCTGGACTGCAGGAGACACCGCCGCTCCCGCCATCCATGCTTTCTGTGCTTGTTGGAACTTATACTGTTTTTGGCTCTGCGATTGCTGCTGCGCACCCTGTCTCTGAAGTCGCTCTCGCGTCATCCTGTCTTTTTCAGCTTTTGCAGCGTTTAGCTGCGAGGGGTCGGTAATTCGGGCCTGAATCTGGGCGCGAAACTCTTGCATTCTCCTGTCTCTTTCAGCTTTGGCCTCCGCTGCGTCGCGAACGACGTCCTGCGACTGAGCATCGGGAGGAATCGTCTGGATGTTGGCCCTGGATTTTTCGTTTTCGGCCAGCGCTCTCACTCTTTCATCCAACGCATTAACTTTTTCATCCAACGCATTCAGTCTTTCAATTAACGCGTCCTCGCGTGTATCCAGTTCCACTTTCCGCTGGGCAAGTTGTTGTTCGGCGACTGCATCTTGTTTTTGGCAAGAACAAATCATCGCGAGAGAGATGACCATCGGAAGGATAAAAATTTTTTTCATATCAAGACGTAAACTGGGATGTTAGCTAATTCGGCAAGGAAAATGGAAGGCCAAGAGCCAGTCAAATGAAACCTGCTCGCAAAGGCGAAGCGTCGTTATGCTTTTCACGCCAATTTTTCCGACCGTTTGAAGACCTGCTTCCACGCGACCAAGCCGATGCTATCGAGGAACGGAAAAGGTGAAGGCGTTCGCCGCAGGGGCGAACGCCTTTCCAATTCACCTCGGTGCCTGGCACACAAGGCCACTCTATTCGGAGTCTTACGGTTTGGTGGCAACTACTTGCGGTGCAGGCTTGCTCACTTCGAGCTGCGCGCTCACTTTTTGGATTTGCGCGGCCTGTTCTTTGAGTTGGGCCGTCAGAACCTCCATCCCTTGCTGTTGCTGCGCGACAGTGACTTCCAAGTTCTGCACTTTTTTGTGCTCTTTGAGGAATTCGTTGAGCAACATCGCGTTGACCTGCTCGTAACGCACGGTCGAGATTTCACCATCCTTGTGCTGCACCACGAGGTCGGGATTCACTGTGGCCACCTCCTCGGCAATCAAACCGTATTGGGTCCTGCCGTTCTTATCGGCGTTGTATTTGAAGGTCACCGGCTTGAGCGCCAGAATGGCTTCGCTGGCCTTGTCCATCGGTTGAATGTCGTGTTTGAAGCGCCGGGACGACGCGGAGATGCCCACGACGTTAAATTGATCGACAAATACTGCTTCTTGGGTGCCAACGTCGCTAACCGGTTGATCGAAGATGCTGCCGATGAAGCAGGTGTTATCGAGGGTAGCAAAAGGACCTGCACCAGGTACGTTGATCGCGATGCAGTTATTGACGCTTGCCCCCAAACCGGTGCCGGCCTCGTCACCGACAGCGACGTTATTATTACCGTCTACGTTGGCATCGAGTGCGTCATCACCGATCGCTGTGTTAAAGGACCCTGTCGTGTTGAAGAACATGGCGTCATCGCCCATCGCATTATTTTGGCTGCCGGTACTGTTCAGGAGCGCGTTGCGCCCATGCGCGTTATTGAAGAATCCGCTGACATTGTTAAACAGCGCGAATGCACCGACTGCGTTGTTATCCGCTCCATCGCTATTATTTAATAGCGCGCCCGCGCCGACGGCGGTATTAGTGCCGCCATTGTCGACAAGCAGCGCTGCCGCGCCTACGCCAGTGTCAAAGTTGGCGTCGCTTAAGGATAGGACTGACAAGAAGCCAAAGGCCGAATTGTATAGACCGGTGGTGAGGCTCCCGAGGGCGCCTTGCCCGTCCGCTGTGTTGCTTGTGGGGACAGAACCTGGATCTGGTGTGTCTGTGGCGCTTTGCACCTGTTGGCAAAGCCCAAAGCACACAAGCGCAGACAGGACCGTCCCAAATATAATTTTCCGAATTTTCATAATTTAATTTTCCTTCATTGTTTTTGGCCTTTCCTGAATTATCCCTGCCGCGCCGCCTGCTCGCGAAATAGTTTCGGAGGAACCCCGCACCCGCGGGACGAAGCTGGTACCATCGCGTCTCATTTCTGGCCGTTTAATCATTTCCTTCGCAGGCGTTGTGTCAGAAATCCCGACGAGGTGTCAAGGAAAAACTAGAAAATGCGGCAGGAAGCCGATGGTGTAGGAAAACCTTCGAGGGGAGAACGCTTCGTTGCAGCCCCTGTAACGACTAGCTACCCATGCAGTCGCTGAACAATTGACGCATCCGCTGCCTGACACGCTGTCGCCCTATAAATTTTGTTTCATGCGTTCCTGATTCGCCTAATCTTCTGTCATGCAGAAAACGATGCAGGCCGTCGTGAAGGCGAAAGCCGAGCCGGGGCTGTGGATCGAGGAAGTGCCCGTCCCTGAAGTGCGTGGCGATGACGTGCTTATTCGAGTCTTGAAAACCTCGATCTGCGGAACTGATGTTCACATTTACAACTGGGACGCGTGGGCGCAGAAAACGATCCCTGTTCCCATGACGATCGGCCATGAGTTCGTCGGCGTTGTCGACGATGTAGGCGATCATGTGAAAGGATTCGCAAAGGGCGATCTCGTGGTAGGGGAGGGACACATCACGTGTGGACATTGTCGCAATTGCCTCGCGGGACGGCGTCACCTTTGCCCCAACACACAGGGCGTGGGCGTGAATCGCCCCGGCGCATGGGCGGAATTTGTAGCGATCCCACAGGACAACTGCTGGCACGCAGATCCCTCGATCTCACTCGATGTGCTTTCTTGCTTCGATCCGATGGGCAACGCCGTCCACACGGCGCTCTCGTTCGATCTGGTCGGTGAAGATGTGCTCATCACCGGCGCGGGACCAATCGGCTGCATGGCGATCCCTGTTTGCAAACGAGCCGGCGCGCGTCACATCGTGATTACAGACGTCAATCCGTATCGTCTGGATCTCGCGCGCAAAATGGGAGCGGATCTGGCGTTGGATGTGCGTACGGAAAAGGTCGCCGATGCGATGCAAAAGCTGGGGATGAAAGAAGGATTCGATGTGGCGCTGGAGATGTCCGGCAATCCAAAAGCGTTCGCCGACATTTTGCCGAACATATTTCACGGCGGGAAGATCGCGCTGCTAGGCATCATGCCCGGTAGCGCCGCGATTGATTGGAACCTGGTGGTCTTCAATCAGCTCACTATTAAAGGGATTTATGGCCGCGAAATGTACGAGACCTGGTACAAAATGACCGCGATGATCCAATCCGGTCTCGACATCTCACCGGTGATTACCCACCGCTTCCCCTACACAGAATTCAAGGAAGCCATCGAGCTGATGAAATCAGGCAACTCCGGCAAGATCGTACTCAATTGGGACGAACGCTGAATCCCTGTCCACGGATTACGCGGATATCGCGGATATTTCCGGGTAGCGCACGCGTCTCGCGTGTTGGCGATGGCGTCTCGCCATCGCGAACCTTTCTAGCGTTCTCCGATGATCCCGATGTCATTTTAAGAAAAGCTTGTTTCGGCGCGACGCCGAAACCAACACGCGAGACGAGTGCGATACCCAAATTTGCTACCGCAACGCGGCCGCTTGTTCATGGCGACCTTCCAGTTCAAGCACCATTCGCTTAATGTGCCTGTAGTCCTGGTGGCGACTCAGGAATTGCAAACTTTCTTGCGGATCGCCCCATTGTAGAATCTGGATGGTTTCCTGGCGAGCGCCCCAAGAATTCATTTCATGTTGATTCGGCATGTATAGATCAATCGTGTTGCGGCCAGCGAGAGCCCAGCCGTAATCGTCAACGCGATAAATTTGTCCAGTGGAGACCAGTCGGAAGGCCGTGCCCGCCGGCCAGCGTGACCAATCAGCTGCAGCGCTGCCGATACGCGGTTTGGCGACCACAACGGCGCGCTTTACGCTGCGCGTTGTTTTCGCCCCGCGTTTTGTTGTGCGCGTGACTGTTCGCTTTTCTTCAATCGAGAATGGTTGGAGCTGTGGTGAAAACGAATCGGTCTCGTCCACGGGCATAGCGCGGGGCACACCATCAACGGGAATCGCGCGCCGCGTTACTTCGGCTCGGTGGATAGGTGGGCCAGCTGCCTGCAATTCCCCGCCCAGAGCATTGTGATTGCCGTACTCGCGGTGGTCTGACTCAGTGTGCGTGTACGCTGTCGTGCGGACATGTTGAAAATCCGTTTTCGCCAGCGGCGACTCGTAAGGAGGCAGCGCATGGTGACTTGTCCCGCAACCACTGAGCAGAATGATGGCGATAAAAGCCGCAAGAATGGCCCAGGCAAGATTTCGACATTCAGCGTAGGTCAAGGCGAAACACCGGGAAACTTATTAACAGTTATTCACAAGGCGCGCAAGTCCCTATTTAAGATGTTTTTGCTGGGAGGTTACGACTGCGCCTCAAAACCTGGCACCGACAATGGGGATAAGTCGAAGCTGCAATTTCCTTGTCATTCGACATTCCTGCTTCGCTATTTAATGACTTGCGAATTCCCTTTGGCTCGCCCTCTGGGCTGCCGTCCATGTCGTTCGCGTCCCAGCGGCTCTATTCTGCGGCTTTGTGTTTGTTTTCCGCCCATTCGAAATCTGTGTAATCTGTGGACTCTATGGTTTCCGAATTCGAAAATCAGGTCGTTCAAACTCTCGAAGAAATTAAATCGCAAGGTCTTTTCAAAACCGAGCGTGTCATCACGAGTCCGCAGGACGCGCACATTGCGATCATGGGCGGCAATCGCGTGCTCAACATGTGCGCCAACAATTATCTAGGGCTGGCAGATCATCCCGCGCTGATCGCTGCCGCCAAAGAGGCTCTCGAAACGCACGGATTTGGGATGGCGAGTGTGCGTTTTATTTGTGGCACGCAGGACATTCATAAGGAACTCGAAGCAGCGCTTACCAAATTCCTGGGCACTGAAGATACGATTCTTTACCCATCCTGTTTCGATGCAAACGGCGGCTTGTTCGAGACACTGCTCACCGACAAGGACGCCGTGATCAGCGATGAATTGAATCACGCCAGCATCATCGATGGTATCCGGCTCTGCAAAGCGCAACGCTTTCGGTACAAGCACAACGACATGGCCGATCTAGAAGCCCAACTCCGCGCTGCAAAGGATGCGCGTTTTCGACTCATCGCCACGGACGGCTGTTTCTCGATGGACGGAACCATTGCCGATCTCAAGTCAATTGTTGAGCTCGCGGAGAAATGCGACGCACTCACGATGATGGACGACGCGCACGCGACCGGATTTCTCGGCAAGACAGGACGAGGTACACACGAATATCGCGGTGTGATGGGCAAAATGGACATCATCACTGGCACACTTGGCAAGGCGCTCGGTGGCGCGAGCGGCGGTTTTACCAGCGGTCGCAAAGAAATTGTCGGCCTGTTAAGGCAACGCTCGCGTCCCTATTTGTTTTCCAACACGATCGCACCCCCGGTGGTCGCGGCGTCACTGAAGGCGCTCGAGCTGCTCAGCGCATCCACTGAACTGCGCGACAAGCTTGAAGAAAACACGACATATTTCCGCGCAGCCTTGACGGAACGTGGCCTGACGATAAAGCCTGGCGTTCACCCTATTGTCCCGATCATGATTGGCGACGCAGCTAAATCACAAAAGTTCGCCAGTCGAATGCTTGAGAAAGGCGTTTACGTCATCGGCTTTTTTTACCCGGTCGTTCCGCATGGCACCGCGCGGATCCGCACACAAGTGTCAGCAGCGCATTCGCGCGAAGATTTGGAATTCGCGGTGAACGCCTTTGCCGAAGTGAACGAAGAATTGAAATAGCGGTAAAGGGGCATGCCTACAAAGGCGGATCGGCTTCTCCGAAGACGATGGTGAAAGCAGTCGCCGAAGGCGCAGTATAAAGTCCGCGGAATCGCGCAAATAGAAGTTAGGCGGCAGAGCCGCGGATATTTGCCAACGCGTTGAGGACAACGCGTTCCACCTTTGCGCACTGCTAGCGAAATTCCAATCGTCTTCGAATAAAGTAGCGCGTTGCCATGCGCGGAGCAGATTATGGGGTGCATAAGGTTGCCGACACCACCGTGGATTGGAAGAGCCTTCGCGAGGATTTCCCGATCCTCCGCGAACAGGCGCATGGCCATCCTCTGATCTATTTTGATAGCGCGGCGACCTCACAGAAGCCGCGCGCGGTGATCGAGGCGCTTCGGAATTTTTATGAACATGAGAACGCAAATGTCCATCGTGGACTCCATACCCTGAGTTCACGCGCGACAGAAGCTTACGAAAAGGCGCGGAAACGTGTAGCGGAATATATCGGTGCCCCGAGTGCAGATGAAATCATCTTCACACGTGGGACCACTGAGAGCATCAATCTGGTAGCCCAGGCATGGGGCGGAAAATTTATCCGCGAAGGAGATGTCATTCTCCTGACAGAAATGGAGCACCACAGCAATCTTGTGCCGTGGCAATTGTTAGCGGAACGAACAGGAGCGCGGCTGCGCTTCGTGCCGGTTCTCGATGATGGGACTTTGGATCTCGCACACCTTCCCAAATTACTTACGCAGGAGGTGAAACTGTTTGCCTTTACACACATTTCGAATTCCCTGGGCACAATTAATCCTGTCGCCGAGTTGTGTGAGAAAGCGCACGCCGTAGGCGCCCTTGCGCTCGTGGATGCGGCGCAGAGCGTGGGACACTTGACGCTCAACGTTGGCGAGTTGGGCTGCGATTTCATGGCGTTCTCCGGCCACAAGATGTGTGGACCGACCGGGATCGGCGCTCTTTATGCGCGAAAGGAGATTTTAGATTCCATACCGCCCTGGCACGGCGGTGGTGAAATGATTGTGAGTGTCGCTTTGGAAAAGAGCACGTTTAAGAAAGCGCCGCATCGATTTGAAGCTGGCACGCCAAATATCGCGGGGGCCATCGGTCTCGCTGCGGCGATTGATTATCTTAATGGAATCGGGCGCGCAGCAATTTTCCAACATGACTTGCAACTGGCGCGCTATGCATGCGATCGCCTGACCGAATTGCCACGGACGCGCGTTTTTGGACCAGCCGAGGAGCGTGGCGCCCTGGTTGGATTTGTGATGGATGCGACGCATCCGCATGATCTCACCACGTTCGCCGACCAATACGGACTGGCGTTAAGAGGCGGGCATCATTGCAACCAGCCGTTAATGCGGCGATTTGGTGTGTCGGGGACGACGCGCGCCAGTTTCTATTTCTACAACACGAAAGAGGAAATAGATCGGATGATTGAAATCCTGCACAAGGCTGCGCGTTTCTTTAAATGATGTGCGTCGTTTCCTGTCATTCTGAGCGCAGCGAAGAATCTCGGATCAGTCGGTCGGCCAGGGCGCCAAGGACCAGCCAGAGATGTTTCGCTTCGCTCAACATGACAAATAGCGTACGCGATGCTGTGCGACCCAAAACGCTAAACAGGTAATTCATGGAAATCGAAGAGCTATATCAGGAAGTCATTCTCGATCATTCGCGCCGGCCGCGGAATTTCGGTGAGCTGCCTGATGCCGCGGTGCTAGTACATGGTGACAACCCGGCTTGCGGCGATGAAATTCATCTCGCTGTTAAATTTGATGCCGGCGGTGGCTTGGAGGACATCAAGTTTACTGGGAGCGGATGCGCGATCAGCCAGGCATCAGCGTCTTTGATGACGATGAAACTCAAGGGAAAAAGTCGCTCGGAAGCGATGGAAATGCTTCGCGCCTTCCACGATCTCGTCACAAATGACGCAGGGGAAGCGCCCAAAGCGCTGGGTGATCTCCGTGTTATGAAAGGCGTGCAACATTTTCCGCAACGGGTCAAATGCGCAATGCTCCCGTGGCGAGCAGTGGAACAGGCGTTTGAGCAGGGCGCCGGCGAAACGACAGTTTCAACTGAACCGACGTAATCGCACGAGGAACGCATGCTTTATATGATCATCGAACGCTTCAAAGACCCGCCTGCGATTTATCGGCGTCTGCGCGAAAAAGGCCGGATGATGCCCGAAGGACTCGAGTACGTTTCGAGCTGGATTGCTGTCGATCGGAAAATTTGCTGGCAACTGATGCGCACCGAAGACGAGTCGCTCTTCCAGCGCTGGATCGACAATTGGAAAGACTTGGTGGATTTCGAAATCGTTCCCGTTCGTACATCAGCCGAAGTGCGAGAAATAATGGAAAAACAACTGTAGAGGAAGCCGTCGGTTTCCCGTCGGAACTACATCCGAAACCTGCGCGCTAACCCTCGTGCAGGGCGATACTGGCGCCCACCCAGGTTTTGTCGATGTTGAAATCGACACCCATCATCTTGCTCTGACTCATTCGGACAAGATTGTTGACCAATGTTGGATCGCGGTCGCTCTCCGGCCAAACAAACATCATGCGGATTTCGGCCTTTGATTTCTGGCCATCAACCGTTGGCACAAACGCAGCGTAGTCGACTTTCCTCTGCAAAATCCATTCGTGCGGATTCTTTAGAGCAGCGGTTTTTTCGCGTGTTGGCTCCATCTCCACGCCGTGACCGGCAAACGAGTAGAGCGGTTTCAAAACGTAATTATCGATCTTTTCGCCGACTGGGAATTCGTCGGCAAAAAACGCTGGCGATGTGTGTTCAGTCTTTAGGAACGGCAGTGAATGTTTGCTGATCCGGAAGTACCAATTCGGATGACCGACCCATGTGACGTCGAGATCATCTTGAAACCGGAATGGCAGATTCAAATCGGGTCTCTGAGTTAGCTCATCGAAAATTACCCGGTTGTAAATCCGCTCAATCCGCACTTCACGTCCATCGCGATCGTAAAATAATTGGCGACCGCGCTTCTTGATTTTCGTCACGCAAACCGGGCAGATACCGAGAAGGGTTTCCGTAGCAGCGAAATCGATCCGTGTTTTTTGCTTTTCCGGCTCGATCTCAAGCAGGACGACATTTTCTGGAGCCGAATCGGCGATAATTGTGCGTCGCAATAGATGGAGATATGCCTCGTCTTTGATTCCGCCGAACGAGGAAGTCCAGTTGCGTGGAATCGCCGGATACGCCTTGCGAATGCAGCCCAGCAACAGTAACTGAAATCCGAACAAGCTCGGGAAGGCTTGCAATTCAATTAACCGTGGGACAAGGCGGTTTCCTTCTTCGCAAATCGCGAAATCGACCACGAGAAAATTGGGATGTGCCGATTCATTTGGAACTTCTAGTCCGTTCGGAACCGCCGGAGCCGCGTGCCTTGCGAATTCTGATGTACGTGTGAGACCAACGATCGCATTTGCTGCGCGCGTTACTTCATCGGTGAAATCGCGCGTCAAAAAGATCGGCGTTTCCGAGATCCGAAAATCTGCCGGCCATTTTTCGGTTTGGTTTACGCAGCGCACCAGCGCCGCGTATTTCTCTGGCGTGAAGTCGGCGTTAAATCGGGAGCGAAGCTGCGGATCCACGATTACGATCCGCAGGCGCTACTCGCCATTTGACTGTTCAATCACGCTGTTGATGTGGAGCGGGCCTAGGATTGCCGTAGTGCCTTCATCGTCCACGACGACGACACGATTGCCGCGTGGCGTAATAAAGGCATGATCGACCGCAGGAACTGAATACTCGTGACCGTCAGATGTGCGAACAGAGAATGGAACAAACGGGACGCGCTGCAGTCGCTTGCGGATCTCGTCAATCATAGGGGCATTATATCAAAAATTCCCCGGCCTTCATCACTTGTTCGCCATCGAACCAGATGTCGAAATCACGGCCTACACAGTCGATATGCGTCCTGGAAATCCAGTTTGCGCCAGTGTGTTCGGCGTAGGGATGTCCAAAAGCGATGTGGACACCTGGGATTTTTTCGTCCTGTAAAATGTGGCCAATAACATGCGTGCACGCCGTGTTCGTGCCGATGGCGAATTCTCCCACGCGATTACTGTTCTCGTCGGTGCTGGTGTATGCGCGAAATTCGTCGCGCAAATCCTTGTTCTCAGACTGCAACGAGCGGATCCGATTATTTTCCACTTCAATGGTAAGCGGGCTGGACTCGAGATCGCCGAAGCGTTCGCAGAGATAATCGCCCACGACACCATCAACGACGAACACTCCGTTAGTGTTCAGCGGCGCGGTGAAAATTTCGCCACCGGGCAAGTTGCCCCATTTGTCGCGCGTGATGATCCCGCTCGTTTTCAGCCACCTCAATTTTGGAGAAAGCTCAGCCTCAAACTCAGTGCCATGCGGCGTTCTGCAGATGATCCGTTCAGCCTTGCGGGCGCGTTCGACCAGGCGCTCACTCAAGTCATCCGCTTTCAAAAAGTCGGCCCGCATGCCTTCGAGCATGA
>Ga0209474_10005176_pt1 | contig 11146 bp, 7 predicted proteins | sample GraSoiAngelo_145_FD_185902 | JGI IMG/M metagenome (GOLD analysis project Ga0209474, IMG submission 185902) | Grasslands soil microbial communities from the Angelo Coastal Reserve, California, USA - 14_1009_05_20cm (SPAdes) (version 2) | ecosystem: Environmental > Terrestrial > Soil > Grasslands ... | reverse complement strand
GGGTTGGCCTTCGCCGACCAGTGAAGATCGAGTTTGGCTGCCAGAGCCAAACGCCACTGCGCAAGTGGAGCGGGCAATATTCGAGTTAAGAAGAAATGCGCCTTATTATCTGCAACGCCACGCGGATGAACGCGTGCGTCGCCTGCGACTGGAATCAGAAGCTTGGTCCACGGCGTGCACACGCGTTCGAGATAAGATGCTTCATTTTCTGTGTAGCGTTCCGGAGTTGGCCGACGTGAAGTAGGGTCTCGTTGTCGGCGGCAACGTCCCGGGACGTGTGGACTACTGATCGACCAATACCGAGAAACGATACCTGGCACCAGTTCCGCACGCATGAAAATTCGGTGATGGGGAGACATGTCATTACTTGGTTTCGTGAAGTACTGAGAGATCGTCGCACAACCGAAAGACGAAAATGCCGTATCCCACACCCGGCGGGTCGCTGCTGCGACCGGCCTGAAACGCGAACGATCGCTGATCCGGACTCACGACAGGATTCGACGCCTTGTGTCCCTCGAACTCGCCGAACCGCGTCATGCGCACGAAGTTTGTCCCATTCGGGTCGAGGCGGAGCCTCCAGATGTCAATGTAGTGTAACGTCTGCCGCTCCGCCGGCCCTTGATCGCGACTCGACTCGACGAGCACCCATTTACCGTCGGACGAGACGCCCTCTGCTTCATTGTATTCGTCGGCAATCTTGCGGTACGTCGAGATCTGGCCAGTACGGAGATCGACGCCCATCACGTCTGCCTTGTTCTCGCGGTAGCATGTGTAAATGAGCTGCGTGTCGTCGAAGCGAAAATCCTGCGCGTCGAGTGTGCAGTCCGGCTGGTGCGCGCGAAGGATCTCCTTCGTGTTCGCGAGGCGCGGCACACCGCCGTCGTACACCACGTCCGCGACGTAGAGGGCCGATTCACCAGGCTGGAACCGATCGGGATACTGCTGGTGCGAGCTCGACCAGGCGATGCGCATCCGCGTCCGTGAAATGGCCACGCCTTCGTCGACCTTGGACTCGAGCGAGGCCGGCGCGCTCGCGCCGTCCGCCTTCATCACCCACATCTCCTCGTCCTCGTACCGCGTGTGTTGGATGTCGCGAAAGGTGCGCGCGCCGATGAGGAGATAATCGCCGTTGGGAAGAAACTGCACGCGGAGAAAGCCGGCGTGCGTGAAGTGTCCGGTGAGCTTGCGCACGAGGTGCGTGCGGAGGTCGATCTCATATGCGTCGCCGAAGCTCTTTCCGATAAACGCTATGCGCTTACCGTCCGGCGACCACGCTGGGCGTTCGCCGAACGCAACCAACTGCGTGATATTTGGCGGCAGATCCTTTTCCGGCGCGCCCGGCTTGCGCGTCTGGCCACCGCCATCGCACGCGGTAATCGCGATAATCGCGAGGCAGGGAAGGACAGTGCGTAGCGTCATCAGGCTGCGGGTTGCAGGCGCGGTGTCTCGAGGGCAGCTCCGAGCGTCACCCACAATGGTGTGCCCGCTTCCCCGCGCAACGGCACGTCGAGTCTCGCGTATATACTCTCGTTGGGCAATGGATCATTGAAGTTTACCGCATGGCCAATCTCGCTATTGCGCGCGACCGACATGCTCTCGTCGTGCAGGCCGCCGACATTCGTGTGTTCATCTACAACTAGATCGTCAGTCCTGCGCCCATTTGAACGTAAAAATCGGCAGAAATTGGCGGACTTGTTCTGACCTGATGTTCTTTACGTTCTCGATCTTTGGGCCGTTTTACCTGAGAAAATTCCCGGCCTGCCTCCCAGCGAAATGCGGCTTCGATTCCCGCTGTCGGCTATTGATCAGGCGCAATCAATTCTCTATGTCGCCACGCGTAGCCGAAACCTGAGTAAATCGTTAATACCACAGTGATCCAAACTAAGATCGGGCCTGCTTGATTCCAAGCACGCACCCACCATGCCGATCCTGCATCGGCAAGGCGCAGTTCGGTTGCTGAGAAGAGAACCAGGAAAAAAATCACGGTAATAATCTGCCAGGAGGTTTTTTGTTTCCCGAGTCGCTCTGCTGGGAGAACGCGCCCCTTGGCGCTAGCCATTAGCCGCAACCCGGTGATTAAAAAATCCCGAGCTACTACCGTCGTTGCCGCCCACGCCGGAATTGCCTTTAACGGCACCAGCGAAATAAATGCTGCCGCCATCATTATTTTGTCCACAAGTGGATCCATCAACTTGCCAAAGTTGGTGATAACTCCGTAGCGCCGGGCAATTTCACCATCGATAAAATCCGTCAGTCCAGCGATCAAAAAAATCACCAGCGCGGATGTGCGCGCATAGTGCCAGGAGGAATTCAGCGCCACTACAAAAAGCAGAGTCAACGCAAGCCGGCTTAAAGTAATTCGGTTCGCCCAGTTCATTCCGTCGTTACACTCGTTACCGGGGCCTGCCCCGCCGTAGCCTTGGCGAAGGCGGGCCGTTTCCAAATCGGCACTTTTTGCTTCAACTCCTCTACGACCCATTGACTGGCTAAAAATCCCTCTTTCCGATGGCAACTACAAACCCGCACGAATAACGATGGTTCCCCAACAGGGATAAATCCAATTCGGTGATGGATGATAACGAGGGTAAGCCCGAATTTTTCCAGAACCTGCGCGGCAATTCCTTTCAATTGATGTTCTGCCATTTCCCGATGCGCTTCGTATTCGATTCCATCGATTTCGCGCCCATCCTCGGAGCCACGAACAATTCCCCAAAATTCAACCGCTGCGCCTGCGCTTGGATCGACGTCAATCGGTGGCGCTCTAAGCTGTGCTTCGGTCACTAAAACTTCGCAAACCGGATTTGCCATAAGCTTCAACTGTTCGCTAGAGTGAGTAGCCCTGTTTTGGAGCCGTTAGAGAAGAAGATATCAAAATGAACACGAATCAATGTGATATTGGCCTGATCGGCCTCGCTGTGATGGGCGAAAATCTCGCCCTGAACCTTGAATCGAAGGGCTTTTCTGTCGCCGTTTTCAATCGCACAACTGAAGTCACGGAGAAATTCGCCGCCGGTCGCGCCCAGGGAAAAAATATTCAGCCGACGCGCACGCTGGAGGAATTTGTCGCTGCGCTTAAAAAACCGCGCGTAGCGATGATGATGGTCAAAGCCGGCGCGCCTGTGGACGCGGTCATCGGGCAGCTCGCGCTGCTGCTCGAAAAAGGCGATGTCATTATTGACGGAGGAAATTCTCTATTCACCGACACGCAACGGCGGGGCGAAGAATTGGAAGGCACAGGAATTCACTTTGTCGGCATGGGTGTCTCGGGAGGCGAAGAGGGCGCGCTCAAGGGTCCTTCGCTCATGCCGGGAGGCTCGCGCGAGTCATGGGAAATTATCGCGCCCCTTTTCCGCAAGATTGCCGCGCAAGTGGATGGCGAACCGTGTTGTCGCTACATGGGACCGGATGGCGCCGGTCATTACGTCAAAATGGTGCATAACGGGATCGAGTACGGCGACATTCAATTGATTTGCGAGGCGTATGCGATCCTGAAAGATGTCTTGGAGATGCAAGCTCCGGAGCTCGCCGAGGTCTTTGCAGAATGGAACAAGGGCGAGCTCGACAGCTACCTTATTGAGATCACGTCCCAGATTTTTCGAAAAATCGATCCTGATACCGGCAAGCCGCTGGTTGATATGATCCTCGACAAAGCCGGACAAAAAGGCACTGGCATCTGGACGCTTCAGTCTGCTATCAGGCAATCTGTAGTCATTTCCACAATTAACGCCGCCGTTGAAGCGCGCGTTGTCTCTTCGCGGAAAGAAGAGCGCGTGGCCGCGTCCAAAATTCTGCCACAACCGAGGGCTCGAAGGTTTAAAGGCAATCGAACGCGCCTCGTCGATTCAATACGCGACGCGCTTTATGCATCGAAAATCGTCTCTTATACGCAAGGAATGGAGCTTCTGCGCTCTGGAAGCACTGCATACAAGTGGAATCTCAACCTCAGCGACATCGCCACGATCTGGCGAGGCGGGTGCATCATTCGCGCGAAATTTCTAAACCGGATTGTCCAGGCGTACAAACGCGACGCCGCGCTCCACAACCTCCTGCTCGATCGTTATTTCACGAGGATCGTCAAAAAGGCGCAGCGCAATTGGCGTGTCGCGGTATCAACAGCCATCAAACACGGCGTGGCTGTTCCTGCATTTTCTGCATCGCTCGCTTACTTCGACAGTTATCGTCAGGGGCGTTTGCCAGCGAATCTCCTGCAGGCGCAACGCGATTTCTTCGGCGCGCATACTTACGAACGCATTGATAGGCCAGGCGTTTTTCACACCGAATGGCTCGAACCGGAGAAGAAACCAGCCGAAAGACCTACCGAGCCAAAAATACCCGAGCCACATCACGCAGGAGAGTAACGCGACCGTTCCGATTGCACCGTTAGCCGGAGGCTTGCGCTAGCTTTAATGGAAATCGTGCGATTCGCTCCCGATGAGTTGTTCGTGCGCGAGCGGGCTGATCTCGCGCGCTTTAATCAAAACGACGTTTTCTGAATTCTGTACTTCGCCTTCGATGAGCAGAAACGCTTCTTCAGTGATCACGAGTCGAAAGCGTTCAAACAAGTCCGGCTCGACAATTGCATTTGAAACGCCGGTCTCATCTTCGAGGCTGATAAAAACAAATCCTTTCGCCGTGCCGGGACGCTGCCGGCAAATGACGTTGCCGGCGATTTGAATGATCGAACCGTGCCGGGCGTGAACGAGATCGCTCGCCCGCCAAATGTTCGGCAAACTTTTCCGCAACAGCTTCATCGGATGCGGCCCGGTCGTCAGATTCATCGTCTCGTAGTCTGCCTTCACGCGCTCGGGTAAGGTCATCGGCGCAAGGGGAGATTCCGGTTTCTGAGGAGCACACGCGTCCCGCGTGTTGGTTTCGGCGTCGCGCCGAAACATGCTTTGCCCACAATCAGATTCGGAGGGCCTGTGCGGAAGAAGAAAAGTTCGCGATCGCGGGACGCGCTCGCCAGCACGCGAGATGAGTACGCTCCCCAGAAGGTCATCATGTATTGTTTCTTCCACGTCCCACATCGCCGCGCGGCGATGTGGGGCAAAACAATTCAACGCTCCCAACTCCGCTAATGTGCGCAATTCGTCTTTTGCAAGCGGGACGCGGCGCTTGAAATCCTCCAATGACTCGAATTGTCGATCCAGCCGTTGCCTAACGAGTTCATCGGCGTGCTCCTGTCGCAATCCGTTTACTACGCAAAGTCCGAGTCGCACTGTGTTGTCATCCACTACGGTGCAACGCCAACCGGAATGCGCGACGCAAACCGGCTTAATTTTTAGTCCGTGTCGCTGCGCATCCTTTACAATCGTCGCCGGAGTGTAGAAACCCATCGGCTGATTGTTCAACAAGCTGGCATAAAATTCCGGCGCGCGATGCACTTTCAAATATGCGCTGCCGTAAGCGAGAATGGCGAAACTGATCGCGTGCGATTCGGGAAACCCGTAAAGGGCGAACGACGAGATCGATTGAATGATTTTGTCGATCTTGTCCGGCGCAACGCCTTTGCGTTCCATCGCCGCGCGCAATTTCGCGCAGACTTTATTCATCCGTTCTTCTGAACGGTGGAAACTCAGTGCGCGGCGTAACTCTTCCGCTTCGTCACCGGAAAAATCCGCCATCACCATTGCGATCTTGAGCATTTGCTCTTGAAACAACGGAACGCCAAGGGTGCGCTCGAGGACTGGCTTCAACCGATCATCGAAATAGGTCACCGGCTCCTTCCCAGCGCGACGCGCCAGATAAGGATGCACCATATCGCCCTGGATCGGGCCGGGCCGAATAATCGCCACTTCGATCACCACATCGTAAAAACATTCTGGTTTCATCCGCGGCAAGGTGGCCATTTGGGCGCGACTTTCGATTTGGAATACGCCGATCGTGTCGGCGCTTTGCATGATCTCGAACGTCTTCTCGTCGTTTTTCGGAATATGTGCCAGATCGAGTCCCGACCTGTCGGGACGTTCGCGCTGCTGACACAACTCAAACGCATCCTGCATTACCGACATCATACCGAGGCCTAACAAGTCCACCTTCACGATGCCGAGGTCTTCGCAATCGTCCTTGTCCCATTGAGCCACAACCCGCCCGGGCATTGACGCGTTTTCCAGCGGCACAAACCAGCTAAGTTTATTCTGGCAAATGATCATCCCACCCGAATGCTGACCGAGGTGTCGCGGCAAGCCGTAGATCGCGTGATACAACCTGACGAATGCAGGCATCCGCGGATGATCTTTCGGCAGACCGGCCGCTTCGATTTGCGCTTCCAATTCCAACGTGTGCGGGAAATCGCCGTTCGCGAACAGGTGCGAGAACCGGTCAATGACGCTCGGCGAAAAATTCAGCGCCTTGCTAATCTCGCGCGCCGCGCTGCGTCCGCGGTAACTGATCACGTTCGCAGTCATTGCGGCGCCGTGTTTGCCGTAACGGCGATAAATTTCCTGGATCACCGCTTCGCGACGATTGCCGCTGGGAAGATCGAGATCGATATCCGGCCAGCCTTTGCGGCTCTCATTTAAAAAACGTTCGAACACCAGATGAGTGCTCACCGGATCAACCGGCGTGATCCCCAGGCAATAACAAACCGCACTGTTGGCAGCGCTGCCCCGGCCCTGGACCATGATGTTGTGCTCGCGGCAGAAATTGATGATGTCCCAGACAATCAAAAAATAACCGCCAAACCCGAGTTTCGTGATAAGGGCAAGTTCTTCTTCAAGCTGATGCTTCACTTTTGGGCTGACCGCGGCGTAACGCTGTTGCGCGCCGAACCACACGATAGTGCGCAAAAATGAATCCATGGTATGACCGGCCGGCACCGGATATTCGGGAAATTCATATCCGAGATTCTCAAGCGAAAATGTGAGCCGCTCCGCTAGGCGTGAAGTGTTTTCAATCGCTTCCGGTAAATCCGCGAAAATTGCTCGCATTTGCCGCTCGCTCTTCAGATGGCGCTCAGCATTTTGTGTTAACAATTTCCCCGCGTCATCGAGATGAGTGTGTTCGCGGATGCAGGTGAAAACATCCAGCACCTCGCGCCCGTAGGGTTTTGCGTATTGTACGCCATTGGTGGCGACGAGCGATAATTGATTCGCACGTGCCAGATCGATCAGTTCGCGATTGATGCGTTCCTCGCCACGAACGAAATGCCGCTGGATTTCTACGAAAACATTTTCGCGGCCGAACGTACCAATCAGCAGTTTGGCGCAGTCTGCGAAATTCTGGGAAGGGCGCGCGTCCCGCGTGCTGGTTTCCGCGTCGCGCCGAAACAATCTTTCTGACGATTTGCGAGTCATCATCGATTTCGCGCGTCCGGAAAAGTTCGCGATGGCGAGGACGCCCTCGCCAGCACGCGAGACCCGTGCGCTCCCCAATCCGAAGAGCGCAACCAAGCCTTCCGCAAATTGCGGCAGTTCGTCCCATCGCACTGCGCATTTGCTTTTCTCGCTGCGCAAATGCGCCTGGGTCAGCAGCTCACACAAATTTTTGTAACCTCTGCGATCTTCAACCAGCACAGCCAAAATGCTGCCATCTTGCATTGACAATTCGCACCCGATGATCGGCCGCACGTTGTGTTCGCGTGCAGCGATGGAAAATCGTTGTGCACCGTAAACGCCATTGCGATCCAGCAAGGCCATCGCCGGCATTTCAAGTTCCGCTGCTGTTTCAGCTAAGTGCTCGGGGAACGAACCGCCGCGCAAAAAGCTAAACGCGCTGCAAGTATGTAACTCGATGTAGCTCATTGTCATTCCGAGCAAAGTCGAGGAATCCTGTGGTCGAGCTTAAAGGTAATTCCGCGGGATCCTTCGACTTCGCTGCGCTCCGCTCAGGATGACTCCGATCGTCAATCATAAATCCCATCCACCTTCCATGTTCCCTCGCCTACCCCGCCAGAATTTGGCGAAGGCGGGCTTTCATGAACGCGAACCAGTCCTCCATTCTCCAGTTCCAAGTCCCACTCTGCGCACACCCACGATTTTTCGTCCCACCAGTTTCCGGAAATCAAATAAGGGCCTCGCTGTTCGATGACTTTCCCCCGAATTTCTGAGCTGCAAACATATGTGGGCTTGTCTTCATCTAACAAGACTGATGCCGGTGTGGCCGGCCGAAATCGGCGCAGGGCAACTCTGAGTTTGGAAACTGTTTTTAAACGTCGATGACCCTCACCTCCATCCTCTCCCTCAGGGAGAGGCGCGCGTGCGGCAGCGCGGCGGTGAGGGAATTCATCAGGGTCGAAATTCCACGAAAATGGCTCCATCCGAAATGCGTCGGGCCGATGGGTCTCTTCCAAAACCGGGGTGCCAACTCGAGCAGCGCCGACAAGAGCGATCAAACGCGCGAGCGTTTCTGATAATTGATGCGGGTGGCGTAAGGTGGTTTCAAACAATCCGAATTGTTCCATGACGGGTTTGATCGGCTGCGCGTTCAGCGCGACAGCAACGATCGGATGTTCGGATCGAAAATTCTCCAAATGCGTGTGCAGCATTCGGAACAGAAGATCGACGTCGTTGGTCGGCTGCGGAATTGTGAAAACCCGCTCGTAAATCTGTTTGTCCGCCACGGCGGATCCGTCCTGTGGCGGATTCGCGAACGTGATGCGCAGGGTCAATTCTTTTGCAACGAGATAGATTGCGCCCAACCGCACTGCAAGCTGCTCCAAAAAACGTCGCAACATGAAAAGGAGTGGCTCGGCTGTTTCAATCTCATTTTCAAATTCGAAGCTCTCTTCAAATGACTCCGGCGGCCGCACCAGCTTGAGCACTCTGCTGGATCGCCCATTTGCCCGCTCCCACATTCGGATTACTTCGGGGCCAAGTCGCGCCCCAAGCTGCTCCTTATCAAGCGCCGCCATCTGCCCCAGCCTATGAATCCCCCATTTGTGCAGGATCACCAGGATCTCCTGGACCTCCATCTGCCGTTCCATGCGGTCAATTTACAGCAGATAGTTGGACATGTTCAACTGAACATTTTTGCTAGCTTATATTGTTAATGCGACAGCTCTTCTTTGTAATTGAGTCCGCCATAGCCGGCATTTAGGCATTGCCAGACCTCTTCGTAAACCAGCGGCTCATCAGGCTTCTGATACTTCACTTAACATCAGACGATCTCGACTGGGCATTTCGGCAGCGCTTGCATGAAAGCGCGGCCGTAGGGTTTAGTGACGACGCGGTTGTCGAGGATGACGATGATGCCGCGGTCACCCTTTGTTCGGATCAGCCGGCCGACGCCTTGGCGAAGTTTCAGGATCGCCTCCGGCAGAGAGTATTCCGTGAACGGATCGCCGCCGCGTCCCTCGATTAACTCGAGTTTCGCTTCGATGAGCGGGTGATCCGGCACCGCAAATGGCAGGCGCGTAATGATTACATTCGAGAGCGCTTCGCCTGGAACGTCGACTCCCATCCAGAAACTGTCGGTCCCGAACAGGACGGCGCGCGGTGTTGTCTTGAATTGCTCCAGCAAAAGTCCTCGCGGTGTGCCTTCGCCTTGCACGAGAAGACGTAATTTCTTGCGGGAAAAAAAATCACGCATCGGTCCCGCCACTTGCTGCATTCCGCGGTAGCTTGTGAAAAGGACAAATGCGCGGCCGTCGGTTTTTTCGACAAAATGCGCGATCCAGTATTCGAGCGCTTCCTCATAACCCGCGTCGCGCGGATCGGGCATTTTCTGCACGATGAACAGCTTCATTTGTTTGCGAAAATCGAATGGACTGCCAAGCAACATTGGCTCGGCCTCATCCGCGCCGATGCGCCGCCGGAAATAAGCGAGATCGGAGCGACCCACTGCCAGCGTGGCGCTGGTCATGATGCAGGAGCAATTGTCGCGAAAAATCATTCGGCGCACCACGGGCGCGATATCGATCGGCGCGGCGTTGAGCGTTAGGAATTGCGCCGTCTTCCCAGTACGCTCGACCCAATAGACATGTTCACGCGCGCTTTGGTCCAGGAAAACAGCGATACCGGTGCGGGCATCACGAATCCGCCGGGCGTATTCCTGTAATTCGGCTTTCAGAAACTCGTCGTCCGTCCGCTTGGCAACCTCGGCGATCCGCGCCTGCAACGCGGCGAGCTGGCCTGTGATCGTATCCCGAACAAGATCGACATCGCGCACGCGAAACTCGCGGCCTTTCTTAAAATCGCATTTCGATTCGATTGCGGCGAAAAACTTCTCGGCATCATCGACAAGGCCAGCCGCGAACCTCACACCCTCCGCATCGCGCATCACTGTGAAAAGCCCCTTGCGCGTCCGCGCGTTGTACAGCCGCTGAATTGTCGATCGCAGACCGTACTGGGAAATGCCGATGCCGATCTGCCGCGAGGCGACCTGCTCCACCGTATGCGCTTCGTCCAAAATGAGGAAATCGTTCGGGAAAAGGAAACCGTGTTCTCGTTCTTCCTGCGTCTCAGGGCTTCCCAAAAGCATGAACAGCAGCGTGTGATTGATCACCAGCACATCGGCCGCGAGCAGACGTTTGCGCGCTTGCTGATAAAAACAGCGCGGGTCCTGCCCGCACGTTTTTTGTGTGCAGATATGCGCTTCGCTGCAGACTTGCGTCCATACTTTCGGGTCGGGCTCGATTGCGAGATCGCTGAGCGAACCATCGCGCGTCGTACGCGCCCATTTAGCAAGGCGGTTCAACTCATTTTGCTCGGGTCCAGTGAAAAGCTCGTTTGCCTGTTCCAGCGCCCGATCGAGCCGGCGCGGGCAAAGATAATTTTGCCGGCCTTTGATGAGCGCCGCTTCGAACTCGACCGGGAGAATCTTTTTCAAGATGGGGATGTCTTTGTAGAGAAGCTGCTCCTGAAGATTGATGGTGTGCGTGGAGACGATCGCTTTCTTGTGCTGCGCGCGTGCGAATAAAATTGCGGGCGCCAAATAAGCGAGCGATTTGCCCACCCCCGTGCCCGCCTCGACCACGAGGTGGCGCTCTTCCTCGAGCGCGTGCGCTACGCCGGCCGCCATTTCCTGCTGCTGCGGACGGAACTCGAAATTCTTCGCCTTGGACAAGAGGCCCTTGTCAGAAAAAATCGCGCGGATTTGCTCGACAAATTCGCTGCCCAAGGCGTTTTTTAACGCGATCATTTGGATTGAATATACCCAGCGTCTTGACGCCGGGTCATCATAGCGGAAATGCTATTGTAATTGGCCA
>Ga0209474_10005175_pt1 | contig 11148 bp, 11 predicted proteins | sample GraSoiAngelo_145_FD_185902 | JGI IMG/M metagenome (GOLD analysis project Ga0209474, IMG submission 185902) | Grasslands soil microbial communities from the Angelo Coastal Reserve, California, USA - 14_1009_05_20cm (SPAdes) (version 2) | ecosystem: Environmental > Terrestrial > Soil > Grasslands... | reverse complement strand
CTCGCTCGAGCGGAGCTGTTCCGTCGATTCCAGATGCCGGATCGCGAAGAAGCGGCGCTATCGGAATTCCGGCCTCGCCAGGCGCTGCTCTTCGAGCCGAACCACGCGTTTCACTTCGGGTTTATCGACTACCAGGAGACGTTAAAGCCGCACTACCAGTCACATCGCAATAATTAGGCGGACTGTGGTATGGCGCGCGAGGACTACTTCGCGTTATCGTGCACTTAGGGAGGGAGGAACGCGGTCACTGAAGGGGGCCCTCAGTGGGCAAGCTTATAGCCAGCGTCGATCCCGTACTCGAGGATTACATCGAAGCCGCGGCTCAGGCGGAGCGCGTTCCCATCGATGACTATGCAGGCGCCCTGATGCAGGTCGGCTGGGATGCCGTCTTTGGAATCCACCGCTCCGAGCGTCTGAAGCGCGCGGCCTCGGCGTCGCGTCAAGCCGAACTTCGGGCCCACTTCGTCAGGCTGCGGGCCGGCCTGACCCACAGCGCGGCGAAAAACGGCGACTGATTCCTAAGCGACCAGTTGCGGCTGTCGACCGCGGACGCCTGTCATCAGCACCAACGCTCCCGGGATTCCATAGAACCCGCCGGCGATCGCGCCTCCGAGGATCACATTGATGTGGCTCACCGCCCAGGGGAAGCCCGGGAACCAGATGAGTGCGGCGACTGCGGCGCCGGCCGCCGTGGCGGCGACCCAGCGATTGGCTGAAACGTCAGGTTCACGCATCAACATCCATTGCAGCGCACCGATGATCCAGCCGGCCCCTGCCGCCGCCACACAAATCGCGGCGGACCCGATCAACCACTGGCTCCAGATGTTGATCAAGAACTGGGTCGCCATGAAACCGAGACCGACCAGTGGTGCGATCGCCAGCCACGAGCGCGATAGGAAAAACCGCTCGTGCAGGACAAGCCAGTGCGCGCTCCAGAAGGCAACCCCCGTCGCCATCCAGGCGCCAAACAGCGCCAGCGCCAGGTGCAGGCCTCCGGCTACGGCGCCGTACTGGGTACTGGCCAGGATATTGGCCGGATAGGCCCCGGCAAAGAAGGCTCCGCTGGCGGCGCCGGCCACCACATTGGCAACGGTCCAGCCGATCGAAAGAAACCTGCGGGGGCCGCGGCCGGCCGCCTGCGTCGTGGCCATTTCGTCCTCTGCATTCATCATCCATCGAGCGAGACCGGGCGAAAAGCCGTTGGTGACCCGATAGGCGGACCGGCTGCGCCTGACCCCTGGATTGGAGCTTGTCTAACTTCTGGCGCTGGCCGGGCTCGTTCCAAGCTTGGAAGGGACGCCAATGGCGGCGATCTCTTCCCACAGATGCAGGGCTGCCTTGCGCCCGAGGTAGAAGCTGTCCAGGTCGAGGCGCTCGTTGGGCGCATGCGCAAAGGAGTCCGGCAGGACGAACCCGACCAGCAGACAGGGTGCCTCGAGCAGACGGCCCATCACATCGACGGCGCCGATCGAACCGCCGGCGCGGATCAGGGCCGGCTCCGTGCCGTACACCTGCCGCAGAGCCCGCTGCCCGGCGCCGATGAGGGGATGGTCGACCGGCGTAATCCATGGATCGCCCTGGCCGCTGAGCTCGGTGACGGTAACGCGGACCGTCTTTGGCGCGACCTCCTCGATGTAGCGGCGCAGCGCTTCGCTGACGGCCTTGGGATCCTGGTCGGGGACGAGGCGGCAGCTGAACTTGGCCGCCACCCAGGCCGGAATGATCGTCTTCTTGCCCGGCCCCTGATAGCCACCCCAGATCCCGTTGACGTCGAGCGTTGGCCGCGCCCAGTTGCGTTCGGTGGGAGTGAATCCCGTCTCGCCATGTAAGGCCCGCAGCCCGTAGGTCCGCTTCATCTCGGCCTCGTCAAAGGGGATGCGCGCGAACTGGCGGCGCTCGTCGTCGCTGAGCGGCCGCACGCCGTCGTAGAAACCCGGCACCAGGACGTGGCCGGCTGGATCTTTGAGGTGCACCAGGATCTCCGCCAGCGCCTGGGCCGGATTGGGCGCGATGCCGCCGAGGTTGCCGGAGTGGAGATCGGTGTTGGCCGCCTCGACCCGGAGCTCGAAGTAGATCAGGCCGCGGAGCGCGTAGGTGATCGCGGGGAATCCCTTTGCCACCATCGACGTGTCGCTGATGACGCAGTAGTCCGACTTGAGCCGATCGCGGTTGGCGCGCACGAACGCCTCGAAATTCGGGCTGCCGATCTCTTCTTCGCCTTCGGCGATCACCTTGAGGTTGAGGGGCAGCTCCCCGGTCGTGCGAAGCCAGGCGTAAATCGCCTGCCAGTGGAGCGCGATCTGCCCTTTGTCATCGGATGTTCCGCGCCCGAAGAGCAACCCGTCTTGCTGGCGCGGCTCGAACGGTGGCGAGGTCCAGAGGTCGAGTGGGTCGACCGGCTGAACGTCATAGTGCCCGTAGAGCAGCACGGTGGGCTTGCCCGGGGCCTTGAGCCAGTCGGCGTAAACGACCGGGTGCCCGGCCGTCTCGATGACCTCGGCGTTTTGGAGTCCAATCCGCTGGTACTGCTCGGCCAGGTGGCCGGCGGCACGACGGACGTCGTCGCTACGCTCCGGTTCGCTCGAGATGCTGGGGATCCGCAGAAAGTCTTCGAGTTCCTTCAGTCCCTGATCACGGGTATCTTCAAGGAATTCTTCGGGGGCAATCACTACTGGCTATTGGAACATTTCTCCCTCCCCCGCTGGCGGGGGAGGGCAGGGTGGGGGTCTTAGTAGATAAAGCCCAACAGGTCGAGTCCGGAGGTGGACTTGATCGTCCGGTAATCGACCCGGCCCCAACCCCCGTAGTTCATCTCCGACACGGTGAAGGAACCGTCGCCGTTCACCGATTCGACGTACGCCACGTGCCCCACCGGCGACGCCCAGCTGATGCCCTGCACCATGATGGCGCCCACCATCGGCACCTGGCCCTCGGCGAAGCCGAACTGTTGCGCGTTGTACCACCACTGCCAGGCGTTACCGGACCAGGGGACGTAGCGCTTGTGCGCAACCCACCAGGTGCAGTAGCCGTACGGGAACTTGCCGCCCGAGCCGGTGACCGCCGCGTTGCTGTAGGTGATCGTGTAATTCGTGACCTGCGGGCCGAAGCGGTTCCAGGTGACAGAGCGAACCGTCTTCTTGCCGATCCCTGGATCGGCGAGCGACGGTCCCACCCCATCGGGCAGCATCAGCATGCTGCCGGGCTTGAGGTGGTCGGGATCACGGATCAGGTTGAAGTCGATGATGTCCTGGATCTTGACGTGATACTGGATCGCCAGCCCGCTCAGCTGGGTGTTGGACTGGACCTTGACGAGGATGCCGTTGACGGGAGGCACGACCAGCCGCTGGCCCTGCACCACGCCGGTCACGTCGGCGATGTTATTGGCCCAGCGCAGGGTGTCCAGCGTCAGCCCGTAGCGTCCCGCGACACTCTGGACCGTGTCGCCCGGTTTGATGGTGTAGTAGGCGACATCGCGCCGGACGGGCGTGTCGACGCTGGAAGCGCTCATCTTCATGATGAACCCACCCTGGCTCAGAACCACGTCGTCGACGTGCGTGGTCCGCAGTGACACAGAAGGGGTGGGATTTGCGCCGTAGGCGGTATCAGTGTGGAGTCGGTCGAAGGCTGTCAGTACCGGGATCACGGCCGCCGCTAACAGAACAAGCGTGTGCGTTAAAAACCGGCTCTGTGCCAGATCACTTCCCCCGTGATAGCTCGAGTTGGTTTTTCAGGATGGTAGCACAGCTTAGGCCGCGGCAAGTGTCCCGGACGGCTTCCACGAAAGCTACAAGCGGGGAAGGGGTGACAAAAATGTGAAAATAGAGCAGAGTTAGCTCAGGCGCTAAGGTCGGCCGTCAGCCGGGGCGTCGAATACGAATCTGGGCAGGAAGGGTCCCACGGAGGCAGCGTTTGGGGTTGGATGAGGCGGGCCGCACGAGCCCTGGCCTTAACAGTTGTAAAGACTTTTGTAGAGCTGTGAACTCGCGTCCCTCGGTGGCCGCCCGGGCCGGGCGTGGTCGGAGAGTGGCAGTCTTTCTGCTGAGCCTGGCCGGGATCCTCGGCGTGCTCGTGGCCCCGGCCGGGGTTCTGGCCGACGTGCCGGGAGCCTCACCGGCGGCGTTACCGAGCCCGAGTCCGTCGGTGACCCCGCCCGCAATCAGTGTGAGCGCGAGCCCATCCGCCTCGCCATCGCCCAGCGCCAGCCCGTCGCCAGCAGGCCCGACGCTGCAGAACCGCCAGGCCCAGGGCCAGTTGATCGGCGCCCTGACGGCATCTGAGGCCCACGCGCTGATGCTGGAAAAGTCGTTGAACCAGTCGGAGTTGAGCCTCATCGCGCTGGGCCAGCAAATTTTCGACGCCGAGAAGCAGGTATCCCAGCTCGATAGTCGGATCGCGACCGTGACTGCGCTCCACGAGCAGGTGAGCACCCAGCTGCAGGCCGACCGCACTAAGCTCGCGGCCATTCTGCGTGGCCTCTACAAACACCAGGACAACTTCTTTGTCAGCCTGGTTCGATCGGGCGGGTTCGCCGGCTTGCTCCGCACGATCGGCTACAGCGACGTCGTCCTCGACCGCGAGCGAAGCCTGATTCGGGCGGTGCAGGCCGACGATGTCGCCCTGGAACACGCGCAGGCCACGCTGCAGCGCAGCCGCCAGACAAAGAAGGACACCCTTTCGCGGCTGGTCGTCTTCCGCACCACCCTGGCTCAGGAGATCGCCAACGAGCAGTCACTCCAGACGGAACTCCAGGGCAGCATCGACGAGGCGTTGGTGGCCCTCGATGCGATGCAGACCGACTCCCCTGAGGTGGCGGCGCACCGGGCACAGCTCGTCAAGATGAAGACCGACAGTGTCTTGAGCCAGATCGAGCAGGCGGTCTTTGCTCAGCAGAATTTCCAGCAGACGGCTCAGCTGATCGCGGAGGACCCGGTGCTGGCTGCGACCGGGCGTCTCCTCTGGCCGATCCCGCACGCGGCCATCACCCAGGGCTTCGGCCCCACGCCGTACGTCTTCGAAGCGTCCTATGCCGGGTTCCCACACTTCCACACGGGGATCGACCTGGCCGTGCCGCTGGGCACACCCGTGTTTGCGGCGGCCGACGGCGTCGTCGTGCTGGCCCGTCCGATGGCTGATAGTGGCGGCCAGCTGGTCGGATACGGGAACTACGTGATCATCCAGCACGATGCCGGCTTGAAAACGCTCTACGGTCACCTCCTCACGATCGGGGTCAAGGAGGGGGACGTCGTCCACCGCGGCCAGCTGATCGGCCTGGTCGGCTCAACCGGCAACTCGACCGGCCCGCACACGCACTTCGAGGTTCGAATCGAGAACAGTCCGGTCGACCCCCTACAGATGCTGCCCGACCTGCCGCCGCAGCCGGCGCCGGCGATCCCGAGCGTCCCGCACTAACAGAACATTTCCCTCCCCCACTTGCGGGGGAAGGTAGGGTGGGGGCTCCTAGTACTTCGCCGCAGGAGCCGTAGCGGCCAGTTCGGGCGTGGCGACGAACCACTTCCCACCGACGCCCTGGCCATAGGCGTCGGCCGCGTCCCCATCCTTCGTGTAGGTATAGAGCGGGTGTCCGTTGTAGAGAACCTGGTTACCGTTGTCGCCGTTCAGGACGGTGAGCTTGCCGGGCAATGCCGGGCTGCTGGTGGGAGCCCCGGAGGTGGCGAGCAGGGGCGGCCAGTTCGATGCACAGCCGCCGGTGCAGGCGACCTTGGTCGCGGTGTCAGGCGTGAAGTAGTAGAGCGTGAGGTCTTTGGCGTTCTTCAACACGGTTTCCATCTTGTCGCCCACCTTCATCGAGGTGGTATGGATCAGCGCCGCGCCACTTGAGGACGCTGTCCCGCCAGTGCTGGGCGCGCTGCCACAGGCCGCCAGCCAGAGGGCGGCGACCGCCGGGACGATGCCCATCCGAATTCGAAGTGATCGCATGGATGCCTCCTCGAGCGGACGCGGGGCCGCCCGAGAGGGATACCGGGGGAGGTTACGATTGGCCCTTGCCAGCCCCGGGGACTTCTTGTAGGATGTGCGGCACATGACGGGGCGGATTCAGTTCGCGGGCTTTTACTTTTACGCCTACCTCGGGCCGGCACGGGACCGGCTCGGGATGGGCTAGCGCCGCCCCTCCCGCCACCTCCCGTTCACCGGCCTCCTTCCACAAACATAAGCAACTAGGCGCGCCCAGGAGGCAAAAAGGATGGCGGTTCGAGGGATTCGCGGCGCGACGACCACCGATGAGGATAGCGAGGCGGCGATCGTCGATGCCACGACGGAGCTACTGGCGCAGCTCGCCCGCGAAAACGGGCTCAGGGCGGGCGACATCGCCGCCGTGTGGTTCACCACGACGCCCGATCTGACGGCAGAATTTCCCGCGGCCGCGGCCCGGCGCTTCGGGTGGGGAGACGTCCCCCTGCTCTGCGGCCACGAAATGGCCGTGCCTGCCTCGAACCCGCGCAGTCTCCCCCGCTGCATCCGCGTGCTGCTCCTGGTCAACACCGACCGGCCGTCGTCGGCGATGCGTTTCGTCTATCTCCGCGGCGCGGAGAAACTGCGGGTGACGGCATGATCATCGTGATGCGGCACGACGCGACCCCGGCGCAAGTGGCCGCGGTCGTCTCCCAGGTCGAGCTCCACGGTTGCCGGACCCATCTGAGCGACGGCGACGAGCGTACGGTGATCGGCGTAATCGGGACAAATCCTTTCGCGCTTAGGGAACTCTTCATCGAAGCCCCAGGCGTAGCCGAGGTGGTACCCATCACGAAGCCATTCAAATTGTCGAACCGCGAGTTCCGATCGCGCGATACCCGCATCAGGGTCGGTGCGCACGAGATCGGCGGGGACCGGCCCTGGATCGTCGCCGGGCCATGCTCGGTTGACGGCGAGGAGCTCTACCTGGAAACCTGTCGGAAAGTCCGCGCCGCGGGGGCCCACGCGCTTCGTGGCGGTGTCTTCAAGCCACGAACCTCCCCTTACAGCTTCCAGGGGCTGCGCGGTGACGGCATCAACATTCTGCGGGAGGCAAAACGCGAGACCGGCCTGCCGCTGGTCTGCGAGGTGCTCGAAACGGCGGACATCGGAACCCTCGCCGACATCGTCGACGTGTTGCAAATCGGTGCCCGCAACATGCAGAACTTCCCGCTGCTCTCCGAAGTCGGCCGCTTGCGCAAGCCGGTCCTGCTAAAGCGGGGGATGTCGGCCACGATCGAGGAATGGCTCCTCTCCGCCGAGTACATCCTGAGCCAGGGTAACTACGAGGTCATCCTCTGCGAGCGCGGCATTCGCACCTTCGAGACCTACACCCGCAACACCCTGGATCTCAACGCGGTGCCGCTCATCAAGGAGTTGAGCCACCTTCCGGTGATTGTCGACCCGAGCCACGGGACGGGCCGGCGCTCTCTCGTCACCTCGATGGCGCTGGCGGGGATCGCCGCGGGCGCTCACGGGCTGATGGTTGAGGTGCACGCCCAGCCGGAGGTCGCACTCTCCGATGGTGCCCAGTCGTTGACCCCGCAAGCGTTCGCCCACCTGGTCGAACAGGTTGACGCCGTCGCCGCCGCGCTGAGCCGGACCGTCGGAGTGGCGTGATGCGGATCGGCATCGTCGGGCTCGGCCTGATCGGCGGATCGCTCGGCCTGGCCCTGCGCCGCCTGCGCCACTCGATCGACGTCACGGGCGTGGCACGGCGGGCGGAAAGCGCGGCCGCGGCGGTGCAACGCGGGGCTGTCGACCGGGCATCAACGGATTTGAGCGATGTTTCGGACTGCGACATCGTGGTCATCGCGACGCCGATCGACCAGATCGCCGGTGTGATGGAACGCCTCGCACCGATCATCCGGGCCGGAACCCTCATCACGGATGTGGCCAGCGTCAAGCGGCCGGTTGTTGGGTGGGCGCAGCGTTTGTCGAATCCCTCGCGTTTTCTCGGCGGCCACCCGGTGGCCGGCAAGACGCAAAGCGGGCTGGACGAGAGCGATGCCGCCATCTTCTATCAGGAGCCCTGGATCTTCACCCCAACCCAGGGTCAGGACGTCCGGCCCTTCGATACATGGTTCGAGATGGTGCGCGCGATTGGCGCCACGCCGAGCTTCATGCGCGCCGACGCCCATGACCAGCAGATGGCGTTGCTCAGCCACCTGGCCTTCGCGATCAGCTCGGCCTTTGCCGAAACGGTTCAGCGGAACGCCGATTCGACGCTCGGAGGGCCAGGGTATCGCGGCATGGTACGCCTGGCCGGTGGCGACCCCGCGATGTACGAGGCGATCGCGCGGGAGAATCGCGACGCGCTGGTGGACGCCATCGATCGCTTCGATGCGGTCCTGCACCGCTATCGCCAGCGAATCGCTAGCGGAACCAGGGTGAAGGAGCTGTTTGGCGAGGGCGTGCATGCCGCGCGCTGAGATTGAATCGGCCCGAACCATCTCATCGGCAACGCGCGTTGCCGGTGAACTCGCGGTACCGGGCGACAAGTCGATTGCTCACCGCGCCCTGATCCTGGCCGCACTGGCGCAAGGCGAAAGTTGGATTCATGGCCTTCCCGAGGGGGAGGATGTCCTGGCGACCGTCGCCTGCCTCCGCAGCCTCGGCTCCAGCCTCCAACGCAGCGGCCGCACGGCGCGGATCCGGGGGACCGGCCTGACCTCCTTCGCGACACCGCACGGAGACCTTGACTGCGAGAATTCCGGGACCACGATGCGACTGCTGCTGGGCCTGCTCGCGGGCAGCTCGATATCGGCGACCCTCGACGGCGACGCCTCGCTGCGTCGCCGCCCGATGGATCGGGTGATTGGGCCGCTGCGGAGCATGGGGGCGCGGATTGAATCGCGGGAGAGTCGCGCGCCCGTGTTCGTGATGGGAACATCGCTGCAGGGTCGGCGTCACGCGCTGCCGACAGCCAGCGCCCAGGTGAAGAGCGCGCTCCTGTTCGCTGGACTTTCCGCCAGCGGCCCCACGACGGTCGTCGAGCCCACGCCGACGCGCGACCACACCGAGCGACTCTTGCGCGCGATGGGAACGGACGTCGACGCGACGGCGGACGGTGTCGTGATCCGTCCATCGCACCAGCCGCTGCGTCCAGTCGAGCTGGCGATTCCCGGCGACTTTTCGTCAGCCGCCTTCTGGATGGCGGCCGCGGCGCTGCGCCCTGGCTGGTCGGTGATCGTCGGTGACGTCGGTCTCAACCCAACCCGGACCGCGTTCCTCGCCCTGCTGCGATCGATGGGCGCCGACGTCAAGGTCGAGGGGCCGTCCGGTGATATCGAGCCGCGCGGAATGGTGACCGTCACCGGCCAACGCCTTCGTGCCATCGTTCTCGGGGCCGCCGAGGTGGCGGCCGCCATCGACGAGATCCCGGTCCTGCTCGTGCTGGCGACCCAGGCTGAGGGCGTCACGACGATCGACGGTGCCGGGGAGCTCCGCGTCAAGGAGAGCGACCGGATCGCCGCCATGGCGGATGGCCTTCGCCGCATGGGCGCCATCGTGGAAGAGCGCCCGGACGGCGTCAGCGTCAAGGGACCGACCGCGCTGCAGGGGGCGACCGTCGACTCCCGCGGGGATCACCGCGTTGCCATGGCGCTGGCGGTGGCGGCCCTCGTCGCCTCCGGTCCGACCACGATCGAAGACGCGGACTGCGTCGCCGTCTCCTATCCGAACTTCTTCACGCAGCTGCAGGAGCTCACCCATGCATGAAATTTCCCTCCCGCTGCGCATCCAGTTCCCTCCCCCGCTTGCTGGGGAGGGTCAGGGTGGGGGGTGGGGGCTGTGAACTCCATCCTCCTCCTGGGCGACCCCATTTCCCGGAGCCTCTCGCCCGTGATGCAGAACGCCGCCTTCAAGGCACTCGGCATCGATTGCGAGTACGTGCTTCGCGAGGTGAGCCCTGCCGAGCTCGCCCGGGCGATGGCCGCCCTGCGTTCCGATGAACGCATCCTCGGCGCCAACGTCACGATTCCGCACAAGGAATCGGTGATCGCCTTCCTCGATGACCTGGATCCGCTGGCGGCCCGCATCGGCGCGGTCAACACCATCAGCCGGCGGGGCGGCAGACTGAAGGGCTGGAACACCGATGTCGAAGGCTTCCGCCGCGCCCTCGCCGAACAATTACCCTCCTTCCTTGCGGGGAAGCTCGAAGATTTTCCCTCCCCCGCACGCGGGGTCCAAACGTTTCCCTCCCCCGCTCGCGGGGGAGGGCAGGGTGGGGGTCTCCGCGTCGCGATCATCGGCGCCGGCGGCGCCGCCCGAGCCGTGGCCGCCGCCCTGCAACCGGCCGCCGAAATCTGGGTCATCGCCCGCAACCTCGACCAGGCCCGGCGCCTTTGCCGGGACCTCGAGATCACGCGCGGAGGCCCGGTTGAGATGGACCAGATGCAGCACACGGTTGCCCGCGCGCAGTTCGTCGTCAATGCCACGCCCGCCGATCTCCCCCCGCCCGCCTGGCTGCGAGGCGACCAACGCCTCTTCGACTTGCGGAGCCGCCGGTCGCCGGAGGGACGCGCGATGTTGCTCCACCAGGGCGCGGCATCCTTTGAGATCTGGACCGGAAGGAAGGCGCCGCTTCAGGTGATGCGAGCCGCCCTGGATGGCGCATCGGTGCCGGCATGACGCTGCGCCTGCTCACGGCCGGCGAATCGCACGGCGAGCGGCTGACCGTCATTCTCGACGGCGTGCCCGCCGGCCTAACCGTGCGGGAAGAAGACCTGGCCCGTGACCTTCAGCGCCGGCAGGGTGGTCACGGTCGCGGCGGGCGGATGGCGATCGAGCATGACGAGGCCCACATCGTTGCCGGTGTGCGGGGCGGGCTGACGCTCGGCTCGCCGATCACGCTCGAGATCGCCAACCGAGATTGGGAGAACTGGCGCCAGGTGATGGCCATCGACGCGGCCCAGGTGAAGCGCAAGCCGATCACCCGGGTCCGGCCGGGCCACGCGGACCTGGCCGGCATGCTCAAGTACGGCGCCGATGACGCCCGCGACGTGCTGGAGCGTGCGAGCGCGCGCGAGACGGCAGCGCGCGTTGCGGCCGGCGGCGTTGCGAAACTACTGCTCGCGGAGTTCGGCATCCAGGTTCGCAGCTATACCCGCTCGATCGGCGCGATCGAGGCCTCTGTGCTTTCGCCTATCCCGTGGGATGAGATCGAATCCTCGGCGG
>Ga0209474_10005172_pt1 | contig 11152 bp, 15 predicted proteins | sample GraSoiAngelo_145_FD_185902 | JGI IMG/M metagenome (GOLD analysis project Ga0209474, IMG submission 185902) | Grasslands soil microbial communities from the Angelo Coastal Reserve, California, USA - 14_1009_05_20cm (SPAdes) (version 2) | ecosystem: Environmental > Terrestrial > Soil > Grasslands... | reverse complement strand
TCGCCGATCAAGTCGGCATACGAGGCGGACGCGCCGCCATCCTTCGTACGCACGACGCCGTCGGCGGTCTCGAGGTCCTCGACGCCGCGCCCGAGGCGCGCCGCGCCGAGCGCCAGCAGCGCTTGCCGTCCCGTGGCCGCCGCCTGACGGAGCTGCGAGCCGCCGCGGGCGATACCGTAGCTTCCGGCGGTGCTGCCCTGATCCGGCGTGAGCGCGGTGTCGCCCTCGATCATGGTGATGCGCTCGGGCCTGACGTCGAGCTCCTCGGCGACGATCTGGCGCATCGCGATGCGCCCGCCGGTGCCCATGTCGACCTTGCCCGAGAACAAGGTCACGGACCCGTCGGCGTGAATCGCGAGGAATGCGTCGACGCGGTCCGCTTCCAGCGGCTTGCCGAGAAATCTGTCCGCGTTCGGAATCGTCTGGGCGCGGGCGAGCGATGGCGCCAGGCTCGCGCCCACGACGAAGACACCGCCGGCCTTGAGGAAATCGCGGCGGGAGAAGGTCATCTCAACGCCCTCCCGCCGCGGCGCGGAGCACCGCGCGGATGACGCGTGCGTGACTGCCGCAACGACAGAGATTGCCCGCCAGCGCCTCGCGCACCTGGGCCTCGTTCGGGCGCCGGTTCTGCTGCAGCAGGGCGCGCGCGGCGACGACCATCCCGGACGTGCAATAGCCGCACTGCGCGGCCTGCTCGGCGATGAACGCCGCCTGGATCGGGTCAGGGCGTTCGGGAGATCCCAGGCCTTCGATCGTCGTCACGGCGCGGGTCTGGACGGAGCTCGTCGGCGTGACGCACGATCGGGTGGCGCGCCCGTCGATCAGGACGGTGCAGGCGCCGCACTGCGAAAGGCCGCAGCCGAAGTGCGTCCCGGTCAGTCCGAGGTCGTTGCGGAGAACATAGAGGAGCGGCGTCTCCGGGTCGTCGAGCTCGACGGTCCTGGCCGTCGCGTTCACGGTGATCTTCAGGGTCGCCATGAGATATTCCCCGGTGTTGGGCCGGTGTCACGCCTTTCGCAGGAAGTCGAAGTCGCAGCCGTGTTCGGCCTGGAGCACGTGGTCCATGTAGAGCTTGGCGTAGCCGCGCGCCGGGGGCGTGGCGGGCCGCGGTAGGGCGGCGCGGCGGCGCGCGAGCTCGGCGTCGCCGACGGCCAGATCGATCCGGCGGTCGTTGACGCTCAAGTGGATGCGATCGCCGTTCTCCACGAGCGCCAGCGGGCCGCCGACCGCCGACTCGGGCGACACGTGTAGGACGATCGTGCCGTACGCCGTGCCGCTCATGCGCGCATCGGAGATGCGCACCATGTCCTTGACTCCGGAGCGCGCAAGCTTCGAGGGAATCGGCAGGTATCCCGCTTCGGGCATGGCGTAACCGCTCTTCGGCCCGGCGTTCTGGAGCACGAGGAAGTCGTCGGGCCGCACGTCGAGATCCGGCGAGTCGATCCGCGCCGAAAGATCGTCGAGCGAGGAGAACACCACCGCCCGGCCTTCCCGCTCGAAGAGCGCCGGGTCGGCGGCCGAGCGCTTGAGGATCGCGCCGCCCGGCGCCAGGCTGCCGAAGAGCGCGACGAGCCCACCGACCTTCTGATACGGCTCCGCGAGCGGGCGCACGACGTCGCGGTCGACCCACGTGCCCTCCGCCGCGAGGCGCTGCCCGAGCGTCTGGCCCGTCACCGTCGGGCAGTCGAGGTGGAGCATCGGCGCCAGCTCGCGCAGCACCGCGCCGAGACCGCCCGCGGCATTCAGATCTGACATGTAGTGCTGACCGGTCGGCTTGAGGTCGACGAGCACCGGCGTCTCGTCGCTCAGCGTGTTGAGGCGGCGCAGGGACACCTCGACGCCGACGCGTCCGGCCACGGCGGTGAGATGGATGAGGGCGTTCGTCGAGCCGCCGATCGCCAGCAGCACGCGCAGCGCGTTCTCGACGGAGCGCTGCGTGATGATCTGGCTCGGCCGGAGCCGCGTCGCCAGGACGACGGCCTCTCGCCCGCTCGCCTCGGCCGCGCGCAGCCGATCGGCGTGGACGGCCGGAATCGCGGCGGTGCCCGGCAACGCCATGCCGAGCGCCTCGGCGATCGAGGCCATCGTGCTGGCCGTGCCCATCACGGCGCAGGTGCCCGCCGTCGTCGCCAGGTTCTCCTCGATACGCTCGATCTCCTCGGATGTGACGCCGCCGGCGCGGTACTTCGCCCAGAAGCGCCGGCAATCCGTGCACGCGCCGAGGCGTTCGCCGCGGTACGCCATCGGCATCATCGGCCCGGCCAGGAGCTGGACCGCCGGAACGTCGGCCGACGCGGCGCCCATGAGCTGCGCCGGCACCGTCTTGTCGCAGCCGCCGACCAGCACCACCGCATCCATCGGCTGAGCGCGGATCATCTCCTCCACGTCGATCGCCATGAGATTGCGGAACATCATGCTGGTGGGCGAGAGGAACACCTCGCCGAGCGAGATCGTGGGGAAATCGATCGGCAGTCCGCCGGCGGCGAGCACGCCGCGTTTCACGGCGTCGATCAGCTCGGGGAAGTGTCGATGGCAGTTGTTGAAGCCGCTCGCGGACTGCGCGATGCCGACAACCGGCCGCGCGAGCATCGCCTTCGAATAGCCCATCGACGTCGCGAAGGACCGGCGCAGGTAGAGCGCGAAGTCGGCATCGCCGTAGTTGGTGAGGCCGCGAGCAAGCCCGCGAGGACCGTCCTGGCTCACGACGCCCCCAGCCGCGCTCCGGGGCGAAGCCCCGCGGTCTTGGCGAATGCCGCGGCGGCGACCTTCTGGCCACCCTCCGGCCGCACGCGAGTGACCTGGACGTGGCCGTCGCTCGCGGCGATCGTCAGGCCCGTCTCATCGACGGCGACGACTTCCCCGGGCCGGCCTTGTGTCGCACCCACGAGCTTCTTGGCGTCGTGAAGGAGCAGAGTCGTGCCCTCGTACATCGTCCACGCGCCCGGTTGCGGGTCGGCGCCGCGAATGAGATTCCAGACGGTCTGGATGGGCTTCTGCCAGTCGATCTGGACGTGTTCCTTCTTGCACCAGCCTTCGTAGGTCGCCTGGGATTCGTCCTGCACGATCTTCGGCGCGGTGCCTGCGCGCACCAGATCGACGGCCTCGAGCAGCGCCGCGACTCCCATCGGATAGAGCCGATCGAAGTAGAGGCTGCCCAGGGTGTCGCTGTCCCGGATCTCGACTTCCTTCTGCAGCAGGATCGGCCCCGTATCCAGACCCTGATCGGGCCAGAAGATGCTCAGGCCCGTCCGCGTCTCGCCCATGATGATCGGCCAGTTGATCGAGCTGGGACCGCGGTGGCGAGGGAGCAGAGAAGGATGGTACTGGATGGTGCCGCGGGCGGGCTGATTCAGCACCGCTTCGGGGACGATGAGCGTGACGTAGGCCATCACGCACAGATCGGCCTTGAGTCGCGCGAATTCCTCCCAGACCTCCGGCTTGTTGCGAAAGGACCGCGGCTGGTGGACGGGGAGGCCACGGGCGAGCGCGGCCTCCTTCAACGGATCGACCCGCCCCCCCTGCGCGGGGTCGGGAGCACTGTAGACGCCGACGACGTTCTCTCCGCGTTCCAGCAGAGCATCGAGCACGCTCTTGCCGAATGCCTGTTGCCCGTGGACGACGATACGCATGATGTGAGCCCCCCGAGAGCGTGATGCTACCTCATGTAGGTCCGTCCCTCCACCGCGCTGACGTCCCTCGTCAGCTGCTCGCGTCTGGTTGTCACGCCCCGAAGGCGGGGCACGGCTGAAACGAGCATAAGCCATCGATTCGCAGATGGTTTGGGGGGCTGGCACCGCGCGTGCAACCTCACACCGGCAGAAGCGCATTGCGCGAAAAGACAGAGCGATCACGTAGCAACTACCAGGCGTTCCGGAAAGAAGGAGGATGGTTATGAACACGCAACTGAAGTCTGTGGCTCTTGGACTCGCGTTGATCTCGTTGCTCACCGGGCTTTCGGCGTGCGCGAAGCGGCCGCTGGTGATCGGCGGCTCTCCTGCGCCGGCGCCCTCCGCCGCGGTGACGCCGGCTCCGACCCGATAAGCCACCCGAACGGCCAGCGTGTCGGGACCGAGGACCAACTCGGTCCCGACACCGCGTCAAACGAGCGCGAAGCTCTTCACGTCCTTCCACCTGCCTGAACACGTCCGCGGCCGCGCGTCACATCGTCGAGCGCAGTGCGTGCATGTCTCGCGTGGTGCAGGGACCTTCGTGGAACCAAGTGGTACCGTGACGGTCGACCCCTGAGCCAAAACGGACGTGCCGAGGAGGCAAGATGGGCAGGACAACCGCACGCGAGGTGGTCGTGAAGCGCACCGCGATCGTAACGTTCTGGTGGTTCATGATCGTCTCCCAGCACCCGGGCGGCACGCTGACGGCCGCCACCCAGGGACCGTTCGGGACCCAGGCGCAGTGTGAATGGGGCCGGCAGCAAGTTGGAGTGACCACCGGCCTTCGGGGAGGACAGGGAGTCGGCTGGGGCTTGACCACGTGTTGGAACGACGGGCGCTCAGAGTGAAGAAAGCCGACGGAGAGCCGGTCAGTGTGCCGCGTAGAATCGTACGGTACGCTGTCGCCCGATGACCGCAGTCGATCGCACGGCACCAGCCAGCTCATTCGGAATATCGGCTCGACCTTCGGGACGCGCGTGGCGGTCATGCTCATCGCCTTGCTGTCGTCCGTGCTACTGGCCCGCATGCTGGGTCCCGAGGGACGCGGTGTGTTCGCGCTGATCCTCCTCTTGCCGAGCCTCGCCACGAGCGTCGGGCTCCTGGGTTTCGAGCAGGCGAACGCGGTCTATGCCGGCCTGGCGCCTCGCAGCCGAGGGGTTCTCGTATGGCAATCGGTGGCGGTCGCGCTAGGGATTGGCGGAACCGTCGCGGCGGTCGGGATGGCGTATGTCCTCGCCGGCGCGCCGGGGTTCGAGGCGCTGACAACGGCCCCGCCGGCGCTCGTGCTGCTCCTACTCGCGACGATCCCCGCACGTCTCGTGGTCGAGTACTGGGGCGCCATCATCCGCGGAATGAATCGAATCCAGCTCGTGAACGTGGTCGAGCTCGGAACGAGAGTGATCTTGCTCCTCGGCCTGGTCGTCTTCGTCTGGGGGCTCGACCTCGGCGTCACCGGAGCGGCCTGGACCGATGCGGTCGCATGCATCGGCACGGCGGTCGTCCTGGGCATCGTGCTTGGTTCGGTCAAAGCGTGGTGCATGCCGACATGGGATTCGACCCTGTGGCGACGCGTCGCGGTCTTCGCGCTGGCCGTGCACGCCGCCACCGTCGCGGCCTATCTGAACTACCGCGTCGACGAATTCATCGTTGCGGCGTTGCTCCCGGTTGAGCAGCTCGGTCTCTATACCATGGCCGTCGGCCTGGTCGAACGGATCTGGATCATTCCGGGATCGGTGGCGGATGTCTTACTGCCACACTTGACGAATCGTCGCGACGTCGATGCCGCGGTCTCCGCCGCGATCTGCCGGCACGTGGCGATGTGGACCGGAGCGGCGTGCGTCGTCCTGTTCGTCGTGGCGGACCCGGTCGTGACGATTCTCTTTTCATCGTCTTTCGCCGGGGCCGTGCCACCGCTGCGCTGGCTCCTGCCCGGTATCTTCACCCTGAGCATCGGGAAGGTCCTGGTGGCCGAGCTCCTCGCTCGAGAGAAACCCCGGTACACGGTGTGGGCCTCCGGCGCGGCGGTGGCCGCCAACATCATCGGAAATCTCCTGCTCGTGCCCCGGATGGGAATCTCGGGAGCGGCACTCGCGTCCTCGGTGTCGTACACAATTATGTCGAGCCTATTGATCTGGTATTACCTCCGTGTTACGCGATTGCCGTGGACCGTGCTCATCCCGCGCGCCGCGGATCTCTCCGCCTACCGAGCCCTGTGGCGCCGGATGATTCGCGGCCGGGCAGCCCCGGCAAGCCCTCCAGGCTAGGGTTTCCCCCAAGCTCGCTTCCGGGAAAGCCCGGATCGAGGCAGCCGCTTGCCAGGCCCTAAAGTGAGCCATCTCGCCTGGAGGTACCCCATGAAGGTCGTGTGCGCGTGGTGCGAGCAGGCTGGAAGAGTCGTGCTGCTCGGCGGGAAGGAAGACGGGAACGGGGCCGTCTCGCATGGCATCTGCGCCGAACACCTCGACGCCCTGAGGGCCAGAGCGGAACGGAAAAAGGCCCGTGCAAGCGCCCTCGACCGTGTGGCCTCGCAGGTGAGCAAGTCGTGAGGCGGCCGGAACGCGGGCAGCGCCCGCTGGCCAGCCCGGTGAACACGCTGCAGCGATGCCCCGAATTCGTCGGCCGCACCATGAACTGGCTCTACGACCACCTGCGCTTCCTCCCGCGTTACACCCCGACGGTCCTGTGCGACACCCTGATGAACCGGGGCGAATTCCCGGAACTCGACGCACGGGCCATCTACCCGCGAAGCATCGGCAGTCGGATCTGGAGCCGGCTCGGCGGAACGCGCCTCTATCCGCCGGATCGAATCCGGATCAAGCGGAGCGCGCCGCGGGTCCTGCACTCGCACTTCGGCGACTTGGCGGCGGGAGATATCCAGCTGGCGCAGGCGCTGGGCGTGCCGTGGGTCGCGAGCTTCTACGGCGCCGATGTCTATCAACTCGGGCGGCGGGACGAGTGGCGAGAGCGCTATGCGGCCCTGTTTCGAAGCGTGACGAAGGTCCTGGCGTTGGGTCCGGCGATGGCCGCGACACTCGAGAAGCTCGGGTGTCCCCGGCCGAAGATCCGGATCCATCCTTTGGGCGTCGACGTCGAGGAGCTCCCGTCCGCGCCGCGCAAGTTGCGGACCGGCGAGCCGCTTCGGCTCTTGTTTGCCGGAACGTTCCGCGAGAAGAAGGGCATCGAATACGTGGTCGAGGGGGCGGCCCGCGCCCGAAGATCGGGAGTTCGACTGGAGCTGCAACTCGTGGGCAATCCATTGGGAAAAGCGAGGGATCGGGAAACCGAGGAAGGGGTCTCACGGCTCATCGGCCAGCTCGGCATCGGCGACGTCGTGAGCCGTCACGCGTTCCTTCCGTTCACCGAGCTCATCGAGCGGGCCATGCGCGCGCACGTCTTCGTGGCGCCGAGCGTGACGGCGGCAGACGGCGACGCCGAAGGGACTCCCTTCGTGCTTCAACAGATGATGGCCACCGGGATGCCGGTCATCGCGACCGAGCACTCCGACATTCCGTTCCTCCTCGGTGACCTCAGTCCAATGCTGGTGCCGGAGCGTGACGCCTGCGCGATCGCCGACCGAATCCAGCGATTCTGGAAGGATCCTGAGGCGCTGGTGACCGAGGGGGCGCTAGTCCGCCGGCGGATGCGGGAACACTTCGACATTCGGCAGTGCGCCGAACGGCTCGCCCAGGTCTACGACGAGATCCTGAACTGATCGCCGCCCGGTTGACGCGGCCTTATGCCGATCGCCCGTAGAGTAGGTGCCTCTCGTGATCCCAGATCCGGAAGCAGAGGGCGTGGAAATGACGGGTCCTCCTGCCGCCCTCTGAGGTAGCGCCCACCATCGCGATCTGATCGGACGTGATGTTTGCCCCGCAGGCGTCGCACATTTGTCCGCCGCCAGGAGTGTCCTGCACCCTCATCATCCCGCCATGCGGCAGGAGACCGCCCTCGAGTCTGCGCCGGACGACGAAGCGAACAACGTCCAGATCCAGCAAGTCGACCTCCTAAAATCCTGGGACAGGCTACGCGACCGTCTTAGACCATCGAGGCGACATCATCCGCGTCCACCGTGGGGTTGTCAACCCAGTGGCGAGGCCTGGCCCGGTCTTTCTCGGGTGAGCTGAGTCAGGCGGTCCGCCGCATCGTCTCGCGTAGCGCGGCTACGGACGCTTCGGCCTCGCGCATCAGCACGTCCGCCAGATCGCGCAGCTGGCTGCTCTTCTTGACGAGTCTTTTCGCGGCCTCACGCGCCGCACGTGCCCTTACGCGAATCTGGCTGGGAACGATCACGCAGCTGTAGAGATGCTCGCGCAGGTGCGCGGTCAAATCCGCGCGACAGCGCGGGCAGAAATGAGAGCGATTGCCCAGCGAGTCGGAGCCGAGTTCGAATTGTCTGAAATCTTGCACGCAGCCGCGGCACACTGCCACCGCGTGCCCCCCGCAGTACTTGGAGAGGAGGACGCGCTCTTCGGGGCTCAGATCGCGGGGTCTGTTGCAGTCGAGGTGAAAGACCTGGTTCCCTTCGAAGGCGAGCGTGTCATCAGGCGTGATCCACTGCATGCACCGCGGGCACTTCGGTTCAGCCATTTCTTGTCCGCCTCGTCAGTCGCGCCAAACCGTCCGCTGCATCGTCTCGCGGAGCGCAGCGACTGCGGCTTCGGCCTCCCGCATCAGGACGTCCGCACGTTCCCGCAATTCGCTGCTGTGCTTAGCGAGCCTCCGTGCCGCGTCACGCACCTCCTGCGCTTTCAGCCGCACTTCCTCAGGGAGCATCGCGCAGCCGTACAGATGGCCGCGCAGACTTTCTGTGAGGTCCGTCCGGCAGCGCGGACACAGATGCGATCGGTGCCCGAGAAGATCTGCGCCTAGTTGATGCTGCCGGAAGCTCTGAGCGCACGCGGGACACTTCGCGACGGCGTGACCCCTGCAGTGCCTGAAGAGCAGTACACGTTCTTCACGGCTCAGATCGCGGGGTCTTTGGCAGTCGAGATGCACCACACGGTCGCTCCTAAGCTGAACGGTATCGTCGGGCGAAATCACCTGCGTGCATCGTGGGCACTTCGGTTCAGTCATCTCTTGTGCCAGCGAGAACGTCATAGCACATCCCGGCCGCTCGTCAATTCCCGGTCAGACCAGTACGACGGCCGCCAGCCACGCCAACCGAGGTGTCCGCGTCCCGTCACGTGCGAGGCGCGCTGATGGCCGCCTCACCGACAGCGGGCGGTGTCGTGCGTTGAGCTGGTCCCGGTCGTCTCGCGCTACACTGCTGGCCAGACTGGGAGGAACCCATGATGATGCTCAAGCCGATCGCCTACGTACAGGCCGCGTGGCACACCGATATCACCGATCATTGCCGGACGGCGTTCATGGCCGAGATGGTCAAGCACGGGTACGGGGCTGAGAACGTCGAGTTCTTCTCGGTGCCCGGCAGCCTCGAGATCCCGCTGATGGCCAGGAAGCTGGCCCAGACCGGCCGCTACGCCGCCGTATGCGCCAGCGGGCTCGTCGTGAACGGGGGGATCTACCGGCACGACTTCGTTGCCCAAGCCGTACTGCACGGGATCGTGCAGACCTCGCTGGAGACGGAAGTCCCGGTGCTCTCGGCCGTGCTCACGCCGCATCATTTCCACGAGCACTCGGTACACCAGGAGTTTTTTAAGCAGCACATGCAGACGAAGGGCAAGGAGCTGGCGGAAGCGTGCGTGGCGATTATCGGCCAGCTCGCCGCCGTCGCCTGACCACCAGAAGCGCCGGGCTCGCTCTGCTGCTCAGGCACACCTTCGCTTCCCGTCTCGTGGCTGCCGGGGTAGACCTGCGGAGGGGCGGGCGACCTTGCGTGCCGGGGCTGGTGTTGCGCGTGTATCGCGTCATAACCCGCCTGGACGCCAGCAACGCCCCGGGACCTGAGGCCACAGGGCGTGCTGGCCCAGGTCGTCTTACCGCTTGCTCTGCCCAGATGACTCGCGGATCGCACCTCTCGCCTTACGTTCGAGATCAGGCGGTATCGTCTGCATGTGGTGATCATGCTTCGCGTGCTCAGTAGCCTTCCGCATAACCTCGTCGTCGTCCTTCCCCTTTGCTACGAAGCTACAGTCTGGCATCCCAACGTCCTTACAGTGGAACTCACGCATTGATGCACCTCCTACCTTCCAGGATCGCTCCGCACGCAACAGTAGCCGTCGCGATCTCCCTTCTCGCCGGCTGCGCCTCGACGCTGTCGGAGCTTCGTCAGTCACCCCGCAGCGAACGGCGACGGTCATGACTGAGCGGCCCGCTCTCGCTTCCTGTGTCATCGATCGGCAAGCCTGGCCGATCATCGAGCGCTGCACAGGATCGAAGGTTGATACCACTCCGCCGCTCGACCGACCCCAACGACGCGGATGCCTGGGGAAGCCGCGAGAGCTAACTGTGAGCTGTCCCGTCCCTCGTAAGCTCGAACTCCCACGCGGCATAGCATAGGTGGTGAAGATGATATTGGTCCAATCCGTTGCGCTGGTTGAACTCCAGCTCGATCTCCACCTCCTCGTGCGGCAGCGGTTCGCCACAGACAGCGCAGCGCTGCCCGCTCCCAGGTCCACCGAACATGCGGTCAGACCGTCGCGCAGGCAACTTCCCACTCCGGATCGCTGCTCGGGCTTTCTCGCGGAGGATGGGCTCGTTCGGCATGACAACTCTCCGGGTCTAGCAGAAAAGTCTTCGCCAGATGCCAGGAGCCCGACGCCTGTTTGCGTAACCCTTGAGGGCCCGATGGAAGGCGACCAGAGCGTACCCGATCCGAGGATGCTGCGCCACGCCGCCGCCGGGCATCAGGACGGAGCCTTCGTCGGTCTAGTTCCGCCTTGAGCGTCCTCCGGGCCTCCTGGTGGTCCTCGGGATGCGACTGCCCCAGCAGCCGACGGCCTGCTCGCACGCGCGAGAAGTCAGCGTGAAGCGCGCGAGCGCCGAGGAGGGCAAGCGGTGACGCGCAACTGCGCTGTTCTCATGCTCGCGTGGGTCGCTTGGACGCATGCGACGTTTCCGAGCAAAGATATTGACCAGTGGACGCCGGGAGGCGCAACCGAGACCCTGGACGAGTGCAAGCAGGCCGCGGTGACGTCTGCGAGTGATATTGCCAGCAAGTTCCGCCCACAGAACGACCCGGGAACCGTCGTCACGCGGACGGGGGCGGTAATCGAAATGGCGTTTGCCTCCGGGGAGAAGGCGTACATCGCAATCATCTGTCTCCCCGACACCGTGGACCCGCGCGGGATGAAGGAGAAGTAACGGCCTCCGGGCGCATCAGCGAGGGAATCTCCGCCTTTGCGCGTCGGTAGTCTGAGATGGGCACACCGCGGACCCGCCCCAGCGATCCGCACGAGCGCGTCTTCCCCCAGCGCTTCCGTGAGCCAGACTCTTAGGAAGCCCTTCGGGCGGCCGGGCACCACGACGAGGATCCCATTCCTGAACTTGACTCCAACTTGACTCGACTGCAGGATGGACCGTCG
>Ga0209474_10005171_pt1 | contig 11153 bp, 8 predicted proteins | sample GraSoiAngelo_145_FD_185902 | JGI IMG/M metagenome (GOLD analysis project Ga0209474, IMG submission 185902) | Grasslands soil microbial communities from the Angelo Coastal Reserve, California, USA - 14_1009_05_20cm (SPAdes) (version 2) | ecosystem: Environmental > Terrestrial > Soil > Grasslands ... | reverse complement strand
TCGATATACTCTGCGCGTTCCGAGTCCGGGCCGCGAAGCTGTTGATAAGGGATGCGAAACCGAAACGGATGATCTGGCCAAAGACGCTGGTATTGCAGCATCAGGTGCTGGGTAATGGCGCGATGTCGATCAAAGCTCAGAACAATCGCTTTCATCAAAAGGTGAGCCTATTCTCCCTCTCCGCGGCTGGCTAAACAAGCCATGATCTCACATCGCTACAAGTGCATCTTCGTGGAGGTTCCCAAAACTGGTTCGACCAGCGTACGCTACATGCTGGGAAAGCCGATTAAGCCGCACCTAAACTTGTGTGAGATCAAAAGGATGATGGAAAGCTACTGGGTTGTGCGCGGAGGAAGAAAAAATCGAATCCTGGAATGGCTGTATCTTACATTGCCGGCGGAGCGTCGGAAAGAATGGGGGCGGCGACAATTCGAGAGCTACTTTAAGTTCGGATTTGAGCGCAATGAAGCCGTGCAAATGCGTCAGGAGATGACGTTCGAGGAGTTCGTTCGTTGGATTCAATATAGTAGTAGCACCTGCATTCATTCCTCGCCTCATCGCTACCAACTTGATTGGTTTGTCGACGCCAACGGCAAGATGCTCGCGGACTTTATTGGCCGATTCGAGCGGTTGCAGGAAGACTGGGCCGTGGTCGCGAAGAAGCTTGGAGTAAGCGAGGTGCTTCCTCATGCCCGCGCCAACCCTCGGCCGCGGCACTACACTGAATACTATACCCCGGAAACACAAAGTATAATTGAAGAGAAGTTCAAGGTCGACATCGAGACATTTAACTATCGCTTCGGCGATTGAATGTTCTGGCCCGTACGCGAGTGGATGTCCGGCTCGGACCTCAATGTAAAAATATTGGGGCGAAGCTGCTTTTATTTCGGCATTGACCGACGGTGCGCCCGATCCACCTATGCAAGCCAATGCTACGCCCCGAAGGCAGACGGCGCTTCTTCTCGTTCACGGATGACACCTGAAAAGAATCGAGTGGAAAGAGAGCACGATGTGGAGCGATGGTCCAACATGAGCGAGAAGGACTACGTTCTCGGAACGCATGATGAGGAATTGTTGAGGCTCGGACTGCAACATCGAGTCTGGCGTCCGGTAGTTTTGGACTGCTGGCAGAAGGCAGGCATTACCACCGGTAAGCGCGTCCTCGATCTTGGGGCCGGGCCCGGTTATGCGGCTCTCGATCTCGCCGAAATTGTGGGACCGTCTGGCGAAGTCGTGGCGCTGGAGCGGTCAGGCAATTTCGTTACTGCGATGCGCGAGTCCTTTCGCCGGCGCGGTTTAACCAATGCAAAAATTTACGAATTGGATCTGATGACCGGCAATTTGCCGAAAGGCAATTACGATTTCTCCTGGTGCCGGTGGGTCCTATCGTTTGTCAGCGATCAGGCGTTGTTGATCAAGAAACTCGGCGATGTGATGCCGAAAGGCAGTATCTCCATTTTTCATGAGTATGCGTACTACGAAACCTGGCGTTTTCTTCCACCGATTCCGACCCAGGAAAAATTTCGCGAACACGTGGTCGCAACCTGGCGCGAGTCGGGCGGAGAACCGGATGGCGCTGCAGATCTGCCGGCATTGCTCTCGCAAACTGGGTTTATCATTCGGTCCGCCACGCCGCATATTTTTTGTGTGCGTCCGACTAACTACATGTGGCAGTGGCCGGCAACGTTCATCGAAGTCTATCTTCCACGCTTGATCGAGATGGGTCGGATCGATCAAATCTTCGCCGACAAAGTGCGCGCGGACTTGGCTAATGCGGGGGAGAATGCGAATGCGCTGATGGTTACGCCGCTAGTGGTGGAAATTGTGGCGGAAAAAATTTGATCGCAGGGCAGAGCGTTGGATTGAGCAAAAGAACCCTGGTGCCGTTAAATTTGTTAAAACGGTCATATCTCTAAATCAGGGGCCCACGATCAGAGGAAAGCGCGGGGGTCGGCTGTGCCTCCAAATCAGTTGAATAAAGGGGCTCCTTTGAAAAAAAGCGTGATCTTCTATCTCTTCTGTCATCCTGAGCGGAGCGAGGGACCGCTCATGCGCTCAAGCATCACACAAGCGAGGGGGCGCCCGTGATCGTTGGCGAGAATCCTTCGGCCCGGGCCGGACTGGCGTTGTCTTACGCGGCTCAGGATGACATCGCGCTATGCTCAAATATTTTTGCGAGCGATTTCCCTACTTATCCGAAACATGCCCCCGATAAACTGCCGCCGCGGAAACGAGCCGAAATAAAATTGCGGATAGTTTTCGCAGATTGAGCTTTAACACTCTTCACAAATCACGTATCACCATTCACTCTCTGCCATGACCATCGGCATTCCTAAGGAAATTAAAGAACAAGAGCAACGCGTTGGTTTGCTCCCATCCACCGCGCAAACACTGGTTGGCCACGGGCATACCGTTCTCGTGCAAAAAAATGCCGGCGTCGGTTCCGGTTATCCGGATGAGGAATACATCAAAGCCGGTGCGCAGATCGTCGAGTCGGCAGAGGAAATTTTTCAGCGAGCGGACATGATCGTAAAAGTGAAGGAACCGTTGCCGGCGGAGTGGCCGTTGCTGCGTCGAGGACAGATTCTTTTCACTTATCTTCACTTGGCGGCGAGCAAGGCTTTAACAGAAGCGCTGCTCAACTCTGGCGTGACCGGTGTTGCTTACGAGACGATTCAAATCGGAAATCGCCTTCCGCTTTTGGAACCAATGAGCGAAATCGCGGGCCGGATGTCGGTTGTAATGGGCGCGTATTATTTGGCGAAACACAACGGCGGCACGGGTGTATTGCTCGGAGGCGTTCCGGGGGTCTTGCCGGGGCGCGTGGTAGTGCTTGGTGGCGGGACCGCCGGCGTGAATGCCGCGCGCATGGCCACAGGTCTGGGCGCCGACGTTACCATTCTCGAAGTCGATCTCGAACGGATGCGTTTTCTCGACATCACCATGGATAACGCCCACACGCTATATTCCAGCGAGGCGCATCTCCACGAATTGATGGCGACGACTGATCTGCTCATCGGCGCTGTCCTGGTCCCAGGAGCGAAAGCACCGAAGCTAATTACGCGCGCGATGTTGCGAAAAATGAAACCGGGCAGCGTGGTGGTGGACATTGCGATTGATCAGGGCGGTTGCGCGGAAACGTCGCGACCAACGACGCATCTCGATCCCGTTTATGTCGAGGAAGGCGTCACCCATTATTGTGTAGCCAACATGCCAGCGGCTTATGCGCGCACCGCTACCCAGGCGCTGACGAATATTACCGGCCGCTATGTCGAATTACTGGCTGATCGCGGATTGGAAGGCGCATGCAATAAACAGCCAGCCCTGCTTGGCGGTGTGAACACGCGCGACGGAAAACTTACCATTCAGGCCGTCTCTGAGGCACATGGTTTGGCCTACGCTCCCATGTTCTCAAGCGATGCCCTCGGTTCGCTCGGCGGGTGAGCATTGCCGCCGCGGTAAGGCCGAAACACCCGTTTGCGCCGAATATGAAATGACCCACATTGGGTTTCCATCTACAACCTTATGAAGAAATACATTTGCATTCTGGCTGGGGCCGCGTCGTTGTTCGCGGCTTGCGAACAAAAGACCGAGACAGTGAATCCGCCGGCTGGGGAAAAGAAAGAAACGAACACCACAGTAGTGAATCCTTCGCCGACTACGACAAACAAGACGGAGACGAATACGACAATTAATACTACGTCTTCGCCGGCTGCTTCGGCGACACCGTAATCAAGGCAAGTTCTTTGCGAAGTCTTCCCCGAATGAATTCGGGGAAGACTTTTGCTGTACGGATGCCGCTTTCCGGTCATCCCGAGCGGAGTCGAGGGATCCCGAGAAGTTTCTTTAAAGTTTTCGCCACGGGATCCCTCGACTGTCGCTCGGAATGACAGAGCTTTTGCGCGGATTAAGGTCTTCCAATGCAAAAACGTCTTCGTTTTCCGAAGTCACGCCGACTCACTCTGGGCTCGGAATTCCAACGCGTTCGGACAGACGGGACCTCCTACCGAGGAGGAACGCTTACACTTGGCGTTTTGAAGAGTGCCGAACCAAAGGCGCCCGTTCGCGCTGGCTTCATTACTTCCCGACGCGTAGGGAGAGCGGTCATCCGCAATCGCATTCGCCGGCGTTTGCGCGAGATTTTTCGTAAACATCAACACGAAATCAGCGGCGGAGTTTGGATCGTGACGATCGCCTCGGCGCGAGCGGCGCGCGAGACATCCCATGCGCTGGAAGATGAGTGGTTGCGCCTGGCACGTCGCGCTTCTATCCTTCCCCTCTGATGCGCACGCTCGTTCGCATTCTCATTCGCGGTTATCAGATAACGATTTCACCGGTGCTCTCATTCCTCGGCGGAGCGAATTCCGGCTGCCGTTTTTCACCCACGTGTTCCGAATATTTCTTGCGAGCGGTCAAAGAGCATGGCGTCTTGCGCGGGAGCTTTCTCGGAATGAAGCGCCTGCTCCGATGTCATCCGTGGGGGGGAAGCGGATTTGATCCGGTGCCGGCGGCAGATTCACTGGCGCGGAGCTGCGTCTGCGAGTAAGCAGGCGCAATTAATTTATGGATCGAACCGCGTGGATCGCCGTCACTCTTTGCGTCCTAGGGCTTATTGCCTGGCAAATTTGGATTGCCCGGCAACCACTGCCGCCGCCAGCCATTGCAACGGCGCCTTCGCCGGCCGCGCCTTTAGCGAGCGGCACTCCGCTCGCGTCGGCAACCACTGCCGTAACCACGCCGCCGCCGCAACCGGGGACTGGGGCGACAGCGGCCCAAGGCGCGACGCCGGCGCAATTCGAAGAAAAAACCGAAACGCTTCGCAACTCTGACGTCGAATTGCATCTTACCAATCGCGGCGGTGGAGTCAGCGAAGCAATTTTGCTCAACTACCCTGCCGAGGTAGGGGAAAGCGAACGCGTAACGCTGAATTCGCCCGTACGAATTCCCATCGGCGCGATGGTCGACGATCCCGCGGCTCCAGTTTTGCCGGAATACAAAATCGTTCGCGAAGCCGATACCGTCGCACTCGAATATGTCACGCCGGAGCAGGTGACGATTCGAAAGAAATTTTTCTTCCCGCCAACTAACGAGAAGAAGGATAATTTCGTTGTGAAATTGGATGTCGATTTCGCGAACAACGGCGCCGCGCCGTACGCGAATCCCGGTTATTTCCTTGGGATTGGCTCCGCGGCGCGGATTCACCGCAACGACTACCCGAGCTACACTCGGCTGGTTTGGTCGGTCGGTGGCGGCACTAAGGGCATTGATGTGGGTTGGTTCGCTGGGGGCGGCGGCTTCTTCGGCATGGGGCAGCATCCGCCGCGTCCCTATTACGCGCAGAACGTCAATGCCGCGGAGTGGGTGGCGGCGAGCAATCAATTTTTCACTAGCTTAGTGGTCCCCCTGACTGGGAAGGCGGACGGGGTTTGGGGGACACGCTTTGAGATCGATTCGGCGCAAAAGGCCTACGGTTTGGAGGGCGCGATGCACTTACCGGGCTTCCGCGTGGAGGCTGGACAAAGGTACAACGCGCGCTTCCAACTCTACCTCGGCCCGAAACTCTATCATCGGCTCGCCCGGCTCGAACACAACGAAGCCGAAGTCATGGAATTCGGCATCTTCAAGATCATCTGCCAGGCGTTGCTCAACTCCCTGAATACGCTTCACCGTTTTCTCGGTAACTATGCTGCTGCCATTCTCGCGCTAACGACAATTGTGAAGCTGTCGCTCTGGCCCTTGCAAAATAAAGCGACGAGTTCAATGCGACGAATGTCGGCGCTGTCACCAAAAATCCAGGAGCTGCGCGAGAAATACAAGGACGATCCGACGCGGATGAATCAGGAAACGATGAAGCTTTACAAGGAATATGGGATCAACCCAGTAGGTGGTTGTTTACCGATGCTCATCCAAATCCCCATCTTCTTCGGCCTGTTCACCATGCTGCGGCAGGCGGTGGAGTTGCGCGGTGCCCACTTTCTTTGGATTCACGACCTCTCGCAGCCTGATACCGTGGCGCATCTTCCGGTTGTCGGCTGGCCGATCAATATCCTTCCGCTCATCATGGCGGCGACCAGTTTTTGGATGACTCACCTGACCCCGAAGAGCGGCGATCCAACCCAGCAGCGGATGATGATGTTCATGCCCATAATTTTTATCGTCTTTTGCTATAACTTTGCCGCTGCCCTCGCCTTGTATTACACTGCGCAAAACCTTTTCAGCATCCTGCAATTGTATCAGAATCGGAAACAACCGATGCCAACGTTAGAGAAAGTTGCCGCGCCGAAACGAACCCGAAGATGACGCCTAAAGAGTTGCTCGATACCATGCTCGGCTACCTCGGTTTCGTGGTGGAAATCGCGGAAATGCAAAGCGAAAGCGGAAATCTGACGCTGCAGATTTACACCGAGGAAAGCCGCCGTCTCATCGGTCGCGACGGCGAAATGCTCGATGCCATTCAATTTCTGCTCAACCGATTGTTGCAGGCGAAAAACAAAGATGCCCAAAAGATCATTGTTGACTGCGAGCATTATCGTTCCATGCGCGAAGATCGAATCGTGCAACGCGTTCGCGAGCTGGCTGAGCGAGTGCGCATCACCGGACGATCGCTGCAACTCGAGCCGATGAATTCCTATCAACGGCGCATCGTTCACAACGCCTTCAAAGACGACCCCGATGTCGCGACCTGGAGTCCGTCCGATTCGGCGCGGATCAAACAAATCACGCTCCTGAAACGCCAGCCGAAGAAGGAAGCCGTGCAGAAGCAATAGCACGTCGCATCGCTGGTCTGCCGATGAGACGTAAGCTGTAGCGGCGGTCTATGACCGCCGATCTTTTATCTGCTCCTCGGATGTAGCTGCCGCTGTCTTCAGCGGCAGAGATCTAATACTATTTCTGCCGCCAGCGACAGCGGCACTACATCAAGACCGGCGGTCATAGACCGCCGCTACAGGTTGACTTGAAATCGCGCGGCTTCCTTCGCCTCGCCCGCTTTCACTTCTGGACGCCACCGAAATTTTTCCAGCAATGGATTCGATTTGCCTTCCACGGCGTCGGCGATGATTTCACCCAGGACTGGCGCGAACTTAAATCCATGGCCGCAATCGCCGGCCGCGATGATCAATCCGGGACGATCCGGATCGGGAGCAATCCAGAAATTTCCATCATGGGTATCGCAATACAAGCAGATGCGCGTGAATACGATTGGGGAATTCGCCAGCGCCGGAAACGAGTTGGACAAGAATTGGCGCATTTTGCTCTCTTCCTCTTTCGTAACCGCGCGCTCGGGAGAATCTGGCGACATCTCGCGTCCTTGCCCATGATTCGCGATTTTCACCACGCCGTCGCGATTGAGTGGAAAACCGTAATACCCGGTAGTCGAAATATCCGCACCGAAAATTGGAAAATGTTCCGGCGTGAAAAGTTCGGGCTTATCCGGTTTGAGGTGAAATACCGGCTGTCCGCTCGCGCGAAAAAAATTGTGGGTGTATGGTAACGCGTACGGGGTCCACGCCCCAACCGCCATCACAACTGCACACGCTGCGATCTTTTCGCCATTTTCTAACGAGATCCCTTTGACGCGACTGCCCGTCTCATCCAGGTCCCGGAACTTTGAAGTTTGGCGCAATTCCACGCCACGCGACTTCGCCCGCTGGATTAGTGTGGCAACAACCCGTCCGCTTTCGGCGTATCCGGCTTCCAAATCGAGGAAACCATCGGGGTAACGTTCCGCATTCCAGGCTGGATAACGCTCGCGCAGCTGTTTTGAACTGATCCGCTCGATCCGGTGCCCACGTTGCTCGAGGAGCTTGAAACTCTCGTATTCAAAATCACCCCGCTGCATCGGGCGCTGGCGCATGAAAAGGAATCCGATCTCGTGATACAATTCGACGCCAAATTCCACGTTCCACTGCCGCCACAAGTTGATCGAGCGCTCCGCGAGTTTCGTATAATCTTCATCCGCGCCGTAGGCTGCCCGCACCGCCTTACTGATATCGGTAGAAGCGGCGAGGGGATGTGGTAACGGGCCGGGATCGATCAGGACCACTTCGTGTCCGCGTTTTCGCAATTCAATCGCAGCAACAACGCCATTAATTCCGGCACCGACAACGATTGTCCTTTGCTTCTTCATCCGACACAGAACATGCCGCTAAACACGCCAAAGAACGCAAAATAAAGCATCATGCTGCTGGCCCTTACTTTGTCATGTCGAGCGAATATGCCAGTCCGGCTCGGACCGAGACGTCTCTTGCTATTCCTCTGTTAAAAATTTGAGATTCCTCGACTGCGCTCGGAATGACAAGAAGCGCAACCGGAGACGAACGTTTATCGTAGTGACGGCTTCGCCGCTCTGTCGCATTCCATGTCTTTAGTGGACGCCAAATTCGAATATGATTTTGCCGCGGCGCTGCGCGCGGGCGGCATGCTCAACTGCCGCTTTTAATTCGCTCAGCGGGTATGTTTTTTCGACTTTCGTTTGCAACAAACCGCGCCCGGTCATTTCGAAAATCGGGTTAAACGCTGCCATTCGCTCCGCTGGCGTGGCGTTGTCGTACCATTTGTTGATCCAAATTCCGCGGAAACGCAAATCTTTGAAAATAAGCAGCCCGTTCGGAATTTTTAACGGCTGCAAACTCATCGCGCCGAAAGTTACCAGCGTGCCGCTCGCGGCCAAACAATTCATCAGACGCAGTGCGCTTTCGCCACCGACGGCGTTCAATCCCAAATGAATCGGGGCACCCCCAGTCGCCTTCTTCACTTCATCGCGAAGATTTTCGCCATCCATCAGGACAACGTCGCCGCCCTCGGTACGTAATTCCTCGATCAGCTCTTCACGCCGAACCACGTTCACGGTTTTGTATCCGAGCGCGTGCGCGATTTGTATTACGGAGCGGCCCGCCGCCGAATTCGCGGCGTTTTGAATTACCCAATCGCTGGCCGTTAGTTCCACGTAACCGTGCAAGAGTCGCCATGCCGTCAGCGGATTGATCTTTAACATTGCCGCCTGGACGGGATCGACTTCCGGCGGAACGATCACTAGCTGTTCCGCCTCGACTGCACACGCTTCCCGCCACGTTCCAATATCGTGCGGCAAGAGCACCAGCGAACCCACGGTTAGCTTGCTAACGTTCCGCCCCGTTTCCGAAACAATTCCTGATCCCTCGAATCCTGGCACCGCTGGCACCTCGCGTTTCCCCGGATATTTTCCTTCGATTGCATTCAAATCCGCCGGATTGATTGGCGCGGCCCGCATTTCCACCACCACTTCGTCGGGTTCCGGCCTTGGCCACGGCCGAGATTCAACACGCAAAACATCCGCAGGATTTCCGTGCGCGGAGTAAACCGCTACGCTAATCGTTTCCTTCTGCATGAATGCTCATCCTACCGGTGACGCTGCCACGAGCAATCTGCAATCCGGCGCCCGACTGGCTCTGGTCGGGCTCGCGGTCAATGTGGCGTTTGCATTCATCAAAATCGCAGCCGGCGTTTTTGGAAATGCCTACGCGCTCATCGCTGATGGTATCGAATCCGCGCTCGACGCCGCGGGCTCGATCGTCATTTGGGGCGGACTGCGATTTGCCGCGCGTCCACCGGATGCCACCCATCCGTATGGCCATGGCAAAGCGGAACCGCTCGCCGCCGTGATTGTTGCCCTTGGCGTTCTCGCGGCCGCCGTTGTTCTGGCAGTTGCGAGCGTTCGCGAAATTTTTTTGCCGCATCATGGACCCGCGCCATTCACCCTCTTCGTGCTGATCATCGCCGTCATTGTTAAGGAATCGCTGTTTCGCTCGGTCAGCCGACTCGGCCGCGCCATCGACAGCACCGCGATCACTACCGACGCCTGGCATCATCGCGTCGACGCCATTATTTCGATGGCCGCAGCCCTCGGGATATCCATTGCGCTCGTGGGCGGCGAAAAATGGCAACGCGCGGATGATTATGCCGCCTTGTTCGCCTGTGCCGTCATCGCTACCACCGGGGCGCGTTTACTCGGCCCGGCTTTACGCGAAATTCTCGATACTGCGCCGCGCGGTGAAATTAGCGAGAGTATTCGGCGCGCTGCACGTTCAGTCCCTGGCGTAATCGATCTCGATAAATGTTTCGTTCGCAAAATGGGGGTCTCCTACTACGTCGATCTGCACGTGCTCGTGAATGGCAGCATTTCCGTTCACGAAGGACACAAGCTGGCGCATCGGGTAAAAGATGCGATCCGCGCCACAGATCCACGCATCGCCGACGTGCTGGTGCACATTGAACCGGCGAATCCGTAGCTGCAGCGGCGGTCTATGACCGCCTACTTCGATGTCGCTGCCGCTGCCATCACCGGCGGCAGAAATATTTGCGGAGTCTGCCGCTGGAGACAGCGGCAGCTACAACTCAGCAAGGACTGCACAAAGCGCGGCTGCCAGTTTGGTTTTCGCGCGTGCGATTTGCCTCGCAAATTGCGTCAAATGAATCACAGACGTGGGATTGCGCGCGATATAACTGAAAAGCAGGAAAAAGTTCACGCGCTGTTTTTCAATATCGAAAAGCACACTTGGAGGCATTGGAAATGGCGCGGCCGGCGAGTCGCTTACTACGCGCAACGCCAACACCGGAATTGATCTCGCTGCGCAGAGACGTGCAATCGTTTCCGTTTCCATGTCGATCGCGATCGCGACGTGTTCGCGCCCGATCTCGTATCGATCCGCCGCCGGATCAATGATCCGATCCGCAGAATGAATTTTGCCAACGAGGGCACCAGGTAAAATCGCGCGCGCTTTCTTCGACAGGTCGGACGCATTATCAGCAATCACCAGATCTTCCGGATGCAGTTGATCCGTGGTCCCACCACAAAATCCGCTGGCGATTAACAATTCCGGCGTTTCGTTGCGAAGGAAATTGCCGAGACGCTCCTCGCATCTCGCCGCGCCCACGCCGGTGTGCAAAACGCAGACGTTCGACGTTCGATGTTCGACGTTCGCCTCCGGCTTCGTAGAGCCTCCGGCTCGGAAAGATGTTCGATGTTTCAGTTCGCCTCGCGCCACGGCCCCATCACGCGTAACATTTCTGAGCAAGCGAATAAACGCGCTGCTTTCTGCCGGCAGCGCGAATGTGACAACGATCATTTCGCTTCCGTTAGCGCTACGATCACGGAAATCTTCTCCGCGGAATTG
>Ga0209474_10005169_pt1 | contig 11154 bp, 9 predicted proteins | sample GraSoiAngelo_145_FD_185902 | JGI IMG/M metagenome (GOLD analysis project Ga0209474, IMG submission 185902) | Grasslands soil microbial communities from the Angelo Coastal Reserve, California, USA - 14_1009_05_20cm (SPAdes) (version 2) | ecosystem: Environmental > Terrestrial > Soil > Grasslands ... | reverse complement strand
CCGTAAACGGGGCGAGGAAACCCAGCGGCGGCGGCTCGCCAAACGATCGACGGCATCGCTGCGGAGGGGCCGCTGCTCTCCCTCTCCCCGCCAGTGGGGAGAGGGCCCCTTCCTTCCCTCCCTCCCCCGCTTGCGGGGGAGGGAGGGGTGGGGGCTGGCAGCGGAGAGGGGCGGGAATGAGGGCGGGATGGCCAATATTCACGTTTTGTTCTTGACAAACCGGACAGGCAAAAATATTGTCATGAAAGCGAAGCGAATGCCCCACTGTCGCGTGAACGATGCCCGTATCCAGGAAACGGAATTCCCTGTTAAATTGCAAAAAATTCCCTGTTCTCAGGGAATTTCGGCCGGAGCCCTTCGAAGGCTCTGGGAAACACCCGCCCATGGGCCGGCCGAGAGAGACTGCAGCTCAAACGGAGCCGTCTTGCAGCGGTTTGCAGCGGAATTTTTGCTGCAGATCGGGCTTTCAGCTGCGAGATCGGATGGATAAGACCCGCGGAAAGCCTCGTTTTCTTCGATGCCGATACAACCGATCCGCGAAAATTAGCTGCAGATTCCCTGCAGATGCAGCAAACGGCGGCGCCACCACAATCGCCGGTTGTACCGCCGCTCACAAAAAGATTGCCTCGAACGGGCCGGTCGCCTAATCGGCCGGGCCCGTAGATCGGATATATGGCGTAATGGTGCCGGACCATGTGATATCCCGCCCTGCCCGCTCGCGACCGGCCGGCGCCGTGCTGTGGGCGCCGCGGCTCGACCGCGGCGCGGCGTTACCGTTGTCGCGGCAGCTCGCCGCGGCGTTGCGCGCCGCGATCGCCGAGGGAAGGCTCGGGGCCGGGGCGCGGCTGCCCTCGACGCGCGCTCTCGCCGCCGAACTGGGCCTGGCGCGCAGCACCGTGGTCGCGGTTTTCGAGCAGCTCGCGGCGGAAGGCTACATCGCGGCGCAGCCCGGCTCGGGGTACTTCGTCCCCGCCTCCCTCGTCGACACCCGGCCCGCCGAGGACGCCGCCCGCGTCAGCCCCGCGGCGCGGCCGATCTCGCGGCACGGCGTCCAGCTGCGCGAATTGAAGTCGCTGACGCGCACGCCGCCGCGGCCGTTCGAACTCGGCCATGCCGATATCGACCCGCGGCTGGTGGCGGTCTGGAAAAGGCTGGCGTCGCGGGCGCTGTCCGGCCGCTCGCGGCTGAGCTGGCAATATGGCGACCCGCAGGGCGAGCCGGCGTTGCGGCAGGCGATCGCCGAATACCTCGCCGCGGCCCGCGGGGTGCGCTGCCGGCCGGAGCAGATCGTCGTGACCTCCGGCACGCAGCAGGGTCTGAGCCTGGCGGCGCGGGTGTTGCTCGATCCCGGCGACGCGGCCTGGGTCGAGGATCCGTGCTACCGCGCCGCGCTCGACATTCTGCGCGCCTCCGAGGCCCGCATCGTGCCGGTCGCGGTCGACGAGCAGGGGCTCGACATCGGCGCCGCGCCGCAAGGCGAACCGCCGCCGCGGCTCGTCTATACGACGCCATCGCGGCAATACCCGCTCGGCATGGCAATGCCGCTGGCCCGGCGCATGGCGCTGCTGGCCTGGGCCGAGGCGGCCGGCGCCTGGATCATCGAGGACGATTACGAAAGCGAGTTCCAGAAGCCGGCGCAGATGCTGCCCTCCTTGCAGGGGCTCGACCGCGCCGGCCGGGTGATCTATCTCGGCACCTTCAGCAAATTGCTGTTCCCGGCATTGCGGCTCGGCTACGCGGTGTTGCCGGAGGATCTGGTGGCGCCGTTCACCGCGGCGCGCCATCTCGCCGACCGGCAGAGCTCGGCGTTGCTGCAGACGCTGATGACCGAGTTCATTCTCGGCGGACACTTCGCGCGGCATCTGAAGTTGATGCGCCAAGTCTATGCACAGCGGCAGGAATTCCTGATCGACCAGGCGGCGCGCCATCTCGGCGGGATGCTTGAGATCACGCCGCAGGGCTGCGGCATGTACTTGACGGCGTCATTGCCATCCGACCGGCCGGATACCGCGGTAGCGAAAGCCTTGGCGGCGGCGGGTGTCGGCACCGTGCCCTTGTCGGCGCTGACCCTGGCGACGCCGCGGCCGCCGGCTCTCGTGCTCGGCTATGCCGGGCATCCCGAAGCGGCGATCGCCCGCGCCGTCGAGCGCATGGCTGCGGTGCTGGACCGCTCCGGACACTCAGCGACTAACCCGGAAATTGAAACCGGGGACACAGCCGCCTAACTCTTTTCTGTCCGGTCCTAGCTCACCCGGATTTGCCCGCGCGGGCTGGCCCGGGGCGCTAAAGACGAGCTGCGCTCCGGGCGACCGCCGTCGGCAAGTCACCGACCGGACTGATCAATCATCAGAAACTGGATCTTCGATCCTACCAATCCGCGCGTTAGGTCTTTGCTCCCAAAGCTCGACGGAGCGCCAGATCATGCCGGACAGCGGTGCTTTCACGACGACCGAACGCAGCCGGGTGCGCCGCCACCCCGAACGAGCCCCATTACAACCGCGACACCGTCCACGCGATCCTCGATGCGGCGCTGATGTGCCATGTCGGCTATGTCATCGACGGATTGCCGTATGTGACGCCGACCCTGTTCTGGCGCGACGGCGAGCGGCTCTACTGGCACGGCTCGTCGGCGAGCCGCATGCTGCGGGCGCAGCGCGAAGGCATCCCGGTCTACCTGACGGTCAGCCATATCGACGGGCTGGTGCTGGGGCGCTGCGCCTTTCGCCACTCGCTGAATTACCGCGCCGTCATGGTGTTCGGGACCGCGCGCGCCGTCGAGGACGAGCGGGAGAAGGAGGCCGGGCTCAACGGCTTTATCGAGCGCCTCTATCCTGGCCGTACCGGTTTGATGCGCCCGATCGCGCCGCAGGAGCTGAAGGCGACGATGCTGCTCGGCATGGCGATCGAGGAGGTGTCGGCCAAGATCCGCGACGACGGCCCGCTCGATCTCGAAGCCGATCACGGTGCGGATTGCTGGGCCGGAATTATCCCGATCGCGCAACGCGTCGGAGCGCCTGTTGCAGATCAGCGGGTTATACCGCGCGGCTCACGCGATCTCGAAGCCGGACACTTCACGGAAGATGCGAGGTTCGATCAGATCCTGCATTCGCTGGCCCGGAGAGACCGGTCGTGACCGAGCATGCCAATCATCTGGGTCAACCGATCGGGTTTCCGGTCGAGGGCTGGACGGCGCGGCAGCGGCCGCCGCGCACGCCGATCACCGGCTGGTTCTGCCGGGTCGAGCCGCTCGATGCCGGCTGGCATGCCACCGAGCTTTACGCAGCCAACAGCGAGGACCGCGACGGCCGGATGTGGACCTATCTGCCGTGGGGGCCCTATGGCGGGTTTGACGAGTATCGCGCCGCGCTCGAGGCCGGGTTGCGGCGGGAGGATTTCATCACCTATGCGGTCATCGATGCCCGCAGCGGCAAGGCGGTCGGGGTCGCGAGTTATCTCAACATCAATCTCGCGGCCGGCAGCATCGAGGTCGGCGGCATCACCTATTCGCCGGCGCTGCAGCAGCAGCCGGCCGGGACCGAGGCGATGTATCTGATGATGCGGCGCGTCTTCGACGAACTCGGCTATCGCCGCTATGAATGGAAGTGCAATGCGCTGAATGCGCCGTCGCGCGCCGCGGCCGCGCGATACGGGTTCCGCTTCGAGGGGATTTTCCGCCAGGCTGATGTCGTCAAGGGCCGCAATCGCGACACCGCCTGGTTCTCGATCACCGACCGCGAATGGCCGCGCATCAAGGCCGCGTTCGAACGCTGGCTCGATCCCGGCAATTTCGACGATGCCGGGCGGCAGCGCGCCAGCCTGTCGGCGCTCACCGCCGGGTAGAGTCAATGCTGGCCGCGAGGTATCGGGAATGAGCAGTCCGCCGGGCATCCGCCGGGTCGATCGCCTGATGGCGGACGATACGGCACGCGAATTTCTCAAGACGGGGTTCGCGGGCAATTTGGCGACAGTCAGTGAGGATGGTAGCCCTTATTGCCTGCCCTTCCTCTACGTGTGGATGGACGGGCATCTGTTCCTCCACAACACGATCGCTCGCGGGCACTTGCGCGCCAATGTGGATCACGAGCCGCGAGTCTGCTTCGTTGTCGATGAACCAGAACAGGTTTTCGACTATGGCCGATTTGAATGCGATACGGGGTTGGCTTACCGAAGCGTCATCGTGTTCGGAAGGATTGAAATTGTTGCCGACCTCGCGGTGAAGCAGAGGTTTTTTGAAAGCCTCATGGAGAAGTACGGAACGCCTGACCGAGACCGACCGAGGGGTTTCTTCCCGAGAATCGGCGAGGTAACGGTTTACGCGATAGCAATCGAGCGTATTACCGGCAAGGAGACGATCCTGCCGGGCGCGTCGGAGCGCTGGCCGGCCGTCGATCGGACCAAATCACCTGACGCTCGCCCGGGCAGCAGTAGGTGAACCAGCGTCCGCAATCCATCGTCGACCGCATCGCGCCGGCAGTCCTCGCGCTCAACAACGCTCACGCGGAGGAGTTGTCGTATCTCAATGCAGCGCAATTAGCCTCGCTGATCCGGCAAGCTTTCTACGCTCGCAGGATTGGTGACGGCGACGCCTTCTTGATCGCTTTCGATCAGAATGCGGCTTACGACAGCCCGAATTATCTTTGGTTTCTGCAACGCTATACGCGCTTCGCGTACATCGATCGGGTGGCCGTCGCGCCATCGATGCGCGGTCGAGGTTTTGCGCGCCTCCTCTATTCGGATCTGTTCGAAGAGGCGCGCGGGTCGGCTCACAATGTCATCGTTTGCGAAGTTAGTAGCGATCCGCCGAACCCGGCATCGGACGCCTTTCATGCGAGGATGGGATTCGGTGAGGTCGGCCGTGCCACCATTCTGCAGGGGAGCAAGACGGTCCGTTATCTGGCGCTGGCGATTTAGCCGCCATCGAACCGACGCGAGTGCACCACCTAATCGTCTGACGCCGCATTGCATCTGCGGCCGCATCCGGCCGGGGAAAAAGACGGTCGGTCAGGCCTTGTCCAGCCAGAACGTGTCGAACCGAACCACGTCGTAAATACCAAAATAATCTTTTGGATTGTGACCCTTCACGTAATTATACCAGACGTCGTTGATATTCTCCCAGGCGACCGGCACCAACGGAGGGTCCTGTTCCATGAGGTCCTCGGCTTGCCGGATCAGCGCCATGCGCTTGCCGGCATCGACTTCGCCGTCGATTTGATCGACCAGCTTGTCAAACTCGGCGTTGTGCCAGAACGAGTAGTTCTGCGGCCCATCGGTGCGGTACCAGGCGTTGAAGTAATCGGAAGGGTCCAGCAGGGTCGAGACGATGGCGCCGACCGCCAAATCGTAGTTGCCGGCCGCCGCGTCACCGAACCAAACCGATTCGACAACCGTCCGCAAGTCGGACTGGATACCGGCCTCCTTCAACATCGCCTGAATGGCCTGGCCAAACAGCTTGTGATGGTTGAGGTCGCGCACCATGAAATCGAGCGGCCGCATGCTGCTCTGGCCGGCGGCCGCCAACAGGGATTTAGCCTCCTTGATCGCGGCGCCGGAATCCTCCTGATAGCCAACCCGTTTGACGAGTTGGTCCTTGGGGGTGGCGAATTCGGAAAACGGATAGATGAAGCCTCCGGTCATCAGCGGGGAGACATCCTTGACGACATCCACCAGGACCTGTTTCTCGAACAACAGATGCATGGCGCGCCGGACACGCGGATCATCGAACGGCTTTCTTTTGGCATTCAGCCAGGTTGCGTGAATGACGCTCTGGTAAAATTTCGCGGTGGACAGGCCAGGAATTGTCGCCGCCTTGCGGGCGGTAACTGGGTCGAGCGCGCGGGCGTAATCGCGGCGCCAAGCTCCGGAGAAAACGGCAAGAGATGGTAAACCTCCATCCCGTCCAGATACGGCAGGCCCTTGTTCCAGTAGTTCGGGTTTCGCTCCATCACCCAGATCTCGTTCTCGACCCGCCGTTTGGTCTTAAACGGACCGGTGCCAGGGATGTTGAGGACCCGGCGCAGATCGTAATTATTCTCTTCCAGCGTCTTCTTGCTGAAGATCACGTTCCAACCGCTGGCGAAGGCGGACATCATGAAATTGATGGAGCGTGGGGCGGCCAGCTTGAATTCGACGGTGTATTTGTCGCGTGCGTTGATCTCGCTGACCGCCCTGAACAGCGGCGTGCGCGGGATGCTGACCCCGGACGGCGGTTTCGCGATGCGATCGAAGGTCGCTTTGACGTCAGCCGATGTGAAATCCGTTCCGTCGTGGAACTGGACGCCCTGGCGCAGGTGAAACGTGTAGGTCTTGCCGTCCTGGGCGATTTCCCAGCTATGCGCCAGATCGGGGACGATGGTCTTGCCACTGTCGCGCGGATCACGCCGGATCAAATTGTCGAACATGCAGCCCTGAGTGCCGATGTTCCCGACCGTGCCCGATTGATGCACATCGAAATGCGGGGGACGATTGAGAATGCCGTAGCGCAACACCCCTCCCCGCTTTTGATTGGGCTCCGGTGCCGCCATCTGAAACTTAGAGCCGTCATATTCGGTCGGAATATCGGCGGCGAGACCGTAGCGCGGAGCCAAACCGTACGCTCCCATCAACGCGGCTGCGCTACCGCGCAGCACATCGCGGCGGGACCAATCGGTACGCGCGGGATGCCTGGTAATCATGATGCCGGTCTCCTCCCTTTGGATTTTTTGCTGAATGTCTTTTTGTCCGACATTCACCTTATCCGACATTCACCGGGTTTCCGAATATTAGCCTGTGACTGCCCCCTTAAGTCGCGACACGGCAAGCAGTCTTTTGGTTTTACGAGCCGCGGGGGCGAGAGGCGTCGTCTTTAATCCGCGGAGGCCGCGGCCTGTAGCGGCGCCGCCCGGCGGCGGGCGGAGCGGCGGTCGCCGATCAGCGCGACGACGCTGACCGCGATCATCAGAATAACGCTGATGCCGAACACCCATTGCGGCGCGCCCTGATCCATCGCAAAGCCGAACATCAAGGGCCCGACCATGCCGCCGATGCCGAACCCCGAGGTGACGATACCAAAGGTGCGGCCCATCGCGCCCGGCGGCGCGGCAGCGCGCACCAGCATGTCGCGCGACGGCATGATCAGTCCGCCGAGCAGCCCGGCCGCCGCCATCGCCAGCAACAGCGGCACCGTACCGAACCCGACCAATCCGATCGCGAGGACGACGCCGGCATTGACCCCGTACCCGACCGCCGCCACCTCGGCGTGACGCCGCGTCATGTCGGCTATAAAGCCGCCGGCCAAGACGCCCAACGCCTGTGCGCTCAAATACGCGGTCAAGGCCAGATTGGCGACCGACAGCGAGGTGCCAAAGGCGCTGGTCAGCGCCACGACCGAGAAATTACTGATGCCGCTACCGGACAGGCTCATCAGCGCGAAGAAGCCGGTCAGGCCGATGATCGTCGGGGTCAAGATCGAGGTCATCCCCTCGCGGCGCTCCGCGACTGCCCGCGCCGGGTGCTGTGGCGCGGTCTCGCTGTCCGCACTGCGGGCAAGCACCAGCGGCACCGCGACGACCAGCGCGAGGATGCCGGCCGCCATCAGCGCGACATTCAATCCGGCGCCGGCGGCGATCGCGATCATCGTCACCGGCGCGACGGCGTTGCCGAGAAATCCGGCGAAGGTGTGGATCGAGAAGGCGCGCCCGAGCCGCGGCGGCGCGATCTTGGCCGACAGCAGCGCGTAATCGGCGGGATGAAAAACGGCGTTGGACAGCCCGACAAACACCATCGCCAGCAGCATTGCCGGATAGGACGGCGCGAGACCGAGACCGAGATAGGCGAGGCCCGCGACCAGCAGCCCGAGCACCAGCATCCGGCGCGAGCCGACCCGGTCGACCAGATAGCCGACCGGCAATTGCGCGGCGACCCCGACGACGCTGGCGGTCGTCAATGCGAGACCCAGCTCGACAAAACCGATGCCGAGCTGCGCCTTCAAGAGCGGGAACAGCGGCGGCAGGACCAGATGCTGGAAATGATTGACGAAATGGGCCGCGGAGACCAGGCCGATCGCCTGGTACTCGGCGCCTTTTTCGCCGCCCGCGCGGTGCGCCAAGACCGCCTCCGCCATGCCCACCCCACCGCCATACCGCAGGACGTTGAAAATAAGGATGCTTGCCGATTAGGCAACCGCCGGAACGGCAAGGCTGCTGCCCGCCTACCGAAATCCCCCGCTATGGGAGCCATCCATGCCCGGCGCCTTGCGCCAGGGTCCCTCGGAGAGAACAATGGCCGCGGAACAACAGAATCGCGCCACTACAACACGGGAGAGAATGCCATGGAGCTCGGATTGCAGGACAAGCATGCGATCGTGACCGGCGGCAGTCGGGGCATCGGCAAAGCCATCGCGCGGGAATTGGCGCGCGAAGGAGCCGATGTGGCGATCGTGGCGCGCAACAAGGGGGATCTGGAGGCGACCGCCCGGGAGCTGGCCGCCGAGACGAACCGGCGCATCGTTCCCCTCGCAGCCGATGTCACCAGCAAGGAGCAGGTGGACCGCATGGTCGCCGAGGCGGCACAGCGGCTGGGCGGCCTGCATATTCTCGTAAACAGCGGGTCCGCGCCGGGGGGCTCGGCCACCGCGACCGGCCCGATCGAAACCGTCGTCGACGAGGATCTGATCGAGGATTTCAATGTGAAGTATGTCGGAGCGCTGCGCTGCTCCCGCGCGGCCATCCCGTTCATGAAGAATGCGGGCTGGGGCCGCATCATCAATATCAGCGGCGGCAACGCCCGCAACGCCGGCAATCTCAGCGGCGGCGCCCGCAATGCCGGCCTGGTGCACATGACAAAGACCCTGGCAGTGCAACTGGGCCGTCACGGGATCACGGTCAATTGCATCCATCCCGGCACGACCCGCACCGAGCGCACGCCGAGCCTGCTCTCCGCCCGCGCCACCCAGCTGGGCGTATCCCCGGAAGAGGCGGAGCGGCGGGATTTCGCGCCGGACTCGCCGCGGGGCAATTCCATCTGCCGCATGGTGGACGCTGCGGAGGTCGCGTTCGTCGCGGTCTTCCTGGCCTCGGAGAAGGCCTGGGCGGTCTCCGGCGAGCTGGTTGCGGCAGGCGGCGGGTCCGGGCGGTCGGTATATTACTGAGCAGAGAAAGCAGGCCGCTGGCAAAGAAAGAGTCGGGAGGAAGCGATGGCGCGGATGACGGGCGGCGCGGCCCTGGTCGAGATGCTCTGCCGCCACAGAGTCGACACCCTCTTCGCGCTGCCCGGGGTGCAGAACGATGCGCTGTTTGTCGCGCTGTACGACGCCGGCGAGGGATTGCGCGTCATCCATCCGCGTCACGAGCAGGCCGCCGCCTACATGGCGTTCGGCTATGCGCGGGCGAGTGGCAAGACCGGCGCCTATGCGGTGGTGCCGGGTCCCGGTGTCCTGAACACGACCGCCGCGCTCGCCACCGCTTACGCGACCAACGCGCCGGTCCTGTGCATCAGCGGCCAGATCCCGTCGAACCTGATCGGCCGCGGCTTCGGCCTCTTGCATGAGGTGCCGGACCAACTGGCGATCCTGCGCGGTCTGACAAAATGGGCCGAGCGCATCGACCATCCGAGCGAGACCGGCAAGCGCGTCAACGAAGCCTTCCGCCAGATGGCGGACGGCAGGCCGCGCCCGGTCGCGCTGGAAATGCCGCTCGACATCATGGCGCTCGAAACCGAGGTGACATTGCCCGATCCGGACCCGGCATTGCCGGCGCCACCGCCCGACGAGGAGCTGATCGCGCAAGCCGCAAAGTTGCTCAGCGCCGCGAAGCAGCCGCTGATCTATGTCGGCAGCGGCGCCATGGACGCCGGCGCCGAAGTGCTGGGGCTTGCCGAACGGCTGCAGGCGCCGGTGACGACCTACACCGGCGGCAAGGGCATCCTCAGTGACCGGCATTATCTGGCCCAGAACCTGCTCGCCGGGCATCAGCTGTGGCGCAATGCCGATGTCGTGCTCGCGGTCGGCACGCGGTTCAACCAGCCGCAGACGCGCTGGGGTCTCGACGGCGACATCAAGGTGATCCGCATCGATCTCGACCCGGTCGAGATCAACCGGATCGCCCGGCCGGCGATCGGCATCGTTACCGACGCCAAACCGGCGCTCGCCGCGCTGGATAAGGCGCTGGCCGCACATGAGCGCCCATCGCGGCAGCGCGAGCTCGACGAGGTGAAGACGAAGACGCAGGCGCGGCTCGAGGAGACGCTCGGGCCGCAATGCGAATACCTCGCCGCAATCCGCGCCGAACTGCCCGATGACGGCATCTATGTCGAGGATCTGACGCAGGTCGGCTATGTCGGCCGGCTCGCCTTCCCGGTCTACAAGCCGCGCACCTACATCCACAGCGGCTATCAGGGGACGCTCGGCCACTGCTATGCGACCGCGCTCGGCGCCAAGGTCGCGCGGCCCGATGTGCCGGTCGTGTCGATCTCCGGCGATGGCGGCTTTATGTACAATGTGCAGGAGCTGGCGACCGCGGCATTGCACGGCATCGATGTCGTCGCGATCGTGTTCGCCGACGGCGCCTACGGCAATGTGCGGCGGATGCAGAAAAACGATTACGGCAACAAGCTGATCGGGGTCGATCTGCTGAACCCGAATTTTCCGAAGATGGCCGACAGCTACGGCATCGCCGGGGTGCGCGCGACCAGCCCGGATGAGTTGCGGCGCGAATTGCGGGCGGCCTTGAAGCGGCGCGGGCCGTCGCTGATCGAGGTGCCGGTCGGCGAGATGCCGGATCCGTGGCCGACCCTGATCATGCCGCGGGTGCGCGGGCGGTAGTGCCGTGCACATCCAGCCCCCACCCGTCCGCGTCGCGGATTCCCTCCCCCGCCTGCGGGAGAGGGTTTTTTGGTAGCCGCGCGCTCTGCTCCCTCCCCGCAAGCGGGAGGAGGGTCGGAGTGCGGGCTGGCTGACCAGATACAAGGAGAGATGCTGTGCCGGAGGGAATGACCGCGATGGGCCGACACCGCGAGGGCTGGCTCGGCGCCGAGCTGGATCGGGAGGCGCTGTACTGGGATTTCACGCCGGCACATCTCGCCGCGATCGATGAGCTGATGGCGAAGATCGAGGCGGCGGGGATCCCGTTTCAGGAGATCCGGCGGCATCATTTTTCGCATCCCGCGCTCGACGGCGACCTC
>Ga0209474_10005168_pt1 | contig 11155 bp, 7 predicted proteins | sample GraSoiAngelo_145_FD_185902 | JGI IMG/M metagenome (GOLD analysis project Ga0209474, IMG submission 185902) | Grasslands soil microbial communities from the Angelo Coastal Reserve, California, USA - 14_1009_05_20cm (SPAdes) (version 2) | ecosystem: Environmental > Terrestrial > Soil > Grasslands ... | reverse complement strand
GGCCGATTTGCTGCGCGATCGCGGTGCCGAACCCGTCCGTCGCTGTGAACGTGAGGTTCGCGGGCAACGATCCGGCGAGCTGGTCCGTGCTGGCGTTGTTCGGCGTCCCGTTGAGGATCGGACGGTCGCGATAGACGCCGCTGATCAACACGTCGATCTTCGGGACAACGTACGAGGCCAGGCCGTTGAACGACGTCTGGAACGGCGACTCGACGTGGCAGTACGGATTCAGGGTCCAGCTCACACCGACCACGGTGTTCTCCGGAACGGCGGCACGAACCGCGCACCAGTCGTTGACGACCTTGCCGGTGCTGGTGCCACCGGAGAAGGTGAAGCCCTTCACGGCGCGCACGTTGAACGTCACGTCCACGCCGTTGAACACGCGCGTGTCGTCGCCGACATCCTTCGTCGACTTGATCAACAGATCTTGCGGGCGCGCGAACGCCGCCGGGGTCAGGTTGTAGAGCGTCCCCACCTGGTAGCCGCCACCGCCCGGCAGCCGCGGGTCGCTCGGGACCCTCAGGGAGTACGGTGTCAGATCGCTCGGCCCGACGTTGAGATTGTCGGTCACGGTGCCGCCGGTCGTGAACTGCGTGAAGGCCCGGCGGTAGTACCCGACTTCCACCGCCGCCTTCGGGAGGAGCTGCTGCTGGATCGACACGCCGAAGGCCCAGTCCGACGGACGCACGCCCCACCCGCTGAGCAGACCCGGGTCGTAGTTCGCGCCGACGAACTGGTTCGACCCGAACAGCAGGTTGTTGATCTGGCCGCAGGTGTCGATGCTGCCGGTCGTCGCCGGGCTCTGCGCCAGCGGGTTCTTGAGGTCGCAATCCGGAACGTAGTTGCCGTTGGTGTCGGTCCACGTGCGGATCACGTTCGGGTTGCCGAACCCCGCGGCGGCGCCGCCCGGAATGCGGAGCGAAGGATTGGCACCCGACACCAGGTTGCCGACGCTGGCGCCCTGCAGATATTTGCCGACGCTGACCTTCAGCGACGTCTTGCCGTTGCCGAGCACGTCATAGGCGGCGCCCAGGCGCGGCGTGATGTCGTTGTAGCCGGTGACGCCGTCGGTGCGCGGGAAGCTGGCCCCGGGGAAAAAGGTGCTCGCCGGCTGTGTGACCGCCGGGAACCAGCTCCACGGATGGTCGTAGCGCAGCGCGCCCTGCAGCGAGAGCCGGTTGAACGTCCACTGATCCTGCGCGAAGAACGATATCATCGCCGCACGCGCGTTGTTGAAGTAGGGATTCGCGTACTCGGTGATCGAAATCGGAACGCCGCGCGTGAAGGTGTACAAGAGGCTCTGCGTGTTGGTGTGCAGCTCGCGGTCGTCTCGCCACCAGTTGCCCTGGTACCCGAACTTCATGCTGTGCGAGCCGGTGACATACGAGGCGTTGAGAAACCAGTTCGCTCCGTCGGTCTTGTTGATCAGCCAGCTCTGCGAGCGGTAATTCACCAGTCCGACTGTCCCCTGCGGGTTGATCACCGCCTGGTTCTCCGTCACGCGAATCAGGTCCCGGGTCGGATTCGGATCGAGCTCGGCGTCGCCCCAGTGGTAATACGTGTTGCCGAGACCGGCTTCGAGGAGCAGCTTGTTCGTCACCGTCGACGTCCAGCGCGCGGTCTGGACGCGCTGAGGACTGTACTCGCCGTGGCCGTCCGCTTCCGGAGTCGTCAGCGTCGGCGACGGCGAACCGCTGAACGAGGCCGTGCCGGTGCACGCCCGGCACACGGGCTGTTCATCCCACGAGAACGTGAACTTGTTCCGCTGCGACGCCTGCCACGTGATCCGCGGCGTGTAGTTCTCCCACTGGCGGTCGTAGTAGGCCGGTTTGGTGAAATCAGGGGCGTAGGACCACTTCGCCGGGTCGCCCGCGTTGTTGTTGTAGTAGACGTTCAGGGTGTCGCGGCGCGATCCCTGCTGGCGGACGCTCATGTAGTACCAGAGCTTGTCCTGCAGGATCGGGCCGCCGATCGCCGCGTTGAAGTCGTAGACGTGGTACGTCGGGTTGGGTGCCCCGGCACCCCGCGCCTGCAGATCGGCGGAGTAGTTGTTCGACTGCATGCCTTTCGAGAAGCCGGATCCGGCGATCAGGCCGCTCAGCCTGTTGCCGCCCTGCTTCGGCACGATGTTCATCTGTACGCCCGCGGTCTCGAACTCACCGAGGCCGCCCGCCGTCATCACGGTGACTTCCATCGAATTGCCGATGTCGGCCGTGTAGTTCGGTGGCTGGTTGCCACCCGGCGGATTGCTGATGTTCAGGCCTTCAACCGTGAGGCGCGACTCGACGCCGCGGCCGCCGTGCACCGGAAAGATCGCGAACACCGGGCCGGTGTTGACGTCGGTGATGTTCGGCTGCAGGCCCGGCACGGCTGTGAGCAGATAGCTGTAGCTGCGGACGCTTGGCAGGTTCCGCATCGTCTCGTTGTCGAGCGTCACGGCGCGCCGCGTGCTCAGCACGTCGACCACCGGCGACTCGGCGGTGACGTTGACGGTCTCGGCCACGGCGCCGACCTTCATTTCGGCGTCGATCTTGACCACGCCGGTCCCCGACACCACCACCTCGTCTCGCTTCAAGGTGGAGAACCCGGCGAGACGGAACGTCACGGTGTATGTGCCCGGTTGCAGGCTCTCGATGCGGTACTGCCCCGCGGCGTCGGTGGACGCCGTCCGGACTTTTTCAATCAGTACGGGGCTCGTCGCGTCGATGGTGACGCCGGGCAGCACGGCGCCCGAAGCGTCCTTGACGGTGCCGGCGAGGGTAACCTGGGCCGATGCGATTGTCGGCAGCAGCAGGAACAGGGCAACGACCGCGACGGCCTTCCCACGACGCATCATCTCCTCCTGAGGAAAGCTGCGACGCTTCTCCGCGCGCGCGAACGGGCGCTAATATGTGACTAATCGAATCGCGCTGTCAATTGACTGTTCGATGACGCGCCTGCATCATCATCAGGTGGCACGCACGAGACTTCTCTCCGCGATCGTTCTGGCGGCTCTTGCGGTGGCGGGCGCGGCGGCCCAGCAGCAGCGCCCGCGTATTCCGCCGACCGGCGCGATCAGGAAAGTCCGCGACAACCTGTACGTGATTCCCGGCGCCGGCGGAAACACGACGGTGTTCGTGACGCAGGGCGGCGTCGTGCTCGTCGACACCAAGCTTCCGAACAACGGCGAGGCGATTCTGACGCAGGTGCGCACCGTCACCGACAAGCCTGTCTCGACGATCATCAACACGCATTCGCATCCCGATCACATCGGCAGCAACGAGTATTTCCCGGCGTCGGTCGAGGTGATCGCACAGGAGAACACGCGGAAGTGGATGGCCGCCAATCCGCGGGTGGCGTCGAACGCGGCGGCGATGCCGGACAGGACGTTCGCCGACCGGATGACGCTCGGGAGCGGCGACGATCGGATCGAGCTCTATTACTTCGGCGCCGGCCACACAAGCGGCGACGCCTTCATCGTCTTTCCCGCGCATCGGGTGATGGCCGCCGGAGACCTCTTCGCGTGGAAGATGTCGCCGCTCATCGATCCGCTGGCGGGCGGCAGCGTGCTGGCGCTGCCGGGCACGCTCGAGAAGGCCGAGAAGGGAATCCCGAACGTCGACACGGTGATCGAAGGCCACGGCGACGTCAACACGTGGGACGGATTCCGCGACTACGTGCGGTTCAATCGAGCGCTGGTCGATGCGGCGACAGCGGGGGCGGGGAAAAAGACCGCGGAGGAGATCGCGGCCGAGCTGAGGCCCAAATTCCCGGTCTTCACGAAAGAGGAACTGCTGACGGACATGGAGTACGGCGGCACGCCGTTGTCGCGCGCCGTGATCAACGTGAACATCGCGTTCCAGGAGCTGGGAAAGCGCTGAGTGCCCTCCGAACCGCATCGACGAAGGGGCTGACGCCTACCGGGTTCTCGGTTTCCGAACTCCTTCGATCACCACACCCTCGGCCAGCGGAATGGTCAGCGCAATGCGATCGTCCGGGCCGAAGTTCCGCGTGATGTGGCCCTTGCCGGTGGTGTCTTCAATCAGGTTGATGTGTCCGGGGCCAGCGGCGACATGCACGCCGCCCGATACTTCGACCTCCGAATTGCCGGAGAGCGTGATCACAAACTGCCGTGCCGGGCCGGTGTGCCAGCCGGGCGCGCCAGGGTCAGTGGCCGCGGTATTGCGCGGATTCGCCCCGGCCGTGGGTGGCCGCACGCTGAATTCCGCGCCGGTGGCTTTCAACATGTCGGTCGCGCCACGGGCGTTCAGGTTCAGTTCAATGTCTTCGGCGTGAGCGAGGCCGTCCTGCCCCGTGAAAATGCGGGTGATCACAACGGCTTTCCTGCCCTGAGCCATCGCAACATCATGATCAATAGCGCGAAGCGAGGTCGCGATGAAGCAACCCACGAGGAGCACGCGCACGAGTGCTTGTGTCTTGAATCTCATGAAGAATCCTTTTTGATACGCTTGGGCCCATGACCGCAGCCCGACGACATCACCGCGGTCCGCCGCGTCGTTTTCGTGATGAAGGGTGGAAAGGTTTACAAGAACGAAGGCGGCCGCCGGTAGCCTGGACGCGCGGTCCTGGCGTCACTTCTTGATCATCATGTGGACCAGATCCTTCTCGTTCTCGAGACAGTAGTAATCCAGCAGCTCGCTGTCGAGCACGAGCGGCTGCCTCAGCGTCACCGCCCAGGGCACCGTATACGATGTCGGATCGTCGATCGTCATCTCGACTTCGAGTGTTCCGAAATTCGGCCTGCGGATCCGCTCGGTCAACTTCCCCGTGCCCGTTAGCGGATTGCCGGACGCGTCGAGCCATAGGTCGTCCTTGAAGCCGGAGGTGTGCACCACGAGGGTGTCGCCGTCCCATGCAGCCGTCGAGTAGCCGTTCCAGGTTGGATTCTGATCGTCGGGAAGCCGTCGGCCGTCGGTGAAGATCTGGCGGTACTGCATGTTGCGCTCGGTCAGGATGATGACGCGGTCGGACAGCTGGAAGAGCCGCTTGTAATAGTCGTCGGTCCAGATTCTGGGCGCGCCACGAGGCATGCAACGAGCGTTCGGATCCTCGTTCTGTGCGGCCATTCGCCGCTTGACCTCTTCCGCCACGCCAGGCTTGTAGGGCAATCCGCCTTTCAAAGTCGCGGCGATGTTGATGAACTCGCGCGAAATCTGCAAATCGTTGCAGTGCGCGCCGCAATTCGCGCGCGTTTCCCAGCCCCACATGCCACTCAGGTCGGGCTTTCCGTCGGAAGTCCGCGGCGCCGGCGCCGACAGATCCGGCTTGCCGTCGGCCGTGCGAGGCACGCCGCGCGTGGGGTACTCCAGCCACTGGGCGACGCCGGTGCCGGGAACCGCGAGGCACGTCACCATTGCCGCACACAACGGACGCCACCTGGTTCGCATGACATCTCACCTCCGTGCTCGTGGTCGTGCGCGGTGAGGATCGACGCGCTGAATCGTCCTACTTCGCCTGGAGGCCTCCGGTAATGCGATCCATCTGATGGCCGATGGCCATCGCGCGCATACGGGCAATCTCCACCGGCGACGCCACTTTCGGATCCACTCTTACCTGGGCGCACGTGAAGCCGCGCAGCGTGCACTCGGAGGTCGTGTGCTTGATGCCGCGTGCCTTCATGACGCCCGCCATCAGCGCCACCGCGTCCTCGTGGATGATGACCGCGTTATTGGGCACGAACGTGCCGACGCCGATCGCGTAGTCGATCGGCATCAGCGGTTCGACGCTCGACCCGAACGCGCCGTCGTTCTTCTTGCCCAGGTCGTGGGCGCCGAGATCGGCGCCGGCATCAATCAGGTACCGAATGATCGGGACATCCCCGTAATTGGCGGCCGCCATCAGCGGCGTGATGCCGTAGTCATCCGGCTGGTTCACGTCGTTGTCGAGCTCGACGAACAGCTTGACGACCTGGAGCCGCTCCTCGCGCGGCCTGTCCCGGTGATAGCCGTGAATGAACGCGAGGCCGGCGGCCGCCGACAGAACGGACTCGCCGTCTCTCGAGACGATCCGCGGATCGGCGCCGCGCGCGAGCAGCAGCTTCACGAGCTCGAGGTCGCCAGCGAACGCGGCGCGCATCAACGCCGTGGCGAACACGATTCGGGGCGATCCTTCGCGCATCCGTCCGCGAGGCGTGTTGTTGACGAGCGCGTTGGGGTTGGCGCCGGCGTCGAGCAGCCGGTGGATGAGCGGCAGCGGATCCGCCGTGGCCATCCACGGAAAGTTCGGCGCCGTTTCCATGTTGCGCCGATCGACGGCCCAGAAGAGCGGCGTGAACCGCTGCGCGTCCGCCTTGTTCACGTCGGCCTTGCGGTCCACGAGGAACGACGCGACGTCGTAGCTGCCGTTGAAGATTGCCAGCGCGAGCGCCGTCTTCCCGTCGCCGGCCACGGCGTCGACGTCGGCGCCGGCCTCGACCAGGATGCGCGCCAGCTCGAGGCTGCCGTCGCGCGCGGCCAACATCAGCGGCGTCAGCCATCCGCTGGCGAACTCCTCCACCTTCTCTTCGGTCCGGCTCGCGACCGGCGTGCGCCCCTCGAAGCCGCGGCCGTTGGCGGCGGCGACGTAGTGGGACCGCGCGTTGACGTCGCCGCCCGCCGCGATCAGCAGCCGGGCGGCCTCGGCGTGACCCTGGGCCACGGCCCACATCAGCGCGGTGGTGCCGCCCCAGCTCTCCTTCGCGTTCACGTCGGCGCGCGCTTCGAGCAGAAGGCGGATGGCGTCGGCCTTTCCGGTTCGCGCCGCCAGCATGAGTGCGGTGTCGCCGGCGGGCGTCAGCGGCGCGTTCGGATCCGCGCCGGATCTGATCAGGCGGCCGAGCATGCCGACGCTGCCGTTGATGGCCGCCAATTGCAGCGGCATCACCCCTTCCCTCGTCCGCGCGCTCACGCGCGCACCGGAAGTCAGCAGGAGCTCCGCCAGCTCCACATCGTCGCGCTCCACGGCCCAGTGGAGCGCCGTGGTGCCGTCGACCTGCGCCGCGTTCACGTCGGCCTTGCGCGCCAGCGCGGCACGGACCGCCTCGCGGTCGCCGCGCATCGCCGCATCCGCGACTTCCGACGTCTTCGCCCCTCGACTGAGCTCGGGGCGACCCTGAGGCTCTCGCCCCTCGACGTTGCTCGGGGTGACCCTGAGCTCGCCGAAGGGTCGAAGGGTCGCAGCCGCGGCGGTCGCGGCGACGAGCAGGAGGCCCGCGACGGCGCTGGTCGTGTGGCGCCATATGGGTGTCAGACGCGTGACGCGGATCATCGAGTCACCTTGAGAAAGGCCGGCGCCGCGGCGTAGCCGTCGAGCGCCAGCGTCTTCGCCTCCGTGTCGATCGCGACACTCGACGTGAGCGACGTCTTGCCCTCGCCGACGCCGTCACGATCGATCTGCATCTCGATCACCGTGAAATTCGCGTCGGACGCGGCGCTCGAGACCGGCGCCCAGTCCGGCGCGTGCGAGTCGAGCCGGCGCTCGATGATCAGCACGATGCGCTCCTTGTCCGCGATCGCGGGCGAACGCCAGGCGTACTTGATCGAATAGCCGGTCACGCCGTCGGTCCATATGTAGCCGAGCGTCGGCGCCGCCTGGATCGCCGCCGACAACCTCGCGAGAGGACTCGGCGGCGGCGGTGCCGGCGCTCCGCGTCCACGTCCCCGGCCTGCGGCAGCGCCGGACGGCGCGGGAGCGGCGGGCTTCGCCGGCGCCGGAGGAGGCGCCGCGAACGCCGCGACGAGCGGCGCACGCTCGGCGTCGGTGGACCATCGCGACAGCGTGATCGTCAGCGCCCCAGCCGCCGCTGCGCTTCCGACCGTGGCGCGCAGGTGCAGCGCCGCGGCATCGCTGAACGCGCTCGCGGCGCCCACGAGCATGAGGGCGATCGCCGCGGCGACGCATATCGGACCGCGAGGCGCCGTCATTGGTTCGTGCCCTTGGTGCGGCCCAGCCACTCCACCAGCCGCTCGACTTCCTCGTCTTCCACCCTGGCGCCGCGCTCCCGCATGTCGACGATGACCACGCGCCACCGGTCGGGACTGAATCGCGCGTTGTTGAACCGATCCGGCTCATGGCACGCCGTGCAGGCGCGCTGGAGCAGCGCCTCGGCCTCGGCGTCGGAGTAGAACGTCGTCACTTCCTGCGCCACGTAGGTCCGCGGGAACGGCTTGACGGTCGGCCCGAATCGCTCTGCGAGCCAGTCGAGCAGAATCGCTCGGTCCGCCGCCGGGAGCGGCACGTCCATCCCGCGATGCTTCGTCGTCACGAGCGCGTCCCACGCGGCGCGATCGAGCGCGGAGTACGCGTAGTCGTCGATGCCGTGGCACGACGTGCAGTACTTGAAGATCACCTGTCGCGCCGGGCCTTTCGGCGGCGTGACCTGCGGCCGCGTGGCCCTTCCGCCGATCTGCGCAGACACGGCCGACGAACCCAGCACTGCGCCGAGCGCCACGACGATCGCCGCCGCAGCCATGCCGATCGGTCGCATCGTCACGACCTCACACCATCTCCAGCGGCTGGAGCCGGCCGGTGCTCGTCCCGATCCTTGCCTGATCGATCCCGTACAAGTGCAGCATGCTCAACAGCATGTTCGAGGTGCGCTGCGTGTTGTCGGGGAACACGAGGTGACGGTTCCCCTTGAACGTGCCGTCGATGCCTCCGACGAGAATCACGGGCACCTTCTCGTGCGCATGGCGATGCGAGTTGCCCATGTTGCTGCCCTTGTAGATCAGCACGTGATCGAGCACCGTGCCGTCGCCGTCCGGAATGTTCCTGAGCTTTTCGCAGAAGTACGCGAGGTTCTGGACGTGGTAGCGGTTCACCTTCGCGTAGTTGGCGACGTTCTCCGGCTTGTCGCCGTGGTGCGAGGTCCCGTGCCAGGCGCCCGTGAACCCTGATTCGGGGAACAGCGCGCTGCTCAGATCGCGGCCGAGCATGAAGGTGATCGAACGCGTGATGTCCCCTTCGAGCGCGAGCGCCATCAGGTCGTACATCAACCGGAAGTGCACGTGTTTGCTGTCGGGCAACCCGAACGGCACGTCGGCGGACGGTTCCTTGATCGAGTTCTCGATCGCGATCCCGATGCGCCGCTCGAGCTCGCGGATGTTGTCCGTGTAGGTGTCGATTCGCGCTTTGTCGCCGGCGCCGAGGTCGTGCTTGAACGCGGCGAGCTCGCCGACGACGGCGTCGAGGATGCTCGCGTTCCGCTTCCGATCGCGCCGGCGCTCCTCGGCGCTCGTGCCGTCGCCGAACAGGCGCTCGAACACGACGCGCGGATTCACCTCGGGAGGCAGCGGCTGCGACGGCGTCGACCAGGAGATGCAGTTGGTGTACGCGCAGCTGTAGCCCCAGTTGCAGTTGCCGTAATTGCCCGCGTCCTCGACGCCGAGCTGCAGCGACGACAGGATGGTGTCCTGCCCGTGCGTGCTGGCGATCAGCTGATCGACGGTCGTGCCGAGATACGGGCTGACGGCGTTGCGCCGCGGCCGCGCGCCAGACAGCAGCACCGCGCCCCGCGCATGATCGCCGCCCGGCTCCTCGGTCGTCGCCATCGCCTCCGGCATGTCGAGGCCGCTGATGAGCACGACGCGGTTGCGGAAGGGCTCCAGAGGTTTCGTGATGAACGAAAACGCGAAGTCCTTTCCCTCCTGGAGCGGGCTCCAGTAGCCGGGCGCCGCGCCGTGCGGGTGCCAGATGCCCACGAACCGCTTCGGCGGCGCGGCCGCCGTCAGCCGCAGCGGCTGCAGCGCCGGCACCATCGATTCGAGGAGCGGCAAGGCGAGGGTGACGCCGGCCCCGCGAAGAAACGTCCGCCGGGGAATGTACGTTTTTGTGATGAACATCAATCCCTCACGTTCCCTTCACGCGCATCCGGAACTGCGCGCTTCGGACAACCCCGAGGACGATCGTCGAGAACCGGTTCTGATCCTTGTCGGACGCGCGCGCGATCGCGCGCACGGTCGGCATGTCCGTGTACTCGAGCCCGCGACCCAGCGCGTAGGTCATCATCTTCTCGATGAACATCCGCACGAACTGCGGCGAGTAGCGCAGGAGCGCCGTTCGCAGCTCCGACGGCCCGTCGACTTCCTGCCCGTCGAACAGCTTCACTCTCGCGTCGATCGGCATCCCGCCGTCGCCGCCCTGCTTCGCGCGCCAGCTTGCGTCGGCATCGAGGTTCTCGAGCGCGAACCCGATCGGATCCATGATCTTGTGGCAGCCGGCGCACGGCTGCCGCGTGCGATGCAGCGACATCTGCTCGCGCAGCGTCAGCGGCTTGCCGTCGCCCTTGGTCTCTTCGAGCGCCGGCACGTTCGCCGGCGGCTCCGGCGGCGGCGTGCCCAGGATGTTTTCGAGCACCCACGCGCCGCGCTTCACCGGCGACGAGCGGAAGTTCTGCGTGAACGTGACGGCCAGGAAGCTGCCCTTCCCGAGCAGACCGCGACGATAATCCATCTCGGGCGGGAGCGTGACGCGGCGGAACCGCGATCCGTAGATGTTCGGAATGCCGTAGTGCCGCGCCAGCCGCTCGTTCACGAACGTGTAGTCCGCCGTCAGCAGGTCGACGATGTTGCGGTCCTCGCGGATGATGCTGTCGAAGAACAGCTCCGACTCGCGCTTCAGGCTCTGGCGCAGCTCGTCGTCCCAGTTCGGATAGAAGATGCCATCGGGTGCCGTGCCCGCGAGATTGCGCAGATACAGCATCTGCTGCGCGAAGTTGGACACGAGCGCTTCCGAGCGCGGATCGGCGATCATCCGCCGCACCTGCTGCTCGAGCACAGCCGGCTGGCCCAGCCGCCGCGCCGCCGCAAGCGTGATCAGCTCGTCGTCGGGGATGCTGCTCCACAGGAAAAATGACAGTCGCGACGCCAGCTCGACGTCGCTGATGGAGTACGCCTGTCCGGCGCGCATCGCGGCGGGCTCGCGCTCGCCGCGCACCAGAAACTGCGGGCTCGCGAGGATCAGCCGCAGCGCGAGCTCGATGCCATCGTCGAAGCCGCCCTCTCTGCGGCCCTTCTCGAAAAACGACAGCAGCGTCGCGATCTCGGCCGCGTCCGGCGGACGGCGATACGCGCGCCGCGCGAGCGGCGTCAGAATCTCTCTGGCGCAGTCGCGCTCGCCCTCGGCGCCGACGCTCGCGCCCTCGGGTGCGCGAAGGCCCCTCGCCAGCGGCGACGATGAG
>Ga0209474_10005167_pt1 | contig 11156 bp, 8 predicted proteins | sample GraSoiAngelo_145_FD_185902 | JGI IMG/M metagenome (GOLD analysis project Ga0209474, IMG submission 185902) | Grasslands soil microbial communities from the Angelo Coastal Reserve, California, USA - 14_1009_05_20cm (SPAdes) (version 2) | ecosystem: Environmental > Terrestrial > Soil > Grasslands ... | reverse complement strand
CGTGCCTGTGGAGGCCGAGAACCTGCTCGTCGGGCTCGCCCCTGCCGACGACGCCGCGGTCTACCGACTCGACGAGGAGCGGGCTCTCATCTTCACGCTCGACTTCTTCCCACCGGTCGTCGACGACCCCGGCGACTACGGCGCGATCGCGGCCACGAACGCGCTGAACGACGTCTTCGCAATGGGCGGCACGCCGCTGCTCGCGCTCTCGATCGCCGCGTTCCCCGAGGAGCTGCCGATGGAAATGCTCGCCGAGATCTTCGCCGCCGCCGACGCTCAGGTGCGCGCGGCCGGAGGCCTGCTGGCGGGCGGGCACACGATCCGCGACGCGGAACCGAAGTACGGTCTTGCCGTCATCGGCACGGTGCACCCCAACGGCATCTGGCCGAAGAACGGTGCGCGGCCCGGCGACGTCCTCCTGCTGACCAAACCGCTCGGGACCGGCCTGATCATGACGGGCTACAAGCGCGGCAACGCCGGCACCCAGCAGCTCGAGCGCGCGATCCGCTGGATGCGGACCCTGAACAACGACGCGGCCGAGGTGCTGCGCGCGTTCGAGCCGAACGCGGTGACCGACGTGACGGGCTTCGGCCTCTTCGGACATGCGCACGAGGTCGCCGAACGCAGCGGCGTTCGGGTGCGACTGGAGTCCGAGCGGTTCCCGGCGATCGACGGCGCACTCGACATCGCGCGCCATGGCGTGCGCACGAGCGGCGACCCGCGCAACCGCGATTTCGCCGGGCGGCACATCCAGCTGAACGGGGTGCCGGAGACGCTCGTCGCCCTCGGCTACGACCCGCAGACGGCCGGCGGCTTGCTCGTGTCGATCCCCGCCGAGCGGGCGGCGGCGCTCGAGGCCGAGTTCGAGGCGCGCAAGCTCTTCATCCGCCGGGTGGGCCGCGTCGAGGAGGGCGTCGGAGTCGTCGTCGAGTGACCCGCGGGCACCTCGCATTCCTGGGGCGTCGCTGGCGACGCGGTCGCGGAGGGGACAGCGCTCAGGGCACGGCCCCGCCGGAGAGCACCGTGGCGACAGCGACGTCAGGCGGTCGCGGAGCCCGGCTCCGCCGGGCGTGAGCGATCGCCGGCCAGAGATGCGAGGGATGGTTCATGGGCGGTTCCAGCCGTTTCACAACGGTCACCTGGATTACCTCCGCGGGGCCGCCGAGCGCTCCGACGAGGTGTTCGTCGGGATCACCAACCCCGACCCCGCGCGCATCAAGCCTGAGCCCGCCGACCCGCTTCGTCACCTGCCGGAATCGAATCCGTACTCGTACGTCGAGCGCCTGCTGATGGTCGAGGCCGCGGCCGCCGACGCCGGAATCGAGGCGGAGCGCCTGCACGTAGTCCCGTTTCCGGTCAACGAGCCTGAGCTGTGGGACGCCTACGTCCCGCGCGACGTCGTCCAGTACATCCGGCTCTTCTCGGACTGGGGCGGAACCAAGCTGGAGCGCCTGCGCGAGGCCGGCTACGAGGTGGTCGTCCTGGACGAAGGCGCGGAAAAGGAGCTTTCCGGGGCGGACGTCCGCGCCGCCATCCGTGACGGCGGCGACTGGGAGCGCCTGGTTCCGCCGCGTGTAGCGGCGGTGTTAAAGGGAATCGAAGGCGCTGTAAGAGTCCTGTAATTACCCAAAACTTTCCGCCGCCACCGTCGTTTCAGTTGGTGCAGACGCCGCAACCAGGGGGTTCAGTCATGCGCAAGCTCGTACTGCTCGCCGTCGCAGGAGCAGCGCTCGTCCTCACGGGAGCGTCGCTCCCCGCCGCGAGCGTCACCAAGACGGTCAAGATCACGTCGACAGCGTTCTCGCCGGCGACCGTCACTGTCGCGACGGGGGACGCGGTCAAGTGGTCGAACAAGGACACGACCGCCCATCAGGTGGTCGCCAACAACGGGGCGTTCGCCTCGCCGATCATCCGGGCCGCGCACGCGTGGACCCGGACGTTCAACACGGCTGGGACGTACAAGTACCACGATGGGCTTCACCCGAGCCTGACCGGCAAAGTCGTGGTCACCGGGCCGCCGCCGGACGTCACGATCGGCGCGGCCGTCCCGATCGTCACCTACGGGGATACGACGACCATCTCCGGCGCGGTCTCGAGCAAGCTGGCCGGACAGACCGTGACGGTGTACCAGCAGCCGTACGGAGACGCGTCGCAGGCGCTGATCGCGACGCTGCTGACCGGCCCGAACGGCGTGTGGTCGATGACCGTGACTCCGTCGCTGCTGACGACGTACCAGGCGCACTGGAAGAGCACGGTCAGCGCGCCGATCATGGTCGCCGTCAAGCCGCACGTCGCGTTCACGGTCGGCCGCCGCTTCGCCGCGGTGAAGGTCAAGGCCGGGCGCTCGATGGCCGGGCGCAAGGTCTACATCCAGCGGTTCACTCGCTTCCACGAGTGGGTGAAGATCCGCAAGGTCATCCTCGGCTCCAGCTCGGGCGCGCGCTTCCGGCTGCGCCTGTCGCCGGGTCGCTATCTGCTCCGTGCCTACATCACGGTCAACCAGGCCGGAGCGGGTTACCTCGACGGCGAGAGCCGCACCGTCTCCGTCCACCGCAGGTAACGCACTGGGCACACGGCGCGGGGGGTTAGCCTCCGCGCCGTGTACCCGATCGTTGTCTTCCTGCTCGACGGGCTCGGCGACCGCGCTCACGACGTCCTCGGCGGGCTGACCGGGAACGAGGCGGCGAACACGCCGACCCTCGACCGGCTCGCCGCCCGCGGCTCGTGCGGAGTGCTCTACGCGGTCGGGCCGGGACGCGCGCCATCCAGCGAGGTCGCCCACTGGTCGCTGCTCGGCTACCGTCCGGACGAGTTTCCGGGGCGTGCGGTGTTCGAGGCGCTCGGCCGCGGCCAGGACGTGAGCGACGAGCACGTCTTCGCCTACGCCGCGCTCCGGCCCGCCGAGCGCCGCGAGGACGGCTGGTGGCTGACCGGGCGGCCCGATCCGGAGCGGGACGCCGAAGAGGCCCAGCGGCTGGTCGAGCTTTGCGACGGGATCGAGCTCGACGGCCTGACGTTCTCGCTGGCCCACGTCTATCGCGGGGAGGCGATCCTGCGGATCTCGGGCGGAGCGGACGAGCGGGTCACCGACAGCGACGCCTTTTTTCGCGACCGCCATCCGCTGCTTCGGCCGCAGCCGCTCGTTCCGGACGCCGAGCGCACCGCGCGGGCCTGCGAGGAGTGGACGCGCCAGGTGATCGGCCGGCTCGAGGGCGCGCGGTTCAACGTCATCACGCTCAAGTGGTTCGGGCGTCCGCGTGCCGTACCGTCGTTCCTGGAACGGCACGGTGTCACCGGCGCGTTCGCGGCCGACTCGTCCTTCCTGCGCGGGATCGGGTTCGCTCTCGGGCTGCAGCCGGTTGAGGCGCCCGAGACCGACGACCCGGTTGCCGATCTGCGCGGCCGCGCGGAGCTCGCGCGACAGCGGCTCGACGCCGGCGACACCTTCGTCTTCTGCCATCAGAAGACCACCGACGCGGCCGGCCACACGAAGGACCCCCGGATCAAGCGGCGGACGATCGAAGAGCTCGACGCGTCCGTGGCGGCGTTTCCGACCGACCGGGCGATCGTCTGCGTCACCGGCGACCACGCGACGCCGGCCTCGCCGGACGTGATCCACTCCGGCGACCCGGTGCCGCTGCTCGTCGCCGGGCCGGGAGTGCGCGCCGACCGCGTCGAGCGCTTCGGAGAAGCCGACTGTGCGCGCGGGATCCTCGGCCACCTGCGCGGGCCGGACCTGATGCCGGTCCTGCTGAACGCCGCCGACCGGCCCCTCTTCCTCGGCTCCCGCCCGACTCCGTTCGAAGGAGCAGACGGCTACCCTGCGCTGCTGGAGCGGTTCCGCTGATGGCCATCGACACCACTGCCGCGCGGGTCCGGAGCTTCGAGCTCTCCGCAGCCGGGTTCCTGCGGGTCGCGCTCGCCTCGGTCGGCGCGCTCTGGCTGATCATTCTCACGGGCGCAGCGGTGCGGCTGACCGACTCCGGCCTCGGCTGCCGCCACTGGCCCGGCTGCGAGCCGGGGCATCCGCTCCCCGAGAAGAGCTACCACGCCTTCATCGAGTTCGGGAACCGGGTGATCGGCGGCGTGACGATCGCGATCGTGCTCGTGACCTGGCTCGCCGCTCTGCGAACGCCGTCGCTGCCGCGCTGGGCGCGCAGGCTTGCCCTCGCGATCTTCGTCGGCGCGCTCGCCCAGGCGCCGCTCGGCTACCTCGCGGTCAAGACCGACCTGCGCTGGCCGGTCGTCGCTGCGCACCTGCTGCTCTCGGCGCTCCTGCTGGCAGGCGCAGTGGTGCTGGCGCTCGAGGCGTACCGCGTCGTCCGGGGCCGGGCGGAGCCACTCGTGCCGCTGGAGCTGCGGCGGGCCGGGCTACTCGTCGCCGCCGCCGCGCTCGCGTTGGTCGTGACGGGCACGCTCGCCACGGCCGCAGGACCGCACTCCGGCGGCGGCGCGACCCAGGTCCACCGCCTCTGGCGGTTTCAGCCGATGATCTACGTCCACGCAGCGGCGGTCGCGGTCTTCGCGGTAGGCCTCGTGTTCGTGCTCGGCTACCTGGCCGCGCGGCGCGAGCGGTCCCCGCGCCTCTTCGTGCTCGGCCTGGTCGTGCTCGGCGCCCTGCTCGCGCAGATGGTGATTGGCGAGATCCAGTACCGCACACACCTGCCCTGGCCGCTGGTCCTGGCGCATGTTGGCTTCGCCGCGGCCGTCTGGGCACTGGTGGTCGCCTTCGTCACGGTTCTGTGGCGCCCGCCGGGCGCGCTTCTACCAGACCGCGCGTAGACTGAAAACGATGGCCGGAGACCTCCGCGTCCACCGGCGGCCGCAGCTCACCCGCCCGGTTCTGATCGCCGCATTTCGCGGCTGGAACGACGGCGCGCAGGCCGCCTCACTGGCCGCCGGCTACCTCGCCAAGACGTGGGAAGCCGAGCGGTTTGCCGACCTCGATCCCGAGAACTTCTTCGACTTCCAGGCGACCCGGCCGCACGTCTCCCTCGAGGAGGGCGTCACGCGACGGATCGACTGGCCCGACACCGCCTTCTACCACGCGCGTCCCGAGGGGCTCGACCGCGACGTGGTGCTCCTGCTCGGGATCGAGCCGAACCTGCGCTGGCGCACCTTCACCGAGCTGCTGATCGGGCTGGTCGGCGAGCTCGGCGTCGAGATGATGATCACTCTCGGTGCGTTACTGGCCGACGTTCCGCACACGCGGCCCGCGCCGGTGACCGGCAGTGCCAGCGACCCGGAGCTCGTCCGGCAGCTCGGCCTGTCGTCGTCGCGCTACGAAGGGCCGACCGGCATCGTCGGCGTCCTCCACGACGCCTGCCGCCGGGTCGACATTCCCTCCGCGAGCCTCTGGGCGGCCGTTCCGCACTACGTCTCGCTGACGCCGAGCCCGCGCGCGGCCGTCGCGCTCTGCGAGCGGCTCGGCAGCCTGATCGGCTTCGAGATCGACGTCGAGGAGCTCGAGGAGGCGGCGCAGAGCTACGAGGAGCAGGTCAGCGAGGCGGTCGCCTCGGACGAGGAGACGGCGTCCTACGTCGAGGAGCTCGAGCGCCGCGTCGATTCGCTCGAGGAGGAGGAGGAAGGCGAGCTTCCGACCGGCGACTCGATCGCGGCCGAGCTGACGCGCTTCCTGCGCGAGCGCGACGAAGAAGACGACGACGCAGCGCGCGAGCAGTAGCTAGCCGAACGTAAAGGCGTACGCCGAGATCCCCGGCGTGAAGCGCAGCTCGAGCTGACCCTCGCGGTCCTGCGAGTAATGGAGCAGCGTGTACAGGCGGCTGATCCCGGAGACCTGGATCGTGCGCACCGACTTGCCGTCGACGAGCACCTGCAGGCGGCCGGCACCGCCGAGGACGAGGTAGACGTTCTGCGCGAGGAAGTGCAGGCGCAGGCGCGCGTTTTGCAAGGCGTCGATCCGCTGCCGCTCGACCTTCCAGATGCCCGAGTAGGCGAGCTCGTTCAGCGGCAGCGCGCGCGGGAAGTGGTACGCGTTGGCCCGGTCGGGCACGATCGTCGAGCCGCCGTAGCGCGCGAGCCGCTCCCAGCCGAGGTACGACTCGGGCGTCATCAGATGCTGGGGGGTCGTGTCCTTGACCGAGGCGAGCTGCGCGCCGGGCATGCCGAGCAGCTCGCGGATCGAGTGCTCGGTGCCGCCATAGTTGCCCTCGCCGTCGTGGATCTCGCGGACGTGGCCCTGCCGGTCGATCAGATACTCGGCCGGCCAATACTGGTTCTGGTACGCGTCCCAGGTGTGGTAGCCGTCGTCGACCGCGACCGGGTAGTGGACGCCGAGCCGGTGGACGGCGCCGCGCACGTTGGAGACGACGTGCTCGAACGCGAACTCCGGCGTGTGGACGCCGACGATCACCAGGCCGTCCTTGCGGTAGCGCGAGTCCCAGGCCTCGAGGTGCGGGAGCGTGCGCAGGCAGTTGATGCACGAGTACGTCCAGAAGTCGACCAGGACGACCTTGCCGCGCAGCGACTGGAGGGTCAGCGGCTTCGAGTTCACCCAGGCGGAGATCCCGGAGAAGTCGGGCGCGGCGCCGTAGTTCTTCAGGTCGACGGCCGCGGCTCCCGGCTGGGCCGTGAAGCGCGTCTTTCCGCGGCCTTGCAGCTTCGAGAGCTCCTTGTCGGCGGCCCAGCTCCGCTCGATGCCCTGCAGCGCGTGCGTGTAGTTCGGGAACCAGGTCTGGAGCTTCTGGTCGCCGTTGAAGAGGATCGCGAGCGCAGCCAGGGCCATGACGACGCCGAAAGCTCTTCGGAGCTGGAGGGCATTTCCCCGGATCCGCGTCGTCACGCGCTGCCCGAGTGCGGCGATCGCGAGCATCGGGATCGCGGCGCCGAGTGCGTAGGCGACCGTGATCACCACGGTCTCCCAGCCGAAGTGCAAGCGCGCCGCATTCGCCGAGATCGCGCCGATCACCGGGCCGCCGCACGGGACGAAGACGAGCCCGAGGCTGGCGCCGAGCAGGAAGCCGCCGCCGAGGTCGCTACCCGGCTTGCGCCGGCTGAGGCGTGCGAGCGGCCGTTCGACGATCACCCCAACCTGCGGGAAGATCAGGATGGCCGCCAGCAGGAACAGCAGGCCGATCGACAGGTTGCGCAGGAAGTCCTGCGGCAGCCCGAGCTTGTCGAGCAGCCAGGTCGCGACGAGCGTGAAGGTCGCGAAGCTCGTGACGAGGCCGGCGATGATCGCGTACGGCTTGCGCTTGCTGCCGCTGCCGCCGCCCGCGAACAGGATCGGCAGCACCGGGAACACGCAGGGGGAGATTGCCGTGATGACCCCTGCGCCGAGGGCGATCGGGATGAGCAGAACGAATCGCGCGTCCATGCGCTACTCCGGTAGTCCTTCGACGACGCTAGGCGTTACGCCTCGGCCGCCGGAGCGGTTTCCTGCTTCGGCTTGGCCTCGGGCTTGGCGCCGTCCTGCTTCTGCGCCTGTTGCTGGCCCTGCGCCTTCGCCGCCGTGCCCTTCTTCTTGCGCTTCCGCCGCCGCCGGCGAGACCGGCCTGACGCGGCCTTCGGCGCGGGCAAGTTGTCGGCGAGCGCGTTTGCGACTTCCTGAATCGTCCCGAGCCGCTCGCGCGCCGCGTCGATCAGCTTGTTCGCCCTCGGCGTGTAGCCCTCGGCGGAGGCCAGAAGCGCGGCACCCACCTCGCGCGGCTGCTCCAGCGCGGCGTTGACGAGCCTCGCGGCGTTCTCCTCGTGCCGGTGGCCGCGCGAGTTGGCGAGCGCGCCCAGGAGCCGTTTCGCCTCCGGAAACTCGCCGCTCGCCCGCCGGTCCTGCACCTTGCGCGTCGCGCGCGCGAGCCGCCACGTCCAGCGCGCGAGGATCTGCTCTGGCGCGTCGACCTTGCCCTCGCCGAGAGCCCGCAGCAAGGTGCGGACGCCCTGGCTGCGGTCCTTCTCCCAGGTAGGCGCCTGGGTGACGAGGGTGACGAGATCGTCGAAGCTGGCGCGGTCGACGGTCATCGAGACGCGGTCGGCGAGCGCGGTCAGGCGCAGCCGCCGGTTCGGGTTCTCGGCGGCACAGGCGCTCAGGAAATGCTCGAGCGCGCCGCGGCTCGCCGTGCCCTCGGTGAACTTCTTCACGAACTCGACCCGCTCGTCGAAGCGGACGTTGCGGCCCGCGATCGTCGCCCAGTAGAGCTGCTCGTCGTCATCGAGGTAGCGCGGGTCGACGCGCTGCCACTCGCGCGTGATCACAGCCAGTCGGCGCTTGACGTCCGGCGTCACCGGCACGAGCCACGGCGCGGGCGAAAGCTTGCGGCGCGCCCGGCGCTGAACCCGGCGGCGCGGCGCGGGCGTGACGCGCGCGCCCTCGCGGTAGAAGTCGGCGTCCAGCAGGCCGTGCAGCGAGACGACGCGCTCGTTGTGCGTGGCGCCCTTCGGGACGAAGTCGACGACGACGCCGGCCTCCTTGCGAGGATGCGTGCGCATGATCCGGCCGATGCGCTGCTGGTAGACGCGCTTCGAGGCCGTCGGCGCCAGGTGCATGACCACCGTCGCCCGCGGCGAGTTCCAGCCCTCGGCGAGCAGCATCGCGTTGATCAGGATGTTGATCTCGCCCCGCTCGTAGGCGGCCAGGGTCTCGGCGAGCTGAACCGGCGGCGTGCGCCCGCTGACCGCCGTCGCCTTGAGTCCGGCGGCGCGGAACTCCTTGGCCAGGTTGTACGCGTGATCGACTCCGGCCGCGTAGACGATCCCCGGCGTGTTGTCGAATCGGTCGCGGTAGAGGCTGGCGGCCGCCTGGTTCAGCGCGGTGTGGTCGAGGACGGCGGCCAGCGCGCCTTCCTCGAAGTCGCCGCCGACGATCGGCACCGACGAGATCGCGGCGGCCGGCGGGACCCGCAGGCAGCGCAGCGGCGCGATCAGCCCACGGCGGGCGGCGTCGCCGAGCGGCAGCTCGTCGATCGAGGCGGGGAAGACGTCGGAGACCTGCTTCGCGATCAGCTGCTCGGTCGCGGTCATGCCGATGAAGATCGGGTCGGAGAAGCTCCGGATCGCCGAGCTCGTCTTCTCGCCGAGCGCCGTGTGCGCCTCGTCGCAGATCACGAGCTGATACGCCTCGGGGTTGAGGTCGTCCCAGTGGCGGGCGAACCAGGCGTAGGTCTGAACGGTGACCGGGTTTGGCCGCGGGACCGACTGGCCCTTCTCGACGGCGTCCGTGAAGCGCTCGCCGTAGCCCTCGGCGGTCAGTTCCCGGTGGAACTGGGTGACGAGCAGGCGGCGGTGCGTGAGGATCAGGACACCCAACGTTCGTGCCGCCTCGACGAACCCGGCGGCGGCGATCGTCTTGCCCGAGGCGGTCGGGTGGCGGAACCGGTAGCGCCGGGTTGCGCCGGGGTCGCGGCCGGCGGGGGCCTCCGGGAGCTCCAGCTCGTCGGCGGGGGCCTCGAGATGGACGCCGAGATCTTCTTCCTCTTCTTCCGGCTCGACCTCCGCTTCCTCGACGGCGGCGGCGCCGTTGCCGTTGCCGTTCAGCTCGGGCTCGACCTGCGTCGCGGCGATCAGCTCCGTGAGCATCCCGGCGAGCGCGTCGATCTGGTGGCGACGCAGCTCGGTGCCGGATGCGAGTCGCGGGGGTCGCTCGCTCAGCACGCGCTCGAGGCCGAGCATCAGGGAGTAGCGGATCTTCCAGCCGTAGGACGGCTCGGCCGCGCCGCCCTCCATCTCGGCCAGCGCGTCGTCGAGCGCGCGCCGGCGGGCGGTTCCGGGCGCGAGAACGACGCCGTGGTCTTCGTCCGGATGGAGGAAGGGCTCCCCGGCCCATGCTTCGGCACGGAGGGCGGCGGCGCTGAGTCCGTCAGCCTCCGACACAACGGTCAGATGCTCGGTCGCTTCCTGCATGTCCGGCAGGCCAGCCCGGCGCTGCCAAGTTCTCAGTAAGAGAGCGCGCTCGCGGCAATCCCCTGGGCGAGCGTCGCACCACGAAGCATAGCCGATTCCGAGGAAGGCGAAAAGCGCGTGAGAAAGCGGCTAAATGGGGGTTCCGCTGCCGCCCATGACGCTGAAGACGGCGAATGGGTTGTCGCGGGCGGCCTCCCAGACGAGCTCGCCGCCGGGCTCGGCGGTGCCGTGCAACCGCTCTGCCAGAGCGCGGGCCTCCTCCTCGGATGCCGTGCCGACTATCAGGTAGCGGAAGCGGCGGACCGGCTTGTAGCCCTCGCCTTCGAGCTCGTCCGCCAGCTGCGTTGCCTCACGGTGAGAGGGGAGCTCGACGCGCATCTCCCAGGGTGCGTTGCCGTGCTCGACCTCCTCTTCCTCCCAGGTCTCTTCGCGCGGCTCGCTCGACCAGCGCTCCTCCTCTTGCAGCCAGCGCTCGACCTCGGTGACCCGTGCCTCGACGTCGTCGTCCGCGAGCTCGGCCTCGACGATCTGCCGGGCCCGGTCGGCCTCGGCCGCGGTTGACGCGTAGACGAAGAGCTCGCCGCCGTCGCGCGAGACCGCAAGCTTCCGGCCCTGGAGCTCCCGCGCGAGCCGCTTCGCCTCGTCGGAGCCGAGGCCGTGCTGGAGCCGGCCTGCGATCGCCTCGGCGTGGTGCTCCTCCGGAGGCTCGATGCGGATTCGGTAGTCGTCGCTCATGTCGTGGTGGCCGCCGCCGCACCGGTCTCAGCCAGCGGTTGCCCGAACATCCTCTCCGATCTGCCGGTCTGGTCGAGGAACTTGGTGATCCCGCCGAGCCAGAACGGCCAGCCGGCGCCGAGCAGGAGCGCGGTGTCTACGTCGGCGGCTTCGGCGACGACGCCCTCCTCGAGCAGGTGGTGGATCTCGTCGGCCACGGCCTCCAGCGCGGTCTCGAGGATCTCTTCCTGGGATTTCGGCGCGTTCTCCTCGACGACGATCTCGTCCTTGCCCTCGGCGTAGTTGGCGAGGGTCGGCGAGAGCGGGAAGCGGTCGGGGTAGGCGTCGTGGAGGGTCTCGAGGACGTGGTTCGCGACTCGGGGCCCGACCATCTGGAGCAGGACCGAAGGTGCTATCGGCAAGCCGAGCCGGAGGATCGCCTCGTCGACGTCGTCAGGCGGAGTGCCGTGCTCGAGCCCGTCGAGGACGACGGCCATCAGGCGCGTCAGGACGCGGTTGACAACGAAGGCGGGCGCGTCGGCGACGATGACCGGCCGCTTGCGCAGCTTTTCGGCGAAGCCCCAGGC
>Ga0209474_10005166_pt1 | contig 11156 bp, 11 predicted proteins | sample GraSoiAngelo_145_FD_185902 | JGI IMG/M metagenome (GOLD analysis project Ga0209474, IMG submission 185902) | Grasslands soil microbial communities from the Angelo Coastal Reserve, California, USA - 14_1009_05_20cm (SPAdes) (version 2) | ecosystem: Environmental > Terrestrial > Soil > Grasslands... | reverse complement strand
GCTGTTCCCAACGCATGTACGTGCGCTGTCACTGGACGGAGTCGTCGACCCCAACATCTCGCCCAACGATCTGCAGCTCCTGCAGGTTCGCAGCTTCCAGAGCAACCTCGACGCCTTCTTCGCATACTGCCGCTCCAACGCTTCCTGCCTGTATGCGCGGTCCGGCGACCCGGCAGCCAAGCTGAGAGCTCTGCTGCAGCATCTGGACACCACGCCGATGGCAGTCGGTAGCCGCCTGCTGACGCGTGCGCTCGCCTTGTACGGCGTCGGGGTCACGCTCTACAACCAGAGCTTCTGGAAATACCTCGATCAGGGGCTGACAGCCACCGACCAGGGCAACGGCACGATCCTGATGGCGCTTTCGGATGCGTATCTCGGCCGCCAGGCGGACGGCAGCTACGACAATGAGGTGGAGGCGAACTGGGCGGTGAACTGTCTCGACCGACCCGTCCCGACCGAGGTTACCGCCTACGACGCGCTCGGGCCGTCATACACAAGCGCCTCCTCGGTCTTCGGACCGTTTTTCCAGTACGGCAACCTGCAGTGCGCCTTCTGGCCCGTGAAGGCAACCGGCAAGGTCGGACCGATCACCGCTGAAGGGGCTCCGCCGATCCTGCTCGTGGGCGGCACCAACGACCCGGCGACACCTTACGCGTGGGCGCAGTCGGTTCACAGGCAGCTTGCGGGCTCAGTTTTGTTGACGCGTCGCGGTAATGGCCACGTCTCGTACGACAAGAGCGCCTGCATCCAGGCCGCAGAGGACGCCTACATGATCAGCCTGACGCTGCCGGCTCCGGGGACAGTCTGCAGCTAACGGTCAGGCAACCGGTATCGCCCTCGGCGAACGTGCCCTCGAGCAGCTGTATCGCCAGAGGGTCCTGCACAAGCCGCTGAATCGCACGCTTCAGGGGTCGCGGTCCCGTAGACCGGATCCCAGCCGCGGTCACCGTATCTTGGCGCCATGCCCGAATTGCCCGAGCTGGAGGCGCTGCGGATCCGGATGGGACCGCGGTTGGAGGGCAAGCTGATCACCGCCGCCTCGGTGAACCCCAAGAAGGCGCACATGCTCCGCTACCCCGTCGACGATTTCGCGCGGGAGCTGCCGGCGCGCCGGATCCTGTCGCTGACCCGCCGCGGCAAGCACCTGGTCTTCGCGACCGAGGTGGGTGGAGGCGGCTCACCGCGTTGGTTGGTGATCAATCCGATGCTGGGCGGACGGTTTCAGCTCGAGGACGGAGAGGTGGCGGTTCCTGCCACCGAGGTGTTCACGGTTCGAGTGGAAGGCCGGCTGGAGATGCGATACCTCGACTTCCGGGACATGGGCAGGATCTATTGGGTCTCGGACTGTGATGGCGAGGTGCCGGGTTATGCCCAGCTCGGCCCGGAAGCCGATTCCGTGCCGGCGATGGGCCTGGAAGCCTTCCGAAAGCGGCTGCGGCGTTTTCGCGATGAGCTCAAGGACCTGCTTCGCAACCAGGAGTTCCTGGCCGGTATCGGCAACGCGTACTCAGACGAGATCCTGTTCGAGGCCCGGCTGCTGCCATTGCGGCGGCGGGCGTCACTGAAGCCTGAGGAGGAGGAGGCCGTGTTCACCGCGATTCCGGCGGTGCTGGACCGGGCCGTGGAAGCGATCCTGGCCAATCCCAAGTACGAGGAGTCGAAGCAGGATCGGTCGTTCATGGCCGTGCACATGAAGGGTGGGAAAACGTGTCCTCGGTGCGGCCACCGCATCAGCCAGCTCGGTACCAACCGGGAGCCGCTGAACTTCTGCCGGGGCTGCCAGCTGTAGCGAAGCCCTTCGGCGGGCCCTCCCTCTCCCAAGGTGCTGGACCCCTCCCCCGCTCCTATCGCACCTGGGCGCCAATTTACGCGAGGCAGGTCAGCCGGGCCACCCTGCCTGTTAAGACGCTCGAGATGCCTAGACGGCCACGGCCTTGTGGGGCAGGTTTACTGCGATGGCCTCGAGGAGCCGCTGCGAGACCACCGTGATCTCGTCGATGGCGCCCTCGAATGCCTCTTCATGCTTGCCCGACGGCCGCTGAAATCCGCTCACCTTGCGCACGAACTGTCGTGCCGCGGCGCGGATCTCCTCCTCGGTCGCGATGACGTCCGCGTGGCGGAGCGTCTTGATGCTTCTGCACACGCGACAACGATAGACGGAGCGGATCAGCTCCCGCGGTGCGGCGGTAGCTCCGGCAGTGGCGGCGGCGCCAGGCGGTCAGGATCGAGCCCGGCCCGCTTCAACATCGCAGACGCCAGGCGCTCATATCGATGCTCTGCGAGATCGCCCACCGGATCCGAGCTGGCCGACATCAGCTGGCGGAAGCTCAGGCTCGTGACCGCGCGGAAAGCGAGCACGGCACGGGCCTGGTCCGCCCGCCCCGTCACGGACGCGATGCGGACGAATGCCAGCGCCGCCCCCACCTCGCGCATGTCGCGCCAGCGCCAGGTCCCATAAGGCAGAAGGACGAGCAGGATCGGTGGCACGCACACGAGCAGGGCCAGCACGATCGCCAGACGAATGATCGCGTCGTGGATGTTGTGGCCGGCAGAGACGAGCGAGTCGCCTGAGTACCTCTGCAGGGCGTCTGCGGTGTCGAGCAAAAACTGAGTCAGATAAGGAATGCCGCCTGGCACGGCGTGCCGGAAGGAATCGATCCAGTTGTTGAAGGTGATGCCGGTGCTGGTGATCCCGTCGGCGATCACCTCCAGGCCCATAACGGTCTGGTAGATCAGCCAGCCAAGCACCGCCCACCCCGCGGTCCACAACAGCGAAAGCAGGTCGCCCGCGACTCGAAGCAGCGCCGGCACGGTGCGGTCCGGGTAGGCCTTGATCATGACCCGACCATAAGGCAGCGCAGGCTACACGAGGCATCGGATCGCATACTCGTCCCGTGCCGGCTCCATCGTGGCTGCCCAACGCCCTGTCCTTGGCCCGACTGCTGCTCATCCGGGAGTGACCGGGCCGCCAACCAGGACTGCGATCGCGGCCAGAACCGGGGCCGAGATACCCAGAGCTCCGGTCAGCCGGCGCACGCGATCAGTCCGAATCGGTTCGCATCTGCAGCGCGCGGGCTTCCGCCCTCTCGCGGTCTGAGTAGGGACCATCGAGGCGGACGCCCTCTGCTCGCCCGTCGCTGCTGATCTCGGCGCTGACGACATACCAGCGCTTGCCGAGGTGGAGCACGCCGTGATGGAGTTCCATGGTCCAGCTCTTCGGGGTTATGCCGATCCTTTCACCCATCATGCGAGTCTATGCTCCCGCCGTTCGGCCATGATGGCGGATCGCTGCCGACGTTCGGAAGCGAGCCCGACCGCCAGTAGATACCGTGGTCCCTCTGCATGAGCTCCTCGTCGACCAGGTAGCGGCGGAGAGCCGCAAAGTCCGGATGATGCCGGGTAATGATCCGGTTGACCTCGCGCTCGGGGTATCGCAGCCCAGGCTGAAACTCCTCCACGAGCCAGCGCAGCACGATCATCCGCTTCTTGCGCTGGACCGGAATCGCGGTCAAACGACCGTGATCAATGAAGTGCTCGAGCACTGGATCGTCGTACCGATGCACTGATGTAACTCCCAATCGCTTGAGGGGTATCAAACCGTGGACCGCTCCATAAGATTCTCCGGTGATCCGAAGCGTCGCATCAGTATTTCTCCTGGCCATCGGTGGGTTGTTGCCGTTCGCCCCGACCGATACCCAGCCGTCGCCGGCCGCGGAGACATTCCTGCTTCAACCGCCGAGTGGGTTCAAGGTCGCCCAGTCGGTACCGGTGCCGGCCGGTCACTTCACTGCAAATGCGCTGGCGGGAACCTTCCGCGGGCAGTTTGAGGATGTGAGTACGCAGCTCCAGGCGGACGGCTTCGTCGACGGCTACGGGTATGTGTGGGTCAACGCGGCCGGCAATCTCGAGCTGATCGAATACGTCATCGCCTTCGCAGGAGGGGGTGGCGCCAACTCCTGGCTGAAGTACGCCAAGACCTACGACCAACATGAAACGACCTTCCGACACGAGGACTCAATTTCGGGCATTGGCAACCACTTCGGCGAGCACTACGTTTATCCAAGCCGTGACGTCGGGGACTACTTCCTCTTCATAAAAGGCAACGACATGTTCGGGGTCGGATACACGTCCACGAGGGACAACGTGCTCAATGCCGCCATGGCGCGGGCAAAGCAGCAGTACGACAACGCACCTGAATTCACGTTTCCGCCGGAAGCGTGGCCCGAGAATGCGAAACCTGCTGCAGCGGAGCCGAGCCCGCCAGCCTCACCGACGATTCCTGTTCAGCTGCTAGCTGCGGGAGCAGTTTTGCTGATCGTGGTCGGCGTCGGCGCGGTTTTCTTGCAGAGCTATCGGCGCCAACGCAACGCGTCACCGGTGGCACAGCCCATGGCGCCGGGTGCCTCGTGGTGGGATGGGGAACGCTGGCGAACAGACGCGCCACCTGGCGAGACCTCGGGTAGAGGTCCTTAAAAAATGGCGGAGGGGCAGGGATTTGAACCCTGGATAGGCTTGCACCTATAACGGTTTTCAAGACCGTCGCCATCAACCGGACTCGGCCACCCCTCCGCGGGCACCACGGATTCTAGGAAGAGCGCCTGCCGATCACTTCCAGCCCGCCCATGTAGGGCAGCAGCGCCTCCGGCACCTCGATCGTGCCGTCTGCCCGCTGGTACGTCTCGATGATTGCATCGATCGTCCGCGTCAGCGCCAGGGCGCTGCCGTTGATCGTGTGCGCGAACGAGGGTGGCGCTCCGCGGGTCGGACGGTACCGGAGGTTGGCGCGCATGGCCTGGAAGTCGTTGAACACCGAGCACGACGACACCTCGAGGTAGCGACCCAGCCCCGGGCACCAGGCGTTCAAGTCGTACTTCTTGAACTGTGCGAAGCCCATGTCGCCCGAGCACATCAGCATGACCTGGTAGTGCAGCCCCAGGCGCTGCAGGATGACCTCGGCGTCGGCCAGGAGGTGCTCGAACTCTGCCATCGATGTCTCAGCTGACGTGACCTTCACAAGCTCGACCTTCGAGAACTGGTGGAGGCGGATGAAGCCCCTGGTGTCCTTGCCCGCGGCTCCCGCCTCCGAGCGAAAGCACGGCGTGTACGCGACGTATTTCAAAGGCAGGCGATCGCCATCGAGGATCTCGTCGCGATGGAAGTTCGTCAGCGGCACCTCAGCGGTGGGCACCAGCCACAGGTCCTGACCTTCGATGCGGAATGCGTCGGCTCCAAACTTCGGCAGATTGGCGGTGCCCGTCATCGACGCGCTGTTGACGAGCACGGGCGGCAAGACCTCGACGTAGCCGTGCTCGCGCGTGTGCGTGTCGAGCATGAACTGCACCAGCGCCCGCTCCAGTCGCGCCCCCTCACCGATTAGGAAAGCAAATCGCGAACCCGAAACGCGCGCGGCGTGCTCGAAGTCCATGATCCCCAGCGTCTCGCCCAGGTCGTAATGCGTGCGCGCCGCAAAGCCAAGCTCACGCTTGCTGCCCACCTCACGGACGACCAGGTTGTCCTTCTCCGTCTCCCCGACCGGCACCGACTCGTGAAACACGTTCGGCACCCGCAGCAGCAGGTCATCCAGCTCGTGCTTCACGGCTTCGGCCTCTGCCAGCTCTGACTTGGCCTGATCGGCCATCTCCCGCAGGCGCTCCTTCAGCGCGTCGTCCCGCGTCTTTGCAAACTCCTTCGAGAGGCGGTTCTGCTCGGCCTTGACCGTCTCCGCGGCGTGCAGATGCTCGCGCCAGCCGCGATCCAGGGCGAGGATCTCATCGATCGGCGCCTCCTCCCCCTTCAGGCGCGCGGCTCGCTTGACGCGATCCGGGTCGCGGCGGATCAGCTCGAGGGGCAGCATCAAGCGGTCTCTGGCTTCATGACCGGGAACAGGATCACGTCACGGATCGCCGGCTGATCGGTCAGCAGCATCACCAGCCTGTCGACTCCCATGCCGAGGCCACCGCATGGCGGCAGCCCGTACTCCACAGCGCGCAGGAAGTCCTCGTCCATCGGATGCGCCTCGATGTCGCCGGCAGCCCGCTTCGCCGCCTGCGCCTCGAAGCGCTCGCGCTGGTCGACGGCGTCCGTCAGCTCGGTGAAGGCGTTCGCATACTCGCGGCCAAGGATGATGAGCTCGAACCTCTCGACGAACCGCGGGTCGTATTCGCACCTGCGGGCGAGGGGCGAGATCTCGACCGGGTAGTCGATCACGAAGGTCGGCTGCCGGAGCTTCGGCTCCACGTGCTCCTCGAAAAGGTCGTTGAGCTCGATTCCATAGGCGGTCCGTCCGGTGTGCTCGAGGACAAGATCCGCCATCCGCTCCCGCCGGTACGGCGGCTCGAGGTTGACCTCCTCGCCCTGATAGGTCGTGGCCAGTGGCTGGCCGGCCGCCCCCGCGGCCGTGACGATGATGTCCTCCACCAACCGCATCACATCCTGATAGTCGACGAACGCCTGGTACGACTCCAGCAGGGTGAACTCCGGGTTGTGGCGTGGCGAAATTCCCTCGTTGCGAAACACACGTCCGATCTCGTAGACGCGCTCGAGCCCACCGACAAGCAGCCGCTTCAGGTGCAGCTCGAGCGCGATGCGCAGATACAGATCTCGATCGAGTGCGTTGTGGTGAGTCAGAAACGGTCGAGCGTGACCACCACCAGGGATCTCCTGAAGCACGGGCGTCTCCACCTCCAGGAACCCCCGCTCGTCGTAGAGATGCCGGATGGCGGCGATGACCCGGGTGCGCGCGCGAAAGACCTCGCGCACGCTCGGGTTTGCGATCAGGTCGACGTAGCGCTGCCGGTACCGGATCTCGATGTCCTTCAGCCCGTGCCACTTGTCGGGCAGGGGCCGGTGAGCCTTGGTCAGCAGCTCGAGGGCGTGAACCTCGAGGGTCGGCTCGCCACGGCGCGTCGTAAACATCGGTCCGCTGGCGCCGACGATGTCTCCGGGGTCGAGCTCCACAAACCGATCGAACGGCTCGGGTCCCAGGATGTCCCGGCTGGCGAACAGCTGGACGCGACCAACGCCGTCCTGGAGGTCGGCGAACGCGGATCCGCCATGCAGGCGCTTGACCATGACCCGCCCGGCAAGCGATACCGGGTCGGTCCTGTCGTTTGCCTGAGCGAGAAGCGCCTTGGCGCTCTCGCTCGAGTGCGTCGGACGAAACATGGGGACAAAGACTAAGCGACGAGCTTCTAGAGCACGATCTCCTGGTCCTCAGCCGCCGGGAACGCCACCACCCGCGACCCGCCCGCCTGCCGGTGATCTCCAAGCGCCTCCTCGATCAGCGCGTCGACGTCGGCGTCAGAGTGCATAGGGTCGTGATGGAAGAAGGCCAGCTGCTGAGCCTCCGCCTGCTGCGCCAGCGCCAGCGCCTCTCCAAACGTCGAGTGGCCGAAGCCGGCGTGAGTCTTGTACTCCTCACGGCTGTACTGAGCGTCGTGCACCAGCAGGTTCGCGCCGCGGCACCAGTCGGCGAACTCGTTCAGTGACCCGTTCTGGTCCTGCGCAAACATCGAGATCTCGTTGTCGGTCGCGAACGCAAAGCGGGTGGTGCCCTCGTCGATCCGGTAGCCAAACGTTGGGATCGGATGCATCAAGAGGTGGGGCGTGATGCTCAGGCCCCCTACCTCGAACGTCTCACCCGGGTTGCGCTCGATGAACTCCATGTCCGCCGGCATGTGGTCGAGGCGCACCGGGAAATAGGCGGGATCCATCTGGTCGGCAAACGCCGCCTGCAGCGACTTGGCCGAGCCCGCCGGGCCGACGATGGTCAGATGAGTGCCGGGAACGAAAGCCGGCGGGAAGAACGGAAAGCCCTGGATGTGGTCCAGGTGTGTGTGCGTGATCAGCAGGTGCGCTTGCAGCGCGGTGTCCTGCGCGAGGTCGGCACCCAGCTCGGCAATGCCGGACCCGGAGTCGATGATGATCAGGTTGTCGTGCCGGTCGCGGACCTCGATGCAGGTGGTGTTGCCGCCGTAACGCAAGGTGCGCCGGCCGGGAGTGGGCCTGGTGCCCCGCGTGCCCCAGAACTTGATCCTCATCGAACAGCTGTCAGATCAAACACTCGCCTGGCGACGAAAACGTCGAGCAGGTCGCGATCGAGCTTTCCGGTGCCGGCCTCGGCATGAAGGATGTCGAGCGCCCGATCGAGCGGCACTGCGCGCTTGTACGGACGGTCCTGCGCAGTCAGCGCGTCATAGATGTCCGCGATCGTCATCATCTTGGTCTGCAGCGGAATCTGGAGGTCGGTCAAGCCCCGAGGATAGCCCGATCCGTCGAGCTTCTCGTGGTGCCCATACGCGATCTCCGGAATGTTGCGCATCAGGGGCGTCCACGGAATCTTGCTGAGGAAGTGGAAGCTGTGCGTGACGTGGGACTCCATCTCGAGTCGCTCCTGCTCGTCGAGAGTCCCTTTGCGGATGCTCAAGAACCTGAATTCCTGCTGGTCGAGCATGGGGTGGGCGGTACCTGACATGTCCGTGTACGTCTCGCGGGAAAGGACCTCGAGCATCGAAGCCTTGTCTTCAGGCAGAACCGTCGGCTCGTTGGCCGCCGCGATCGCCTCGAACCACAGGCGCAGCTGCTGAAGATCAGCCTCGAGCTTGCGATCGATGTCCGCGAGCGATGGCGCCTCCGTGCCATCCCTGCGCATGGCTGCAAGCTTCTCGTTCGCGTACCTGACCTGCACCGACCGCTGGACGAACTCAAACCGGGCCTGGATGACCTCGAGCTGGCCTGGAATCAGCTTCTTCGCCTTGATGAGGATGTGTTCCCGCACTCCGACCTTCCCGAAATCGTGCAGAAGGCAGGCATAGCGGAGCTCCTTGAACTGGTCGTCAGAAAGATGGACGTCCCGGTACTTCCCGGTTGCTATCTCCGTGACGGCGTGCGCGATCCCGGTGGTCAGAGTCTCCACTCGACCTGAGTGGCCGGCGGTGGTGGGGTCTCGTTGCTCGATCGCGGTGATGCTCGCCTGCACGAACCCGTCGAACAGGGCCTGGATCGAATCCAGGAGGTTCTTGTTGTCGATGGCGACCGCGGCCTGGCTGGCGATGGATTCGATCATCTCCAGGTCCTCGGGCCGGAAGCTGACGACCTCGCGCTCCACCGTGTCAACAGTCAGCTTGGTTTCGAATCGTCGTTTGGCATTGATCAGCTGGACTGCGCCGACGACCTCGTGGTTGTAGTTGCGCATGGGCACGGTCAGCATCGACCTCGTTCGATAGCCGAACTGGGCATCAAAACCCTTACCACCTTGCGGCTTGCCGGGCGGTGGGTGGTAGGCGTCGTCGTAGATCTGGCTCGTACCCATCGTCACCGTGTAACCGACCACGCTCTTCTCGTCGACCGGCACCTTGAAGGCCTGATAGGTGTTGTCGATCGAGCTGTTCTGGCTCGAGGCCAGGAACAGCTTGGGCAGGCCATCCTCACCCGGTGTCTTCAACCACAGGCTGGCGCCGTCGGCGTTGGTGAGCTGGCGCATGGTCGTGAGGATGAATTCCTGCAGCTTGCCGATGTCGCGTTCGGCAGACAGCGCGATTCCGATTCGGTTCAGCTCCTCGAACTGGCGGTGCTGGCGCCGCGCCTGCTCCTCCAGCTGCTTGACCTCGAGCTTGAGGACCGCGTTCTGCAGCGCGACCCGAAAGATCTCGCGCAAGGCGGCAGGCGGCGCGTCCGCGGGAGGCCGGATCGTGCTGTCCTCGAGGCCTTCTGGGGCCGCCTCTCCGGGAGCGAGGACGATGAGGGCGGGGGCAATCACGGAATCCGCGTCGCCCAACGGCTTGCTCTGGAGTCCGAGCTCCTCGAGGACTGTGGCGACCTTGCCGTTCTCGATCCCGGGCGCGACGTAGATGTGGAAGGCGGGAGCCGACTTCACCGCGTCCATCATCGGCCGTCGGCATTCTGGAGGTAGATGAGACGCAGCCCCTCCACGGTCAACAGCGGATCGGTTTTTTCGATCACGTGGGTGAGGCCCGCCACCAGCGCGGCCTGCCCACCGGTGGCGACCACATACGCCGACCCGCCCAGCTCCTTGACCATGCGCGCGACCATCCCCTCGACCTGAGCGACGAATCCCCAGACCAGGCCTGACTGAATGGACGTCACCGTGTTGCGGCCGATGACCGAGTCAGGCGCCACCGGCTCGACCCGGCGCAGCATCGCCGTCTGCGATACGAGCGCGTCCAGGGAGATCTCCACACCGGGTGCTATCGCGCCGCCCAGGTAGTCACCTTCGGCGTTGATGGCGTCGTACGTGACGGCGGTGCCGAAGTCGATGACAACCACGGGACCGCCGTACTTGGTGAAGGCCGCGAGCGCGTTGGCGATCCGGTCGGCCCCTACCTCCCGCGGGTTCTCCGCGCGCACTCTCACGCTGGTCTTGACTCCGGGACCGACCATCACCGGCTCGCAGTGCAGGTAGCGCCTGGAGGCCTCCAGCAGCGCAGGATTTAGATTGGGCACCACGCTCGAGATCACCACCCCGGTTACGATCCCGAGCTCCAGGCCCCGCAGGTCGAAGAGCTCCCGGAGCTCCACGGCCACTTCGTCAGCGGTGCGCTCGCGGTGTGATGTCACCCGCCAGTCCGCCTCCAGGCGTTCGCCGTCGAACAGGGCGAAGGTCACGTTCGTGTTGCCGACGTCGACGGCCAGGAGCACCCGAAAGTTATGTCACAAAGACAGGGGAGGTGGATGCGCCTTAGCCCAGCTTCGCAGCGCCGCCGCCTGGCGGCCCGCTGCCTTTGCCCGGGCCAGCACTCGCTTCGGCTGGGGGGCTCCAGGGAGGTTCCGCCGGGACAACGACCGCTTCGCGTCCCACGGCGGCGCGAGCTTGCCAGCCCGCACCTGGCGGCCGACCTCCTCGTGCGCCTTCCGGAATGGGACGCCGGCACGCACCAGCTCCTCGGCTGCATCCGTGGCGAGCAGCGCTGGATCGGCGGCCGCCTCGGCCAGGCGCTTCTGGTCGAACTCCAGGTGGCGCACCAGCAGGGCCGCCGCACGAAGGGCCTCGATCACGTCGTCTACAGCGGCGAAGAGGGCTGCTTTGTCTTCCTGAAGATCGCGGTCGTAGGCCAGCGGCAGGCCCTTGAGGATCATCGCCAGCGCACTCAGGCTGCCCAGCGCCCGCCCGGGCCTTGCCCTCAGCAGCTCGGCGATGT
>Ga0209474_10005165_pt1 | contig 11156 bp, 7 predicted proteins | sample GraSoiAngelo_145_FD_185902 | JGI IMG/M metagenome (GOLD analysis project Ga0209474, IMG submission 185902) | Grasslands soil microbial communities from the Angelo Coastal Reserve, California, USA - 14_1009_05_20cm (SPAdes) (version 2) | ecosystem: Environmental > Terrestrial > Soil > Grasslands ... | reverse complement strand
AGATCGAAAACTTCCTTCGAAATATCGACGACATCAAGATGCTTGAGACGCGGATTGCGAGTAAACGCGTCGGCGGTAATGCCAACGCCGTAGCACAATAAAAGTGCATTTTCGCTTTCGGGACGAAGCGCCAGCGGGAGATAAGCGAACAGGCGCATGTAGCGCTGACTGCGGGGATGCGTCCCCGACATCGAGTAAGCATTCGTTACAAGCCGATAATAATAGGGCTCACCGAAAAGATCGCGACGCAGCAACTGAAGAGTGTCAGCGGTACCTTCGATTTTCTTTTGCAAGACCGATTGATCAGCTTCAAATGGACGACGAGCATTTTCGAAATGCGTTTCGTTGCGATGATACGGAAAAAGTACCAGGGTTAATACGAAAGAGGCGCCAAGCGCAATCAGTGCGATTCCAACTGGTTTCCGCAAAGACGAGCTTTGTTTTTCGCAGGTGAGGAGAGCGAGGGCAGCGTAACCTACGGCGAACACGACCAAACTCGATTGGAATCCGAGCCAGGGAAGCAAGACGAAGCCCGCGAGTATCGGACCAACCGCGGCGCCAACCGTATTAAACAGGATCGTTAGGCCGGTGCTATTCATCCGGTTTTTTAGTTCTTCCTGAACGGAGCTCACTATTATCGGAAGCAAGATTCCGGAGAGAAATGCCACCGGAAACATCAAGGCGAACGATAGTCGCGCGATCTCCGGCCCGGACTCGATGTGGAAGGCTTTGCTATCGCCTTGAAGAACCGGCATCGGAAAAAAAACGTAAGATAGAAGCGTCCCTATTGCGACTAAGAGCAAGAGAAGCGGCATTATTTTTCGCGGCGTTGCCGTGGGGATTGCGCTGGCAGCGAGACCGCCGAGTCCAATTCCGGCCAGCACGACGGCAAGCATGGTGCAAAAAGCGGTCGAGCTGGATGCGACATACAAACGCATGAAGCGGAACCAGATTACCTCGAGGCCAAGAAACAGCGCACCCGTGCCCAGGCTAACAAGCAGTAGCTTCCATGGGGTTTGTTTGCTTAACGAGAATTGGACTCGGGTTGCTTGGATTCCGGTGGGCTCAGTTCCGGGGAAGAGCCACGCAATTCCAGCCGCGGCGAGACTCAAACAGGCGGCGGTTAATCCCGTGCCAGGAAGTCCAAATCTTCGCATTAGGTAACCTTCTCCCAGGAGTGCACCGGCAACTCCCCCCAGGGTGTTGAAACCGTAGAAGGCGGCGATGACGCAACCGAATTGGCGGCGATGTAGAAACGGATCCTCCAACAGCACGGGCAGGGTCAACCCCATGGCCGTGGTCGGAAAAAGCAGAACCAGGAACGAAGTCGAGAAGCGTAGGACGTTTAGCAGTTCCTGGTGATGCCAAAGGGCCTGAAAAATGGGGCGCAGCCATTGTCCGAGGAGTGGAAGTCCAAATACCAGCGTGCAACCGCAAACGGCGACGATTGATTCCAATCCCGCGTAAACCCGCAGCGGTCGAACCCGCCGGAGGCTTAACCGCGCGGCGATCGCACTTCCGAGAGCAAGGCCTGCCATAAAGCTCGACAGAATCAAAGCGGCGGACCAAACCGAATTGCCAAAAGCTAACCCGCTGAGTCGGAGCCAAAGAGTTTGAAAAAGAAGGGCGCTGCATCCGGAGAGAAAAAGAATGAGCGAGACAAGGGCGACGCGCACGAGTTCGAAACGTGCAGTGCCGCCTTGGTCACCGCAACCGCGGCGGCAATTTCCGCCACAGCATCCGCTCGTCATCCCGAGCGTAGTCGAGGGATCCCGGGGAAGTTACCTTCAAGCTGGCGCATCGGGATCCCTCGACTGGCGCTCGGGATGACCGTGCTACGCCGCGGCGTTGCCGGTTTCGTCGCGCAGATATTGAATGACGAGACGCAGTCGTGTATTCAAGTCCAGCTCCTCGAGCACTTGCTGACGGCGCACCGGATCCTCGATGAAAGTCGAAGCCATCAAGTCGGCCAGCATCGCCAGATCAGTCATGTCGGTGACGTATCGATCGATTTTTGTCGGCAACTGCCGGCCTAGGGTCTTAAAGCGAGTGTAAAGCTCCAGGACCTTGGCGCCGAGCGCGTCTGTTTCCACTGTCGTTTCGCTATCGGATCGAAGTGTTTCGAACTCGGCGATTGGAAACGGATGCAATTGCACAAAATCCGCGAAGCACACCCGCTGCAAACCTTGTAAAATCAAATTGGAGGTGCCATCGCCACGACCGACACAGGCGCGGATCAGTCCGATCGTCCCGACATCGAAAAAGTCGTCTTCGCTTTTCCATTGCGCGCTCTCGGGCCGGAGGAGTGCGACGCAGAACATTCGCTCGTGCGCCAGGGCGTGTGCGAGCATTTCGCGATAGCGCGGCTCGAAAATGTAAAGCGGAAGCAAAGCGTGCGGAAAAAGGACTGCGCCTGGCAACGGCATCACCGGCGCCTGATCGGGTAAAATGGCCACCTCTTTCATGCAGTCGAATCAAAAGAGGCAAAATTCGCGCCAAATTTGATTCTGCAACGAATTCGCGCGCGGACTATTTTTTTTGTTTAGAAATCGTGTTGGCCACGGAGTTCTCGAAAGGTGAGTTGCCCTTGATGGAGCGGATGGCGAAGCGGAGCGTAAATTAACGACGAACCGGCGTCGCGAAAAAACAGGCGCGAGATGGGGCCAAATTTGCCTGATGCCATAACGCATAAGCGCATCGACGCAAGCTCGCTCCACAACAACTCGAATAAAGTGAGCAAATCACGAAAGTCTTCCGCGCGAGTGACAACTTTGAACACATCGGCGCCGGCTTTGCGGGCACGGAGCAATTTTTTATGCAGAACCGCAGGTTCAGGGGTGCGCTTGAAATCATGAAACGAACAAATTCGGCCAACACGCCGGCGGCGCGCTTCGTCCCACACCGCTCCCAACTCATTCAGTGAGCGCAATTCAACATCGACGAATTTTGCCCGAGGCAGAAACTTCAGCAGCAGATCTCGACGGGCAGACCGCAACTTCTTGCCGCCTTCGGCCGGATGGCGTGCCGTGATAATGAGAGGCTGGCGAAGTTTCAACAATTGCGATTCGCGCAGATTCGGAAGATGATCGAGCCGCAGTTCAAACAAGTCCGGCGGCGCGCGCATTCCTGTTGCAAGCCGCAGTTCATCGACTGAGGCGATCACACCGACGAGAGCGCAGGTCGGAATTTTGATTCTGCGGGGCGCGCTCATAATTTATAATTCTTCGATGCTTCCGCGTAAACAGGAACTGAACAGGTAATTAATCGGCCTCGATCTAAAGACTCTACTGCGCACTATTCTCGCCATTCTCAGCGGACTCGGAGCGAAGTGACGCTCGCGCCTGGCGCGGCCAGCATTCGCTCGACATATTTGGCCAGAATATCGAACTCGAGGTTTACCAGGTCGCCCGACTGAGCGCTTTTTAAGTTGGTGTAACGACGGGTATGCGGAATGATCCAGGTGACAAAGCTTGCCGGCTTTACTTCTGCAATGGTTAAGCTGATCCCATTGACTGCGATCGATCCCTTTTCTGCCACATACCGCGCGCGATCTTCGGACAAGGCGATCTCGAGGCGAGAATGCGATTTTGCAAAATCGATGATGCTGGCGGTGCAATCGATGTGACCCTGCACGAAATGTCCTCCGAGGCGTGCATCGGCGGCCAGAGCGCGCTCGAGATTGACCATGCTATCGGGCTTGAGCGCGCCGAGGTTGGTGCGCGCCACCGTTTCCTCCAGAAGATCAAACGTCACTTGTTCGTGCCGATGTGATGCCACCGTCAGGCAGCAGCCGTTTACCGCAATGCTATCGCCGGTGTGGACATCGCCGGCGATCCGCGGAGCGGACAGCTGCAACTGCGTCCCGTGATCGGTCGCTCGAATCCACAGGACGCTCCCAGTTTCCTCGATCAACCCGGTAAACATTGGAGCGTCATAGTCAGGCGACACGCTTCGACGCGCAAATAATCAGCCGCGGAAGAATATGAGGCCGACCAGTCCCAGGATCGGAATCAGAATGGGCAGAGCGTACCTAATAATATAAGTGAGAAATCCCGGCGTCGGCACGTGGCGCGATTCCGCGATCGCGCGAATCAGCAGATTCGGACTGTTCCCGATGTAGGTGAGCCCGCCGAAAAAAGTTGCCGCCACTGAAATGGCAGCGAGGCGGCTTCCGTGACCCGACGCAAATTCTGCGACATCTGGAAGACGATTAATGTCGAAATGATCGAGACTCAGGGCGGCGGTAAGAAAGGTAAGATAGGCAGGCGCATTATCGAGCACGCTGGAGAGCAGACCGGTGCTCCAGTAAAAACGCGCATCACTGGCGAAGTGGAAATCACTCGCGTGGAATTCCACGTAATCGAGCACCGGAATCATGGTGCCAAAGATGCCCAGGAAAATCCAGGCCACTTCGATGAGGGGCCGCCAACTAAACTCATTCGCTTCAAAGACGCGCTGCGGAGTGAAAAAATATGATACCATCGCAACCATGAGCATCGACGGTTCACGGACGCCGTTTGGGACAAAAACGAGAATGAGCAGGAGTGCGAGAAGCGCCCCGAAATTCCATTTTCCGTAGCAATGAAAACGAGTGGCGGGCGTTTTCGCGGTGGGCCCTCTTGAGCAGGCAATCGTATCTGCGACAAAAAAAATGCCGAGCAGCGCAGCGGTGGCGGTAAGCCATTGTGGCCAGCAATGGAGAGCCGTCCATAAAAACGGCACACCCTTAATATAACCGAGAAAAAGTGGGGGACCGACTGGCAGGAGCGCACCTCCGAGATTTCCGATGGTGAAGATGAAAAACGCGACGTGTATGGCGCTACCCCGGCCGCGGTTCATGTGCAGAAAGGGGCGGAGCAAAAGCATCGACGCGCCAATCGTGCCGATAAAATTTGCCAGGATGCTGCCGCCGAACAGGAACGTGACGTTTGAGAGCGGCGAGGCGGGTCGCGGGATGTGTAAATGGATTGCGCCGGCCACGACAAAGAATGTGCCGACCACAACAATGAAGGTCGTGTATTCGCCAGCAGCATGCTGCACGCGCGCGCCGCCGTGGAGGGCGAAGACATAATGGCCGCACGTTGTCGTGGCCAGGAGCGCACATAATTTTTGGTAATGCCGTTCCCAATGTTGCCGCAGAATGAGCGGAAAGATTGCGATAGAAAGGAGAAGAATTGCGAACGGTCCGAGCAGTGCGGGATGCGGTTCGATAACGGCGACGTCCATGATGTTGTCTCAGATCCTAACTGCCGAGTGATTTGATTTTTGGTCAAGCAAAAGCGGGCACCGCTGGTGTCGGCCGAGCGCAATCGGGCAGATCGTTCCCCGCCAAATGTATCAGGCAAGCCCGCAATGTCTTGCTCTCGAAGGATGGTAAGTGATCGGCTTCAGCCTTGGAGTGGTTGGTTTCCCACCGGCCGCCCTCGCGATTGTATAAATAAGCGCCTCAGGCGTAACTGGGAACAGGGGGCCCAAGCTCGACTTTTACCTGGAATCAGCGCAATCAAGCCTCTTTTTCAAGGAGGCGCGCGCCCTGCACGGGTGGCTTCCCCCAATAACCCAGACCGAGAAAACTACGATCGAATCCTCCGTCAGAAAGCGGCCCGAAGCTTGCTATCAAATCATTAGCAACGAACCAAACATAGACAAATAGCCACGTTTGGCCGTTCAAATAAATTTTCAAAAAAGTGAAAAAAAAACTTGTCACCCGTTGAAATGTTGATAATGCCTAACCCTAAACCTAGCCAAAACCATGGAGAAACTACCTAAAACAAATCGAAGGATTAAAATCGAATTCGTTCGTCTTGCCTCTGTTGCAAGCGTCGGATTTTCACTTCTCTTCGTCGCGAACACATTTGCTCAAAACCCTCCGCCGCCCCCGGGGGCACCGGCACCGGCCGGTGAAGCGACGGCCGAGCGTGTCATTGTCACCGGCTCGAATATTCCGACGTCGGAAGAGACCGGCCCGACTGCGGTGGACACCTACCGCACGGAAGACATTCAGAAGTTGGGCGTAATGAACCAAACGGATTTGCTCAACAAACTGCCTATTGAGGCGGGCGGAACGATCAACCAAAACATCGCCAATGGCGGTGACGGCTCCGTCATCCCCAACCTTCGCGGCCTTCTGCCCAAGGAAACCCTGGTCCTAGTGGATGGAAAACGCGTCGCGCCGAATGCAAATGGCGTTGGCGTGGACATCAACCTGATTCCATTCCCGATGATCGATCGCATCGAAATTCTGAAGGATGGCGCTTCGGCTATTTACGGAGCCGACGCGATTGCGGGTGTGTTCAACATCATCTTGGTACACAAATTCCGCGGCCTCGAGATCGGAGGCACGTGGGGAAACACCAACATGGGAGCTTCCAATGATGCGCGCGAAGCAGAGGCATGGTTGAAGGCAGGCACGGGAGATGACAAAACCGACATCCTGATCATCGCCGATGCCTACGACAGGGCGGCCATTTACAGCCGCGACCGCAACCTGACTTCCAACGGGAATGCGATACCTTTTGGCGGCGGTGACGGGCGCAGTAGCAATAAGCCCGGTCAGGTTAACACTAACACTGGCAATTTCCTACTGGCTCCGGGTGTCTCCGCTCCAACACCGCACTCCGCTCCAAATGCCCAGACTAGTGCGCAGTACGTTCCGAAGCCCAGCGTTGGCCATAGAGATCCGTTTTACAATACGGACTTTCAGGCATTCAATTTCGCGGCTCTCACACCAGCGATTCCAAATGCCGATCGTCAAAGCTTCTATGGTTCGTTCACACGCGATCTGTGCGACAAGTACCTGACGGTGTTTGCGGACTTCAAGTATACCCGATCATTCTTTAATGCGGCCCTGGCGCCCACTCCCTTTACGCCTGATCCGTTTCATACTAGGTTAGGAACTGGGTTTAGTCCTACCGGCATCAGCGTACCGATCCAAAACGCATTTAATCCGTTCACAGTCCCGGACACCTTCACGCCGGCGGACTCACCCTTACCCAATATTCCGGTGACGACCGGAGTTAAATATCGTGGGTTGGAGGCGGGTAACCGAACATCTCCAACCACCAAACACGATATGCTGTTTGACGCCGGCCTTAAAGGCGAGATGGGAGAATTCGGTGATTACTTTAAAACATGGAACTGGGAACTAGGCTTCCGTTATTCCCGGGACGAAGCAATAAATCTCTCGCAAAGTGTGGTCAGTCAGCCTGGCTTGCGGGAAGCGCTGCTGGATACCGACCCGGCTACGGCCTTTAATCCCTTCTTGGGCTTCAATGGGGTGAACCAACAGACCGCCATCGCGCGCTCCAGAGTCTATGTTACTTTGCATGATACCGCGATATTTGAAACGCCTTCAGCGTATTTCAATTTGAACGGCGATCTGTTCCAACTTCCGGCGGGACCGCTCTCGTTTGCGGTCGGTGCCGAATATCGGGGAGAGCGCTTCGAGGACACGCCCGACTCGTTAAACACCACCTTTAACACGATTGGCGCCACGGACTTGGAGGCCTCAAGAGTAAACCGAGATGTTTGGGGCTTCTACCAGGAAGTGCGTATCCCGGTGACCAGCCCAACGTGGAATTTCCCCGGCGCATACAGCTTGGAGTTCGATCTTGCCGAGCGCGAGGAATGGTACTCGCAGAATACGGCTGCGACTTCAGTCGTAGGTTCGGGGCACTCACAGTTCGATACCCAGAGACCGAAGTTCTCGGTTCGCTGGCAACCGATTGACCAGCAACTCACGCTGCGTGCGAGCTACAGCGAAGGATTTCATGCTCCGCAGTTGTTCGAGATTTCGCCTGCGTCAGTCCAGAGCTTCCCGGCGGTTACCGACCCACACAATCCCAAGCCCATCGGCGGCGGAGTCCTGCCGTCCACACCCCCCGGCAATCCAACTGATGTGCAGATAGAGGAGCGTCAACTCGGAAATCCGGACCTGCAACCGGAAGTTGCCTATGAATGGTCCTACGGAGCGGTTTACAGCCCGAAATGGCTCAAGGGCCTGACCGTAAGTGCCGATTGGTGGCATATCGACATGCGATCGATCGCATCGATTCTCGGAGCGCAATTCATTATCGACCATGAAAGCTCGTTCCCTGGGCTGGTAACCCGTGCGGCTGCCCCGCCCGGCTTTGTTGGGCCCATAACGCTCGTCATCGATCCAAACGCAAACCTTGCTGGCGCGGTCTTGGAAGGCCTCGACTACGAATTGATTTATATCCTGGATACGTCGATCTTCGGACACGGCGATTTTGGTCAGTTCACCTACACTGTGAACGGGACCTGGGTGTCGCGATTTGAATTGCAAGTCGCTCCCGATCAGAAGCCGTTTGGCATTAATGGTCAGTTTGTGCCGACTGGGTTTGCCTTGACCAGTTCGCTGCCGCGTAACCGAGCCTTCGCCAGTTTGTTCTATCATGGCCCACATGACAGTTGGATGAATGGCTTGGATGTCGGTGCCACGGTCCACTGGACTAGCCAGTATGATGACGACATCATCGAGGGCTTCGATCGTAAAGTGCGGGAGTGGACGACGCTCGATCTGCTCGCCTCCTACACGTTTAACATGCCGACACCGGTCGTTCAGGAAGTGCCTGGTTACTCCAAGGACGGCGGTAAGAACGTGAAGATGAAGGACGGAAAAGAAAAGAACGTGATGCCTGTCAGCACAGCTACATATAGCGAGTGCGGATGGCGCGCCTGGGTGAATGGCACAACCGTCACGCTCGGAATGCAGAACGTGTTCGATAAAGATCCGCCGTTTGTCGCCGGAGCGTTCGAGAACAATTACGACGAATCGCTGGCTGATGTCAGAGGCCGGTTCTGGTACGTCGGACTGAAGAAACGCTTCTAAGACAGAACGAAACACTCAAACAGCGGCCGGACCTCTAACGGGGTCCGGCCGTTTTGTTTCTGCTATCTCCTGCCGGGAAGCCCTTTAGAGTGAAGTTCCGGTTACCCAGCACCGAGGGAACTTGGTCGCGATGAGGCGATGCTGTTCTAATGGAGCGCCGACTGGTGAAGCGGGATATCTGCTCGATAAAGGGCAATGTCTTTCTCAAGCGTTCTCGCCAGATCGGAATCACCACGCGAGATCGCTATCAACTCGCCTTTTTCGGCCGCGGCGATTGCATCAGCAAATTTGCCGCACTCGCCGTAAGACGCAGCTAGCGTCCGAAAAAAGATCGCATCTTTGCCGCCGGAAATCTCTACTGCCTGTCGGGCAAGGTTGAGTGCCATCGCTCCATTCCGAATTGAAGGATCGGAAGACGTGGCCAGCACCCACGCCATGTTATTACGGGCGCTTACTTCACTCGGGTCAATTTCAACTGCCCTCTGATAGTGAACAATCGCCTTTTCCAGCCAGCCCTTTTGTAGAAAGGCATTCCCAAGACTCGTATGGCCGGCGGCATCATTAGGCTGTATCGCCAAAGCTTTTTGCCATTGCGCGATTGCATCGTCGATCCGGCCTTGTTGAAAGAGCACACTACCGAAGTTGTAATAGGCGTCGCCATAATCAGGTCGTAGCTTTACCGCTTGCTCGTAGTGGACGATCGCCTCCTCTGGTCTCCCTTCGCGAGCGAGAGCGTTGGCCAAATTCACATGAACGAGAGCCGTCCCCAGGTTGTAACGCGTCTGACTCTTGCCCGATCTAATTTTTAGCGCCGTCTCGAAATGTGAGATGGCTTTGTCCAGTTCACCGCGCCGCAGATGAAGAAATCCAAGGTTATTATGGGCGAAGTCGTTATTCGAGGTCACGGAAAGAGTGTGATCCCAAAGCCGTTCGCTATTCTTCCAGAACGACGTCTGAACAGCTGCGCGGTAGCTTAAAACTGCGATGGTTATCGTTGCCGCAAGCCAGAGATACTCCCTTCGAAGATGCCACGTGTTTGCAAGGTCTGCTACTCCCCAGACGATCAGTAGAAAGAGACCGATCTGAGGCAGGTAGGCATACCGACATACCAGAACCATCCGGTAAGGACATAAGGACGTTTCTTTCGCAAGAAAATCGCTATTGCAGAAACAGTGAGGAGAAACGCGCTCGCCAGAGTAACCTTCCAGATCGAAAGTGGATTGTTCGGATAGGGGTAGAAGACGGCCAGTCGCGCCGGCCAGAATGTCTGCCGCGCATACTCGATGTAACTAACTAGTGCGTTGCTCAGTCGCCAGGTAAAGGGCAGCTGCTCCAATGATCCGGTCGCCTGATCCTGCGCCCATATTGTAACCAGACAAGACAGCCCGGAAAGGACCAACAACGGTGTCTTCTCCAGAAACAGGAAGCTCGGTCTTTGATTCAGCGAGCGAGTAATGCCGCTTCCAGGCTTGAACCGCTCTACCTTGTCAAATCGCCGCAGGGGCCAGTAATCAAGTAACAAGAAAACGAACGGAACTGTTACCAGCATTGGCTTGGACATCAGGCCAAGCGCGAAAATCATTAAGACGATTAAATAGCGCCCTATGGAAGGTGCTCCTGCGTAACGAACATATGCTGCCAGCGTGAGCATGAAAAGGACGGCGCTCAGCACATCTTTTCGCTCACTCAACCACGCCACGGATTCAACGTGCAAGGGGTGAATTGCAAACAACGCTGCCACTAAAGCGCTTGGCCAGAGTGCTCCCGTGGTCCCCCGCAGCACTCGAAACAACAACAGCACCGCGATGGTGTGTAATGCGACATTGGTGAAGTGATGGCCCCCGGCATTCAAACCATACAGCTGGCAATCCAGCATATGTGAAATTGTCGTTAGGGGATGCCAGTTCCGCGCGTGTGGGTGGGTAAAGGCACCGACTATTCCACTAGTAGTCAGACCCCCTGTGACCAACGGGTTATCGTAAATGTAGACGTGGTCATCGAAGTTGACAAAATCATGCCTAACTGTCTGACCAAAGATCAACCACGTGATTGCGCCCAAAAAGAGGTAAACCAAAACGACTTGCGGGCGAGAATGTGTCTGCCCGCGACCCCCTAAAGAAAAACCACGCCGCTGGCGAACGGCTCTGGATTTGCTCGACTGACCGACAGTTCTACGATGACGGGTAGCCATTTCTCAGGTTGAGATCGCGCAGCGGGCTTCCAGCGTGACAGGGCGCGATGTTATTCTGAAACCCAGTTATCAGGGGTTTCGTCGGTAAATCAAGATAAACTCTCCCAACTTCGG